>Ga0335077_10004718_pt1 | contig 16630 bp, 18 predicted proteins | sample Lox_Sample_31_FD_207151 | JGI IMG/M metagenome (GOLD analysis project Ga0335077, IMG submission 207151) | Soil microbial communities from Loxahatchee National Wildlife Refuge, Florida, United States - Lox_Sample_3.1 | ecosystem: Environmental > Terrestrial > Soil > Wetlands | place: USA...
TCATCGTCACCGCGGCGGCCGAAGAAGTGCCGCAGGCGCTGGTCGATCAACTTGCCGACGACGGCAAGTTGATCCTGCCGCTCGGGCCGCACGATGGTCCCCAGCAGATCGTTAGGCTTGCCAAATTGCCCAACGGGGAACTCGCACGCGAGGACCTGATTGCCGTGCGATTTGTGCCGCTCCTGCCCGGCCAGGCCCGCGAATTGTAGCCGTCGGGCCGGCATTGCGATTTATCTTAAATTTTGCGCCGGGCACTTAAAGCCCTGTTTACCGCAACGTTGTTTATTCACTCGCTAGAATTTGTTGCGTGCGAGCGAGTCATCATGTGCGCGTGGCGTTTGTCGGCGATCTGGCCGCATGTGGTTGCCATTTCGTTAATCGGGTTCGGCGCTGCCGGCTGCAGCGATTCCTCGCGATTTACCGATACTTTCGGTTCAGGCAGCCCGCATAGCGATACCACGGGCTCGATCCCGCAAAGCGCGCCGACGGGCCACGTCGAAAGCCGCCCGATGCCGCATCTTGCGACGCCCGCCTCCGACGGCATGTCCGGCGGCGGCCGCGGCATGGGCTCCTATCAGCCGGCGGGCGGCGACGTCACCGGCACCCTGCCGCATCCGCAGCCGACCTATACCTGGGAGGGCGGCACGCCGATCACGGTCGGTCCCGGCGAAACCCTCGAATCGATCTCGCGCCAGCATGGCGTCCCGGTTGCCGCGATCATGCAGGCGAACAACATCAGCAATCCGGCGACGGTGCATCCGGGCGAGCATCTGGTCATCCCGCGTTTGCGGCCGGGCAGCGGCTATGCGCCTCCGCCGACCCGCATTGCGACGACTGCGGCAGCGGTACCCTCGGTAACGAACGTCGGCTCGCCGCGCACGGCGCTGGCGCCGACCTCAGGCGTTCACGTCGTGGCGCCAGGTGAGACGCTGCACAGCATCGCACGGCTCTATGGCAAGTCGGTCATGGTGCTGGCCAAGGCCAACAACATTGCTCCGGACACCATGGTGAAGGTCGGCGAGCGTCTGGTCATTCCGGACGTGCGCGCCGCAGCGACGGCGCCGGCCGCACCGCAACGCGCCGAAGCGGCACCGAGCACCGGCCCGGCGCTGGCAGCCGCCGACTCGCCGCACAGCGCCCGGCTTGCTTCGCCGTCCACCACAACCCCGCCCGCCCCGGAAAGCAGCGTAAAGACAGCTGAACCGGCCGGTGAACTGCCGTCATTCCGTTGGCCGGTCCGCGGTCGCATCATTGCCGGATTCGGGCCCAAGCCGAACGGTCTGCAAAACGACGGCATCAACCTTGCGGTGCCCGAGGGCACCCCGATCAAGGCGGCCGAGGACGGCGTCGTCGCCTATGCGGGCAACGAGCTCAAAGGCTACGGCAATCTCGTGCTGGTGCGGCACAGCAACGGCTACGTTACCGCCTATGCCCACGCGAGCGACATCCTGGTCAAGCGCGGCGAGACCGTGAAACGCGGCCAAGTGATCGCCCATTCCGGACAGACCGGCAACGTCACGTCACCCCAGCTCCATTTCGAGATTCGTAAGGGCGCGACCCCAGTCGATCCGGCGCAGTATCTCAGCGGCGCCTGAGAGGCCTGACCGCCGCCCGCGGCGTCAGCGCTTGTTCGACTTCGGCGCGCCGTCCTCGGTCGTCACGCCGAGGCGGCCGGCAAGATCCTGAACATATTGCCAGGCGACGCGGCCCGAGCGTGCGCCACGCGTGGTCGCCCATTCGAGCGCCTCGCGGCGTAAATCGATGCCGGCAAGCGGAACGCCATAATGAGCGACATAGCCATCGACCATGGCGAGATATTCGTCCTGGCTGCAGCGGTGGAAGCCGAGCCAGAGCCCGAAACGATCCGACAATGAGACCTTCTCCTCGACGGCCTCACCCGGATTGATCGCGGTCGCGCGCTCGTTCTCCACCATGTCGCGTGCCAGCAAGTGGCGGCGGTTCGACGTGGCGTAGAAAATCACATTCGCGGGTCGGCCCTCGATGCCGCCTTCGAGCATGGTCTTCAACGATTTGTAGGAGGTGTCTTCGGCGTCGAAGGAGAGGTCGTCGCAAAACACGATGAAGCGCTGCTGCGCATCGCGCACCAGCGCCATCAGGTCGGGCAGCGTTTCAATGTCCTCGCGGTGGATTTCGATCAGCTTGAGCTCGGCCTCCGGATAGGCCGTGCTGGTCGCGGCATGGGCCGCCTTGACCAGCGAGGATTTTCCCATGCCGCGCGCGCCCCATAAGAGCGCGTTGTTGGCCGGCAGGCCGCGAGCAAAACGCTCGGTGTTCTCGACCAGGAGGTCGCGCACCCGGTCGATGCCTTTGAGCAGCGACATCTCGACCCGATTGACGCGACGAACGGCGGAAAGCCGGCGTCCGTCCGGATGCCAGACGAAAGCCTCGGCGGCGGCGAAGTCGGGCTCATAGGGTGGCGGCGGCGCCAGCCGCTCGAGCGCTGCGGCGATGCGCTCGACGATCGCTGCGCCGTTGTCACGGGGAGGGCACCGCTCGGACCTCGAGAGCGCGCGCTTTTTGCTCGCTTTGCCGGCGGATCGTGACGAAGAGGGGGCCATGCTGGTTCCTTTTGGCGCCCTTCCCCTTAGCGGGGGGCCGACAGGCCCGCAAGCACGCGAGATTTGGCCCCCAGCGTTGCAATTGGGCCACCGGCGGCTATAGTCCGCGCCGATTTCGCGCGCAAAATCGGCCTCTTGCACGGCTGGCGCGCCTTCAAGCGGCCTCGGAGGAGCAATGCTGATTACGCCCGCATTCGCGCAAGGCCCCTTTGGCCTCAGCGGCGACAGCACCAGCATGATTACGTCGCTGATGCCGCTCATCCTGATCATCGTGATCATGTATTTCCTGGTGCTGCGTCCGCAGCAGCAGCGGGTCAAGCGGCACCAGGAGATGGTCAAGGCGCTGCGCCGGGGCGATACCGTGGTGACCAATGGCGGCCTTCTCGGCAAAGTCACCAAGGTGGTCGACGACGATCAGATCGAGGTCGAGGTCGCCGACGGGGTTCGCGTACGGCAGATGCGCTCGATGGTGAGCGAAGTCCGCGCCAAGGGCGAGCCGGTCAAGGACGACAGCGCAAGCTGACGGCGCGCCGTCGCTAACGAGGAAACTCGCGGTCCATGTTGTTCTTCACGCCCTGGAAGGCGTTGGCAATCCTGGCTTTGGCGCTGGTCGTGTGCCTGTGTGCCGTGCCGAACTTCTTCCCCGAAAGCATGGTGAAGAACTGGCCGACCTGGGCGCAGCGCCACATTGTGCTCGGCCTTGATCTGCAGGGCGGTTCGCACCTGCTGCTCGAGGTCGATACCAACGCGGTGCGCAAGGAGCGCCTGCAGTCGCTTGCCGACGACGTGCTGCGCATTTTGCGCCAGGCGCGCATCCCGTTCACCGGCCGCGCCGTGCGCGGCAACAGCGTCGAAGTGCATATCACCCGCGACAGCGATGTCGACACCGCGCTGACGAAATTGCGTGAATTGTCGCAGCCGCTATCGGGGATTCTCGGTTCGACGGGGCAGCGCAGCCTTGACGTGACGGCGAGCGGCGGGCTGATCGCGCTCACGCCGACTGATCCCGCGATCACGGAACGCATCCGCCAAGCGGTCGATCAGTCGATCCAGATCATCGAGCGACGCGTCAACGAGCTCGGCCTTGTCGAGCCGACGATCCAGCGCGAAGGCATCGATCGCATTCTGGTCCAGGTGCCCGGTCTGCAGGACCCGTCACGCCTCAAGGACATTCTCGGCAAGACTGCGAAGCTCGATTTCCGCATGGTCGACTTGTCGATGACTGCGCAGCAAGCGCAGGAGACCCACCCGCCGCCGGATTCCGAAGTGCTCGATGGCGAAGGCGGTGCGAAATATCTCATCGAGAAGCGGGTGCTCGTGTCCGGCGCCGATCTCACCGACGCCAAGCCCGGGTTCGATCAGCGCACCAGCGAACCGATCGTCAGTTTCACATTCAATTCGACCGGCGCACGCAAGTTTGCCGAAGCGACCCAGGCGAATGTCGGCAAGCCCTTCGCTATCATTCTCGACAACAAGGTGATCTCGGCGCCGGTGATCCGCGAACCGATCCTCGGCGGTTCGGGCCAGATTTCCGGCAACTTCACCGTACAGCAGGCAAACGACCTTGCCATTCTGTTGCGCGCCGGCGCCCTGCCGGCGCCGCTGACCATTATCGAGGAGCGCACTGTCGGCCCGGGCCTCGGCCAGGATTCCATCATTGCCGGCGAGCACGCGGCCTATGTGGGCGGGGCACTGGTCATCATCTTCATGTTCGCGACCTATGGGCTGTTCGGTCTGTTCGCCAACATCGCGGTCGCCATCAATGTCGCCATGATCTTTGGTTTGCTGTCGCTGCTCAGTGCAACGCTGACGCTTCCCGGCATCGCCGGCATCGTGCTGACGGTGGGCATCGCGGTCGATTCCAACGTGCTGATTTACGAGCGCATTCGCGAGGAGGTGCGCGCCGGCCGCAGCGCCATCAATGCAATCGATGCCGGCTTCAGCCGCGCTCTCGCCACGATTCTCGACTCCAATATCACTACATTCATCGCGGCAGCCGTGCTGTTCTATATCGGAACCGGCCCGGTGCGCGGCTTTGCCGTCACGCTCGGCATCGGCATCCTGACCACGCTGTTCACCGCATTCACGCTGACCCGGCTGATCGTCGCCTATTGGGTGCGCATGTGGCGACCGCGTACCGTGCCGATCTAGCGGCGCACGATCGCCAGAAACAGAGATCGATTCCGGAACTGATCACGCTCAAGCGAAATCTGCCAATCTGAAAGAAGTCCCTTGCGCCTGCTTCGCATCGTTCCCGACGACACACGATTCGATTTCATGCGCTTTCGGCGCATCAGCTTTCCGATATCGGCAATGCTGTCGATTGTCGCGATCCTGCTGTACTTCTTTCACGGGCTGAATTTCGGCATCGACTTCATCGGCGGAACGCTGATGGAGGTGGAGACCAAGGCGGGCCCTGCCGATCTCGCCAAGATGCGCGCGACCATAGCTGATCTCAAGCTCGGCGATTTTCAGCTCCAGCAGTTCGGTGCGCCGAACGACGTGCTGATCCGTATCTCGGAGCAGCCGGGTGGCGATGCCGCGCAGCAGGCAGCGGTACAGAAGGTACGCAATGCGCTCGGCGACCAGGTCGACTATCGACGCGTCGAGGTGGTCGGGCCGCGCGTGTCCAACGAGCTTCTCGCCTACGGTACGATCGGCCTGGTGTCCGCCATCGCCGCGATCCTGATCTATCTGTGGTTCCGCTTCGAATGGCAGTTTGCGCTCGGCGCCATGATCGCCAACGTGCACGACCTGGTGCTGACCGTCGGTTTCATGTCGCTGACGCACGTCGATTTCGACCTGACCAGCATCGCCGCGTTGCTCACGATTCTCGGCTACTCGCTGAACGACACCGTGGTCATTTACGACCGCATCCGCGAAATGCTGCGCCGTTACAAGCGCATGTCGATGCCTGAGTTGCTGAATGTCTCGGTCAATGCGACGCTGTCGCGCTCGATCATCACCCACGTGACGGTGGCGATGTCGCTGCTGGCGCTGCTGCTGTTCGGCGGGCAGGCAATCCGCAGCTTTACGGCGACCATGATGTTCGGCGTGGTCCTGGTCGGCACCTATACGTCGGTTTTCATCGCTTCGCCGATCCTGATCTATCTTGGCGTCGGTGCTGGCCGGATGGCGGAAGCGGAAACGCCGCAGCCGCCGCTGCCGCCAGAGCCCGCTCCGGCCTTGCCGCCGCAGCGCGCGAGGGCGCGCCGCTAGTGGATGCGGCGGCGCCGCATTTGCCTCGTCAGGCGCCGATCGACGCCCATGGCGCTGGCGGCTTCCGCTTCGCCGGCATGTCGCATCGCGGTTCGCTGCTGTGCCTGCCGGATGGAATTTGGGCTTGGCCCGTCGCGACTTCGGCGGACGTGACTGTCGAAACGCTGTCGCTCGTCCTGGCGCGAGCCGAGGCGCTTGATTTCTTCATCCTCGGCACCGGCACGCAGAGCTGGATTGTGCCCGACGCCATCCGGGCGCGATTTCGCGACGCCCACACTTCGCTCGACGTCATGACCACCGGGCCGGCGGTGCGGACCTACAACGTCATGCTGATGGAAAACCGTCGCGTCGGAGCCGGCCTCATCGCGGTGGTTTGATACTGTTATGGTTGCGGCCATGCAGGATGCTTTCGAGCATTGCGCCGCGCTGGTCCGAAACGCTGATCGCGACCGCTTTCTTGCGACTTTGTTTGCGCCTGCGGCGCGACGCGATGCGCTGTTTGCGCTCTACGCCTTCAATGTCGAAGTGGCACGCGTTCGCGACATCGCCCGCCAGGCGCTGCCCGGCGAAATCCGCCTGCAGTGGTGGAGCGAGGTGCTCGACGGCGCAAGGCAAGAGGAAGCGCGCGCCAATCCGGTGGCGTTTGCACTTTCATCTGCGATCGAGCGCCATGCACTCTCCGCCGCCGCGCTCAAGACTTTGATCGAGGCGCGGCGCTTCGACCTATACGAGGAACCGATGCGGACGCTGGAGGATCTCCAGACCTATGCCCGGCAGACATCCTCGAGCCTGTTTGCCCTGACCTTGCACGTTCTCACCGGCGGCGATTGTGCTGCCGTAGCCGAGCCTGCCGGCCTTGCTTACGCGATCGCGGGCTTGCTGCGCGCGTTTCCACTCCATGCGGCACGCGGTCAACTCTACGTGCCGCTCGAAATCGCGGAACGTCATGGTGCAAAAACCGCTGACATATTTGCCGGACGCAGTTCGCCGTCGCTCGAAGCGGCTCTCGCGGAGTTGCGCGGCCTCGCCCGGCGTTGTCTCGCTGAAGTCCAGGAGGCGATCGGTGCAGCTCCTGCCGCAGCGCTGCCGGCCTTGCTGCCGCTCGCGCCACTGCGACGATTGCTCGACCGCATGGAGCGGCGCGGTCCGTTCGTCGAAGTCGACATCTCGCCGTGGCAACGGCAGTGGCTGATCTGGCGCGCCGCCCGGCAGCCGGCGCGGATCGCCGGCTGATCGAAACGGTTCACTCGGCCGCATGCGGCATCGCGCCGGCGATCCAATCCTCAAGATCGCCGAGCGCGCGCACACCGAGCGCGCGTTTTTTGTTGTAATTGCGCGGACCAAGCGAGGAGGCACCACCCGGCCTGTTCGCCGCCGGCGGCGGATCATGGCCGAGCGGCGGAAACAGGCCGAAATTGACGTTCATCGGTTGGAACGAGGCCGGTCCGGCGTCGATCGTCTCGATATGGCCGCCGGTGATGTGGTTGAGAAGCGCGCCGTGCGCCGTGGTCGGCGGCGGCAGCGACACGGTCTCGCCGCGCCGTTCGGCGGCGGCGAAGCGGCCGGCCAACAGACCGATTGCGGCCGACTCGACGTAGCCTTCGCAACCGGTGATCTGGCCGGCGAAGCGCAACCGCGGCATCGCCTTGAGCCGCAGCGTCCGGTCGAGAAGTTTCGGCGAGTTGAGGAACGTGTTGCGATGCAGCCCGCCGAGCCGCGCGAACTCGGCGCGCTCGAGTCCCGGAATGGTACGAAAGATCCGCACCTGTTCGCCGTGCTTCAGCTTGGTCTGGAAGCCAACCATGTTGAACAGCGTGCCGAGCTTGTTGTCCTGCCGCAGTTGCACCACCGCATAGGGCTTCACTGCGGGCCGATGCGGATCGCTGAGACCGAACGGCTTCATCGGGCCGTGGCGCAGCGTCTCGCGGCCGCGCTGTGCCATCACTTCGATCGGCAGGCAGCCGTCGAAATAGGGCGTGGTCGCTTCGAAGTCGCGGAACACGACTTTCTCGCCGCCAAGCAGCGCCTCAACGAAGGCGTCGTACTGCGCGCGCGAGAGCGGGCAGTTGATGTAGTCGGCGCCGGTACCGGCTGGCCCCATCTTGTCATAGCGCGATTGGAACCAGGCGATGCCAAAGTCGATCGTCTCGCGATGCACGATGGGAGCGATCGCGTCGAAAAAGGCAAGCGAATCCTCCCCTGTGTGCTTGCCGATCGCGCCGGCGAGCGCGGGTGCCGTCAACGGACCGGTGGCGACGATAACGCTATCCCAGTCGGGGACGGGTTCGACAATCTGCTCTCGACGAATTTCGATCTGCGCTTCGCCCTCGAGCGCTGCGGTGACGGCGCCGGCGAAGCCGTCGCGGTCGACGGCAAGCGCACCTCCGGCCGGCAGCTTGTTCAGGTCGGCGGCGTGCATGACGAGCGAACCGAGCCGCCGCATCTCCGCGTGCAGCAGGCCTATGGCGCTGCCCTGTGCATCGTCGGAGCGGAAGGAGTTGGAGCAGACGAGTTCCGCAAACTGTCCGGTCTTGTGGGCGGCGGTCGAATGTTGCGGCCGCATTTCGTGCAGCACCACTGGCACGCCGCGACGCGCGATCTGCCAGGCGGCTTCCGAGCCGGCAAGGCCGCCGCCGATGATATGCACGGGTTGGAGGGCCTGCATCCAGGACCCAAATTAGGCATTCACCCCCTTGAGAACAATCGCGCTTGCTTTGGTACCGGTCCGTCCTGGATTCTCGGCCCGTTCCGTCGTAATTGACGGTTCATGCAGATCACGTCTGGGTTCATATTCCTGGTTTTTCTCACGGCCCAACGCCTGGTCGAACTGTGGTGGTCGAAACGGAACGAGGCGCGCCTGAAGGCGGCCGGCGGGGCGGTTTATGAGAGCCGGTACTGGCCGCTGGTGATGATCCTGCAAGCGGTCTGGATGGTCGGGATGTGGCTTCTGGCCTATGACCACGCCATCGTTCCGGTCTTCTTCGCGTTGTTCGTGGCGACGTTTGCGCTACGCGTCTGGGTGCTGGCGACGCTCGGGCGATATTGGACCATCAACACGATCGTCATCCCCGGCAGCAAGCTGGTGACGGGAGGGCCCTACCGGTTCTTGCGCCATCCCAATTACGTCGTCATGGCCTGCGAGATGGCGGTCGTGCCCTTGACGCTCGGACTGCCGATTTTCGCCGTGATCTTCTTTGTGCTTGCGGTCCTGGTCCTCTGGATCCGGATTTCCTACGAGAATGTAGCGCTCGCCGCAGCAGACCCATCGAGCCGGCCGGACGGCGCGCAACCCTCATCGAGCCGCCTGTAAGCGCAGTTGGATGGAAATCTGTGGTCTGCTATAGCCCGTGGTCCAAGGCAGGGGCGCACCGCGCCGCCGAAAGGAAATCCGCCGATGTCCGTTGACGCCGACACGGTTCGCAAGGTCGCCCATCTGGCGCGCATCGCGGTTGCCGAGGACGAGGTGGAGGGCCTCAAGGGCGAGCTCAACGCCATTCTCGCCTTTGTCGAGCAGCTCGGCGAGGTCGACGTCGGGGCGGTCGAGCCGATGACTTCGGTGACGCCCATGGCGCTGAAGATGCGATCGGACACGGTCACCGACGGAGACATTCCCGACGCAATCATCCGGAATGCTCCGGCCCGTGAGGATCATTTTTTCCTCGTTCCGAAAGTGGTGGAATAATGTGCCTCGCCTGTGAACAAGATGCCATCTGGCTCGCCTATCTCGAGAGTCGCGGGCTCTTGAAGCCCGACGATCCCGCGGCGGTGGAAGCGTTGTTTGCGGGCTTTCCGGTGCAGCCGCTACCGGAGCAGCCGCTGCCTCAGCAGTTCGGGGAAGCCGCCGAGTCCGTCGCCACCGCGAAGCCGGCCGTTGAAGCCGCGAATAATCCATTTGCCTGCGATGATCCGACGGCCGATCTGCCGGCTCTCAAGGTCCGCCAATCGAGCGGCAGCTAGTCCTTTCGATTCGATAGCCGTACGCGCTTTCGCAAAGTTGCGAGTGTCCCGTGATTGCAACGGCTGCATCGGGGAGTGCGATCGGCGCGCTCGAGATTCGCGTTCTGGATAGCAGATGAACGATCTGACTTCGCTGACCCTGGCGCAGACCTCCGACGGATTGCGCAAGAAGGAGTTCTCGGCAACCGAGATCGTCGAAGGCTATCTTGCGGCGATGGCGAAGGCGGGCGCTCTTAACGCCTTCGTCCTGGAAACACCCGAGCGCGCACGCGAAATGGCGCGCGCTTCGGATGCGAAGATCGCCAGAGGCGAGGCCGGCCCGCTCGAGGGGTTGCCGCTCGGCATCAAGGATCTGTTCTGCACCGATGGTGTGCGCACGACCGCGTGTTCGCACATCTTGGAAAATTTCGTGCCCACATACGAGTCGACCGTTACCGCCAATTTGTGGCGCGACGGCGCGGTGTTGCTCGGCAAGCTCAACAACGACGAATTTGCGATGGGTTCGTCGAACGAGACGTCATATTTCGGCCCGGTGGTGTCGCCGTGGCGGCGGCGCGGCAGCGACGCCAAGCTCGTCCCCGGCGGCTCCTCGGGCGGTTCCGCAGCCGCAGTCGCCGCCCGCTTGTGCGTCGGCGCGACCGGTACCGATACCGGCGGATCGATCCGCCAGCCGGCGGCGTTCTGCGGCATCGTCGGACTCAAGCCGACTTACGGTCGATGCTCGCGATGGGGCATCGTGGCATTTGCCTCTTCGCTCGATCAGGCCGGGCCGTTCGCGCGAAGCGTCCGTGACTGTGCGATCCTGCTGCGGTCGATGGCGGGCGCGGATGCCAAGGATACGACTTGCGTCGATCTGCCGGTGCCGGATTACGAGAAAGCGGTCGGCGGTTCGATCAAGGGCATGCGCATCGGCATCCCCGAGGAATATCGGCTGCCCGGCATGGCGACGGACATCGAGCGCCTGTGGCGGCAGGGGCAGCAATGGCTCGAAGATGCCGGCGCCGAGACGGTCGAAATTTCGTTGCCGCTGACGCGCTACGCCTTGCCGGCCTATTACATCGTGGCACCGGCAGAGGCGTCGTCGAATCTCGCGCGTTACGACGGCGTGCGCTACGGGCTGCGCGTTCCCGGTCGCGATGTCATCGACATGTACGAGCAGACGCGGGCGGCGGGATTCGGCAAAGAGGTGCGTCGCCGTATTCTGATCGGCACGTATGTTCTGTCAGCGGGCTACTACGACGCCTATTACTTGCGCGCGCAGAAGGTACGCACACTCATCAAACGCGATTTCGAGACCTGCTTCGCCGAAGGTATCAACGCGATACTCACGCCAACAACGCCGTCGGCAGCTTTTGCGATCGGCGAGAAGGGGCGTTCCGATCCGATCGAAATGTATCTCAACGACGTGTTCACGGTTACCGTGAACATGGCGGGGCTGCCGGGAATCTCGGTGCCGAGCGGCCTCGACACTCAGGGCCTGCCGCTGGGCTTGCAGTTGATCGGTCGGCCGTTCGAGGAGGAGACGCTGTTTGCTCTGGGCGCGGTCATCGAGAAGGCCGCCGGCCATTTCAGTCCGCAGCCGTGGTGGTAGGCGCGCGCAGTAGATACATTTTTGGCAGGCACCGACTTGAGGATTCATGACGCCCTCGGCCTTCAAGCGCAGCCTGGCGAACAAGCAGCCGCCGCCCGGCCTTGCCGCGCCGCTCAAGGCGCTGTGGTGGTCCGGCAATGGCGATTGGGCCAAAGCGCACGCCGTCGTCATCAACGAGGACGACGCTGATTGCGCCTGGGTCCATGCCTATCTCCACCGCGTGGAGGGCGATCTCGATAATGCACGTTATTGGTACCGGCAGGCGCGCCGCAAGCCGGCGACCGGCGCGCTCGATGCGGAATGGGCTGCAATCGCCGCGGCTTTGCTGGAAACGACGCGAGACTAAGCCTGCCTCGGAGGCCAGGCGCGATAGTCCCGAACCGCGCCTTTACAGGCCGCAGGCGAGATGGCATCAAGCAAGCCAATTGCTTTGCCAGCAACACGATTCACAATGAAAACCTTCCTGTTGCGATTTTTCACTTGGTGGAACGGGCAGACTTTCGGCACGCAATTCTGGACGTGGCTTTATGGTGAGTTCGTCGGCGAGGACGAATTCGGCAACCGCTACTACCGCACCAAGGACGGCAAGATCGACCCGACCCTTGGCGTCGAGCGCCGCTGGGTGGTGTACAACGGAGTGGCCGAAGCCTCGATGGTTCCACCGAGTTGGCACGGCTGGCTGCATCACACTGTCGACCTGCCGCCGACGCAGGAGCACGTCCAGCCGCATCCGTGGGAGAAACCACATCGACCGAATTTGACCGGCACCGCTGGAGCTTATCGCCCGAGTGGCTCGACGCTCGCGCAGGGCCGCCGCCCCAAGGCAACCGGCGACTACAAGGCCTGGAACCCCGGCGGCCAATAACGAAACTTGCCTTTGCAGGGCGATTTCCGTCGCGAAGAGCCTGATCCCTGGTTTCGCCGCATTCAAAATGTTAAGCGGTTGAGAGCAAAGCGGCGGGCGTCGGCCGGGCGCGTCCGAAGGTTGCTTCCGACCCGCGCGCGTCGCCGGGGTTTTATGGTTCGCATCGCTGCATTCCTCCTCGTCATTGGCGGCTGCCTTGCCGCGGGGCCGGCAGCAGCACAGTTCGGCAACATTTTCGGCAATGCGCCGCCGCCGCGGCCGCCCGCCGACGTGCCGAACGGCGGTTTTCCGGCTCAGCCGCCGCCGGTGCAGCAATATCCTGGCCAGCCCCAATACCAGACCCCGCCTCCGCCGCCCCCAGCCCCGCCTCCCGCTGCGGCTCGTGCGCCATCCGGTATCCAGGCGCAGCCATTGCCGCCGCCACCTGGCGCGACCGAGGCACCGCCGCCCCCGCAGCGGGCCCGCGGCAATCCTGTCGCTCCGGGCGCTCCCGCTAATGGACCGGCGCAGCCAGCCGATGCCTCGCCGCCGGCGCCCCCTCCGCCGCCGCCCGACGACACCATCATCACCGAAATGCCGACGCAGAAAATTCCCAACGCCCGCGCGGTATTTTCCGGCCTCGACAAGATCACCGGCCGCATCATCTCGTTCGACGCCGCAATCGGCGAAACGGTGCAGTTCGGCGCGCTGCAGGTCACCGCCCGCGTCTGCTACACGCGGCCGCCGACCGAGGCGACGAATACCGATGCTTTCGTAGAAGTCGACGAGGTGACGCTACAGGGCGAGATAAAGCGCATCTTCACCGGCTGGATGTTCGCGGCCAGCCCCGGCCTGCATGCCGTAGAGCATCCGATCTACGACGTGTGGCTGACCGACTGCGCTTCGCCGCAGCCAATACAGGTTGCCCAGCCGGCGCCGGCTGCCGCGCCTGCTCAGGCTCCCGCACCGCAACGTCCGCGCCAGCCATCAACCGCGCCACGGCCGGCAGCGCCGGCGCCACCCCCGCCGCTGCAGCCGCGGTAGCAATCGATCAGGCAGTGGCGAGGAATTCGAGCACGACCCTGCCCGAGACCGGGTGATCAAGCGGCAGCGCTGCGAAATTGCCCTCGCCGACTAGGGCTGCATCGAGCAATTTGTGATAGGCCGGTCGCGTCACTTCGATCGCGCCGAACGTTTGCAGATGTTCGGTGACAAATTGCGTGTCGAGCAGCCGGTACTGGCCGGCTTTGAGCCGCGCCACCAGGTGCACGAGCGCGACCTTGGACGCGTCGCGGGCGCGGTGGAACATGCTCTCGCCGAAAAAAGCGCGGCCGAGGCTGACGCCGTAGAGACCACCCACCAGGGTGTCCTCCAGATAGACCTCGACGGTGTGGCAGTCGCCGCGCTCGTAGAGCTTTTGGTAGAGGTTGCGGATGCGCGCATTGATCCAAGTGCGGCTGCGGCCGGACGTCGGCTCGGCGCAGCCGCCGACGATGGCGTCAAAGTCGCGATCGACCACGACGGTGAACCGGTCGGATCGCACCGTGCGCGCCAGCCGGCTGGACACATGAAATTGATCGAGTGGAATGACGCCGCGCCGCTCCGGTTCTATCCAGTAGAGGGCGGGGTCGTCGGCGCTTTCCGCCATCGGAAAGATGCCGCACGCGTAGGCCTTGAGCAGCACCTCCGGCGTGATGTCGATCAGTGCTGACTCGCGGCTCGCCATGTCTTCGTTTAGCCGGGTCCCGGCTTCTGGTTCAAGTGGCGGAATTTGTGATAAGTCGGCTGGCGGAAGGTGGCCCGTGCAAAATCGACCGGCTTGGCATCGGACCCGATTGTTCGCGCTGATTTCGATCGGCGCGCTTTTCCTGCAAACAATCACGACCGGTTGGGCGGGCTTTGCAGGCGCGGCCGAACGCGTCGACCTGATCGGCGCCATATGTCACGGCAACGCGGATCCTGGCTCGCAACCGCCGCCGCCTGCCGATCATGAAGGCCATGATTTCTGCTGCGTCGGCTGTGGCCCCTCGCTCGCATTGCTGCCGGCGCCCGCTGCGCTGCCGGTGCGGCAGCTTCGTCCCACCGCCACTCCGCCGTGCAATTATTCGCCGCTGATTGCCGTCATTCCCGGTGCTATTCGCGCCGGTCGCTCACAGGCACCTCCGAGCTTGGCCTGACCTGAATTCGGCCGAATGGGCAAAACGCCCATGTGATTGCTCGTAAGCTCGGAGAAATTCCATGTTCCGATCTGGGTTCGGCGCCGTCGGCATTCGCCGGCTCGCGCTGTCGGTATTTTTCTGCTGCGCTCTGATCCACCCGGCATCCGCGCATGTCACCCTCGAACAGGGGCAGGCGATAGTCGGCACGAGCTATAAGGCGGTGCTGCGGGTGCCACACGGCTGCGACGGCTCGGCGACCACCGCGCTGCGCGTGCGCATACCGGAGGGCGTCATCGACGTTAAACCGATGCCGAAGCCGGGCTGGACCATCACCCTGGTGAAGGGCAAGTACCCCAAGAGTTACAGATTGTTTCATGCCGAGCTCAGCGAGGGCGTGACGGAAATCGACTGGTCGGGCGGCAAGCTGCCGGACGACTATTATGACGAGTTTGTCTTCCAGTCGTTTCTCGCGAGCGATCTGCAGGCGGGCAAGACGCTATATTTTCCGGTCGTGCAGGAATGCGAGAAGGGCGTGCACCGCTGGATCGAACTGCCGAGCGAGGGGACAACCCTTCAGGAGCCCGCACCCGGATTGAAGCTCCTGCCGAAGCCATGATGCGCAAGGCGGTTCGTCCCCGGCATTGCGCCATGCCGTGGTTGATCGTCCTGATGATCGTTGTCATGCCGGCGCGACCGGCACAGGCGCATGCCTCGCTGCTGTCGGCGACGCCGGCCGAGGGCGTCACGATCTTCGAGCCGCCGAAGTCGATCACGCTCAACTTCAATGAACCGGTCTCCCCGTTGGCGATGCGCCTCGTCCGTCCGAACGGCAAGGCGGAGGTATTGAGCGCCGTCAGGGCGGAAAACAGTACCGTCGTCATTACTGCACCGCAGATGCAGGAGCAGGGCAGCTACGTCTTGAGCTGGCGCGTGATCTCGGCGGATGGGCATCCGGTCGGAGGCGTCGTCCCCTTCGCTTTAGGTCATCCGAGCAACGGCGTCAGTGCGCCGCCGATTGAAGGCGCGAGGATGGTGCATGCCGCAATCTGGGCGGCGCAGTTCATGCTTGCCTGCGCGCTGTTCTTCGGCGTGGGCGGTGCGGCCTTCATCGCTTGGCTCGCGGCCGAGCGGCGACTGCTGCTCCGCAACTTCCTGATCGCCATGCTTGCGTGCGGGATTCTGGCTGCGGTCGTCTCCCTCCCGCTGCAGGGACTCGATGCCCTGGCGCAGCCGCTGTCCCAAGCTCTTCGTCCCTCGATATGGGCTGCGGGATTTGCAACGTCCTGGGGCGCGACCGTTGCGGTCGCTGTTGCCGCGCTCGGCGCTGGGCTCATCGCGATTGCGTCCAGAAGCCGAACGCTGGCCCGCGCATCCGCCGTCGCCGGGATCGCCGGCATCGGGATGGCGCTGATTGCGAGCGGACACGCGAGCTCGGCCCCGCCGCATATCTTGACAGTGCCTGCTATATTCCTTCACGGAATCTGCATCGCATTTTGGATCGGCTCGCTGTTGCCGCTGGCAGTCGCGGTGCGCGCCGGTGATCGCCTCGCGCTCGACCGCTTCTCTCGCCTGATCCCGCTGCCGCTTATCCTTCTCATTGCGTCAGGGATCGCGCTCGCCTTCGTCCAACTCGACCGTCCCGATGCGTTGTGGACGACCGCGTATGGTTGGGTGCTTTCCGGCAAGATCGTCATCGTGCTCGTGCTGCTCGCGCTTGCGGCGCTCAATCGCTACGCGCTGGTGCCGCGCCTCGCCACGAGCAGTGGGCGACGGCTTGTCACCGTTATCACTGCAGAATTCGCGCTGACGGTCGCGATCCTCGGCCTCGTCGGGCTCTGGCGCTTCACACCACCGCCGCGCGCGCTCGCCGCTGCCGAGACGACCTATATTCACTTCCACGGCGACAAGGCCATGGCGCAGATCGATCTGACGCCGGAACGCGGCCGCGGCGCGGCTGTGAGTATCGACGTTACCGATAGCGACCTCCATCCGATCGCGGCCGAGGAAGTGTCGCTGGCGATATGGAATCCGGGCGCCGGCATCGAGCCAATTCGCCGGCAGGCAAACCTCGTTGCGGGCGGCGTCTGGCGCGTGAGCGGCCTCAACGTCCCCGTTGCGGGGGTGTGGCGCATGCGGGTCGAAATCCTGGTCAGCGACTTCGACAAGATCGTGCTGGAAGACAATGTGGAATTGCCCCGCGCGCCATAGCGCCACGGCGCGCGGCCGGCGTCCTTAATATTTCGGCAACCATGCGATCGTTAAGACTTTAATCGTCTTGAAC
>Ga0335077_10004719_pt1 | contig 16628 bp, 11 predicted proteins | sample Lox_Sample_31_FD_207151 | JGI IMG/M metagenome (GOLD analysis project Ga0335077, IMG submission 207151) | Soil microbial communities from Loxahatchee National Wildlife Refuge, Florida, United States - Lox_Sample_3.1 | ecosystem: Environmental > Terrestrial > Soil > Wetlands | place: USA...
CGGGATTTGCCGTCGGCGATTACATGATGATCGGAGCGGAGCTCATTCAGGTGGAAGCTATGCCGCGCGGCCCTGACGACGATTTCTTCTTCGTCGGGTTTGGCGGCCAGCGCGTTGCGTATCTTGATACGACACCGGAATCGCACGCCGTCGATCAAGCGGTATACAAAGTGCAGATTCACCCGCCGGGGGCGCAATTCGCACCCAACGGGTTGCCGGTTGTGCACCTGCCTTATCGAAACGACGATGGCGGACCGGGTTACGGAAAAGATTCTCTGTTGCATTTCACGGCTCCGGCGGACGGCGACTACATCGTGCGGCTGCGCGACGTTCGACAGCTCAGCGGGCCGGACTACACGTATCGTTTGACCGCCCGGCAGCCAACGCCGGATTTCAAGCTGAGCGTTGAGCCGCGCAACCCGAACGTGCCGGCGGGTGGCCGCATTCCGATAACCGTGACGGCGCTGCGCATGGATGATTTTGACGGGCCTATTGAGGTTACCGCGAAGGACATTCCCGCCGGCATGCATGCAACCCAGGGCGTGATCGGCTCCGGCCAGATCAGCGCCACGCTGCTTCTGAGCGCCGACGGGAACGCTCATCTCGACCGTGCCGTGCCGCTCCAGGTTTCGGGCCGCGCACATCTTGGAAGTTTGTGGGCGGAGCGCTGGGCAAGTCCTGAAGATAAACTGAAACTGATCTCACTGGCGCCCAAGCCGGACATTGTGATGAGCGCGGAAACGAAGCAAGTGGTGCTGGAACCCGGAGGAACCGCCGAAGTTGAGGTCGCGATTCAACGCAACAACGAGTACGGTGGCCGCGTTCCGGTGGACGTACGCGATCTGCCCCCAGGTGTGCGGGTGTTGGACGTCGGGCTGAATGGCGTGTTGATTACGGAAACGGAGAATCGCCGCAAATTCACGCTCGCAGCGCTGCCCACGGCGCGAGCCATCGATCAGGCCATCGTGGTTACGGGCGATATCGAAACCCGCGCCGACGATCAACAGAATTCGTACGCGTCCGAGCCGGTGATCCTTAAGGTGCAAGCCAAGAACCACGCGAGCGCATCGGCGGCGAACAGGGTCCTAGAACAGAACGTTACGGCGAACAAATAGATGCCTCACACCACCCTGCTAAAACAGGCCCTGGCCGCCGGGGAAGGGATTGTGCCGCTGGCGCCGTGCTGGGTGCCGCGCTCGTTTCTGATGCCCGGTGGGCGGCTGAAGCTGGATCCGCGCGATCTCTACGCGCTCGGCGCGCACCGTGGCGGCATCGATGAGCGGTGGTTCTCGTCCACCACCAAAGCAGACAACGGCCCGGGCACTCCGCAGGACGAGGGCTTGAGCTACATCGCCGTGGATGGCCATCGCGTGCTGCTCCAGGAAGCGATCGAGACGATGGGGGATGAATTCCTGGGTGCGGATGTTATGCGCGAGCGGGGCGGCTGGAACGTGCTCTGCAAATTTTTCGACAACCTCGGCCCTATTCCGCACCACATGCACCAGTCCGAGGCGGACGCACGCAAAGTGAGGCGGCACGGCAAGCCTGAAGCCTACTACTTTCCCCCGCAATACAATTTCAAAGACAACCATTTTCCGTACACCTTCATGGGCCTTGATCCCAGCACGACGAAGGACGACGTGCGGCGCTGCCTGGAGCGTTGGAACGAAGGCGACAACGGGATCCTGTTTCATTCGAAGGCCTATCAGTTGAGACCGGGGACAGGCTGGCAGATCGATGCCGGGATTCTGCACGCACCCGGATCCCTGGTGACGTATGAGCCGCAGGTGAACTCCGATGTGTTCGCCATGTTTCAGTCGATGGTGGAAGGACGCGCTGTGCCGTGGGACCTGATGGTGAAGGACGTGCCGCCTGAACATCACCACGATCTTGACTATCTCATCGGCATGCTCGATTGGGAAGCCAACGTGAATTCGGCATTCGTTGAGCATCGCCTGTTTCATCCACGGCCGGTGAAGCCCGAAAAGGAAATGGCGGACGCGGGCTATTCCGAAAAATGGGTTGTCTATTCGACGGGCCACTATTCGGCTAAGGAACTCACGGTTTCGCCCGGGCGGTCCGCGACGATTCGCGACGCGGCGGCTTATGGGGCCATCGTGGTACAGGGCTGGGGATCAGCCGGAAAAGTGGAAGTGGAAACACCGTCGCTCATCCGATACGGCCAGATGACCAAAGATGAGTTGTTCGTCACCGCCGCTGCAGCGCGCCGCGGAGTAGTTATCACGAACCGCAGCGACAAGGAAAATCTTGTCATGCTGAAACATTTCGGTCCCGACAATCCCGACGCCAGAGGACTCAGGAAATGAAGTACGGTGTCAACACCTTCATCTGGACAGCCAGTTTTACGCGCGACAATCTACCCTTGCTTCCCGAGATCAAGGCGCACGGTTTCGATGGTATCGAGGTTTCCATGTTCGATCCGGCGGACTTCGCATTGGACGATATCGGCAAAGGCCTCGCGCAGCATAGCCTCGAATGCACAATTTGCGCGGTCATCCCCCACGGGCTCAGTGTGATTTCGGGCGACGCCGCCGTCCGGCAGAAGACCCGGGTTCATCTGGAAGACTGCATCAAGAGGACGGCCGAGGTGGGGGCGAAGATCATCGCCGGTCCGTTATATTCGCCGGTCGGCTACCTGCCCGGTCGGCGGCGCACGGCGGACGAATGGAAATGGGCGGTGGAGTGTTACCAGGTGCTCGGCCCAGTGCTGGCGCGTCACGGCGTCACCGTGGCTATCGAGCCGCTAAATCGTTTCGAAACTTACTTCCTCAATACCGCGGCTGACGCGGTGGCGCTCTGCGATCAGATCAATCATCCGAACGTCGGCATTCTCTTCGACACGTTCCACGCCAATATCGAGGAGAAGAACATCGGGCTGGCCTACCGTGCGGTGGCGCCGCACCTGAAGCACGTACACACCTGTGAAAACGATCGCGGTATTCCGGGCTCCGGCCATATCGAGTGGCAGGAAGTATTCCAGGCGTTGCGCGACATCCGCTATGACGGCTGGCTCACCATCGAGAGTTTTGGATTCGCGCTTCCCCAACTTTCCGCCGCTGCTTCGATCTGGAGAGACATCGCACCGACGCCCGAATCGATTGCCTTCGAAGGCGTAAAATTTCTCAAACAAAACATGGCGACGGCAGCCGCGGGATGAGTCGCGGCAGAAGACAAATCTGATGCGTCCGACTCGCAGACAACTTTTGGGCTCGCTGGCCGCGGCTGGCGTTTACGCCGCACAAGGAAAAGACAAAGTGACCAAATACATTCGCTACCGCCGCGGTTCCACCACGGCTTACGGCATTCTCGACGGCGACACTGTCCGCGAGTTGCGCGGCGATCTTTTTGGCGATCGCAAAGAGACTGGAGTGAAGATTTCCATCCACGAGGTGAAGCTGCTCTATCCGTGCGAGCCCCCCAAGATTCTTGCCGTCGGGCTGAATTACAAGAGTCACGTCGGCGACCGCAAACCTCCTGAGCATCCCGAGATTTTCTACAAACCTGTCACGGCTCTGCAGCATCCCGAAGACTCAATTGTGATTCCGCCGGCAGCCAAGAACGTTCACTATGAGGGCGAGTTAGTCTTGGTGATCGGCAAACGCGTGAGACGCGCGTCGATTGATGAAGCGCGCGCTGCGATCTTCGGCGTGACTTGCGGAAATGACGTTAGCGAGCGCGATTGGCAGGGCGGGCCTGAGAAGGATCTGCAATGGTGGCGAGCCAAGGGCGCCGACACGTTCGCTCCCCTAGGCCCGATGATCGTGCAAGGCCTGGATTACGGGAATCTCTTGTTGCAAACCCGTTTGAATGGAAATGTGGTGCAGAAGCAGAACACCTCCGACCTGATCTTTGATGGTCCAGCCATCGTGAGCTGGATCAGCCAGTGCGTTAGCCTGACGCCTGGCGACGTGATTTACACGGGTACTCCCGGCCATACCAGCCGCATGAGTGCCGGTGATGTGGTCGAGGTGGATATTGAAGGAATTGGCGTCCTTCGCAACCGCATCACTCTGGCCTAGGCAGAGGCGAGTCCGCCTATTCCACGCGCCACATCTGAGATTGCGCCGACGCCGCCGCGGCACGCTGTACCGGCGGGTCGAGGATGTTCTGCACGCGTTCCAGCAAGCCGTCCGACGTAAATGGTTTCGGCAGGAACCCCAGCGCGCGGTCGAGTACTTTCACCCGCACTACCTCGGACTCGGTGCATCCGGACATGAATAGCACTTTCTGATGGGGACGAATTGCCTGAATGCGTTCGGCCAGGTCAGGTCCTGTGATTTCCGGCATCAGCACATCAATCAGCATCAGGTCGATGGCTAAGTCGTCCCGCTCCACCATGCGTATGGCACTCTCGGCGCTATGAGCGATGAGAACGTTATAGTCACCGCACTCCAGCATGCACTTGATGACACTGAGCACGGATAGGTCGTCATCCACTACAAGGATGGTCTTACTTACAGGTTCTTGATTATTCATATACATGTCGTCAACCTTAAACTTAACTTTAGCCATAATTGTGAGGCTAGACGAAGGAATATTCAAGCAAACTTCTTCATCTCTTTTGAGTGGCGACCGTCGTTAACTTTTTGTTACTAACCTTCGTTAGCGCCGTCAGCTCAGTACTTTGTCGATCACTTTGCCGCCAAAGTCAGTGAGCTTTTCGTTGCGGCCGTTGTGCAGATACCAAAGCCGGTTCTGGTCAAGGCCCATGAGTTGAAGAATGGTCGCGTGAAAATCGCGCATGTGGTACCGCTCGCCCAAGCCGCGGAGTCCGAATTCATCGGTTTCACCGACGAGGCGCCCGCCTTTAACGCCGCCGCCCGCGAACCACATGGTAAAGCCATGCGGATTGTGGTCACGCCCATTGCCGCTCTGCGACATGGGGAGCCGTCCGAATTCACTTCCCCAAACCACGAGCGTCGAATCGAGCAGGCCGCGTTGTTTCAAATCCCGCAACAGGGCTGCGATCGGCTGATCGGTGTGGCCGCACATCTTTTCGTGGTTGAAGACCAGGTCTTTGTGCGCGTCCCATTGCATAATGATGGGACCGCCGCCTGAATAGAGTTGCACGAAGCGCACGCCGCGCTCCACCATTCTTCTGGCCAGCAGGCAGCGCGTTCCGAAGTCGGCCGTGTGCTTCTGATCCAGACCGTACATGCGCTTTGTCGCCTCGTTCTCTTGCGAGAGATCCACGGCTTCCGGCGCGTGGCTTTGCATGCGGAACGCCAGTTCGTAAGAGCTGATGCGTGCTGCCATTTCCGTATCGCCATCCGCTGTGTCGAGATCGTTCATCTTCTGCAGCAGGTCGAGTGTGGCGCGCTGGCGCTCGGGAGTCATCCCCGCGGGTGGCTCCAGATTCAGGATCGGTTTGGCGCCGCTGCGGAGCAGCGTGCCCTGGTAAACCGCGGGAAGAAATCCGGCGCCCCAGCACGGCGTGCCGCCTTCCGGCGTGCCTTCAGGTTGCGGCATCACAACGTACGCCGGAAGACTGTCGCTTTCGCTGCCCAAGCCGTAGGTAATCCAGGAGCCCATACTCGGATAGCCCATCAGGATGCGTCCGGTGTGAACCTGATACATAGCCGGCGCATGCACCACGCTCTCGGTGTAAAACGAGCGCACGAAGCAGATGTCGTCCACGCACTCCGCCAGATGTGGGAATAAGGACGAGACTTCAATTCCGCTCTGGCCGTATTTCTTAAACTGCCACGGCGACGAGAGCAGCGGCGTATCCCCGTTGGTGAACTGGCTGGGTATTTTTCCGAAACTTTCCGGAAGCTGCTGGCCTTCGTATTTCTTGAGCGCCGGTTTGGGATCGAACGTGTCAATATGGCTCGGCGCGCCCACCATGTAAAGGAAGATGACGGATTTGGCCTTTGCCGCGAAGTGCGGGGGTTTGGGCGCCAGCGGGTTCACGCGCACTGCGCCGAAGCCTTCTCGTTCCAGCAGGTACTGCAACGCCAGCGCCCCAAATCCGTGAGCGGCGCGAGTGAGAACATCGCGGCGGGTAATCGCCTGGCGAATGTGTGGGCCGGCTTCAGGGGACATAAACGAACTCGTTTCGATTCATCAGCGCAAGACAAAAATCCGCCAGCGTTCCGCCGTCAGCGAGAAACTTCTCGCCCAACTTCATCTCCACCGGCCTCGGCGCGCGCGCCAGTGCCAGTTTGTAAGCGCGCCGCAATTGAAAACCGCGATCGCGCCCGCATTCGCGTTCCAGCCGCGCAGCAAACCGGTTGGATTCTTCCCGCATGGAGTCACTGTTGAACAGCGAGAGCGCCTGCAGTGCGTGGGTGCTCACCGGCCGCAGAGGGCACGACGTCATGGTGTCCGGTTGATCGAACGCCGTCATCATCGGCAATCGCACCGTGCGTTTGTTCAGCAGGTAGAGGCTTCGCCGATGCTGCTCGAATTCTCCTTTTGTGACCGGCCACAATCCATCGCGCTCGCCCTCGGTAAAGATCACGTCGTAAACTTCCTGCTCGATGGGCACGCGAACCGGCTTGCCGCCGAGCCGCGGATTCAAGGCCCCCGAAATCTCCAGCACGGCGTCGCGAATGAGTTCGCCCTCCAAACGCTTGCGGTTCATCCGCCAGTAGAGTTTGTTGTCGGGATCGATCCTGGCTTGTGCTGCGCCATTCGCCGAGGCCTGTTGATACGCACTGGACATTACGATTGTGCGATCGATGGTCTTCACGCTCCAGTTGTGTTCCATGAACTCGACCGCCAGCCAGTCCAGCAGCTTCTGATTCGTGGGTCTCTGCCCCAGCACGCCAAAATCATTCGGCGTGGCGACAATCCCGCTTCCCATGCGGAGCTGCCAGATGCGATTGACCATGACACGCGCCGTAAGAGGATGCTCCGCCGACGCCAGCCAGTTCGCTAGCGCCGCGCGACGGTCCGCAGAGCTTTGCGGAATCTCGACATTGTCCGTGTTGAGGACCGTCAGCAGTCCCGGCTCCACCTGGCCCATTTTGTGTTTGACGTCGCCGACCTTCAGGATGTACGTGGCTGGCGCAGGCTTTTCGCTATCGGCCACCGCGTACGCAGCGGGCTGCGGATCCGGCTCAGTCATCTGGATTTCGAGCAGCCTCTTTCGCAGCTCCGCGCGCTTGGCTCGCTCCTCCGGAGTCAGCGCGTCCACGACCTCGCTCCACAGCGGCTCCAGTTGCTCCTCGGCATTCATGGCGAGGGTTTTCTGCTCGGGATCGCGCTTGTCTTTGGGGATATCGAGCGCCGCGCGCAGCTTCGGGTCGAGCTGAGCCAGTTTCTTGTCGTGGAGCGCGCCGCGGGCACGCTTCTCAATTTCTTCGATCGCCTTCTTGACCGGCTCGATCCGCGCATCGTAGTCTTTTTTCGCCCAATAGTAGGCTGCCTTGTCGTTCGCCGTCGCGATCTCGATATCTTTCAGCTCCGTAGAAGCGAAGATGGCTTGCAAGCGGTAGTAATCCGATTGCAGAATCGGATCGAACTTGTGATTGTGACAACGGGCGCAGCCCACCGTCAGGCCTAGGAACACCGAGCCGATGGCGCCCGACATTTCGGTAATTACTTCCTGCCTGTTCACCTCCTCGTCCTGATTGCCACCGACGAGGTGAATCGGTCCCGCACGGTGAAATCCGGTCGCGATGAGCGCTTCTTGGTTACCTGGGAACAACTCGTCACCGGCAATCTGCTCTTTCACAAACCGATCGTACGGTTTGTCGGTATTGAAAGCCTGGACAACGTAATCCCGATAGCGCCAGGCTTGTGGCCGCTCGGCGTCTAATTCGTAGCCGTTGGTATCGGCGTAGCGGACTACGTCGAGCCATCGCAGCGCCCAGCGCTCGCCGTAATGCGGGGAGGCGATCAGGCGGTCGACAACTTTCTCGTACGCATCCGGGCTCTTGTCGCGTAAAAAGGCGTCGATCTCACCGGGTTCCGGGGGCAGCCCGGTCAGGTCGAAAGTGACGCGGCGCAGCAGGTGTTCCCGATCGAGCGGCTGAGAAGGCGCGAGCTTCTTCTCCCGCAGCGCTTCCAGAATGAAAGCATCCACGGGATTGCGCACCCACGGGCTCTGGATCTCAGGGACAGCGCTCTTGACCGGCTTCTGAAATGCCCAGTAGTGCCGGCGGGCGATGACCGAAGCGACGTCTTTGTCGGTCCAAGCGGGCGCGGAGAGCGCCAGCACAAGAAGGATTCCGGCGGCCGCGGCGCCGCGCGTTCGAACCATCACGTTAGTTTACATCGCCCGGGCCGGCTGCGGCGGGGCTGAAGAGCTTCGTGAGAAGAATTGCAGGGCTCCGTAGGCCGCGAGCGACGTCATCGAAGCGATCGCGCAGGCCGGCCCGTAACCGAAATGGTCAATGAGCGCGCCGAGCGCCGGGGAGACTATCGCCTGCATGGCGCCGTACGCTGAAACCAAGAGCGAAATCGCGAATGCCGCGCGCGCGCCCGCATAGACATCCAGCGGCATCGTATAGAGGTTGACACTGAACGCCGACACCGCGAGAATGCTGAGCGAAATTCCGGCCGATGCCCATGCGGCATTGGGAGCGAGCGGAATGGCAATTGCGACCATGCCCGCTACGGCGCACGCCCGGCACACACTCCTGCGAGCCGCGATCGGTTCCATGCCCTGCTTCGCCCAGCGGAACGACAACCAGCCGCCGGCGAACCCGCCCAGCATCGCGGCCAGCGGCGGCAGCCAAGCGAAATAGGCGGCCTCAACAAAAGTCAGCCGGTGGACGGCCACCAGATACAGGGTCGTCCAGTTGCTCCAGAGCGAGTAGCTCACCATGCTGAGCCCGTTGGCCGCGATGAATCCCCACATGCGGGGCTCGCGCAGAATGTCGAGACTGCGCGCCAGCGGCTCAATCGAAGACGGCCGTGAAGGCGGGGCATGGCTTGATACACGATTCCACAGAGGAATCCAGAGCAAACCTGCAGCCCCGGTCAACACGAACGCCGCGCGCCATTGATACCGCACCGCGAGCCACGTCGCAACGGGTGGCGCGAGCATGGCGCCCAGAAAGACCGCAGCCTGGTTCAACCCGTTGCCCAGCGCGCGCTCCTCCGGCGCGAGGTATTCGTGCATGGCTTTGCCGGCAGCGGGGATGCCGCCCGCTTCGGCCAGTCCCAGCCAGGCGCGGCAAGCCACCAGCCCGCCCAGGCCGCGCGTGAAGCCGGTTGTAATTCCTGCCAGCGACCATAGTCCCACAGCAAGGCTAATGCCCCGGTTCAGGCCGATGCGATCGATCAGCAGGCCTGCGAACGGCGCGGCGGCGGCGTAAGTGATCGAGACGGCGGCAAGGATCCAGCCGTAATCCAGATTGCTCAGGTGAAACTCAGCGCGCAACACTGGCGCGAGCGTGGCGAGTTCCTGCCGGTCCAGGTAATTGATGCTCGACGAAAGAAAGAAAATACCGATTACGAGCCAGCGGGCGCGCGGCGCAGCAGACGGTTTGGCCGCCATCAGGGAAACTCAATCGTGGCCACTTCCCCCACGGTCGCGGTTCTGGCATTGCGTTTGGCAATGTACTCTACAACAATGCGCCGCGGCTTCTGCACGCCACAGCCGAGCTTTTCGTCACTGGCGCCCAGAATCGCGATGGATGATGCATCCGGCACCAGCAGGTTCGTCAGCTTGTGATCGTCACTTTCCACCACGAGGCGTAACTGGTGTCCCAGGCAATCTACCCGCTTGAGGTTTCCCGACGCGTGGCCATCGGGCTTCGGGCCCTCCCACCATGCCTCCACCTTACCGGGAGCCGTGCCCTTGCCCGCATTCACTTTGGCTTCCGCGGCGCGTAGGTCGGCAATGGCCTGCTGTTTCAGTTTCTGGATTTCGCGTTCGTGTTCCGATGCCTGGCGCTGGCGTTCTGCGTCTTCCCAATCCAGGCGTTGCTGTTCGATGGACCGCCGCCCCGCCTCCATGCGCGCGCGCTCCTCTGGCGTAGTGGCCGCCTGCTCGGCATTACGCCACGCCTGCGCGGCTTTATCGAAAGCCTGCTCCTCCAGGCACGCCTTGGCCATCTCTTCCCAACGGCCGGCATTGCGCGCGTCGAGCTGTGCCGCTTTTTCAAGATACTGGATACGCTTGACGTTGTCCGTCTGCCGCCGTCCGATCAGCGCGTAGGTCTCCGCCAGCTTGGGATTGAGTTTCAACGCTTTCTCGAGTGCGGCGAGTGCTTTGGCGTTATCGGACTCCAGTCTTGCGTATTCCAGATAGGATCGCGGCGATGGCGTTCCCGCGTTGATTGCCTCCTCGAAATAGCGCCGCGCCTCGTCCTGCTGCTTGTCACTGAGCGCCAGGATGGCGAGCCCTTCATTCGATTCTGCGACGTGCTGCTTCTGCTGGATCAGAGCCTGGTATGCCACGCGCGAACGGTTGTCCAGCAACAAATCGGCGAGAGCCAGTTGCACCTCCGCCGTGATCAGCGGCTTCTCATCCTTATAATCGTGCTGGACATCAAGCGCTTTACCATCCACTGGCGCGGTCTGGAAACTTCCGCCCGCTACGTGCTGATCCACTTCCTTCTCGATCTCGAGGCGAGTCTTGCCGAATGCATTTGCATACGCGGCGTCTTCGTCCACGCCTTTTTGCAGGTTGTAGAGGAGGATGCGCAGCTTGGCGTAGTAGTCCGGGTTGGTCACGAACGTTTGCATCCGCGCCCAGTCCCGGTTGCGCTGGTCTGCGGGCGGCGGCGCGCCCAGCAATACGTGTGTGCCGTTCACTTGAATCGTGGAAAGCACATCGGCGATACCGTGCTCGATGGGCGCGGGCATGCGGCCGCTGTTGTTGTCGAGCAGCAGCCGGGCGCATTCGCGGAATACGCCGCTTGGGATCGGCGCATCGGAGCTGAGCAGGATGTACCATCGGTCGCGGCCATCGATCACCGCTGGAGTGGTGGGATACTCATCGCGCTCTTTGGCGCTCTTGAAATAGATGATGCGTACGCGACGCTCGGTTTCGAGATCCTGCTTGCCCAGCATGTACCCGAGAACATACCGGAATTGATCGAACCACCCCAAAGTTTCCCGCGCGTGCTTCGAACCGCCCTCGACGTAAATCTCGAACGGGCCGGAACGGATTTGCGTCCAGTGGCTCTGAGCCAACAGGGCCAGGGGAAGAAGACCAAGGACGAACAACCGCCGCATCTGAAGGTATTATCGCGCAGCGGCGACGCGCCGCCGGACATGCGGCGGCTCGGCCCGATTGCTACAATGACAAAGACCCGTGGCGCTATCGTCTAACGGTTAGGACGGAGCCCTCTCAAGGCTTAAATACGGGTTCGATTCCCGTTAGCGCTACCAATTTTTCATAGAGTTACGGGCAATGCGCTGGCACGCGCTGGCACGCGCAAACGACCAGGGTCTCTACGAATGGGCTCTACGCCAACAATGGGGGCAAGCCCCGATCCCGAACTGATTTCTAAGAACATAACACGTTGACTCGCAGTCTGTAGTTTTGGAAGTTGCGGAAGCCGTGGCCTGGCGATTGATGAGCTCCATTTTGTTGTGGAAGCCTTCGGTGATTCCGTTGTTACGGGTAAGCGCCACATGGAGACGATTTCCTCCGACCAGGCGGAGAGGGTCTGGCCGAGCTGTACCAGTTGTGCCAGGTCGGCCTGGCGCAGTTGGTAAACGGCCCGTAGAAAACGCGGCACCAGTTGCTGACACTGCTTGCGGGTGCGATGCTTTTTCAGCAGCAGGTAGCACAGCCGCTGTTTGAAACGATAGATCGCGTCCAGCACCGGATGTGCGGCCAGATAGGCGGCCAGACGAGGCTGCTGATCGGCTCGGAGGCGGTGACGCCGCATCAAGGAAAGGAGTCCGCGGTTCTTGGCACCGACTCCATCGATGTCACGCCAGCACGCCAGGAAGTGATGGTTAATGAGACGAATGACGTGGAAGCGGTCGGCCACGATGCGCGCATTGGGGAAGTGGACCAGAGCGCGATAGTTGGCCGCCAGGTCCATGCACACCACGCGCACCTCGGCCTTGCCTTCCAGCTTTTGAAAATAAGCCTCCAGAGAGAGTTCTGACCGGCCCAAGACCACGTCGTAGATCTTGTGATGGCTTAAGTCACACAGCGTGGTGGCGTAGCCGCTGCGGCGCGTGAAGAAGTGCTCGTCGATGCCCAGCACCTGCGGACAGCGTGTAACCATGCCATTCGCCAAACTGGCGCCGGAGTCCGCGCTGAAAATAGCGCTCCATGGTGGCCGCGCCGATCCCCTCCCGGCGGCCCAGCCGGCTGCGGTTGATCCCGTCCAGGTGCTAGGGAAAGATCATCCTCTGAAAAGCTTCGCTCGACCGCTGGCACGGCAAGATCCCTGGAAACCGCTCGCGGAAATATCGACCGCAACTCTGGCATTGGAACTTGCGGGCTTCCAGTTGCACAACACAATGCCGCAGCCCCCAGTTCTCATGCCGCACTCGCCTGGGGTATCGGCCTTTGTTGCGTAGCCGCTCGCTACCGCAGTGCGAGCACGATTTCAGCCCGGTCTGCCGGGCAGAAATCCTCACCCCACCACCACGGATCTGTAAATCGGTAATCCATAGTCGGGCAGTCCTAACACGGACTCAATACGAGCGATCAAACTTAGCAATCGAGGGGCAATCGTGACGTTATGTGAAATAACGAAACCGAGCATTTACCTTCTTACCGCTCGGGACGTGCTTCAAGATGTCTCCTACGCGTCGAGCGGCCCGCACCGTAATGGGATCACCCGAATCGAACTGTGTATTGTTGAAATTGAGCTTTGATAAGCCGACAAGCTCACGGGCGAGGTCGGAGGCGCTGGTCTCGCCATCCTCGCGGACAAATTCGAGCGCCCGGGGTATGTAGGCACCGGGGTAGACTTGGAAATACGGAACTGTCCCCTTCAGGTACACGATTCCCGACTTGTCGTCGAACAACATCGCCGTGCCCCGAACCATCGGTGAATTGCCGGCGCGCAATATGCGAGCCCCCGAGCGCCGCACGCTCACCAGGTCGAGCACATTAAGCTTCTCGTTTTCCGCCGCCTGTCGGAATCCCGCCTTTTCATCCGCATTAAAGTAGGACGTTTTGTGCATCACGAGCCTCGCGGGCATATTCTTGTGTTCGCGCCGGTAGCTTGCGAGACCATTGGCGAGCAACTCCTGCGCGTCTTCTTTCGACAAATGGGGACTGCGGTCGTCTTTGTCGTAACTGGCGCTCCCGCCCTGCACGATCAATCCCTCGCCCCGCTCGTCGAATACCTGCGCCACGCTGGTCATGAGCTTGTCGCCAGCGACACTTCGGAAAAAGCTCACGCCCACATAACATGTGGTTAGAACCGCGGGCTGTCGGGCGAGACGCCAGGGGACGCCGCCAGCCTTGTAATAGAGGGCAGTATGGAAGTTCCAGGCGGTCGTGGCCTTGTCCTGCAAGCGCCTGCCGCGCAGGCGCCCGGCGGGCGCGGTGCCATAAGTATCGGGCCGCGACAATTGGCACGGCAGCTGGAGATCAATCGCTTGAGCTTTGAACAGATCGTGGAAATTCAGTGTGGAGGGCGGGGACGCCTCTTGATCCGGAGCGGGTTCTTGCAGTTCATCGATTGGGGGTTCGGCCACATGGGCGCTCGACCTGTCTCCCATCGCGAACACTTCTGGAGGTGGCGCCACAACCAGTACATGGAGACCGCTTTTTCCTGCGAGGTCGCGGGCATGATCCATGAAGACCCCGACAATACGCGGTAGTGGATCAGACTTGTTGAGCGCCGCCAAGAGTTCGTGACGCGTGATCGCGCGCGTCGCCGCGTCTGATAACTCGAGCGAGGTTCCAAACACCTGTTGTGTCATGCCCGGAAAAGGCGGACGGAGTGCCTTCAGCTTCTGTTCGTCCGAGGCGACACCATGCTTGCAGTGTTCGAGCCAATCACGTACGCCGTCTACGGTGGCTGTTGTCCCGATCACACCGATTCGAATCGGGACGGGAACCCCGGTACTGCCTTTGTCGAATGCGCCAAAGGTCGAAAGACCAGCGCGGATATCGATGTGCAATTTACTCTCATGGAACGCGAGCTGGGGCTCTTCTATAATTTGCAGCTTCATTCCTCGAGCTCCTTCTCCCCCGAACGGAGGTTTGCGGGCGCATCCAGCGCGGTCAGAGAACTCTCGTTTACATCGGACGCGAAGCGAAACGAAACAAGCGGAGCGAACTCAAGGAGCCGCGATCGATCCGCCCGAGGCCATGGTGCGCGAAGCGCCGCTTGCCATAACAGCAGTTTACTCAAAACCGAGCGGTTGCGCTCGAAACGCTTGATTCCGGATAGCCGATCCTCGTGGTAACGGTCCAAGTCCTTTCCATTGCGGGTAAACCGATACGTCGGCGTAATCTCCAAATACCACTCGCCGCCCAACAACCGAAATCTCCCTTGGAACGCGGCATGGCGCAAGTACTTATAAGTCTTTCCGCTCTTTGCTTTATGCTCGTAGTGCGACACCACGGTCGCGGTGCTCCGGACCTTGACGTTCGCATATCTAAGTTGGCGAGGAGGTTCGTCGGGTCGACCCATGAAGGCATAGACGTCCTGCTCCCCGTAATATCGAACGCCCTGGGACCAGAGGTCTTCGCGCAGCGCGGCATTCAACAAGTGCACAAATAAGCGCCGCCTGTTCTCGTCCTCGGAGAGTGCCCACTCCCGGGCGTTGAATTGATCCAAGCCCCCAACGTCGATGATCGTTTTCAGGCGCGAGCGCTCAGGATCGACAAAACTGTATAGATTGCCCTCAAAGAGCGTCCATGCGCCCGGGACGTAGTCAGGAGTTTTGCGTGGGGCGCGCCGGTTGAGCACAAACCAACTCTGCTTTCGTGTCTTGCTAAGTGCTGGAGCAACATACAGCGTGTCAGGAAAATGCCGTAGCGGGATCAAATTCGCAAAGCCTTCCTCCACTTCGGCCGCCTGATGCTCAGGTTTTTCACTGGAGTCGTGAGGCAACGCAGGAACCGGGCCATCTGGCGGTTTCGGCGATTCGCGCAGCGGGACCGGCCGAGTTCGAAGGTACGCGCGAGTAAAACCCGCTGCTGAGGCGCAGGCGTACTTGGTCCAGGCGTCATGGCGCTTCAATCCGACGATGTCACTCAGGCCCCGAATCGACAACATCGGGGTCCTATCCCGAGTTGCCCGATGAACGCCGGCTGACTCCATCTCGATCGCCAGAATGCCGCGGGCGCTGGCAATCCAGGGAAAAAGCAGTTTGGGATCCTTCACGAGCCGGTCGCTAGAGGCTATCGGCCCGGCGCTGAATCTAGGCGGCCTCTCCGCAACACCCTTGCCATAGTCGACTTGCAGCTTTTGGCGCACATCTCGCTGCCAAGCCTTGGGTCCGTATAGCTTTGCTTTAGCGAAGTGGACCGGCGGCTTGGACGGCAAGTCCGCCCACCAGTCGCCGAGTTCCGACTCACGTCCTCCGAGGTTCGCAATGCCCGCAGCAATCGATTTCGCGATCGGGCCGCCACCTACGTTGTACGTCGTGCCCTCTTGGAACTTGCGGGCCTCGAGACTGAAATCATGGACGCGGGTTGAGAGCACTACATCCCCAAGGGTTATATCGTCCGACGGCAGCCCGCCGGCAATGCCGACCAACAGGAGCAGCGAGGGCTGTAGATCGTCAATGAGGTCGCGCGCGGCCTCTTGGGCCTCTCCGTTACCCTGCTCGATCTGGCGAAGGATGGCGAGGCGATAGCGACCGCCCTGACCCGCATCCGCCGTTCTCAATGTGTATTCACGGTGCCGACCCTTGTAGATGCCGTGGCCATCCGCAAAAGCGCTCAGTACAGCCCGAAATTCATCATCGCGGATGGTCAAGATGCCGATATCTACAATTGGCTGACTCATCGGCCTCCTCTAATTAGTCCCTCGCGATGCGCTCCATGTCTCGGCAACCGGTATCCCCCTCGGCGTAGGGCAATCTGCAATTCTCAACCATCCTAGTACTTCACTTGAAAAAATTGGGCTATCCTCAGCTTGCGCTGGCGCCGGTTCGCGAAGGAGCGCGATCGCAATATCCTGTGCTGAGCCTTGCTGCAGTTCCGCACACTCGTCGCACACAGTATCAGGCCGAGACCATATTTGGAGCATTCTTTGGCAGAAGGGTGACTGATGGGGGTTCAGTGGCCCACTTACCCGGCCTCGATTCAGTTCATCTCGGATTCGGAACAGGAAGTCGGGTTGTGATCGTTCAAATTCCGTACTGGCATGTAATCTGGGCGGAATTCGCACAGATAGAGAAGTCGAATTCCAAGCCCTCGGGATGTACAAAAGAGACAGGTGTTGCCCCCGAGTCACTCTTTTCTCTTGGCGAATCCCCAATCGATGATCTTGCTCCGACGAATCCCTACGAACGTCTGAAGCAGCCCAAGAGCACTTACCAGGGCCGTCGTGATCTCCACGGTAGTAAGGCGATCCAGCGACCCTTTCCAAAACAACGCCGAAGTTGACGGAGCAGTTGCCGGCGGAATAACGGGTAGTGGAAAGTAGATGGCTGCGATGGCTGTAGGAATGAAAAGGATGAGCGGCACCGTGAAGAAGAGAGCATCTTTCAAATTGCTGCGGAAGGTTTCGAGGATCGGTTGAGTGATTACGCGCCCGGTCAAAATGACG
>Ga0335077_10004720_pt1 | contig 16627 bp, 15 predicted proteins | sample Lox_Sample_31_FD_207151 | JGI IMG/M metagenome (GOLD analysis project Ga0335077, IMG submission 207151) | Soil microbial communities from Loxahatchee National Wildlife Refuge, Florida, United States - Lox_Sample_3.1 | ecosystem: Environmental > Terrestrial > Soil > Wetlands | place: USA...
CAACTCATAGAAGAACACCAGCGCGTTGATCAGAATTAAAGCGCGCGTAACGAACGGCACTGAACGGCTGGGGATCGAATCGCGAATGGGTATCATAGGCTTAGCGGTTTGTGCCTCTATTTGGTGATATTGGTTGCGGTGTGCGGCTGAGACCTACCGGGCCGATGCGAACCCGGCAGGTCCTCAGCGGAGACCAAGGTTTACGTTGCCAGTGCTTCCTTGGTGAGTTCCCACGCCTGGTGCAGTTTGGCCGCGCGCCGCTTGTGCTCGGACTGTACCTCGGCGATATGCGCCCGCACCTTCGCCTTCGCGTCACCTTGGGCTTTAGCCAACTGCGCTTTCAGGGACTTGACCTTCCCTTCCATCTCTCGCTTCGTCGCTTCCGACGCCGCCTTGGCCCGGTCCCGCGTGGCTCGCAGCTTGGCTTTGGCCGCGGTGATCTTCGCCTGTAGCTTCGCCTTGGCTTCCTTGCCCGCCCGCGCGCGCTCGGCTTTCAACTCGGCAACCTCGGCCTTGTGCGCTGCCGCGTCCCGCTCAAGCTGATCGTCCAGAACCTCCTCACGCGCCCGGCGGAAGACCACGCCGCCCGCGGCTTCCATGCGGGTATCGACCGGCATCACCCACTCCTCCCAAATTTCGGCAACCACGGCCGTTTTCCCCGGCTTCAGTTGTTGCTCGACCTCGGCGAGAAAGTCCGCGCCGACCCCGGCTTTCGCCAAGTCGTACAGCACACCCCCGAGCGACCCGGCATAGGCGCCGAATGCGGCACCCACGGGCCCACCTAGCAAGCCGATCAAACTCCCGGTGACCAGGCCCACGCCCGTTCCAAGCGGGCCGCGCTCGGCGGTCTCTTTGACAGTTAGCTTCCCGTCGGCGTCCTTCGCAATCACGGCGCTCGCGTAGAGCGTGATGCTGCCCTCGGCTTGCAAGTCCTTCAGGGCCTTGAAGCCCTCATAGGCATGCTTCTCGTTATCGAATACTACAACTAGCATCTTGTCGTCCATAGCTGCTTTCCTTTCTCGTTGGTGTTCGGTTTGCAATTGTTCTGTTTGTGGTTTCCACAATGCGTTCAGTGGCCTGGCGCCGCTTCAGGGAGTTCTCCCCGAAAGGCGCTGACCACGCGGCGCGTAGCCAGCGAAATCATCAATCGGGTAACCCCGCCAAAAAGCATACTGATACCCACCAGTGTGCCGACCACCCACAGGGTGCTGGCTGGCCACGTCCGCCAGATCATGATTGCGAGGATAAGGGTGATGATCGCATCGAACAGCAGCCAGCCCGACCCACTTAAGGGGCGAAGCTGGAATGCCAGGATAAACTCCAGGACCGATTCCAAAAGCAGGCACGCAGCCAGCACGATCGTCAAGGATGCAAGACCCGCCACGGGATGCAGCAAGATGTAACCGCCTGCGGCGACATAGAGGATACCCAGGATTGTTTCCCAAAACAGTCCCCATCCGCTGTAAGCGCGCCAGGCGAACACCATGTGGGCGACGCCACTGAACACCATTAACCACCCCACCAGTATCATTGCGGCAATACCGGAAGCCGGCGGTACAATGATTGCTAGAATACCCGCCACAATCATCAGCACACTCAGCACAATCGACCATCCAACCGCTCGATTGACTTCTGTATTCGCGCTCATATTGATTTGCCTTTCGTCGATGCTCTTGTTGAGGAGGTTTCTGCCTCAGCTCGCCACCTCTTGTTTAGCGGCTGTCAGTGCATGTTCATCCAGTTGGGCTGGTTTCGTTGTCTTGAGGATCTCTTTGGCCTTGGCGACTTCGGCCTCAGTCCCGTGGGCCACCAGGAGATACTTGTTCACTTTTATGGCGGTTTCATAGCTCAGGATACTGTTTTTGGGTATGCCGATGCTGTAGAGGCCTGCCCCCATGGCGCTCAATCCACCCACTACGACCGCGTTCTCCAGCGCGCCTACGATGGCGGCCGACAGCGGCCCGGCGACGAGTAGCGGACCGACACCCGGCACCCAAAAGAAGGCGGCGCCAAACAGCAGGCCCCACAATCCGCCCCACAACGCTCCCATTTTTCCCCAGTACTTCATCCGGTCTCCCGCGTTGTAGTAGCCCACCACTTGTTCGTCCGTATGATAGTCTTTGCCGACGACCGACAGTTTCTTCATGTCGAAGCCTCCCCTCTGGAGTTCCTTCACGGCTGCTTCGGCTTCGGGGTGGGTGTTGTAAACCGCGACGACCGCTTCCGGGTCTGATATGGCCGGACCTTTATTGAACGTTGACTTCATATTTGTTATTCCTTTCATTATTGTTCTTTCTGTTGTTATTCCATCACTCTTAACCGTCCCTCTGCATTACAGGACTCATGCCAAGCAGCGAATACTCTGCAAGACGTTGGTAGTTAGCTAGATAAGGGAGGTGTCATCACCACCAGCCCACCGGCGAACGTTTGCAACTTGCAGGTTCTCGCAACTGGCTTGCGAACTCTCGCTCGTGTTCTCGATACGCGAAAAGGGCTGCCCATCCCCGTTCCAATAGTGAATCAATGCATCGACTTGCAGGGGGCTACCGCGGCACCTGTACGATGCAGTGACGCTGCGGCAGGAGCGGCGCGCGCTGCTTCTACGGTGCAAACGATGTCGGGAGCCGGCTCGAAGCTGCAAAGCTGCAGTGCGCGGACTGGATCTTCCTCCACAAAGGGCGTGCCATTCTCCACAGTGGAGTCCAGTGTCCCCGAAAATATCGTCAGCTACGAGGTTGCGTGATCAGCCATCGTCACCCCCGTTAACCACGTGACTCCTTGTAAGGATCGCTCGCCGACGAAATCGGCTGCTGGCAGGTTTACTTCCGAGGATCTGCCGGGTGCGCCGGACCCACCATCAACGATCCGCGCCTTGCTCTAACTTTTCCAGCACCTTCTGCAGGACTTGTTCTCTCTGCTTCAGCATGTCTCGAAACGCACGGCGGTCGGTATGCGAGACCTCGAGAACCAGCTCGTTCAGACAGGCTTGGAGGACCTCTTTCAAATCTGCCGTTTCTTCTGAATCGATATCCAAATGAATCATAGTCTTGTCTCGCTTATTGAGTGGTTTATGAATGAATGACTGTCTCGATTGAAGTCAGGTCGTGGCCGGCGCTCCCGTCAAAGGGGCATCGAACCAAAACACCTTTACGTTTGGGCCATTATCATCGCCTTCACGATTTGTACAATGGTCTGGGGTTTAACCAGGGCCGTGTTGACGACCAGGTGGTACTGGGTGGAATCTCGTATATCCGCCTGGAAATACTTTCTCGCTAGCCTCCGGTGTTCGGCTTCCAGCTTCGAAATGTGCTTTTGTGCATCTTTCTCAGAGAGCCCAAGTTCTTTCATCGTGTTCTGTAATCGCAGCTCCAGGGGGGCGACGAAGCACAGACCGATCTTCCTATCAGGCGGCAAGAAGAAGTTGCTGCCCCTGCCCACAATGACCGCATCCCCGGGTATAGCTATCTTAAGCAGGACCCGTTTAAGACTTCCGAAGTAAGCCTGCGATGAGAGATCACTCTCTCCTAGAAGTTCATCCATCCCCTCCTCAAACTCTGTAGGCATCGTTTCCTCGAGTTTGGAGACGAGCCGTGTGTCCACGTCTTCGTCCTTGGCAATTCGTTCGATCAATTCCCAATCGTAGAGGTGCAAACCGAGCTCAGCACTGAGCCTTTGAGCTATGGACTCTCCTCCGGACCCGGGCTCGCGAGTGATTGCAACGACAGGCTTGGGCCGGTACTGCTCATTCTTTTCGCGCAGGCGCCATTCCTCAAGCCGCACTTGGAGCAATCGCCTCATTTCTTCAACTGAATCGTTGTGTGTCATGTTTTACCTTTCTTCAATGTTGGTTCCATATTTCTGCTTTCATTTGCGGCCGCTTGGGAACATCTTAATCATTCTCCATAATCACAAGTTTCATGCCGAGCCGAGATTACTCTGCAAGACGTTGATGCAGAAGCGGATAGGTAATGTTCAATCAGAGGAATCTGTCGGCGACGGTTCGCAGTCTGCGAGTTCTCGCAATCGGATTGCAAACTGTCGTCTGGCGCGGTTTCATGGCAATCGTTCGGATTCTGACGATCTTGGGCTTGCACAAACGCTCAGTACAGCCGTCGCGATCTCCTGGCCCAGGGCCGCAAGTGCCTGGCTCAACGCCCTCACGGTGCCCTCGGGATCACTGAGCAGCGCCGACCGCTTCCCGGTAATATGAAAGTGGCCCGCGCGCAACGTTCCCTCTCCACCGGGAGTAGCTATTAAGCCAGCGAAGGATTGGCCCTGCCTTATTCTAACTCCTATTTGAACGGGCGTAGGTCTCACGTAATTGCGCAAGAACTTTCATTGGTTCGCATGGAGTCAGAAAGCATGAACCTTCGACATCAATAACATCGGATTCTTCGTGCGTGCCGCCGTGTATCGGCTCACTGGCCTTCTTGACGACAAACTTGTGCCCCTCGTATTCAATGGTCTCGCCCAGACAAATAGAGAAGCCATCTTTTGTTCTTAACTTGGCGGTCAAGACCAATTCCGTGCAAACAATTTCCCGGCGGACAACATCTTCCAGGTCGTTGTTTGGAAAGGGATCGTAGTTTAAATTGGCCATGGTTACCGCGTGGATCACGAAGTCACACTTTTGGTATTCAAAGAGGAGCGGACGTTCCTCGATTTTCGCTTCAAGTATGAAGTAAGTATTTGACATAGCCTATTATGAAAAGGGTTTTATGGCGATTATTCGAGTCTAGACGGTCTTGGGGTTACACAAACGCCTCTGTACCACAGGTGCAATTTCCTGGCTCAGGTCCGCAAGTGCCTGGCTCAACGCGCCGACGGCGCCCTCGGGATCGGTAAGCAGCCCGGGACCCTGCTTGGCGATGAGGGAGTGGCCAGCCAGTGACGTCCCCTCTCCCCCAGGAGCGGCTATTCGCCAGCGGGCTTCCAAGACGACGCGGCCTCGCTCGTCGCATTCGAAACGTTGCACGGAAAGGTAAAGCTCGGCCCGGACTTCCCCACGCTGCCAGGTGGAGAGCACTACTCGGTTGGACGAGAGCCGGGAGGAAAGGTCGGCGGCCAGCACGCGCTGGATGCCTTTGTCCAGGCGCTCGGCCCACTGATAATATTCGCAGTACTTAATCTCAGCGGCGCCTTGGCGACGAGCGATCCGGTTGTCGCGGAGATAGGCTGGGATATCAACCCGACTAATCCCAACTGCCAGCCCGCCGTCCGAGCCGAGCTTGCCGGGCCCCGCGGCTGGCACGGCCCACAGGACATAGAAACGAGTGTGATCGGTGACCGGCCTGAGGTTCAAACAGCCGGTCAGAGCGAGACCGCTCAGGGCAAGGGTAACAGACCGCAAGAAGGTTTTCGCTATGTTCACGGCTTGAGATCAGGACGTTTCCTTCCTGAGAGCAATGCGTTGGGGTTGCGGTTCAGGAAATCGGCCAAAGCACCGATGGACCGGGCTGCCTCGGCGAGTTCATCCAGGGTCGCCGAAACATCGCGCCGCAGGGAGGCCTCCGGCGCTAGCAGATCGCGCACGTTCTGCAGGTTCTGACGAAGCTCCGCCAACGTCGCTTGCGCTTCTTCAAGGGTGCCATCGGCGCTGTCAGCCAACGGATCGATTCTCGCCCGCGTTCTTTCAGACAAGAGGCGATACTCGTCCAGTGTTTTGTGGAGCGAACCGAGGCTGTTGGTGAGATCGGGCGACCGGACCAGTTGGTTTAGGGATGCCAGTAGATTCGTCAGGCCGTCGTTGATCTGGGCCACCTTTAATTCGGCAAGGCTGGAGTCCAGTCGGGTCAGGACGGAGGTCAACTGATCCATCGCCCTCGTAACGTCGAGGTTCGCCAGTTTGGCGATCAGAGCGTGAATCTGCGTGGGCTCCGTCGGAATCTCTTTATATTCCTTCTTTACTTGATGAAGTGTCGGGGCCGGCGCTTGCGGGAGGATATCCAGTTCCACATATAGCACGCCGGTGACCAGGCTCTCGGCCTCGAGCATGCCGCGCATCCCTTGCTGGACCATCCTTTCGAAACTAGCCTCGTCCGACAAGTTGATTGTGAGATCGGTCTTCTTCCGGATGAGAGATTGGTCCACTTCGATAATAACCGGCATGTGCGTGTCGCCCGCCACCTGGTCGTGGTGAATCAAGGTCTCGACCACTGATCCCACCGTGACCCCGCGGAATCGCACTGGGGCTCCGGGATTGAGCCCCTCTACCGACGCATCGAAGTACAGGATATACTTTTCGGTTTTGGCAAATATTTTCCAGGAGCTGAACAAGATGATGCCCCCAACTCCCAGCACCAGGCCAATGACGATGAACGACCCTATGATGATTGGATTTGGCTTCTCGCTCATAGGTTCACCTCAGGTTAGCGAATGCCTTCCGCTTCAGAAGAAACTCCGGAATTGGTTGTGCCGCCAGGTTCTTGTCCCCGAGTGAGAAACTCCTGCACGTACGGGTCGTTCGAGTGTTTCAGCAATTCACGCGGATCGCCCTCCGCCCGTATGGTGTGGGTGGCTGCGTCCAAAAAGATCGAATTGTCGGCGATGGCAAAGATGCTTTGGAGGTCGTGGGTAACCACCACAACGGTGGCCCCAAGGCTGTCGCGCAAATCGAGAATCAAATCGTCCAACCGGCGCGCGTTGACCGGGTCCAGGCCGGCGGACGGCTCGTCGAAGAAAAGAATCTCAGGGTCCAGAGCCATGGCGCGGGCCAGGGCGGCGCGTTTGCGCATTCCGCCAGAGAGTTCGGCGGGCAAATAGTCATCAAATCCTTTCAGACCCACGAGCGAGAGTTTGAGCCGCACCATGTCGTTGATTTGCTTCGGAGATAGTTCGGTGTATTCACCCAGGGGCAAGGCGACGTTCTCCGCCAGGCTCATCGAACTCCACAAAGCGTCGCTTTGGAACAGGACGCCAAACCGGCGCAGTGTGACCTGTTGCTCGGTCTTGCTCGAGCGCCAGAAGCTTTGCCCGCCGTATAGGACTTCGCCCTGGGCCGGTGCTCTCAGACCGATCATGTTTTTCAGGAGAGTGGTTTTTCCGCTGCCCGATCCGCCCATGATGATGAACACCTCGCCGCGTCGGACCCGCGCGTTGATGTCGCGCAGGACCACGCAGGACCCGTAGGCCGTCGTCAAGCCGCGGATTTCAATTGTGATGTCTGGAGCGATGGGGCTCATCACTAGATTCCAAGCGCGTTGCAGATAACCTCGAAGATTCCGTCCGCCGCGACGATGCTGGTGATGCCGGCAACGACGGCCGCAGTCGTGGCCTGTCCGACCGCCGCCGCGCTGTTACCGCACTGCATGCCGCGCAGACAGCCCGTCATCGCCACCAGCACCCCGAAAAAACCGCCCTTGAAAATGCCCAGCAGGTAGCCATTGAGATCGATCGCCTGGATTGTCCGGTCAATGTACTCCCTCGGCCCGAGGTCCAGCATCGAAATGGATACGGTGAACCCGCCCAAGATGGAGATGGCATCCGCGAACACGCATAGCAGCGGCATTATTAGCACCAGCGCCATCACGCGCGGCAGCACCAAAAACTCGATGGGCGAAATGCCAAACGTTTTGAAGGCGTCGATTTCCTCGTTCACCGTCATCGTGCCGAGTTGCGCCGCGAAGGCAGCGCCGGTGCGCCCGCACAGGATGATGCCGGTCGCCAGGCAGCCGATCTCCCGCACAGTTCCGATGGCCACCATGTCAGCCACGTAAATGGCGGCCCCAAAGCGGGTCAATTCCACGGCGCCAACAAATGCCAGGATAAGGCCCACGAGAAAATTGATGAGGGCCACCACGCCAAGGGCCTCCGGGCCGCACTTCTGCATCACCAGCCAGGTGTCCGACCAGCGGAACTGCGCCCGCCCGCGCAGCAGGTTGAATGACGCCATCACGACCTCGCCGAGAAAGCTCAGCGCTTGACGAACCCCGGACCGAGCCTGGAGCGCTCGCTCCCCAACCCAAGCCAGCCATGGTTGCCGCGGCGTCCTAGCATCCTTCTTCTCCGGAACAGCCTGGGCGAGGTGAATGAGCTTCCGTACTCCCGGCGGTAATGCCTCGTCGTGGAAATCAATTTGCAGACGGCGGCAGAGTTCGCAGCTGTTGAGCACAAATGACAGCAATCCGCTGTTCCACACTCCCAAACTACTCGTGGAGAACTCTAGTGTCTGCGGAACTGTGCCGCGGGCCAACTCCTCCTCGATCGCCTCAATGCCCGGCAATCCCGGCCGCGCCAGCCAGTTGCCTCCCAGCGTCACCACCAGGAGATCTGTCCCCTTGCGGTGCAATTCCAAACAAGCAGTATTCTCAGCGTGAGGCATGAATCCCCGTTGATCTCCTTGCCAATGAGCAGGTGAGTGTTTCCCGATCGAGTTATATTTGGGCGCTTATCATTGTCTTCACGATTTGTATAATGGTTTCAGGTTTAACCAGCGCCGTGTTAATGACCAGGTGGTAGTGGGCGGAATCTCGTATGTCCGTCTGGAAATACTTTTTCACCCGTTTCCGGTGTTTCGCTTCTAGCCTGGAAATGTGCCTTCGCGCATCTTTCTCAGAGAGTCCGAGTTCCTTCATCGTTGTCTTTACTCTCAGCTCCAGGGGGGCGACGAAGCACAGACCGATCTTCCTATCAGGCGGCAAGAAGAAGTTGCTACCCCTTCCCACGATAACCGCATTACCAGGAATAGCGATTGCAAGTAAGACCCGTTTGAGACTTCCGAGGTAACCCTCAGATGAGAGATTACATTCTCCGAGAAGCTCATCCATATACTCCTCAAGTTCTGTAGGCATGGTTTCCTCGAGCTTAGAAACAAGCTGCGGGCTCACCTCTTCGTCCTTAGCAATGTGTTCGACCAATTCCCAATCGTACAAGTGCATGCCAAGCTCAGCGCTGAGCGTTTCAGCGATGGACTCTCCTCCGGACCCTGGCTCGCGAGTGATGGTAACAATAGGCTTGGGTCGGGCCTGCGGAGTTGTTTCGCGCAGGCGCCACTCCTCAAGCCGCACTTTGAGCAGTCGCCTCAGTTCTTCGATCGAATCCTGTTTTGTCATATGTCTATTTTCTTTTTTAATGATGGTGCCTTTGTGGTTTGCAAAATTGTTAGTGACCTTACTCCGGTCGATGGAGTTCTCCCCCAAAGCCGTCTGCCACGTCGCGCGCTGCCACCGAAATCATCCATCGGGTAAACCCGCTGAAAACCATACTGATGCCCACTAGTGTGCCGATTCCCCACATGGTGCTGGCCGGCCACGTTCGCCATATCATTATGGCGAGGATGAGGTTGGTAATTGCTTCAACCAGCAGCCAACGCGACCCGCTTAAGGGGCGGAGCTGGAATGAGAGAATGAATTCCAGGATCGATTCCAAGAGCAGGTAAGCAGCCAGCACGAACGTCAAGGACGCGAAACCCGCCATTGGATGTGTCAATACGTAGCCGCCGGCTACCAAATAGATGTTACCCAACAGCATCCCGACCAACAGCCTCCCCCACAACAGCGTCCCGCTACTGAGCGTGTGCCAGGCGTACACCATATGGGCAGCGCCACTAAACACCATTAACCAACCAATAAATGCTGTCGCCGTTTCTGCGATACTGAAGGCCGGAGGCACGATGATTGCCAGAATCCCCGCGATGATCATTAGCACACTCATCACGACCGACCATCCGATCACTCGATGCATTCCGGGGTTCACTCGCATCTCGCCCAGTCTTTGCTCGATGCGTGTGTTCCGCCGGTGTTTTGATGGGCTCGCCAACGCCGGCTCGGGGCCGCTCAAAACGTGTTCATCCAATATGGCCGGTTTGGTTGTCTGAAGAACTTCTTTGGCTTGGGCAACTTCGGTTCCCGTCCCGTGGGCCAGGAGAAGATACTTGTTCAGCTTGATTGCGGTTTCATACCTCAAAACGCTTTCTTTGGGTATCCCGATGCTGTAGAGGGCGGCTCCCAGGACGGTCAAACCGCTTGCCAAGACCGCACTCTCCAGCGCAGCAACAAATGCCGCCGACAGTGGCCCGGCGATGAGCAGCGGACCGATGCCCGGCACCAGAAAGAACGCGGCACCAAATAGCAGGCCCCACAATCCGCCCCATAACACACCCATCTTTCCCCAATACTTCATCCGATCTCCAGCGTTATAGTAGCCGACCACTTGGTCGTCTGTGTGATAATCTCTGCCGACGACCGACAATTTCCTCATGTCAAAGCCCCCCCGGTGGAGTTCTTTGACGGCTGCTGCGGCTTCCGGGTGGGTGTTGTAAATCGCGATCACCGCTTCCGGGTCTGATATGAATTGCCCCAATTCAGTGCCGGTTTCACAGTTAGCTTGTTCTGTTGCTCCGTTTGTTGTTTTCACTATACGTACAGCGACCTCGCGCCGGTTCATTGAGTTCTCCCTGAAAGACGTTTGCCACGCAGCGTGTGGTCCGACAAATCATCAGTCGAGCAACCCCGCTGATGAGTAAGCTGATGCCTAACAGTGTGCTGATGCTCCGCTCAGTGCTGGCTGGCCATGTGCGCCAGATCATGACGGCGAAGATGAGGGTGATCATCGCATCGAAGAGCAGCCAACCCGAAGCGGGCAACGGACTGAGCCAGAATGACAGAATGAGCTCCTGGACCGATTGAACAAGCAGATACGCGGCCAACACGAGCGCCAATGCCTTGAGACCAGTCATGGGATGCAGCAATAAGTAACCGCCTGCGACGACATAGATGGCTTGCAGAAGTATTTCCAATAAAACGTCGCCGCTGCGGCGCGTGTCCCAGACATACGCCATATGGGTGGCGCCTCTTAGCACCAGCAGCCAGCCTATCAATACTGCTAAGGCGATACCGGAGACGGCCGGGACGATGATGGCTACAATACCGGCCGGCATCATTAGCACACTCAGCACGATCGACCATCCCACCTCTCGATTGATTGTTTTGTTCGGGCTCATACTGATCCACCCTTCGTGGAGGTTTGCCGTGATTGGCTGCTTGGGCAGGGTTTCCATTGCTGGCCCTATCTGGATAGTTTTGGTTCAATTGGCAGCGATCGGACCTTCGCCAGAAACGGCAATAACATTCTCTGCCGGCATCGGAGCTGGATCCTTCGGCTTCGGCATCTCCTTGCCAATGAGCCGGTAGAGTGTTTCCCCATCGAGAGTCTCACGCTTGAGCAATTCCGCGACCACCCGCCGGAGATCCACTCGGTGGGCTGTCAGGATTTCTTTGGCTTCAGCGTAGCAACCGTCGAGGAGTTTTTTCACCTCTTCATCAATATCCCTTGCGGTTTGCTCGCTGCAGTCGCGCTGGAGTTGAAAGGGTTGCCCGGGAAGATAAGCCGGCGCTCGTTGCGCGCAATTAGCCATGCCCACCTTTTCACTCATTCCGTAAAGGCAGATCATTTGGCGGGCGATCGCCGTGGCATGTTCGAGATCGTTTTGGGCGCCGGTGGTCAGGTCGCCGTATTCCAGTTCCTCGGACGCCCGCCCCCCCAGCATCCCGCGCACACGAGTCAGTAGTTCAGCCTGGCTGAGCAGGAACTGGTCCTCAGTAGGTACTTGCAGCGTATAGCCTAACGCCGCATGGCCATGGGGAATAATGGTGATCTTCCTCACCGGGTCCGCGTCCGGGCTGTAGGCAGCTATCAGCGCATGTCCCACTTCGTGATAAGCTATCCTTTGCTTTTGTTGCTCGGTCAGCCGTCGGCTCTTCCGTTCCGGACCAGCCACGACTTTCTCGACAGCATTCTCGAGGTCCTCCTGGGCGATCTCGTGAGCTTCGCGGCGGGCCGTTAGCAAAGCCGCTTCGTTCAGTACATTAGCCAGGTCTGCTCCGGAAAACCCGGCGGTGGCCTGAGCCAGCCGGCGCAAATCCACCCCGGGAGCGAACCGTTTGCCCCGGGCATGGACCTTGAGAATGGCTTCGCGACCGTCCAGGTCAGGCGTATCCACGATCACCTGCCGATCGAAGCGGCCTGGCCGCAGCAACGCCACGTCCAGCACCTCGGGCCGATTGGTCGCGGCCAGCATGATGACGCCGGCATTGGGCTCGAACCCGTCCATTTGCGCCAGCAGCTGATTCAGAGTTTGCTCCCGCTCATCATTGACCGCGCCGACGTAAGCACTGCGCTTTTGGCCAATGGCATCCAGTTCGTCGATGAAGATGATGCAGGGGGCATGCTGCTTGGCCTGTTGAAAGAGGTCCCGAACCCGCGCAGCGCCCACCCCGACAAACATTTCAACGAAATCACTGCCGCTCAGCGAGAAAAACGGGACTTTAGCCTCTCCAGCAACCGCGCGAGCGAGCAGCGTCTTTCCCGTGCCCGGTGGCCCAACCAACAAAACCCCCTTGGGGATCTTTGCGCCAAGCTCCTCGTAGCGCTTGGGATTCTTCAGAAAATCAATGACCTCTTTCAGTTCCAATTTGGCCTCATCGCAACCGGCCACATCCGCAAAAGTGACGCCGGTCTTCTCGCCTTCCACCAACTTCGCAGTGCTCTTGCCGAATCCGAAAATCGATTGCCCCGCCACGCCCATTTTGCGGCCCATCAATGACGAAAAACCCACGAAGATGGCGATGGGGAGCACCCAGCTCAGAAGGAACTGCGAAAGAAAACTCGGACGTAAGCCGTTGTACTGCGCCCCGCTCGCCTGGAGGTCCTTGACCAACTCGGAATCTTCGATGCGAACGGTTCGGAACTGGAACGGCTCTGTGGCGGCCGCCGTGGCGTTAGTAGTCGCGGCTTGGCCGTTCGTCGGTGGACTGGCAATGACAGATATCGCCGCATTCGTGCCCGGTGCAGCCCGAGGCACAATTCGGCCTGTGATCTCGTCCTGCCTGACTACCGCGTCTGCTACTTCGTGCCGCGCCAGATGCGCTCTGAACTCGCTGTAGGGGATAGTGCGCACACTGAACTGGCCAAAGATCGCCTGCCACACCCAAAGCAGCATCAGCATTATGAAGAACGGCCAAAAGTTGAATCCCCAGTTTGGCCTGCTTTTATCCGGGACTTTGAGATCGATTTTTGGAGGAGTGTCTTTCATAACTGCCGCGTTAAAGTGCTTTCCAGTGGATTCGCTAAGCGGTCCCGACAATCTGCCGAGTCTATGGCGGAATCCGAAAGCGGAGGAATATTCATAAGGTCTCTATTACAGAAGACGTGCCAAGGGGTGTGCGGGTGCGCAACCCACTGATACGGTGATGGATGTACGCGGTGCGCCTCGCAATTGAAATTACGGCGAGCGTTCGCAAGTTACAGGATCTCGCAACCGAACTACGAGCACTCGTATCCGCGTCCCCGTTGCCCGGATTCCATAAGAGGTTCGGATGTAGGCTGAAGAATCAGCGAGTTCGGTTTTCCGTCGTTCGCAATTTGCAAAATCTCGCAAGGGAACTTGCGAGTCGTCGTTCTTCCTATGACTTCGCAACACTTGTTCTCGCAGCATGCGTTGTCTAAGGCATTGCGGCCAAGTTCCTTAGACGTCTCAGCGCAGTTTGGCACGCCGAATGTTCGAGGAGAACCGTGACCTCGCGCCTTCACGTGCCGAAAGCCAATCGAAACCTCCGTCCGCCTTTTGGCTTTATTCTTGGCGAAGTGTTTCTTGGCTTTCTTGCGATCGTGGCAGCCGTGCTAACGCTAATTCCGCTGTTCTTCAAAATCCCGGCGCGGCTCCACGCACTGCTGGAAGGTGGCCAATGGTCCATTGTCTTCCTCTTCGCTGTGGAGTACGGCATAAGTTTGGTGTCTGCCAGCTCTAAGAAGCGATTCATTCTTAATCCCTGGAGGCTAATCGACGCGGCCACGATTCTTATGCCGCTCATGACCTTTCTCCCTGGCTCATCACGTGTCCTGCTGTCCGCGCCGGGACTGCGCCTCATGCGCCTGGCCCGAGTGGTCACACTCGGCGCACGCGCGAGCGGCGTCACTGTTCGAGAGGAGAGAGAAACCGTTCCGTCTCCAGAGCCGGCACCGGTGCAGGTCCGCATGTTGCCCAGCACCGGTGAGACGGCTCCACGCACCGCCACCTGGGAAGAACTTGTCCAGTGGTCCAAGCAGCCCGGAGCGCAATGGTACAGCGTCGCCAATGTTGACCAGCACAACCTCGCCGAGTTGGCGAAAGCCACGGGGATTTCTCATGATTTCATCGCTTCTCATCTCCTCGGCACCAGTTTTCCCCATATCGAAGCGACTGACCGCTACGTTTCGCTCTTTGTATGGCTTCCGGAAAAGTCGCCTTCTGGACAGATCGAGCGAAATGGTCTGCTGCTTCTGGCCAGCGACAAAAGCGTCCTGACTTTCTGCCGCCGCCCGGCTCACTTGATGGAAAAGATCGCTGGTGCGACAAGGAGGGATCTGGCCCTGCTGTCGTTTCCTGTCCGTATGATCTGCCAGCTTCTCGAAGCCGTGCTGGTCTCCCATGAGGCTCTCGTCGGTCAGTTCGAACGCGATCTTCGCATCCTGGAAGAGCTGCCGGTTCGTGAAAGTCGCCAGCGCTTTTTTGAAGACACCTTCCGTCTGAAGAAGAACCTCTCCTCTACCCAGGCCGATTTGTGGCGGTTGCGAGGCGTGATTAAAGAACTGATGCAATCACGCGTCAAGTTGCCTGGCGATGGCGCCAATGAAGTCCCATTGTTGCGCGACCTGTCAGAAACCGCTGATTATCTCTACGAAACTGTCCACAACATCCGCCAAGGAGTGCTGTCGTTAATCGAACTCCACATGAACGTCGTTTCCTTCGAGATGAGTCGGGTCATGCGTGTTCTCGCGGTCGTCAGCGTCTTGGGCCTGATTCCGGCGGTGGTGGGCGGACTGCTTGGCATGAACCTGGCAGACAGTCCCTGGCCTTTCACCCTGCCACAAGTGACCTTTGCCGTCTGCACCGGCATGGTGACCTGCCTTTACTTCTTCATCGTGAAAGGCTGGCTGCGGTGAATCGGCCCGAGGGAGATCTCCCCTTTTATTTCTTGGAATCGATATCGCCAGATTTTTTGATGGCGCGCAGCAGACGCCAGCCAAAATACGCTGCAATCAGGTAACCGGCAGCGCCAAATACCGAAACGCCGGAGACCATTGGAGCTGCCTTCATGCTCCAAAGGAGCGAGGAGCCGACAAACATTGCGGCGGTCATCACCCCGAGCACCAAGCGGTTGACTACCGGGTCGATATGGCGGTGGTCCAGGTGGACCGAAAAGGTGCCGTCGCGTACGCGCCTAACCACGTCGTCCAGGTCCCGTGGTAAAGACTCAACCAACCGCTCCCAATCACGATAGGCGTGTTGGAGCCGGCCAACAATGCGCCGGACCGAGAGACGGCGGCGTACCATCGTGGTGTAAAACGGGCGGAACACCTCGGCGAGACTGAAATCGGGACTCAATCGCTGGGCGGTCCCCTCCAACTCGACCAACGTGCGCAGCAGCAGTGAGAGGGGAGGCGGCAAGGTGATGTTGTAGCGCCGGATGATCTCAAACAGGCTGTTCAGCGCGCCACTCAGATCCATGTCCTGGATGGACTGACCCACGTAATCGGCGACAAAATCAGTGAGGTCGGCGCGCAATTCGTCGCGGGGCGTGGCGGGCGGCGCGGAGCCGAGGCGCAGGATGCTTTCCCCCAAGTCCGCCGAGTTGTGGTTCACGACAGCCATGAGCATGTCCTCGAGGCCTTCCGCCAGTTCCTCATCCAGGCGGCCGACCATGCCGCAGTCGAGCACCCCGACCACACCGTTGGGCAACAGCATGAGGTTGCCGGGATGCGGGTCAGCATGGTAGAACGCATCGCGGAAAATCATCTGCAGATACATGTTGGCGCCGCGGTGCGCGAATTCATTGAGGTCAGCGCCCGAGGCGGCAAGTGCCGCGGAATCCGTGCCGAGGATGCCCTCCAGCCTTTCCATCGTGAGGACACGGCGCGCCGAGAGCTCCTCGTAGGCGCGCGGGAAATGGACGGTGTCGTCCTGGGCAAAATGTTGGGCGAACTCCTGCAGATTGCGCCGCTCGCTGGTGAAATCCAGCTCGCGCAAGAGGGTGCGGCGGAACTGCCGGACGATCGCCATGGGCTGGTAGCGACGCATCTCGGAAGAGTGCTTTTCCGCCAACTCGGCCAGGCCGGCGAGGATGTCGAGGTCGGGCATGATTTTGTCCGCTATGCCGGCATGCTGGACTTTTACGACGACATGCTCACCCGAGTGCAGCCGGGCCAGATGGACTTGCGCGATGGAGGCCGAGGCCAAGGGTGCCTCTTTGAAATGCGCAAACAGTTTGCTGGGCGGTTTGCCGAACTCGGCCTCGATCGTGGCCCGAACCGTATCCGGCGGGTCGGCCGGCGTGGCGGTTTGCAGGTGGGCCAGTTCCTTCGCCATCTCGGGGCCGACCAGGTCGGGCCGTGTGCTGAGCACCTGCCCGAACTTGATGAAGGTGGTGCCGAGTTCGGTGAAGGCCAGGCGCACGCGCTCCTCGATTTTGAGGTCAGCGATATGCTGGCCATCAACACTCTTGATTCGCTCCTGGATCCAGGAGAAATTCAGGCCCTTGACCCAATCAGCCAAGCCGTATTTCGCCAGCACCCCGATGATTTCGCCTGACCGGCGGACGTTACGTTCCAATCGTGTTATGGCAGTGAGCTTCATTCGGGTTCGGATTCTAAC
>Ga0335077_10004721_pt1 | contig 16625 bp, 6 predicted proteins | sample Lox_Sample_31_FD_207151 | JGI IMG/M metagenome (GOLD analysis project Ga0335077, IMG submission 207151) | Soil microbial communities from Loxahatchee National Wildlife Refuge, Florida, United States - Lox_Sample_3.1 | ecosystem: Environmental > Terrestrial > Soil > Wetlands | place: USA: Florida...
ACTTCAAGAGCACCATCTTCCGGACCTGCGTGAACGTCTTCGATGGATCCGCAATGCTCGTTGCCTCAAGCTGGTAGAAATAGATGCCGCTCGCGAAGTTTGACGCATTCCAGGTCACGGATTGATTTCCTGCTTCATGCATCCCGGAGGCCAGCGTCGCCACAAGCTGACCGAGGATATCGTACACCTTCAGCGATACTCCGCTGCGATAGGGCAGATTGTATTGTATGGTAGCAGTCGGATTGAAGGGATTGGGGTAGTTCGGAGAAAGTTCGTATGTCGATGGCAGGAGTGGCCTCTGTGAAATCGGGACGCCGGTCACCAGACCGTTCTTTGTCAGCGCATATAACCCGCCGCCCCGCAATAGTGCATACGATGTATCTCCGCGGGAGTGTAGAGCATCTACCTGAATTGTGTCATGCGTTAATATCGTCCACGAAGCTCCGTCATCGGTGGACATCGATATACCCACGTCGGCTAGCAAAGCTCCAACGACGGCAGTATTGACGATGAAGATCGTGCCGTTCCTGTCGACCGTGAACTTGAAAATGTTGGAAGAGGGCAGCGGCACCTGATTCCAGACTCCGGCACTATGGCGATACATCAGATGGTAGTTTGTGCCGAAGACTTCTCCGGGCTTACCCGGTTTCATCAGGTAAAAACTCAAAACGCTCGAGGCCAAACCGACGGTATCGACACTCCAGCTCCCTCCGGTAATTGAGCGGTGCAGTACGCGCGGTGCTCCGACATAGGTACCGCTCAAATAGATCAATCCTCCGTGATCCGTTCCCATCGATGAAGCGTAGGCGTAACTCCCCATCGGGATACCCGCCGTATCGGGGATCCACTTCCCGGTACTATCCCGCTGATACGCTCTACCGTAATAACTGAATCCCACGATAGAGGAAGCAATGTGCTCTCCCCCCAACTCATCGACAAAAAAGATCCTTCCGGTTGTCGACGAGATATTCATGGTGTCCGCACTCCAGGTCGTGCCATTATCGGTGGATTTATAGATCGAGCCCATGGCGGAAGAATTCGGATCGGGGTTCGGCACAGAGGTGTATAACCGTTCGGAGCTATCTTTATAGATGGGAAGGGCGCCAAGATATCCGGCAGGCGGGAAACTCTTGTGCCATGCGGTGTCGCCGGCATCATTATAATATATTCCCAGGTCGGTGCTGACGAGAATCCGGTTCGGACTGTGCTTCGCAAAGCCGTAGAAGTTCTCGGCCCGGATACCGCCGTTCGATTCATACCAGGTGTTGCCCTGATCAGGAGTCACAAATATGCCGAAGCTTGTGGCGGCTATGACCGTCGAATCGCCGGTGATCGCATTAATAACCGGCGGATTGACTGTCGTCGCCAGAATACCGGCATCGACTCTTACCCACGCACCGGTTCCGCCTGCGGACTTATAGAGAGTTCCGTTCCCGCCGGTAGCGTAGATGTTGTGAAATTGATCATCTCCGAAATTACTGAGGGCAAGCAAACCAATTCCCGCGGTATCCGGATTCCATGTCAACCCCCCATCTGTACTCGAAAAAACTCCGCTGTTGCCGGAACCCACGACAAATATTCTGTTGAGCCGGTCTATATAAACAGTCTGAAGGGCCGTGGGAGTCGTCAAGGTTGTGACCTGATGCCAAATCGAGGTGTCCGGAGATTGCATGAATAACCCGGCAGTTGTCGCGGCATAAACATACTCCGATGAATCGAGGGCAAGGTTCCGGGCGAACACGCCGTTCCCAAATCCGGCAGTGTCAATCTGCCAGGTTGCTCCCGTATCCCGGCTGACATAGACCGATGCTCCGAGGAGGTAGACCGCATCGCCGAGAACCCGGTCCCAAGTTGATGCGAGGTCGGCACTGCTGGGCTTGCCCAGATTCTTTATCGCTGCTCCCTTCGAAGTCGAGTAATTGCTGAAGTCGAAAACCAGGACAGTCCCATCATTCAGCAGTACCAGGGCCTGCTGGCGATTCCTCGGTATATTGAACGGACCAACGGCGTCAATCTTGACCTCGATCCGCTGAATGCTCTTCCCTGACGGTGGAGAGTAAATCTTAATATAATCGATATCGGCGGTCTGGCTGTTCTTGATATAGATACCCTCCGGGGTCGCCGCGGCGTTAAATTGAGTTCCCCCGGAAGTTTCCACGTTGACGGTACCGATGGTGCCGGCTCCGGTGAGGTTACCATTGATAGGGCCTGGTTGGGCGTAAAGGAGTGGAGAGGAGAGGATAATCGCCGACAGGATGTGGCGGCGTACGAGACGTCGAAACATCAACGAAAAGGTTTTCATATGATGCCTTCCGAAAAGAACAAAAAACAGTGATGGGTCCATGAAAGTAAATGATTTATAGAGAATTGTCAAGCATGTCTCCCTGCGAGAGTATTCCCAGTTTCCCGGCCACGGGAATAGAAATTTTCCCCACCCCATCTTTTCTGAATCGCAAAAGGATATGAAAATGACGGTTTATGACACGCTTTGGGTTCCACGTTCCGTATGTCTGAGCGACAAAAAACCCCAACTCTTTCGGGTTGGGGTCAGGGTATATAGCAGATATTTTGGTTTTACTTGATGAGGACCATCCTCCGTACTTGTGTGAATGTTCTTGACGGATCTGATGTGCCTGTTACCGCGATCGTACAAAAATAAATTCCGCTGGGAGAGTCGGAGGCATTCCACACTGCCTGATGAGAACCCGCAATTGTTTTCTCGTTTACCAAAACAGCGACCTCCCGACCCAACACATCATATACTCGCAAGGAGACGAATCCCGTTGAAGGAATCGAATAATTTATGACCGTACTTGGATTAAATGGATTTGGATAATTCTGATCAAGCATAAAGAGTTTTGGCATCTCCGCTCTCTCTTTCACTCCGGTAAAAACTGAATCCGGGTTTGTCCGTAACTGTGGATAATTCTCACCGACCATTTCCCACACTGAGGTAAAGTCCCATCCTGAATCGGCAAATGTCGAAAGAGTCTTCATGTCGGAAGTGCTCTCACCTGTTCCGCCGTTGCTTGTCGTCTTCCCGGAAGTGAGCGTATCCCAAAACGAATTCGTGCATGTTCCGCCGCCGTAGCCGATCAACCCATATCCCGATGAAATCCCTGTTGAGTATGAATTACTGATCGTGCCCTGATAGTTTGTTCCGGACAATCCTCCGACACTGGCGGTTCCCGTAACATTGCCCATTGCATAGGAATCCTGTATCGTCCCGCCGTGATAATTTTCTCCCGTCAGACTGCCGACACACTCACCGCCGGCGGCATTGGTGTGAGAATAGGAATATCTTGTTATTCCCGTCATATCGTTACCTCCGATAAGTCCTCCGATCCAGGCGTAACTCCCGCTCACATTCCCCGATGAGTAGCAGTTTTCAACAACTCCCAAATTCAGCCCGACCAATCCGCCAACATAATAATACCCTGTAACGTTTACATTGGTGACACCCAACTGCTTCACAATTCCTCCGTCAATTACCTCGGCGAAGAGGGCAACGATGGTTCCCGACGGGCGATTGATATAGAGATCGTTTATCGAATGTCCGTTTCCATCATAGGTGCCGCCAAAGCCGCTGCCGGCTCCTATAGGTGTCCAACCCGTACTATCCCAACCTGAAGTGGGGGAAGCGTCGATATTTGCAGTCTGGATGTAATACTTGTTCCACTCACCCGGGTTTTGAGAAATCCAGTAGAGGTTTTCGAGTGTTGCAATCTGGTAGGGATTACCGCTCGATCCATCACCTGCCGATGGTGCGATGGCAGTTTGCGAGAAAAGAAGTACCGGCATCGCCATCATTGCAAACAAGATCACTGCCGCAATTTTCATAACTCCTCCTTTGCAGTTTACCCGAAGGTTAAATTTTCTTGAACGGGATAAGTTTCGTGCTTCCGCTACGCGGAGTAATCCGCGGTACTCGATTGATGAGAGAACGGCGCAGCCTTCTCGACGACGTGGCGAGAGTGCCGGTTCCTTTGTAGCGTCGGCTGATTACGAATAATGGACGGGCAACGATGGCATCTGACCCGATGCCATCAGAATCGTGCGATGGAGATAAGATTCCCCAATAGGTACGTGATGGTAAAGAGAATTCCTGTGATTGTCAAGAACCTCGGGTGGAAAGCCCTCGAAGTCCTGCTGCGATGGGCAATTATGAGGTGCGTTCGTCAAGGCAGCGAGTGGACTTCCATCTGCCTGTCCGGCAAATAGAAACCCCAACTCTTTCGGGTCGGGGGTAGCCAGATTAGTATTGAATGATTGGTTCACTAATGCATTTGTTCATTGCTCAGATCCGGCGCCGGTAATTCATTCAGCCATTAATTCATTGCCGCGCAGTAGAGTCCGATGAATCAATCGCTAAATCACACAGTCATCCCCCATTACATGATTGACAAAATACCTCAATGAAGAAATCTTTCAGTCAGTTATTTGAGTAACACCATCTTGCGTACCTGCGCGAAGGTCCTGCCCGCATCACGCGCACTGGTTGCTTCAAGCTTGTAAAAATATAATCCACTTGCCCTGTCCGCTGCATTCCATGAGGCCTGATGGTAACCAGCCTCCTGATTCCCTTCCGCCAGGATATCCACCACTTGCCCCAGGACATCGTAGACCATCAGAATGACGTTCGATTGTTCCGGCAGTGCATATCGAATTTCTGTTGCCGGATTGAAGGGATTGGGATAGTTTTGATCGAGTTGATATTCCCTCGGCAACGCCGTGAGAGTTGCAGGCGATTCATCAACATTCGGCGGGGGAGGAGGCGAATCACTCGTCGGCGAGATCCTGATACGGGCATTGGCGCTGGTCTTTGCAAGCGATGCGCTGCTTCCCAAAGAGAGAAAGAGTGTCCCCGGCTGGTTGACCTTAACCCAGGAGCCCATTCCCGGGTAGAGCGTGTCGATTGTCTGATACGCCCCTTTGTACCCGAAGAACCTGCTCGTTACCATTCCCGGAGGATTGCTCGTGATCGATGAGACGGGAATCGGCGAACTGATCGAGCCGATCAGATTCCAGCCGCTGACAAGAGCAAACGAATCAGAAACAACGGGCGAGCCGTTCAGCGTGACGGTCGTCGATGCAGGAAACTTGAGCCAGTATCCGATGCCGGTGGCAAGAGTGTCCTTTACGACGTAGGTGGTTCCCTGATACGCGAACGCATGTGATGCTGCTGTCGGGAAGAGGGTCCCTCTGGAGGAATCGCTCACAAACAGCGGCAGTGACACCAGGTTCCATTTTGCGCTTACGGAAATCGATCTCGCGGTCGTACTGGCATTCTCGGTGATGCGGCCGTAGTACACGTCTTCTTCGCCGTTGAATGTTGCCGACCAGGCCAGATGCGCTCCATTATTATCCGAAATCATCTGATAGTAATCTCCCATCTTGTTCTGCTGGGGCCAGCCGACGTGCGGATCGAATGCCTGGCTCAGACGCTCATTCGGCGACCAGGTCACGCCGCCGTCGATGGAGAAGGAGTAGTAGAGAGAGGAGAGCACCGTACCGGGGTTATCGCGCGTGTCGAGCCACACGACATCGATTCTTCCGTTCGGTGCGACGGACATTGTGCCGAACCACTGATATGCCGTTGTGCTCGTGTCATCGTTCACACGAACTGGCGAGCTCCATGTCAAACCCCCGTCACTGCTTCGGGCAAACATCACATCCAGTGGATCCGTGGTCGATTGACGCTGCACCGAGCATAACAGATACACATTGCCATTCAAAGGGCCGCCGGAATTATCCACGGCTATCCACGTCTGCCCTGCAAGTCCTCCAGGATTCGGCTCGAGGCCATAGGCGATACTTCCATCCAGACTAACCTGGGTGACCGTATCCCAGGACATGGTTGCCCCGGAGTTGTCTGCGGTGGAAGATTTCCCCACCAGAAAAGTGGTATCTCCCCAGCCACAGAGATACAATGTCCCGGTCTGGCCAACGGCTTGCGTTCCCCAGTAGGGATAGCCGGGGATCGGTGTACAGTCTTCGAAACTCGCACCCTGATCGGTGGAGCGGGTGAAAAATCCCGGAAGGCAGCTGCTGAACGAGCTGGTCCAGGACGCATACTGATTTCCTTTCCCAATGCTGTTCGTCCTGTCGACGACCATCCACTGCTTGTCCCCGCCGTGAGCGAAGGTTCCCGCGTCCCAGAAGAACGCACCACCGACAGGCGACTTGTACACCGTGCATAAATAGTCGTTTCCGCTTACCGTCAAGCTGTTATAATAGAAGTTTCCGTCGGCATCGGCGTCGAGTACAGGGTCGGAGCGGAATACACCGGAGTCGATGACGCCGGGAAACGTCCATGACTGGCCGCCATTTGTGCTATAGCCGTAACCGGCCTGCCGGAAACTGCTCGAGATGGTGTTGAATTGCCGCCAGCCGATGACCATATTATTGGAATCTGTCGGATCAATGGCGATCGAAGGTTCATTTGCCGCGTCGCCGACAATATTCCGGCCGTTGAACGAGACATTGACCTGTGTCGTGAAAAATCTTGATGAGGAAAAACGGTATGCGGGAGAAAAACGCTGACTCGAGCTTGGCACCCTTGTGTAGTTGCCCTCAGGGACTTCCAGCTGCCTCACCTGAACGCGCTTCGCGCCTCTAGGCGTGCCCGGGGAACTGCCTTGCGCTGAGAGCGAAGATGGAAGAATGAGAATGAGTGAGATGAAACTCATGAGCAATTTTGTCATACCTCATCCCTTGTAATTTTCGACTGTTGAGATGTTGATCTGGTTCTTGATGTTTCAAATATAATACGGTACTGCGTCACCAAAATCAAGAGATGAAAATAGAGGAAAGTGCCGGAATTTGCACCTGCATGTGTGCGTTTGATTGTCGGGAAAGACTGCAGCCATCATCCGGGAGGATTCGTACTAATTTTCGACCCAGATCACGCGACGATCAGCCGGTGAAGTTGAACGTGTGGACAGTTACGTGTGGTGACGGCACCTGAACAACAGTGTGGTGAATTCTGCTCACAAACTGGTCAAATCGTTATCTCAATAAATCCCAGGTATCAGCCTCCATGTGTGAGCGCAGTAGGCATCGTATTCCGCTCCAAAATGCGCGCACAGGAGTTTTTCTTCTGAATGAATGCGCGGGATGATGGGAATGAGGAGCGTCATGCTCAGAATCATTCCTACTCCGGCCCTGAACGCGAGTGCCCATCCCAGTGAAGACAGGAGCATGCCGAGATAACTCGGATTGCGGATAACTTTGTAAAGCCCGCGGGTCTCCAGCCTGTGTCCGGCCTGGATTGCCACCAGACCGCTGAAACGACTCTTGAGAACGAATACCGGAAGGATCCGAACCACGCTGCCGGCCGCGCAGACCGCGACCCCGAACCATCGCGTTGTATCCCCATCCAAAGTCCAGAAACCGATGCGGTCGGTATATGAGGAAAAGTACGTGATGAGCATCGCGATGAGGGAGAAGGCACCAAGCACCCAGCGGTTGCCGCGGTCCTCCTGAACACCCGTGCTCAAGCCGCTGCTGCCGGAAAACAACGAGAGTGCGAGAAGCACTGCCGTAACCCATGCCAGTGCCTGCAGTGCCGGATGCCCAAAGAATGCATCCCATCCACCCCAGCCGGCAATCGCGAGTGCAAATTGAATGACGATGGCAATAATCGCGGTGATCAACATCTTCAAAGCAATCGGTATCCTTTTCCTCTTAGGAAATGTCTGAAGTCTCGTCCGGGCCCACCTGAAATCCTTTCTCATGTCATTAAGAAGCAGAATGACTTCAGGGCTAATTGGTCGCGCCCCAAGCACGGGCACAGCGTTCTACCCCTATTTTATCAGGAGCAGTTTTCTCGTCTGATGGAATGACCCGGAGGTCAGCGCATAGAAATAAACTCCGCTCGAGAATGTCGATGCATCAAAATGCACAGAACGTTCTCCTGCTTCCTCGAACCCGTCAATGAGGGACACCACCTTGCGTCCGAGGATATCGTATACCAGCAATTTGATGTACGAGTCGTACGGAAGATCGTATCGTATCTCTGTCGACGGATTGAAAGGATTCGGATAATTCTGATAAAGTGCAAATACGCTTGGAAGTGTTGCCCTATCATTGAGGACGAGAACGATCTTTTGAACTGAAGAATTTCGAACCGTGACCATGCCGCTTCCGTTGCGGAACGAACCCAATAAGCCTCCAGCTGTAGTCCTCAGTGCCGCGTTGATACCGCGCATGGATGTTCCGAATGGTTTCAGTGTGACGGTCAGGGGATACGCGTTTGTTTGAATAGTAATGGGGTATTCAGAACGGGCAGAAGGAGAAATTGCGGATGGATATGTCTCCAACATTCTGCCGGATGAGAACCGCGCATCAAATCCCGACACGTCAAACGCTGATGGAGGCATCTCGAAATTGTCAGGTGATGAGTGCACGTACTGATCACTGCCGAGATAGAGCGTTTGACTCCCCCCAGCAGCATTGCGCAGCGTAATCTTGCAAAGTTGGTCAACATCCATACACGATTGTGCCGCTGACTTCTGGACGGCTGTAGATGGGTCCAGGATCAACCGGGGATCCGCCCCCGTCTGCACAGCTTTTACCCAGTAACCTTGACCGGGTAACAATGTACTGGCAAGGACATAGCCACTGCCATCATAGCTGAAGAAGTTCGGGGACCAGGTTGCGTTGATGCCGGTGATCTGAGATGTTTTCAACGGAGAAGAGATTGTCGCAATAATATTCCAGCCTTGAAAAATCGTATCGGTACGGCTGGTGATGGGGTAACCCGGCGTGCCCGCGTACGTACGATTGGAGAACTTGCCCCAGAACCCGACACAGTGAGAGAGCCAATTGGTGTATTTGTATCCGTCGGCTCCTCGGTAGAAGAATGGCCCTTTTGCGCCGGGATAGAGATTTGCAAACGAGTAATTTCCGCCCTTCGGAACATGCGAGACGGAAAGGAGATTCCAGCCAGCCCGCGCATAAAAAGGTGCTCCGGGTGTAAACTGTATGCATGTTCCCGATCGGGGCGTTGATTGAATCGGGCGACCCCCCTTGTTGATGAAGACATAACCGGGCTCGGCAGCCGCGTAACCCGCGGTGACCGAATTTGAATCGGCCTGCATACCGACAAGCGCGGCAGGATCTATTGCATCACCCTCTGAGGATTTGTTCACGAGTTCGTACTCAAATGCGATTGTCCCGTCACAGCGGTCCAACACGGCCCTGAATGTCGGGGCATACGAGGGATCAACTCCGTTATTGAAACCAGCCAACGAATCCCATTCCACAACAAAGCTGCAACTGTCTTCGTCGGGGCCAAATCTGATCGCCCCGTATTGCCTTGCCGAGTCCGCATAATACAGATCCTTGTAGAATGGAGCGATGAAATTTTTCGGTGGCAAACCGCCGAGTTTGCCGTTGATGTCGGATCGTCCATGGCGCTGTGCTGAGGGAAATGTCCACCCGGGGCAGTATGCGCCATTCGACGTGAGATCCAATGTGTCATCGGATTGCTTCGACAATGCGATCGCTCCATCAACACCGATCCAGACGTACGATACGGTATCTCCAAATAGGTTCATCGGACCCCCGGGAATTCTGAACGGGCCGGCCTGACCGTCATCGGCTGGATTCATACCGCCGACTTCGTTGAAGAATGCGGATGGGGGGACAACCGTTCCCGAAGACGCAATACTGTGTGGCTGGCATGAGGAAAGAGTATCGACAACGTAGTAGTCGTTCCGCAGATCCACCGTCTGATATTCATGAGGAGAGGTGGTCGTGCATAGGCCGCCGGAATCGCACGCATCAACAAAATAATCGATGACATGATTTCCCGAATCAGGACGCGGGATCACACCGTACCACATGCCTCCAGTCGTTTCGGTCAAACCCACGCTCGGCTGCCAGTGTCCATCCATCCACCAATCTATAAAAGCCGTATCAATTCCAGCAAATCCGGGATGAGGAGGATCGCAGTCTGTCAGCGTTACGAAAACTGAATCTCGCTCTCTCGCGTCCCGATTGTGCAGAATCGTATTTTCGGTGATGGTCGGGGCAGTGTTGGTAGAAATGGTCATGCTGTACCACCAGTTATAAATCATGACATCAGTGGATTCCGGTGTGAGCCCACCCTGTGCGATCCAACCTTTCTTGATCGATGCAGATGTAAGATTGCCACACTCGATTAGTCCCGAATCGTGCTCGAAAAATTTCCAATTTCTGGAGGGGTACGGCTGGTTCAGAGTGGGGTAAATCGGCGTCAACAATGTGTGAAAATCGGTGGAAACAAAATCTGTAGGACTGTCAGTCGAGTCCAGGATGGGAGGTGATTTCGGAGCTATACTGATGAAGAAAGGTTCGCCGACAGTGAGTGAACATGCAACTCCCATATCCATGAGTGCCACATGATTAATGGCATTCGCATGCATTACGACCGGGAATCCTCCGTTTCCCCAGAGTTCCTCTGCAAAGGGAGGACCTGCGGGATACTCAGGGTTCGTCGACTGAAATGTGCCCGGTAATGGAAATGCGTCTTCCCCGAATGGGGCAATTCCACCGTCAAGGTCATTGATATTAATCCAGTATCCCCAATTCTGACATGGGGGATCAAACGGACCCGGTCTGACTCCCGGTCCGTAGGTGTGACCGATTATTGACCTGTGAATCCTGACGATCACATTTGAATCGACGGCGCCAATCCGCGGGCCCGCAAGCCAGAAAATGGTATCAATGGTTCCTTTTGCTTGCGATACGAACCATTCACCCAGGACGTCTTTATGATATGCTGGGATAATTGCATTGGGAGGATAAAGGTCTTCCGGGAAACCCCAGATGATCCCTCTCCCGTCGGTACATGAATCAGAAGTTGCCTGCTTGTGTGTCATCCGTTCAATGATCAGAGACGCGCTTTCATAGGGCTTGAGCGGGATGATCTTCTGATTCGGCGAAATGAGGAAATGCTGTTGTGCGTCGACGACTTGAAAAGCAAGGAGTGAAAAAAACAGAAGTGTTTTCATATCAACCTCCTTCTTTAACCGACCCGGTTGCCCCCCCGGGAAGCTCCCGAAATATAACTATTCCTTTTCCCTGATTCAACCCTCGTGAAGTTCGCAAACACTCTTGTTACTCGGTGAATCAGCGTCCAACCACCTAATATTGAAATTCGTGCTCTCGTGTCAATGGGGAATTCTACGTATATCTTGCAACTTCTCAAGGACGAGAATCCTGCAAACAGGAATTTCTCAACAACTGGCGGGTATCCTGCCCCGGGACAAGTAGATTCCGCAGACGTAATGAGTAGCAAGGCGGGGATCCAGGAGATCGCTTTCATTTCCACGAACAAAAAACAGTTGTCTCTTCCGACTTCTTTCCTTAACTTTCCCATCCGTGTTTCGTCTGTTCTGCGAAATTCCAGTTTTCGGAGTATTCTTGGTCAAATGTGTTAACAATCTGAAAAAGCTCTCTATTATAGTAAGCACGATCCTGCTATTCTCCTGGATTGCCGTTGCAGGAGACAGCCAGAGATCGATCACGGCGGTACGCGTCGCCGAACCGCCAATAATCGATGGCTCGCTCGATGATTCCGTGTGGCAGCTTGCAACCCCGGCTACCGGATTCACACAGCGCGATCCCGCGGAAGGCCAGCCCGAATCTGAGCGCACCGAAATCCGAGTATTGTATGATGACGATGCGCTCTACTTCGGCTGCAAATTCTACGACAAAGAGCCGGAGAAGATCGTCGCCCGCCTTTCACGCCGTGACGATCAGGTCGAATCGGATTATGGCTACATCTTCATCGATTCCTACCACGACCACCAGACCGCATACCAGTTTGCATTCAATCCGGCGGGTGTGAAGATCGATATTCTCGAGTATGATGATGGAAGCCACTCCGACGATTCGTGGGATCCGGTCTGGGATCTCCAGACACGCATCGTCTCCGATGGCTGGGTGGCAGAAATCAAGATCCCATTCAATGTTCTCCGTTACAATGCGGCAGGAGATTCATCGGAGAATATTTTCGGGATAAATTTCTTCCGGTATATCAGCCGCAAGCAGGAAGATGACCGATGGGCGTTCTCGCCAAAAAGCCAGACAGGGATGGTTTCACGGTTCGGCCATCTTGTCGGGCTTCGTCATTTGCCGACACCGCGGCAGCTGGCAATTCTGCCATTCGTTCTGACCAAAGAACAATGGAATGTCCCCGCCGGTATTGGGCCGGCATCAGGTCAGACACTCGGCAATGGCGGCGCGGATATCAAGTACGGCGTCTCGAGCAACTTCACGCTCGATGCGACGATCAATCCCGATTTCGGTCAGGTGGAAGCTGACCCCGCGGTCCTGAATCTCTCGACATTCGAAACATTCTATCCCGAGAAGCGTCCGTTTTTCATTGAAGGGACGCAGATCCTTCACTTCACGACCTTCGGCGATCAGGCGGGTCCCGGTATGTTTTATTCCCGCCGCATCGGCCGCGCGATCTCACCCGGCGAGGTCGATACGAAGGGAGGGTACATTGTTTCGGTCCCGTCGGCGGTGACAATCCTCGGTGCCGCGAAACTTACGGGGAAGACCGGCGGCGGGCTTTCGGTCGGCGTACTCGAGGCAACGACCAAAGAGGAAAGCGCCGAGATTGTCGATTCTACCGGCAGGCACCAGGATGAGACCGTGGAGCCGTTCGCCAATTACAGTGTCGTTCGTCTCAAGCAGGATATCCTGGATAATTCCAATGTCGGAATGATCACGACGCTCACTGCCAAAGAAACGAGGTATCCGGCACTCACGAACGGATTCGATGCCACCATCAACCTCGATCACAATAACTATCAAGCATACGCGTTCCTCGCGTTGTCGCGGACGACCGCTATCGACTCGCAGCGCACAGGCGGCTCGGCAGGAAAATTTCAGTTTGCGCGCACTGCCGCAGCGCACTGGCTTTGGTCGATCGATGCCGACTTCACCTCGATCGATTATGACATCGATGATGCGGGGTTTTTTTTCAGTCCCGATGACCGCGGGACGCTGCAGACCCTCACCTATAAAGAGGATCATCCCGGCGACATCCTGCGCAACTACTCGATCTCGTCGACACTCCACAACCGCTGGAACTTTGAAGGAGCAGATCTCTTTCGCAGTATCAGCCTCAACAGCGGCGGATTGTTCCTGAACTACTGGGGATTCAACGCGAACTTCCAGGCCGAATATGGCCTGTATGATGAGCGGGAATCACGGGGTTACGGATTGTACGCCAAACCGCACAAGTTCTCGACGAACACTTCATTTTACACCGACAGCAGAAATCCCGTCGTCGTGAGCGTCTACGGAGAGTATGATTGGGATACGAAACTCGGCAGGTACAGCGACGGAAATATCGCCGCCACATTCCAGCCGGTTTCCTGGTCATCAACCTCACTCTCTGCGGATTATCATGTCCTCATCAATCAGGAAGGGTGGGCGGAGAACACATCGAATGCTTCGATCTTCGGCGACCGCTCATCCCGACAGTATAACTTCACGCTCCGGAACACCACCACATTTACGCGGGACCTGACGCTCCAGGTCTACGCGCAGTTGTTTTTTGCCAATGTCCACTACGCGAACCTCCGGCAGCTGGCGGATCCGAACACATTCATTGCACCGGCAGATCCTTCATCAATTTCGAATCCGGACCTGAATGAGCAATCGCTCAACACCAATGTCGTCCTGCGATGGGAGTATTCTCCCGGCAGTACATTGTATCTTGTCTGGTCACAGGCGCGTTTCGGTTCCACCTCGGATTATCTTACATCCTTCGGGGGAGATTTCAGCGATGCCTTCAGCATCCAACCTTCCAACGTATTGCTTCTGAAGATGAGCTACTGGCTGAGTATGTAGCCGGAGCGGCGTCGTGAACCACCAACTCATCGACGGGAACAAAAAACCCCGACTCTCCCGAATCGGGGTTTGATACCGCAGATAGCCTGCCGCTGTTCATTTCATCAACACCATCTTCTTCACCTGGGTGAAGTTGCCTGCCTGCAGCCGATAGAAATACACGCCGCTCGGCAGACGCGCGCCGTCAAAGCTGACCGATTTCTGACCCGGTTCCTCGATCCTGTCGATCACCGTGCTGACCACCTCGCCAAGAACATTCCTGACGGTGAGAAGTACGTGCTCTCTCTTCGACAGCAGATACTCGATGGTCGTTACGGGGTTAAAGGGATTGGGATAATTCTGGTGAAGGAGAATATGAACGGGCAGACCGCCCGACGCGGGATTTACCGATACCAATTCGGACAATGGACGGCGCCACAGGCTGGTACCCCACGTTCCCGCAAAAAGATGGGAGTTCGAGACATTCAGTGCTTCGATGACAGCGCCTGTCGATAATCCGTCATTGACAGGTGCCCAGCTCGAACCGTCATCGGTGGAAAGGAAAACACCGATGTCATAGGTTCCGGCGACGACATTCCCGCCCCAGCTGGCCAGGGATGTGACATAAGGAGTATTCATTCCGGCATCGGCTTCTGTCCAGGTCGCACCGCTGTCGCGGGAACGAAAAATCCCCCCATTGGTCGCGGCGAAGAGATGCGTTCCCGCAGCAACAAGGGAATAGATATACGAATTGGTGAGACCGTTATTGACCGATGTCCAGCTTACACCGTTGTCGGTGGAACGGAATATTCCCTCGCCGGCGTCGGTTCCGGCGTAGAGATCCGTCCCCATGACGGCGAGTGAAGTGATCATGGAACTCGTCAAGCTTGTATCTCCTAATTGCCAGCTTGCCCCGTTGTCGGTGGAACGCTGAACGTGACCGCCATAGGTCCCTGCGAAGATTGTCGATCCGGATGCAATGAGGGAGTAAACATACGTGTTCACAAGGCCGGAGCTGGCAGTGGTCCAGCTTGCACCATCGTCGGTGGACCGGTATATGCCGCCGCCGCTGGTTCCTGCAAACAGGCTGGTGTCGGAGACTGCGAGACCATAGACATACGGCACTGTCAAGCCGGAAGTGGCGCCACTCCAGCTTGTACCATTGTCGGTCGAACAGTAGACTCCGTCTCCGCCGCCGGTTCCTGCAAAGAGCTTGGTGCCCGAGGATGCAAGTGCCTGGACGAACGAACTGCTCAGGCCATTGTTGGAAGTATTCCAGTTGCTGCCATTGTCCGTTGAACGGTAGATGCCGCCGTTGGCAGTTCCCGCGAAGATGCTGGTACCTGAAACGCCGACGTTGTAGACATACTGCATTGTCAGGCCGTTATTGACGGTTGTCCAGCTCGTTCCATTGTCGGTGGAACGACCGACACCGCCGCCTGCCGTGGCGGCATATATTGTGCTGCCTGAGGAGGTAAAAGAATTGATGTGGGGGTAGACGTTCCCGATGCTGACCGCAGTCCAGCTCCCCCCATTGTCGGTGGAGCGATAGATGCCGCCCCCGCCGTCGGTCCCGGCAAAGAGGTTCGAACCCGACGTCACAAGTCCCCGGACATAGGAATTTGTCAGGCCGTTATTGGCTGCGGTCCAGCTTATTCCGTAGTCTGAAGAATGATAGACACCGCCGCCATACGTTGCGGCAAAAAGGTCGGTTCCTCGAAAAGCCAGGGCACGGATGGAAAAATCCGGCAATTCGGAATCGGATGCCGACCAGTTCGCCCCGTTGTCGGTGGAACGAAAGACGCCGCCGTTCTCGGTGCCTGCGAAGATCCTCGTACCTGAGACAGCGAACGTATAGACGTACGAATTGCCCAGGCCGGAACTCACGGGGGTCCAGCTTGCACCGGTGTCGGTCGAGCGATAAATGCCGCCGCCATAGGTCCCCGCAAAAACATCCGAACCGGAGACACCATATGCCATGGGATAAGAATTCGTCAACCCGTTATTTGCGGCAGCCCAGATTGCTCCGTTATCAGTGGAACGGAACGTACCTCCGCATTCGCTGGCGGCAAAGAGGGTGGTGCCGGAAGCGGCAATTGCGTACACCACGCCGCCGTAGGGACCATTGGTTTGCTGCCATTGGCTTTGCGCCGACACACTCAGCAAGAGAAGACTCACGAACACGCTGGGGGATGGTTTCATCAACACACTCAGAAAGCGAATCATCTGCATGCGCTCCTTTCCGAAGTGGATCTCGAAATTTGAATGGATGAGCAGAGACGTGCTTGGCAAGAGTCTGCAGTTTTCCCTGGTTGGCGATTGGAGAGGCCAACATTCCGGGAACGCACGGCAACAGCCGTGGGCATTCCGACAATTCCTGCAAGGGGTGTCAGCCTCGTTCGCGAGGCCAAGGTTAGAAATGAAGCGACCTGAAAGAACACCAACGCGGTGAATACACAAAGGTAATAAGGAGGAAATCGAAAGTCAATGGGTGCGACGCGGGCGGGTAATACTCCGATAAGTTCGTGTTATCTGGGCAGCTATGCCGCTACGAACCGGAAGCGCCGTCAGTCGGGCAGTTCATCATTGGTGCTCCCGGTGCCAGAACTCCAGGGAGAACAAGAAACCCCGATCAGCAGGCGCCGGTCGCGGTTCCAGCGTGATCTGAAGTGCATCCGGATTTTCCCGCGCGGTTAATCGTCCGATCCGTGGATGCGCATGTCGACAAGCCGGTCAGCGGTGAGATGCGAGTAACCGTGATCTTCGAGATGCTTCACCCAGGAAACGGTGAC
>Ga0335077_10004722_pt1 | contig 16624 bp, 10 predicted proteins | sample Lox_Sample_31_FD_207151 | JGI IMG/M metagenome (GOLD analysis project Ga0335077, IMG submission 207151) | Soil microbial communities from Loxahatchee National Wildlife Refuge, Florida, United States - Lox_Sample_3.1 | ecosystem: Environmental > Terrestrial > Soil > Wetlands | place: USA...
CGTCGACACGAAAGGGGCCCTCGAGGGGGATTCCGTCGCCAGTGCGAAGGTCGCGGGGAACAGCCTCCCGGACGCAGGTCTCAAAGGCGTACCATCGCCACGATCGTATTCGGAAGCGGCTTCGGTGCGGGCTGGTCTTTCGGCTCACCCACTTTGACCGGCTTCTGCCCGCTGGGCGGAGGCGTCTTCTTGTCGGGCGACTGAGGTGTGCTCTGCGGTCCTACAGGAGTTCCCAATCCGGAGTCCCACCACACTACGCTTTGTGCACAGTAGAGGCTCAACACATCGAGTAGTTGCTGGAGGGACGCGGCCTCGTCATCATCGAACCCGCGCTTCTCGCCGGTGGCCGCCATGGTGGCCTCCTCGGGAGAAATCTCGTACCGTTGCTCGGAAGTTGGGCTGAATTGGCCGTTCACGATAGTGCCGGTTTGGACTACCCAGACGAGCTTGTGCGAGTCCAGATCCCAGGTCACGGATCCGAGCTTCTTAACGGTGTCCGCGCCCGGTTGCGTCACGGGCTCTTTAGCCGCCGGTTGATCTGCCGCGAACATCGCCGCGGTGAAGCATAGCAGGATAAGTGCGTTTTTCATTCCGATCTCCCCGATCCGCCGGCCGCCTGCGCGCCAGAGGGGGCGAATCTGCTCCTGCAACTTGCATCTTCACGACCGTCGTGACGTCCGGTCCCGATGGGTGGGTGCTAATGCGTACAAAGAGTCGCGCGACGAGTGCCAGGCACGAGCTACCTCGATTTCGTACAGGCGATTCGCGGAATCGAACACCGGGAATCAGCCTCGATGCTGGAAATGAACCCCTTATCTCCGGTTGAACGGGTGCTGAAGTATGCGGACTGCACTGACCGACCTTCGATACGGCATCCGAACGTTGCGCCTGAATCCCGGCTTCACTGCGATTGCGATCCTCTCGCTTGCTTTGGGAATCGGGGCCAACACGGCGATCTTTCAGTTACTGGATGCCGTGCGGTTGCGGACTCTTCCGGTTCCCGATCCGCAGCGGCTCGCGTTGGTCGATCTGGCCGATCACACGGGCCAACGAGGAAGCGAAGCAACCGCTTATCCCGCGCTCACGAATCCACAGTGGGAGCATCTCCGCGACAAGCAGGACGCGTTCTCCGGCGTGCTCGCATGGGGCAACAATAATTTTGGTCTCTCGCCGGGCGGCGAGGTCCAACTGGCTCGCGGCATGTTCGTCAGCGGAGACTTTTTCAGGGTGCTGGGCGTTCCGGCGTTGCGCGGACGTGTGTTCACGGCGGCAGACGATCGTCGCGGCTGCGGCTTGCCGGGAGCGGTGATCAGCTATGCCTTCTGGCAGCGCCAATTCGGGGGCGAGGCTTCCGCCATCGGCTCGAAACTGACACTCAACTATCAGCCAGTCGAGATCATCGGCGTGGCGGCCGCCGGCTTTTCGGGCCTGGAAATCGGACGGGCTTTCGACATTGCGGTGCCGATCTGCTCGCAGGCGGCGCTGTGGACCGAAGGCACCTGGCTGGACAACGGGACGGTGTGGTGGCTCACGGTGATGGGACGACTGAAGCCCGGCGGGACGCTGGCGCAGGCGAACGCCAGCCTGCAGGTGCTTTCACCCGGCCTGTTTCGATCGACCCTGCCCGCAAATTATCCGCCCGTCAATGTTCCGGATTACCTGAAGTTCAAGCTGAAGGCCATTCCCGCCGCTACCGGAGTCTCGATGCTCCGCCAGGATTACGGCGATCCGCTGACGCTGCTGCTCGCTACGGCGGGCCTGGTACTGTTAATCGCCTGCGCCAATTTGGCGAACCTCATGTTGGCGCGCGGCAAGGCTCGCGAGCATGAGATCGCGGTCCGTTTGGCGATCGGCGCTTCGCGCGGCCGGCTGGTCCGCCAGTTGATGGCGGAAAGCCTGCTGCTGGCAGGCAGCGGAGCAGCGCTCGGGTTCGTTCTTGCCGGCGGACTAACCGAGTTTCTCGTGGCGCTGCTCGCCACGCAAGGCGACCCGCTGTCGCTCGACCTCTCCACGGACCGCACCGTGCTCGCCTTCACGATCGCGGTGGCCACGTTGACGTGCCTGCTGTTTGGCCTGGCTCCGGCATGGCGGGCTACGCAGGTTGCCGCCAGCGATGCCATGCGCGGAAAGGGACGCGGCCTGGTGGGCAATCGCGAACGCTTCGGCTTGCGGCAGGTGCTGGTAGTTTCGCAGGTAGCGCTCTCGCTGGTGCTGCTGGTGGGTGCGCTCCTGTTCTCCGGCAGTCTGCGAAAACTCATGGCGGTGGACGCAGGCTTTCGCCAGGATGGGATCCTCGTCGCAAGCCTGGACTATCGCCGCCTGCCGATTCCGCGCGATGGACGAATCGCGTTCAAGCGGGGCCTGTTAGACAAACTGCGCGCGCTGCCCGCCGTGGACGGCGCTGCCGAAGTGGACATTCTGCCCCTCAGTGGCGGCAGTACCACCAACCGGGTCTGGATGGACGGAACGGATGGCAGCCGGAAGCTGGACGCGAACTTCAACTTCGTCGGTGAAGGATATCTGAAGACCATGGGGATTCGCCTTCTCGCCGGCCGCGACATCGACGCGCACGACACTGTGTCCTCACCGCGGGTGGCCATCGTGAACGAGTCCTTCGCCCGCAAACTCGGGTTGGGCGACAATCCGGTGGGAAAGCACTTCCGCCGCGAGGCGGTGCCGTCGGAGCCGGAGATTGTGGTGGAAGTGGTCGGGCTCGTGCGCGACACCAAGTACCTGAACTTGCGCGAGGAGTTTCGGCCGATCGCATTCCTCTCGTCGGATCAGCAGACGCGGGTCAGTTCGGACGCACAGTTCGTCATCCGCTCGGCGGCCCCGCTCGCCGATCTGACTGCGCGGGTGCGCGGCGTAATGGCTGAGGCGGGCCCGGAAATCAGCGTGGAATTCCAGTCCTTCGCCGGCACCGTCGCCGAAGGGCTCATCCGGGAGCGATTAATGGCGACGCTTTCGAGCCTCTTCGGAGTGCTGGCCGTGCTGATCGCCGCGATGGGCCTATACGGCGTGATGTCGTACTTCGTGGCGCGGCGCACCAACGAAATCGGCGTTCGGATGGCGCTCGGGGCGGACCGCGGCCGCATCCTCCGGCTGGTTCTGCGGCAATCGGCAGGGTTACTGGCGACCGGGCTTGTGGCCGGCGCGGTCTTGACGCTGGCAATGACACGCGCGGTTTCGTCACTGCTGTACGGGTTGAAGCCCAACGATGCCGGAACGCTCGCGCTTGCGATTGCCCTGCTGGCCGCCATTACCGAGGGCGCCAGCTATCTGCCGGCGCGGCGCGCGGCGCGCCTGGAACCGATCGACGCCCTTCGCGAAGAATGAATCCGAAGCTCAACATCTGACTTCGCGCCCACCGTTGAGGATGGACTCGCGCGCAGCTTCGATTACACGCTCGTTGTAGCTGCTGTTGCCGGGAGTGGCTATGATTCCCGCGCGATCGATCTCCTCGAGCACCGCGGGACCTTCGGCGTTCACGCGGATGGCCGCTCGCACGATGGCTTCGATGGAGCGATAGCCATAACCGACCGGCGCCAACCCCGGTCCACCAAGGTCCACGTACTGGAAATAGTCGGGACTCGGCTCCTGGTAGGAGACCGGATTGGTGTAACAGTATTTCAGGCCGCGATACTGATCGGAGTGCGAGAGGAGTCCGCCGCCGGAGGCGCCCTGGCAGAACAGCGTCAGACCCTGGGTGTTCGTTCCCGGCGCGGCGTCGGGGAAGCCCAGAGCGTTTTGCACGTTGAGCGATCCGCCGTTGTTCCAGATAACTCGAGCATCGGTCCACAGGTAGCCCTGGTTCCCGTTGGGGAAGCGGTCCAGGATTCCATAGAGGCTGACCGAGACCGGCAGCAGTCCGGTGATGAAATGGACGAGGTCAACGTAGTGGCAGCCGATGTAAGTGAAGGCATCGGAGTTTTCCGCCGTCATCCAGTTCTGGAAATTGGAGTGGCGGTAGTACCACTTTTCGAACAGGCAGGCGGTGCCCAGGCGAAATTCGCCGAAGCGGCCCTCGCGGTAGGCGCGACGCGCCATCAGGCTGCGATCGTCGAAGCGCTTGTGGTATTCCACGCCGACCAGGAGACCGCGAGTCCGGGCTTCGCGCGCGATCTCTTCCGCCTGGCCGTAGCGCAATACCAGGGGCTTGACCGCCAGGACGTGCTGTTCCTGTCGAAGAGCTTCCAGGATGGCTTCGTAGTGGAGTTGGTCGGGGAGCGCTACCACTACGATCTGGCGCGGTGGCAGCGCCGCGATGATCTCGCGATAGAGAGCGGGCTGCGGAGAGGGCGACGGCGCAGCCGGGAACATGCGGAAGGATTGGCCCGGAAAGGCACGGGCCAGCGACTCGGCCTCGGCGAGGCGCCGGACGCTTTCGTGCGACTGCGAGCAGATGGAGATCTCCGCAATGATGCCAAGGCGCTCGAGGTGGTACAACGACGGCAGGATCTGGTCGTGCACGATCATGCCGCCGCCGACGATGAGGACTTGGGGAGCCATCCGGTTTTAGTGGCGCGGACACTTGTGTCTGCAGTCCCGGCACTCGTGCCGAGTCTTTTCGCCGCGTGGGCACGCGACTTGGCGGCAATGAACGCCTGACAAGTGCACCCATGAGCGGGGACGCGGCAGCCTCGAAAACCCCTTCGGCGGGCAGTTGCACCGTGCGGGCCGACAAGCGTCCCCATGAGTGGGGACGCGGCAGGCAGGAGTGCCTGCGCCACGCCGGCGGCGCAGGGATTTCATGAGATGCTGTGGGCCGGCGGGGGCCCATGGGTACAGGCTCGAGTGCCCGCGCCGCGTCGCCGGCGCAAGGCGCGTCACGTCAGACGCTTTCACGGAACGCCTCCTCCAGAACATCCACGCTCTCCGAGATCGCCTGTTCCGTGATCACCAGCGGAGGCGATATCTTCACCGTTGCCATACCGAAGCCAACGGGGGCGAACATCAGCACTCCCTTCTCCATGCATCGGCGCACGACGTCGAACGCCAGGTCCGAGTCGGGCTCGGTCGTGCCGGGCTTCACACAGCAGATGCCGGCCACCAGGCCCTTTCCCGACACGCGGCCGATCTGGGGAAAGCGTTTCGCGAGGGCGTGGAGCCGCTCGTGCAGCAGAGCGCCGGTGACACGCGCGCAGTCGGCGAGCCGCTCCCGCAGCACCAGTTCGATGGAGGCCAGCGCGGCGGCGCAACACACCGGATTGCCCGCGTGGCTCGACGTCATACTCAGTGGCGGGTAAGTGTCGAGGACCTCGGGACGGCCTGCTACGGCCGAGAGCGGCAGGGAGCCGGAAATCCCCTTGCCGAAGACCGCCAGGTCGGGCACGAGTCCATAGTGTTCGAAGCCCCACAAGGTGCCGGTACGTCCGAAACCCGCCTGGATCTCGTCGCAAACCAGCAGCGCTTTGTGTCCGGTGCACCATTGGCGCAAGGCCTGCATGTAGGGCACAGGTGCGAAGGCGGCGCTTCCGCCCTGATAGGTTTCGAGCATGACGCCCGCCACGTTCTGCGGTTCGATTCCCTGCTCGCGTAAGCTGCCCTCGAAAGTCTCGAAGGAGGTATTCGGGGTGCGAAAGCCGTCGGGGAACGGCACCTGCACGAAGCCCGGATCGAGATTGACGATCCAGTTTTTCAATTCCGGAATGCCGCCCGCCTGCTGCGCGCCCAGAGTGCGGCCGTGAAAGCCGTTGGCATAGGTGACGATGACGTGCTTGGAGCGGCCTCCATTCTTCACTCCCCAGGTGCGGCAGAGCTTGATGGCGCATTCGATGGCTTCCGATCCGACGCTGAAGAGGAATACCTTCTTCAGAGGCTCCGGGAGAATCGCCACCAGCTTCTCGACCAGCCGGGCGCGAGGCTGATTGGCGAACGAGAAACTCATCAGCATGTGCGAGCAGGCCTGTAGGGCGATCGCATCCGCGATTTCGCGGCGGCCGTGGCCGGCATTGGCGATCAGAACGCCGGACGACCAGTCGATCCACCGGTTGCCCCAGGCGTCGTACACCTGAAATCCTTCCGCATGGTCCCACACCACCGGCGGTTGGCCGCGCATGGCACGCGGCTCACACTCGTAAAGTTTTTCGAGAAGAGGGAGTGACTCCGGAACCGGAAGATCCGTCACGATTCGCCGGAAAGTGGTATCTACGCGCTCTACCGGCTGCGGAACCAACGTAAATTCTCTCGCCATTCGATTCAGTCCGTCCTACGCTCCAGTTATCATTTTGAGTATGGCACGCGCGGGCCTTCGAGCTCTTCTCCTGTTGATCTTTTTGACCGCGGCCGCGCTGGCGCAATCGCAGAACGCCCTGCCGGCGGCAAAGACGTCATCGCCGGGAGGCGGGTTCGTCGGAAGCGAAGCGTGCAAGACATGTCACGCGAATATCTGGCTGAACTTCTACAAGAACCCGCATTATAAAAGCATTGCCTCGGGAAAAGAACCGGCGGAGCGCACCGGCTGCGAAGGCTGTCACGGCCCCGCTCAGGCACACGTGGCCGCGGGCGGCGGAAAGACCACCATTCCGCACGCGTTCTCGCGGATGGAGCCCAAAGACGTGCTTTCGGACTGCCTGTCATGCCATGCGCGCGACCTGGCGCGAGCCAACATCCAGCGTTCGGAGCACACCCTGCGTGACGTGGCCTGCAACAGTTGCCACTCCATTCACCACTCGCCCACGCCCAAGTATCTTCTGGCCAGGAAGCAGAGCGATCTTTGTTACTCGTGCCACGCCACCATCCGGGCGCAGTTCGATATGCCGTCCAAGCACCGCGTCAACGAAGGCTTCATGCAATGCACCGATTGTCACAATCCGCACGGGGCCTTCCCGCCGACGTGGAGCATGGGGCAGCGCCCGCGGATGATCGAGCAGTCGTTGGGCAATGAAGACGCCTGCCTGAAGTGCCACGTGGACAAGCGCGGGCCGTTCGTCTATGAGCATCCTTCGGTGCAGGTGGAGGGCTGCCAGATCTGTCACAATCCGCATGGATCGATGAATTCCAAGCTGCTGAAACGGCCGGTGGTGTTCACGGTCTGCCTGGAGTGCCACAACGGCGGCGCCGAAGGCACGCGCCGCCTGGGCGTCGATCTGCAGACTTCACGCCACAATCTGCTCGATCCCAAGTATCAGAAGTGCACACAATGCCACGTTCGCATTCACGGGTCGAATGCCGACCAGTTTTTCCTGAGATGACCACGATGCTGATGAGAATCCTCCAGAACTGGCCGTGCCGCAGGCACTCTCGCCTGCCGCGCCCCGACTCCCCGGGAAGCTTGGATGGCTCCCGCTGTCAGACCAGCGCCGCTGCATACGTCACGATTTCCGCTCTCCTGCTCGCCGCTGCTCTGCAAGCCCAGCAAGTCGCGGCGCCTACCCCAGAGACCACGGGCTCGCCCCGCGGCGATACCATGGGCGACTACAACATGACCCAATCCTTCGAAGTGGGCTACCGCTTCAAAGCGGTGGGCGGCGACGAAGGCATGTACCGCAGCGTGGACAACATCGGCAACGGCCTCCGCCTGTTGGGAAGCAGCTTCTCCCTCGACTCCAAGGACGGCCACGGCAAGTATTTCGACGAGATCCTGCTCAATACCATCGGGCTTGGCAACGACAACTATCAATCCGCGATTCTGAGAATTCAAAAGAACAGCCTCTATCGATACGACATGACCTGGAGGCTGGACGCCTACTACAATCCCGGACTGACGATCGCCGGCGGATTGCATCTGGAGGACACCATCCGGCGCCTGCAGGACCACAACCTTCTCCTGCTGCCGCAATCCAAGATCCGCTTGAACCTGGGATACAGCCGCAACACGGAAGACGGACCGGCGCTCTCCACGGCCCAGGAGTTCGACGTCTCCGGTTCCGCCTACCCCGTGTTCACAAATGTGAAACGCCAGTGGAACGAGTACCGGCTGGGTGCGGATGCCGACCTTGCGGGTTTTAAATTCACCCTGATGCGGCGGTGGGATTTCTTCAAGGACGACACGCCTTTTACTTCGGCGGGAGTGGTGGGCGCCGGGACGGCTACCGATCAGACGGTGGTGCAGCAGTTCTCCCGCTCGCAACCGCTCCACGGCAGGAGCCCGGGGTGGTTCGGTAATGTGTTTTCGAGGCGAAAGCACTGGGGCGTGAATGCGCGCCTCACCTATGTGAGCGGCCGCAACGACTTCGCGTTGGACGAATCGGCGGCGGGCATCGGCACCTTCGGCACCGCCGCCAGCCGCCAGATTGCGGTGGGCGGCGAGGCCAGGCGCCCGAATCTGGCCAGCGACTTCAGCCTCAGTATCTTTCCAACCGACCGTCTGAGCGTTGTCAATACCAGTTCTCTCTCGAGCGACCGGATCGACGGAAACTCCAGTTACTCGGAGTTCAACCTGGCCACCAATCTGGGGACTACCATCTACTTCCAGTACCTGGGAATCCGGACTCTGACCAACTCCACCGATTTGAACTACCGCGTGAGAAAGTGGATCGGCTTTTACGGCGGATATCACTATTCCGACCGTCACATCCGCACCATCGACGGCAGTAATGTGCCGGCGTTTGCGGGATCGTTCGGAGTCTTTCAATTCGATGTGAGCAACCACATGAATTCCGGGACGGCAGGGGTCCGCATCCGGCCGGTGGAACCTTTGACGATCAACCTGGACGGAGAGATTGCACGGGCATCTCATCCACTTACCCCGGTCAGCGACAAGAACTACCACGCGATCAACGGCCGCGTGGAATACCGTTTGAAGCGCCTCCAGGTTTCTACGACCTATCGGCAGGTCTACAATCTGAATCCGGCGCTTTCGTTCGCCACCTACAGTTCGCACTCACGCCAGTACAGCGCCAATGCTTCGTTCGCTCCCGCCAACTGGTTCTCCATCGATGCCAGCTACACCAAACTGCATTTGGACACCTTCGACGGCCTGCAATTCTTCGCCGCATTGCCCGGAACGCGGAATATCCTGCTGCAGGACACTTCGATCTATATCAGCAATATTCACGCGGCGAATCTGGGAGTGCGCTGGGGCATAGGCAAAATGGCGGACGTTTACGTGGGCTATACCATCACGAAAGATACAGGCGATGGCCGCGCCACGGCGGTGCCCGCCAGTGTGACGGACCCGCTCCAGGCGCTGCTGACATCCGTGCAGACCTTTCCGCTGACGTATGAATCTCCGTTGGCGCGGCTGTCGATCAAGATCACGCCCAAACTCCGCTGGAACGCCGCCTATCAGTTCTATGGATATTCCGAGCAGTTCGGCGTTCTGGGATATTACCAGAACTTTCACGCGCACACGGGGTATACCAGCGTGCTGTGGTCGTTCTGAGGCCCCTCGAGTAAGCATTCCTATCCCCGGTTCGCCAGGATCACCACCGCGATGATGATCACCAGCAGGCCCACGATAAGAATGAAGACGATCTTGGGGCTTCCTCCCGATTTCCGTTCCGGAATCGGCCTGCTCTCCGTGCGTGACGAAACAGTCCGAGGATCGGAGAGCGGCTGATCGCTGTTCAGGCGGTGCATCAGGTCGCGGACCACCGCAGATTCAGGATGCTCCACGTTTAGTGCGCGGAGCAGCGAGAGCGCGCGGGGCTTGTCCTGCCGTTCGTACGCATCCAGGGCTTGCAGATACCTGGAGGTGAACGAGCTCTGCGCAGGCACCACGTGCAGATCGCGCAGAAACTCCTGCACCACGTCCACCGAAACCACAAAGTTCAGATTCTGGGTGCGCTCGCCATCCACGGTGAAGGTCGCCAGGCCGACCACTCTTCCGGTGTCGGTAAACGCCGGGCCGCCGCTGTTGCCGGGGCTGATCGATGCGTCGGTCTGGATGGCCTTCCACTTCTCCTCGGAGACTTCCTTAATCCCGCTGACGTGGCCAACCGTGTAGGTGGGGTCGAGGCGGCTGGCCTGCGAGAATGAGGATTCGAAGGCCAGTTCTCCCGGGAATCCCATGATGAACAGATCGGCTCCGGTCTGCACGCCACCGGCATCCAGTCCGGACGCCAAAGGGAGGGTCGGAAAATCGTCGCCATCCATCTTGCAGATGGCCACGTCCTTGCCGGGCGTCGGCTTTCCGACCTTTTCCAGCTTGCAGGCCTTGCGAAAGATCTCCACGTTGTCGCCGGACCCCGTGTAGCCGACCACCGCAAACACTTCGCTCTTCAAGTCGGCTACCCGGGCGGTTTTCGTGTGGCGCTCCACCAGCACTTTGCGGAAGCGCGCCTTGTCCTCATCGCTTAGAGTCGTCCCGGGGAGAACTGATGCCAGCCCCGTCTCCAGTTCGGTGGTATCCGCATCCACCAGGCTTTTGACGGACGCCACCAGCGCGCCCTTGATCTCCTCCTCGTCCGGCTCCACAACGTGGGCGTTGGTTACCACGTAGCCATCGGGCGTAATCACCAGGCCACTGCCCAGGCTCTTGGCCTTGGTTTTCACCGAGCGGGTCTTACCGTTGTTCACCAGATAATTCCCGGGATCCGCCAACAGCGTGGAGTAGACGGTGGAAAGTGCCTGCTCGCGAGATGCCTGCGGCGGCATGCGCCTTTGCGCATCGGCGTGAAGCCGCTTGGTATCTACATCAAAGTCCGCGACATCGACGGTGGCCTCGTAATCGGTGTTGATGTTCACGGTGCCGGGCTTGGCTCGCCACGCGACCTGGACTCCGGAGAGCCTGCTGTACCCGGTCTGTGGAGCGCGCCGGCACGCTGTTGTCAGCGCAGCCAGCAGGAGTACGGCGGTGAGAACACGACGCATGCGAGGAACCTCATTCCGGCATTAGTAAGACCTGTAGTCGTACAGCACGACCTCGGCTTTCTCAATCACTTCGTTGTTCGAATCCACCAGGCCGCGCCTTTCCACGCGGGCGATCAGTCCATGCTGATTACGCGCCATCGCAGGCTCGGTGCGGGAGCCCGCGCTATGCCGGCCGTCGGTGTATTTCTCATTCGGCTTGGGTTCGAGGAGGCGATATCCGGCGGCATCCAGCAGCGAGTCGAGCGCAGCCTCGGCGGCCGTGTTCCGCTTCCGGTGCTTTCGGAAGTCATCGTCGGCCGCCTGAAGAGCCAGCCTCGAGAGGGTCTTGGCCAGGCTCCGGTAACGCGCCCTCGCGGCCTGGGAATCCGCGTGCCCCTCCAGATGCGAGAGCACGCGTTCCAACTCCCGAATCTGGTTCTCGACTTCATCGGGGATTTTGCCGAGAGCGACAAAGCAGTCCTTCACGAACTTCACAAACCGCGCAATCTCCGACTGGATGGCCTCCACCTCGCGTGGCATGCGCGCCGCGGCAACTTCGGCGTTCGGAGCAGGCTCCGGCGGATTCGGGAAAACCAGAAGGTCGGAAACACTCTGCACCGTGCGCTCGAGGTCGTGGATGGTGTGGTGCAGCGCCGCCGAATCGTTCCCCGATGCCTTCTGCATGTTCCACGCGAAGTACGCGACTCCCGCCGCCATGAGAAGAGCCAGGACCGCCGCCGTGAGACCCACGAGGGGAAGCACGCCGGAAGGGTCCCGGTGCGCATCAATCACCGCCAAACGCACAACGTGATCCGGGCCGCCATCGCCCCGCAGTTCGAGCCATGCCTGCGTTCCTGCCGGAACTTCAACCGATGCCGAACAGGGCCGGGCGTCGCCGCCGGACACGATCGAGCATTTCCAGGTTTCGCGGCTGATGACCTCCATCTTCTTCGGCCAGGCGTCCAGATAGTCCGGCTTTGCCGCACATGCCGCTCCAGGATCGCACACGATGGTGATCGGCTGGGTGACGCCGGCGGAAGCCACGGCATCCTCGCGGCAGCCCGTAAGCCCGGCGGCTGCCAGAAGCACCAGGCCGTAGGCCGCCACTTCCCGGATCACCGAAGCCCTCCGCCCGCCCGCTGCCGGAAGGAAATGGCCTGGCCACCGGAACCCACTCCGGCAACTTCGAGCGCAAATGCCGGCGTCAGCGTGAGACGCAGGGTCCACCAGTCCGAGGATGGGTCGGCCTGCCGCTCAGGCTCCCATGTGCCGAGCTTCTGGAGATACGGATTCCGCGTTCCGTCGCGGTTCACACGGCGGTCCTCCACGCCCAGGTTTTCCCAAAGCACGATCACATCGCTGCCGTTCCACACGTTGGGCACCTCGCGGGCCAGCCCGGAAGGCGAGATAGGGCAATCCAGCGGGATCACCGGCAGAAACCGCCCCACATCGTCGTCCAGCAGCCCGATTTGCGAAGTGGTCCGCTGCGATTCTCTAGGCAGCACCAGGCGGCGCATCCGGCTGCGAGCCATGGAACGCGACAGGCAGGCGCCGCGCACCACGCATTCCTTCGGGTCTTCGGCGCGATAAATCGTGGCCGGCAGCAGGGAATGCAGGGTCTCCCGCACCACCGGAAGGAACGTGGTCTTCCCCGAAAGATGGATATACTTCAACGGCGGCATCCCGGCGATCGTCTGCCTGAGGCGCTCCGCGATCCGCGCCACCTCGGCCCGGGTATGTGTGAGGAACGCTTTCTGCAATGGGAGGCCTCCGGCTGTCTCCAGGTCCTGAGGCTCGAACGCCTTGGTGGCAGGCGGTTCGTCCGGCTTGCGGGAAATGGCGCGCAGCAGCAGCGTGTCCAGATCGCGCGAAGACGCCCGGTCTTCGCTGAGGCTGGCTTTCAGACGCTCGGCCCACTCGCGCAGCGCCGCATCGTTGCGCAGGATATCCGGCGTGGAGGCGCCCTTCACCGAGTGACCGGCCAGGTCGAACCCGGGGTACTTCGTCGCCAGAATGTGCTGGCACCGTGACTTGATCTGCTCCACCAGGAAGTCCGTGAGATTCTCGCCGCCGAAACGCTCGCCCCACGACGCCACGATCTCGGGCTGAATCTGCACCGCATTTCCGTTCCGCTGATGATTCACCCGCACCACCGTCACGTCCGTGGTGCCGCCGCCCAGGTCGAAGGCCGCTACGGTGTAGCCGGCATCTTTAGGATTCTTGGCCATTTCGTCGAAGAAGGGCACCAGCGCGGCGATCGGCTCCTGCAGAAAATGGATCCGGGCATCCTGTCCAAAGGCCTCTTCGAGCGCGAAGCGCAGATTGCGGTACTGGCGGATGGAACACACCGCCGGGTGGGTGAGGATGAACTCGTGGAAGGTCGCGCCCTTCTGCCGCTCGGCCGCCACCCGGACATGGTGCAGGTAATCGCGCGCCGCCAGCCGAGCCTCGCGGTAGACCCAGTCGGCGGACGTCAGGGGGCGGATGCGCAGCGGCCAGGTGGTCTCGCCCAATTGCTGTTTCAGACGCGTGACGGTGCTGCTGGCCACCTTCTCATCCACCGCCGCCTGGTTCTTCACGCGCACGCCGGTCTCGATATCCGGGAATTTGCCGTTCAGGTCGAGATAGCGGACGATCGTGGGATCGGTGGTGCTGCTGCCGTCCAGCGGGATGCTCTCGAATTCAGCGCCATTTTCAAGCACCGCGCAACACGTGTTGCTGGTCCCGAAATCGATGGCGATAATGCCGTCGAAATCGCGGAGCTCCCGCACCTCGATCGACACCTTGTACGACTGGCGCAGAAGCTCGGGACAATTGGTTCGGACCTCCAGCGTCAGCGGGTGGAGGCCGGGCTTGAGAGATTCCAGGTTCAGCTCGAATTCCACCTCGCAGGCATCGCCTCCGGCGACGGTCTGGGGCAGCGGCGAGATTTGCAGCGCCTCCAGCGCCGGCGCCGTCTTGAGCGCTGCCAGCGTGACGCCTTCCAGGCGGATCGGGGCGTTCATCCGGCCGCCCTGCGGATCGTCCTCGGACCGGTTGCAAAATGCGAACTTGAGCTTCTGTTTGTCGGTCCGCATCAGGATCGGAGGAGGCAGGTTCTCTCCGGTCCATCGAAGTTCGGGATGATTGCGGACCAGGAAATTCAGCGGCAGCAGCGTGGTTTTTGGTCCGTGGGCATCGTCGTAATCGACGGCCAGCTCACCGCTCTTGCGGTCCAGCGTGGAGATCCGCTCCGGATCCACGTCGAGCGACACCGGGACCAGCGATTCCGGAGATGCGATCACCGGCTGTACGGGACGATCGACGAGCGTCATCCAATGAAAACCGGAATTCCGAACCCCGAGGATTCGCAGACTGCCGGAGTACGGACGAAATCTCAACTCGATGCGTTGGCGGGCCGCGCGCCGCGGATCGGTCCAGATCACCAATTCGTCAGGCTCGGTGGTGAGCCCGGGCTTTTCGGGAATGGCCATCAACAGCGAAGAAGCGCTGCCCGCCGGGGTGTCCACCTGCATGAGGAAGGAAGACGGCGCCGCCATCTGGAATGTGGCCGCACGCCCGTAAAACAGCGACGTGGAGTGAGGCGGCACCGCGGCGGGCGTCTGGCCGAGAAGTGTGACCCAATCGGGCCGGCGGATTTGCTGGATGGGAAGCGTGCCGCAAGTGGGGTTGAAGAGCCGGAATCCCACGTTGGGCGCGATCTGGCCGACATGCAGGACCGAGGGGATCACTTCCAGCCGCAATTGTGCCACGGGCCTCCCGCAGTTGCCGCAGTAGGCGTCGTCGGAGGCACATTCCCAGGCGGAGCAGGAAGGGCAGAGCTGCTCAGGCATCGGCCTGCACCTCGCCCGGCGCGGCCAGGATCCAACTGTCGCCCTGGGATTGCAGCAGCGCGGCGCGCGTGACGCGCAGGTTCGCGCCTACTGCCGTTTCGGGGTACTGGAAGACGCCCTTGAACGATTCGCGCTCGCTCGCGAGGTCCTGGGTGAACCACGGCAGGGCGTAACACTTCCCGCCGCGCGCCACCATCAGGTACCAGCCGAAATCCTCCTTTTCGAAACGAAGCGTGATGTTCTTGTGAAACTGCCATTCCTCGTGATTCGTGCAGGAAATCCGCACGTATGGATAGCGGCTGTCGAACTGGTCGCGGGCGGCTCGGTCCGGAGAGGTGCGGGCCACGTGGTAAGCTTCCACGAGTTCGTCCTTGGGCAGGACGGGCCGTGGAGCAGCGGCAGACGGAGATGCATTTGGCTTAGGAGCGCCCGAGCGGACGATGACCCGGGCTTGCGATCCAAGCGTCCGCGGCGGCTTGGCTTCGGGAGGCTCCCGCATGGGAGGAAGCTGCGCCTCCTTCATGGGCGGAGGCTGCTCCCTCACTCGGGCATCCTGCGGAGCGGGGGCCGGCGGCCGGCTGGCGCGGGCCGCCAGTTCCTCGTAACGGGACCGCGCGCGGGATGCCTGATTTTTGATCGCGTACACCTGGTCCGCGAGTGAGTCGAGTTGGGGTCCTGGGGCCAGGCTGGTTTTCAATCGCCACGCCGTGAATGCCAGTGCCAGTATCGAGAAGCTCGAAATCGCGATCAGGCCGTACCACAGAGGCTGGAGCGGATCGCTGAAATGCGGCGGCACAATCGGGATCGACTGAGCCTGCGCCCGTGCCGGCGCCGGGTTGTCGGGCTGGGTTTGATCGGGGACCGTGCTCTGGTCCGGGTGCGTAACACCGGCCGGCGTTTTCGGTGACGGGAGCGGCTGACTGGTCTTGGTGCCCTCTTTCTTGACGGTCGGCTGCGGCTGCTTGGGAGGCGGGGGAGTATCTTGGGCAGCCATGGAAAAACAGAAGAATATTGCGAGTACGATGTGGCGCAGGCAGCCTTGCCTGCCGCGCCGGCACTCCTGGCGACGCTTTTTGGCCGCCACAAACCCTGTGCCGGCTGGCGTCCAAAAAGCGTCCCGATGAGTCGGGACGCGGCAGGCAGGAGTGCCTGCGCCACATGGCGTGCTAGGCACGGCGGGCCCACTCCTCGATGCGCATCGCCAGGTAGGCCTTCAGCGCGATGATGAAGATCGGCTCGTTGCGCAGCAGGTTCTCGTCTTTCTTCTTTTTCTTGTCCTTCTGCTGCGCGCCGGCAACTTCCCCGGCGAGCATGGTGAGCCGCAGATCCACCTGTCCGCCGAGGCGGTCGAGAAGATCCTCGTCGGGTGATTCTTCCAGCGCTTCCAGGAACCGGGTGAAGAACGGGAACTTCCGGTCCACCATCACGGTCCGCTTCCGAATCTCATCGGCGGGCGGAGAAGAGTCCCATGTCTGCTCAGCATCGCCAATCAGATACGCCTCCCCCGCCAGGGGCTTGGCGAAATCTTCGCTCACCTTCAGTGGAAGATCCTGGCACACCAGGCCATACGCCACCTCCGACTTGGGCTTCTCGCTCAGCCGGATCTCGATTTTGGTATTCTTCAGGTCGGCCGCCGTCAGGAAGGCCCTGGCAAAACGCGTGTGAATCTCGCTCCGCTCGGAAAGCCGTCCGAGCGCGCACCAGCGGAAGATCTTCGAGCCGTTGCCGCCCGCGAAGATCGCCACCCGCCTGCCGGCTTTGAACGCCCCGGCGGTCTGCACGCGGCGCACCAGCAGCCCGGCGTAGAATCCGATCCCACAGAGCCCCGTTTCGAGGATCGAGAGCAATCCCTGCACCGGCCCTTCCGACTCTTTGATCGACAGCCCGTCGATCAGCTCCTTCCCGTGCTTCGAGATGATGGCTTCCAGGTGAGCATCGAACGCCGCGTCTTTCTCTCCGGTCCTCACCAGTTCGTCGATGGTGTGCGATACGCGCGGGTCGATCTCCGACAGGATGGCGGGATTCTTGCGCAGCGGATTGAGGAAGATGTCCCGGCC
>Ga0335077_10004723_pt1 | contig 16622 bp, 11 predicted proteins | sample Lox_Sample_31_FD_207151 | JGI IMG/M metagenome (GOLD analysis project Ga0335077, IMG submission 207151) | Soil microbial communities from Loxahatchee National Wildlife Refuge, Florida, United States - Lox_Sample_3.1 | ecosystem: Environmental > Terrestrial > Soil > Wetlands | place: USA...
ACCATGGTCACCAACTTGACCGTTGTTCGGCTTTGCTGGTTTCGGAATTGATCAGCTTCGTTGCGAACGTGCAATGAAAACCGTTGGTAGAGAAAATCCAAACCGCTGGGCGCGTTATGCCCAGCGACCGAGCTTATGGTGCGGAAGATCAGAACAACCCTTGCTCAATCGATTGGGCTGCGCAGCAAAAAAATCTTCCAGCCAACGGGGACGTGTTTTTCCTTGACTTCCGCTTTTATAGAACAAACCGGTAGTGGTTCTGAATAAGTCCCAGGTTTGATGACATCGGTCGCTGAGCGTTCTTGTGATACGAACGTGTCTGGAATTACCGGCGGCGAGACGGCATTTAGTTAGTCGTGGCGGAGGGCGATGATGGAGTCGACCTTTGTGGCCCGGCGTGCGGGGATGAAACAGGCAAGTAGTGCGACCATGACGAGGGCGACGGTCACAGCGACGTAGGTGAGCGGGTCAGAAGGGGTGACGCCGTAAAGGAACGTGGCTATGAGACGCGTGAGAAGAAGAGCGAGGCCTGCGCCCAGCACCACACCGGCCGCGATAAGCATGCAGCTGAGTTTGCCGATCCAGCCGAACACGTCGGCGGGCTGAGCGCCGAGAGCAATGCGAATGCCGATTTCGTGCGTGTGACGACTGACGAAATAGGACATTACGCCGTAAATGCCGACAGCGGCGAGAAGCACGGCGATAGCAGCGAAGATACCCAAAAGATTCAAATAGAAACGAGTATCACCGAGCGATTCGGTGAAGATCTGGTCCATGGTCATGACACTGAGAATCGGCAGATTGGGATCGAGGTCGGTGACGATGCTGTTGACAGACTTGGTGAGTTGGGTTGAGGCGATGCCGGGAGCAGTGCGAAGAACGATGTCCTGCCAGAGGTGGGCGACGATGGAGCCACCGGGGTAGACAGTAGGCTGCTGGAAATAGGATGCGTATATGAAGGGCAAAGAGGGCCGCGCAAGTCCCATGTGCTTGATGTCGCCGACGACTCCGACGATCTGGCGCGGGCGGTCTTCTTCGGTCGGGAAGGGATCATAGCGAAGGCGAATTTGCTGGCCGATGGGATTTTCGTTGGGAAAATACTGGCGGACAAAGGCTTCGTTGACGACGATTACCCAGGCCGACGACGCGTTGTCGTGAGTGTCAAGGTAGCGGCCACTTTTCAGAGGGACCTTTAGAGTCTCGAAAAAATGGGGAGCGACCTGGTCGTAGCCTGCCTCAGGCCGCTGGTCCGGTGGAGGAGCCGGACGGCCGAGAATCGTGAAGGTGTAGTCCTCGAAGAAGTGTGTGGGGAGGCCGGTTATGGAGCCGACTGACTGGACACCAGGAAGAACGGCAGTACGATCGACAAGTTGTTGATAGAAAAGCGCGGCTTGGGGAGTTGCGCGCTCCATGTCGCCACCGGGAACGCGCTGGACGTAAGGAGAGCCTTCGGGGAGACGGATGGAGAGTGTCAGGAGATTGGAAGTGTCGAAGCCGGGGTGGACTTCACGTAGCCTAAGCATGGTGTTCACCATCAGGCCGGTGCCGACAAGAAGGACCATAGCGAGAGCGACTTCGACGACAGCGAAGACATAGCGGGCGCGACTCCCGAAGGAAGCACCGGAACCACGGCCAGAACCGCGGAGCGTGTCGTTCAAGTCAGGCTTGGAAGCCTGTATGGCGGGGAGTAGTCCGAACACAAAGGAAGTCAATAACGACACGGCGAGAGTAAAGAAGACCATGCGGAAATCGATGGAGAGGGTTTCAATGTTGGGGAAGTCACCGCCGGATAGAAATCGAAAAAGAGCAATCCCGCCATAGGCGAAAAAGAGACCGAGAGAACCGCCGAGAAGGGCGAGCAAGACAGTTTCGGCGAAAAGGAATTGGAGCAAACGGGCACGACCGGCACCGAGTGAGACGCGAACCGCGAACTCAGCGCGACGGGTTTCGGTGCGGGATTGAAGGAGATTAGCGACATTGGCGCATGCGATGAGAAGAACGAAAGCGACGGCGCCGAAGAGAGGATAGAGAGGACGGCGTGCCCAGCCGAAAAGGTCTTCGTGAAGGGAGACCAGGCGCTTGCCGACACCCTTATTCGTGTCCGGGCGGGAAAGCTCGAGGCGCTTGGCGATTACATCCATTTCAGTCTGGGCCTCAGCGATGGTTACGCCCTGTTTGAGGCGCCCGATAGGCGTGAGCCAATGGTCGGCGCGAGCGGAGTAACGAGAACTTTCTGAGTTGATGGGGAGCCAGAGATCGACGCGCTGCCCCGAGAACGGGGCAAAACCGCGAGGCATGACACCGACGACAGTTGAGAGGATTCCGTTGATGCGCATAGTGGCGCCGAGGACTCGAGGGTCGCCGTCGAAGTTAGTTTTCCAGAACGTGCTGCTGAGGAGGACCGACTGCGAGGCATCCTGCATTTCGGAGGCGGTGAAGATACGGCCGAGGGCGGGTTGCACTCCGAGTAACGCGAAGAAATTCGGCGTGACATTCTGGACTTGGACGGGTTGGGGGTCGCCATGAGCGGAGAAAACAGCCTCTTCATTGCCGCTGGTAAGGGCGATGTCCTCGAAGACATGATTCTGCGTCTTCCAATCCCGGAGTTCGGCAATCGGTGGCGCTTGTGTGATCTCGGGATGGCCTGCTGGCGTCTCATAGATGCAGACCAGTCGGTCCGGATGTGGATAGGGAAGGGGACGGTAAAGGACGCTATATACGACACTGAAGATGGTCGCGTTAGCACCGATGCCGATTGCGAGAGAGACTATGACAACAGCCAGGAAGGTGGGAGATTTTTGAAGGGAACGAGCGGCGAAACGAATGTCGGCAAGGAAAGAGCCAAGACGTGAGAGAACAGCGAGCATGTGGCCTCGGCGAGGGATGTTATCCCAAAGATTATGATGGTGTCGAGGTTATCGAACACCGCCTTCTGTTTACCCCCGAAAGAGGTTGGAGTGGGCTGGAACTGCAGGAGGAGGCGGCGGAAGAGAAGGAGAAAAAGAAAGAGGAAGAGAAGATAAGGTGGAATTAAAGGAACAAAGGTGAAAGTCGAGTGAGGCAGAGAGTGTGCCGGGGCAGGCTCGCGGAAGATGATGAGGTGAAGGACCTGGCAGGGCACTGGCGAGTGGGAGCGCGGCGGCGGAGATAGGACTTGCGCATACGGTGTGGGGTTGGTACAACTCCGGGAATGGCCGCTACACCTCGCTCCCGGCACTCCCTTCTGGTTCGCCTGACGCACTGGATAATGACGCTGGCGTTTCTGGCGCTGCTGGTTACGGGGCTGGAGATCGTAATCTCGCACCCGAGGTTTTATTGGGGCGAGGTCGGCAACGTCAACACGCCAACCTTGTTCAAGATACCGATTGCGTCGTCGCGACCGACGGTTCCCACCGGGTATGGGGTGATGCCGGACCAGAATGGCTGGAGCCGTTACCTGCATTTCCAATCCGCGTGGATCCTGGTGCTGGTGGGCCTGCTGTACGTGGGCGTGGGGTTGTTCAACGGGCATTTCCTGCGAAACCTGTTGCCGGCGGGCTCGGACATAGTGCCGAAGCGGCTTGCGAAATCGATTATGGAGCATTTGAGGTTCGCGCGGCCGAGCGCGGAAGAAGCCTGGTCTTACAACGTGCTGCAGCGGCTGGCGTATGTGGTGGTAATTTTCGTGCTGTTTCCGATGATCATCTGGACGGGCCTGGCGATGTCGCCGTCGTTCGTGTCGGCGGTGCCGGCGGCGGTGAATGTTCTGGGCGGGCAGCAATCGGCGCGCACGCTGCACTTTTTCCTGACTGTGGTGCTGGTGCTTTTTCTGTTGGTGCACATATTGATGGTGATTCTTGCGGGATTCCGAAACCGGGTGCGGGCGATGATTACGGGCCGCGCCGCGGAACCTTTGGAGCGAGTATGAGCAATCTCACTCGGCGAAAACTGATCACGACCGGGCTGGCCGCCACGGCGGGCGCAGCGGGACTGGTGGCGGCGGCGAAACTGGCGGCGCACTATGGGCTGATGCCGCCGGATTCGGGTGGCCTCTACGGGCCCGGCGAAACGCTGACCTATGCGGCACAGCGAATCCTGACGCGGCACTCGCTGGCGCGTGAATTTTCTCCGAACCAGGTTTCCAAAGACCCGTTCGCGAACGAAGTCGACAAGCTGGGTGAGGAGTTTGAGCGCTTGCAGCAGGGAGGATTTGCGGACTGGCGGCTGAGGGTGGATGGACTGGTCGCGCGGCCGGCGTTTTTCTCGCTGGCGGAGCTGAAGAATTTTCCACGGCGCAGCCACATCACGATGATTCAGTGCGAGGAAGGCTGGTCGTACATCGCGGAATGGGCGGGCGTGCCGCTGTCGCATGTGCTGAATCTGGTGGGAGCGGCGCCGCAAGCGAGATACGTAGTGTACCGTTCGTTCCAGCCGGACTGGTGGGAGAGCATCGACATGGCCGATGCGTTGCATCCACAAACGCTGCTGACGCTGGGGATGAATGGCGGCGAGCTTCCCGTAAGATTCGGCGGGCCGCTACGGATGCGCGTGGCGAGGCAGCTCGGCTACAAGAACCTCAAGTACGTTACGAGCTTGACGGTGACGGACAACATCAAGCAGTTCGGGAAGGGGCTGGGGTCGGCGTCGCCGGAAGCCGGCTATGCGTGGTTCGCCGGTATTTGAGAGGGTAGCGCGCGGCGGAACCCAGAGCTGGCATGAAAGCCAGAGCTGCAGGGAAGAACTAAGAGCGGGCGGGCGGAGGGGTTGTACTCCGCGGCGGGGATGTAACATCAATAAAAAAAGAGAGTTACGGGCGTGCCGGTAGCGTGACTTTGGTCACTTACGGATGTGACGGGGTACCGTAGGCTGGTCCCGAGGTTAAGACCCATGGGGACCCCAGGAACGATTCCGAGCAAGATCCAGGTAAGAGTGACGATCGTGCAAAGTAATGATACGACGAACATTGAACTGGCGGAGGCTGAGAGAGCGCTGCCCGCGGCCGAGCCTGCCACGAAGCTCAAGAAGAAGCTGATCCGGCGGACGAAGGTGGATCGCTCGCAGCTCTGCCGCCGGAGCTTTCAGGGCGCGTTTCTGCTGCTGAATCTGGCGCTGGGAGCGAAATTTTATTTTTGGGTGCGGCAATTGGAAGAAGGAGCAGTGAATGCGAAGCTGACGCGGCCGGCGGGGGTGGAGGGATGGTTGCCGATCGCGGGGCTGATGAATTTGAAGTACTGGATTTTGAGCGGAGAGATTCCGCGCGTGCATCCGGCGGCGATGTTCCTGGTGGTGACGTTCCTGTCGATGGCGTTTTTGCTGCGCAAGGCGTTTTGCAGTTGGCTGTGCCCGGTGGGAACGATTTCGGAGTATTTGTGGCGAGCGGGGAAGAAACTGTTCAAGAGAAATTTCGTTTTGCCGCGCTGGCTGGATCTGCCGTTGCGGGGTGTGAAATATTTCCTTTTGGGATTTTTCGTATGGGCGATTTCGACGATGTCAGTGATGGGGATCCGGGATTTCATGCAGAGCCCGTACGGATTGATTGCTGACGTGAAGATGCTGAACTTCTTCCGGCACATTGGCGAGACCGGGTTGATCGTGCTGGGTGTGCTGGTGGTGGCGTCGGTGTTCGTGCAGAACTTCTGGTGCCGGTTTCTGTGCCCGTATGGGGCGCTGCTGGGGCTGACGTCGTGGTTCAGCCCGGCGCGGATTCGAAGGAATGAAGAGACGTGCATCGATTGCGCGAAGTGCGCGAAGGCGTGCCCGTCGGCGCTGCCGGTGGACAAGTTGGCGCAGATTCGTTCGGTGGAATGCACGGGATGCCTGGAATGCGTGGCGGTGTGCCCGGCGCAGGATGCGTTGATGATGAGCCTGCCGAAGATGATCGCGGAGAAACCGCGGAAGGCGGCGATTCCGGCGTGGGCGATGGCGTTGGGGATCGCGGTAATGTTCCTGGGAGTGGCGGGATTTGCGAAGGCGACAGGACATTGGAATACGCCGATCCCGGCAAGCGTGTACGAGCGGCTGGTGCCGAACGCGGAGCAGGCGGCACATCCGATGCCGGGGAGGTAGATGGCGATGAGCACAGCAGCGCAAGCGGGAGCGAAGCAGATGCCGGGAGCGGAAATCGTGCGGCTGGGAGAAATGGTGAATTACCAGGACGGCGCGGTGGTCAGCCGGACGCTGGTGAAGCGAGCGACAGGAACGATCACGGCGTTTGCGTTTGATGCGGGGCAGGGGTTGAGCGAACACACGGCGGCGTATGACGCGCTGGTGCAGATGATGGAGGGAGAAGCGGAGATTACCATCGCGAGAAAGGCATTCCCGTTGCGCGGCGGGGATGCGATTTTGCTGCCGGCGAATCAGCCGCATGCCGTGGCGGCGACGACGCGATTTAAGATGTTGCTGACGATGATCCGGTCGTAGCGGCGATCCCCGGAATTGGATTGGCAAGAGAGAGATTCGTCGCTGCGCGCGGAAGGACGGGACTTATGCTTTTGCTGGACTCTCAGGCACCTACGGCGTGAAAGCTCGACCGACGGTCACAGCCGGCCTCATTCGTGATCACAATCGATACCCAATCTCACCGTGATATAAATTCGAGTGGTGTGTGAGGAGAAGTTCCGTGAATCGTATTCTTGGTAATGCGTCTTTATTCACCCTGATTTGCCTGCTTTGTGCGGTGTTGGAGATCCCGGCGGGCGCGCAATCGCCGGTGAAGGTGTGGCAGGACACAATTGAATTGCCCACGTATGAACAGGGAGTGCCGAACGAGAATCCGCCGTTCGACCAGTTCGTGGCCAACGACCGGTACAACTATCCGTACACGTTGCTGGACAATTTGACGGGGCAATCGGCGCCACGGAAATGGCGTGCGCTGAATCTGGAGAACGAGTATTTGAAGTGCGTGGTGCTGCCGGACCTGGGCGGGCACCTGTACCGCTGCCAGGACAAGCGGAATGGCGCGGACCTGTTCTATGCGAATCCCTCGCTGAAGTTTGCGCGGATTGCGTATCGCGGAGCGTGGGCGGCGTACGGGATCGAGTTTAATTTTCCGGTGTCGCACAACTGGATGACCGCTTCGCCGTTGGATTTCGCGACATCGACAGCGGCGGACGGCAGCGCAACGGTGTGGGTTCGAAATATCGACCGGCCGTACGGTATGGAATGGTGCGTGGAACTGACGCTGCGGCCGGGGCGCGCGGTGCTGGAGCAGAAAACAACGCTCTACAACCCAGGGCGGGCGCGCCACCGGTTTTATTGGTGGACGAACGCGGGCGTGCAGGTGTGGGACGACACGAAGATTTTCTATCCCACGGAGTTCACGGTTTTCCACGGATTCACAGACCTGGATAGCTGGCCGGTGAATCGCGATGGCGTGGACTTGAGCGTGGTGGGGAATCACAAGTATGGTCCGGTGTCGCGGTTCAGTTACGCGAGCAACGAGCCGTGGATGGCGGTGTATCACGCGAAGACGGACGCGGGGCTGGTGCATTATTCGACGCGGACGAATCTGCCGTCGAAGAAATTCTGGTCGTGGAGCAGCGATCCGGATGGACTGAAGTGGAGAGAAGCGCTTTCAGACAATCACAGCGCGTATGTGGAAGTGCAGGCGGGATTGTTCCGGGATCAGGAGACGTACGGGTTCCTGGACCCGCAGCAGAAGATCCGGTTCAGGGAATATTGGATGCCGTTGCGGGAAATTGGCTGCGTGGCGCGCGCGAACCCGGACGCGGCGGTATGCCTGGCAGGGCATATGGATTCGCGCCAGGAGACGATGTCGCTGGAGATGGTGCTGAATGTGTTCCGGGAATTTCCGGATGCCAAGATTGAGTTTCTGGATGGATCGACGGTGATTGCTTCGGAGGCAGTCTCGCTCACGCCAAACAAAACGTATCGTAAAGAACTTGGGAATCTGCAGGTGCATAAGGCGTACACGGTCATGCTGACGGATGAGAGCGGCAAAGTGGTCCTGACGCACACCGACGGGAAGTACGACTACACTCCGAAATCGGAAGTGCCGAAGGAGTTGCCGCCGGCTTACGTGTACCCGCCGGTGGAGAAGCGAGGAGAAAGCGATTTTGTGCAGTTGGGGGACGAGCAAGAGCGGAATGGAATGGTGCTCGAAGCGCTGAAGACGTATCGCCAGGGGCTGAAGCGATACGAGGGGAGTGTGGAGCTGCACAAGGCGGCGGGGCGGTTGGCCGTGGCGCTGAAGCAGTACGAGCCAGCGATCGCGGACCTTTCGATGGTGATGGTGCGGGTGAGCAACGATCAGGAGGCGTCGTACTACCTGGGATTGGCATATGTGGAGAGCGGGGCGTTGGAGAAGGCGCGGCGAGCGTTCGAGGTGAGCGAGCAGTTTGGGACGTTTCGGGCGGCTTCGTTGTACGAGCTGGCGGCGCTGGATGCGAGGAAAGGCGAGTTAGCGAAGGCGCATGAGAAATTGCTGATGGCCTATACGGAATTTCCGGACGCGACGCGCCTGGCCGATGTGGATGTGGCGCTGCTGCGATTGCAGGGCGAGATGGTGGGGGCGAAGACGCACCGGACCAGTCTGCGGGAAGCGGATCCCACGAATTCGTTTTTGCGGTACGAGGCGACGCGGCTGGGAGAAACGGATGCGGCGTTGTGGGAACACCTGGCCGCCGATCCGTCGCGAATCCTGGAAATTGCGGCGCTGTATATGCATTTTGGTTTGTACGCGGAGGCGGCGGAACTGCTGGCGGTGAAATATCCGAGCGACAGCCCGGGAGTGGTGAGCGAGCCGGGAATGCCGCGGCCTGCGGGCGATCCGATGATTGCGTATTATCGCGGATATTGCCGCGAGATGGCGAAGCAGGATGGCAGCGCGGATTTTGCGGCGGCCGCCAAAATGCCCACGACGTACATTTTTCCGAACCGGCCGGAGTCGTTCGATGTGCTGAAGCGGGCGATTGCGGTGAATGCAAAGGATGCGAACGCCCACGCGCTGCTGGGCGATCTGTACATGTCGGGCGGGATGGAAGAAGAAGCGATGAAGGAGTGGAGCGCAGCGCGCGCGATCAATCCTGGGCTGCCCGCGTTGCTGCGGAACATGGGGTACACGGCGATGGATATGAAGCAGGCACCGGGCCGCGCGATTGAATATTTCACGGACGGCGTGAAGTACGATGCGCAGAATGCGGAGAATTACCTGGGATTGGAGAAGGCGCTGAAGGAAGCGGAGCGTCCGGCGCAGGAACAGGCGGCGGCGCTGCGGAAGTTTCCGGGGCAGCATCCACCGGCGGTGCTGGTATTTCAACTGGCGCGCGACTTGGCGGACGCGGGGCAGTATGACGCCGCGGTGAAGGAACTGGCGGATCATTTCGTGTCGATGGAAGAAGGTGGGGCGAGCCGGCTGAGCGTGTACCTGGAGATCAAGTTGAAAGAGGCTGAGTCGCTGGCGCAGCAGAGAAAGTGCGCGGACGCACTCTTGAAGGTGAACACGTTGGGAAAAGGGGTGCCGCAACTGTCGCTGACGGCGGAGGAAATGTCGCAGGGGCTGCAGTCGAAGGCGGCGCGGGAGGCGGTGGCCCAGATTGGGAAAGCGTGCGCGAACTGATGGCGTGAACTCCAGCGAGTTCTTGGAGCTACTACTGGACAGATATGCGAGAGACGGCCAAGGCGTGATCGGAGTGCGATGATGTGGTAGTTCCGTTGCGGGGAGCGGACGAAGCTGCCGGAGCGATCAGGAAGCCATGCCCCGACCTGCTAAAGAGCGATTTGTGAATTAAGTTCTAATGTTTCGCCCAGGCCCAGCCGGTCGGCGATTCTCTGCCAAATTCGCGGATAAATCAAACTGGCGGCGCGAAGTAACGGGGCGGAGTGTCGAGCGCGGCGGTGGACGGTTATTTGGGAGGGGTTTCTTCGATGATGGGCAGATTTGCCGCGATCTGGAGATCGACGAGCAACTGAATCTGATTTTCGATCTGGAAGAAGCGGACAACCAGAACGGTGGGTAGCGCTTTTTTCATCAACTCGTAGTATTTCTTGCGCAGAGCCAGGCGCTGCTCGTCGAGCTCCAAGACGCGACGGGCGAGTTGATCGGCCTTCTCGGGGGTCATGGTGAGAAAGTCGTGGGCGTAATCCTGAACGATGGCGAGCTTTTCGTCGCCGAGCTTGGTCTGCTCGACGTCGTACTGATTATAGACGGGCCAGAAGGCGGCGGCCTGGCTGTCGTCGAGCTGCATCGCTTCCTTGATGAGCGTGCGCTTGGAGGCTTTCAAGTCTGCGCGGAGCAGCTGGATGTAAGCCTGCGTGTTCAATTCCTTGCTTTCCGCGGGATCCTGGATCTGTTTTTCCTGAGCGGAGATAGTGCCAGTGAGGAACAAGACGGCCGCAGCAACGAATGCGAATCGGATTCTCATGAACGCCTCCCAAGAATTCAGATGATTGCCGCTTACTGCGCCCGCGGCGCCGGGCCCTGCTGAGCAGGAACGGGCAGGGTGACAGGTTGCTCCAGAGTGAAGTCCAACTGAGTTTCCGCCGGAATCTGCACCTGATTGCCGCGCTGAATTCCGGAAAGGAAGACGCCGGAGAGAGCACCAATGGCCGCGCCTTCGCCCGCGTTTCCAGCCAGCGCGCCGATGCCGGCGCCGAGTCCCGCGCCGCCCAGAGTCCTGAAAGCGGTGCGCTTGCCGGAGCTCTTGCCTTCGGAATCCCAGGTGTCGGTGGTGATTCCGATAGCCGTGCCGTTAATGACGATTTGCGTGAGTTGCAGGGTGATCTTGGATTTACCGAACAGGCGGCGGGCGGAGGAAACGTCAACTACCTGGCCATAAACGGTGGTGCCTTGGCGGGCGACGACGTAGCCCTGGGCCGCGAGGTTGGTAGCGAGGGTGGCGGTAAAGAGTTGGCCTTTTTGCGTGGTGCTGGTATCGAGAGTCTCCGACATGCGGACCAGCAGGAACGAGCCCGTGGGCACGGAAATTTCCATCGGCGGGGGCGGGGCAGCGGCAGCCGCTTGTTGAGCGGGAGAGGGAATCGGGCCAAAGGTAAGGGTGGCAACTTGCGCGGTCGGATAAGACTTGGTGGCGCCATCCGGGCCGAGAAACTGGATGGCGTCGTTATTGCGGCCCATGAAGACGCCGTAAATCACCTGGCCGTTTGTGAGTTTCAGGGTGTCGGCCGAAGTGAAACCGGACAGGAAAAGGCTGAGGAGCAGGATAGCAGTGCATTTTCGGCTCATGGTCACCTCCGGAATTCATGGAACAGCGGAAAGATCGCGGAATTCGAGCGTATTTATTTTTAGCAGAACGAGGCGGCTCTCGCCAACAGGGAACATTGCTATCGCCGGCATTTCATCAAGCAACGCCGATGCAGCGGCGCCTGATGTCACGGCGAATAGCGCGGGAGTGGGTACTAGGATTGTCTTTCACGTACCCGAACCAAGATGTCAGGAAATCGCTGTTCTCAGATTTCCCGGATGTGGGGTTATACTCGGGCCACGCGACATTCCGGTCGCCATCGGCGTTCTTGCCGAGAAGGAGGTGATCCAGTGAGGTACGGTTTACGTTGACGCAGTAGAGGAGGCGCTTGTGGGACTACCGAGCGCCTCTCTCCTTTCTTGCCCACCTGATTGAAGTCCCTGCGAATCGACGAAACTATCCAGCAGCCAATCCACGGCGATGGTGAAGAACGCGTGCGCGAAGAGTGCCGTCAGAAAAGAAAAGGCGGTGCTGCTCGGCTGGGGGGAGGATGCAGCACCGCCTTATTGTTCAGGATACGGATCCGAGGGGAATGGATTCCGTTCCTTTGGAGAAAAGTCTTAACCGCGAACCGTCAGGACCGGACAAGGCGCCTTGGTCACCACGTTGTATGCAATGGTGAGAGGCACGTGACCCGCGAGACTGCGGCGGGCCTTGGCACCCATGACGATCAAGTCGGCCTTCGATTCCCGAACGGCAATCAGAATTTCTTCCACGGCGTTGCCGAAAGTGACGCGGAATTCCGGCTTGCACCAGTTTTCCGAGCCTTCCGGCATGAGCTTCTTCATGCGGACAATATTGATTTCCTTCTGGCGCGCCACGCTTTGCTCGGTGTAGGCGACAGCGCTTTCGATGACGTGAAGCAGGGTAAGGCGCGCATTGTGTTCCTGAGCGAGGGAGAAGGCGTGGGCGGCGGCTTTTTCGGCCCCAGGACCAAAATCTGTAGCGAAGAGGATGTGGGAGAGCTCGATTTCTTTCTGCGAGTCGCCCTTCACGGCGGGGCCGACGGTGAGAACGGCGGTGTCAGCCTGGCGGAAGATTTCCTCGGCGACGGAGCCGATGAGAATCTTCTGAACCTTGCCGCGACCATGGGTGCCGCAGACGACGAGATCGATTTCGTGCTCGACGATGAGCCTCTCGATGGTTGGCCAGACGTTTCCTTCTTCCATGAGCACTTCGTGGGCAACGCCACGGAGTTTTCCGGAAATGAGAATGTCGGTGATGCCTTCTTCGGCGGCCTGGCGGACTTTCTCATAGGTGGCCTGAGCGAGTTGAGGCTCGGCGAACTGGAACGGATCGGGAGTGATGACATGGGCCAGGTAGATGCGCGCATCATACCGGCGCGCGACGGCAATGGCGTAGTCGAGAGCACGATCGGAGACTTCGGAAAAATCGGTCGTGACCAGGATTTTGGTGAGAGAAACGCGCTTACCAAGTTCAATCTTCGCCTTAGGTTCTGCAACCTGCGGCATAACTTCCTCCTGAAAGAATCACAAACTCCACGCAAGGGAGCGGCGCTTATAACTCAGTGCACAAGAGTGCACGTTCCATACCAGACTGGAGGTTTGTTATTCACTCCAAAATAAAGCACTTGTAACGAGTTACAGGAAGAACTGAGCAAAGAGCCGCAGAATCGTGCGCCGAATGACGAAAGGGTGTGTGGAACAACGATGGGGGATTCGGAATTCAGGGGAAAGGGGGCGGGCAAAAAACTGTGGGCGTCCCTTTTTCCGACGTATCCTTTCGAGCCTTCACCGCAAGCCCGAACGTCGAAAAAGGAACGCCCACTGATCAGCCTTTCGACAATCGCTCCATTGCCTAATTGCTGAACGCAGGAGAGAAGTGCAAATGAGGTGCCTTTCTCGCGAAATCCACAGGGTTTGCAAGTGATTGGAAATAGGGGTGTTAGAAAGGGAGGAAAGAGGCAAAGTATCGGGAGCGAATGGAGGAATGCGAGTTTTCACGCTTTCAGCGCGAGTTCTCACGCAATTCTTGGACTCGGTGTGTGGAAAATCTCAGCTCACGAGCCGGCAGGGGCGGAGGGCTCTTCTTCTTCGGTGTGAGACAAGCCGAACTTCTTCATCTTGTAGCGCAGTGCGTCGCGGCTAATGTTGAGAAGCTTGGCGGCCTTGATCTGGTTGCCGTGGGATTGGTGAAGCGCGAGTTCGACGAGGGCGTGCTCGACATCTTCGAGGGAAGTGCCCCCCTCGGGGATGGAGAGGGGAGGCAAGCGGCGTTTGCCGGGCGCGGGTTGGTTGTCAGAGGCGGTGGCCATAATGTTGTCGGGAGAGATGGCGCCGCTGCGTCCGCTGGCGACGGAGAAGGGAAGATCGTCGGGCTTGAGAAGATTTCCTTCCTCGAGAATCATGGCGCGTTCGAGGGCATTCTTGAGTTCGCGGACATTGCCGGGCCAATCGTAGTTGGTAAGCAGGCGGCGGGTTTCGTCGCTGATGCCCTGGACCTGCTTGCGGAACTTGCGATTGTAGTGAGCGACGAAAAACTCGATGAGGGGGGCGATGTCGTCTTTGCGCTCGCGAAGGGTGGGGAGGTAGATGGCGATGATGGCGAGGCGGTAGAAAAGGTCCTGGCGGAAGCGGCCTTCGCGGACTTCACGCTCGAGGTCACGATTGGAAGCGGCGATGACCCGGACATCGACCTGGATGTCGCGAACACCGCCGACGCGGCGAATGACCTGATCCTCAAGGACGCGGAGGAGCTTGGCCTGAAGAAGGGGGGAGAGCTCTCCGATTTCGTCGAGGAAGAGCGTACCGCCGTCGGCGACCTCGAATAGGCCCTTCTTCATGGCTTTGGCGTCGGTGAAGGCGCCCTTCTCGTGGCCGAACAGTTCGGCTTCCATCAGTTGTTCAGGAATGGCGGAGCAGTTGATGGCCACGAAGGGGCGTTCGGCGCGGGAACTGTGGTAGTGGATGGCCTTGGCGACGAGGTCTTTGCCGGTGCCGCTTTCGCCCTGGATGAGGATGGTGGTGGCTTCGCTGGCGGCCACCTTGTAGACGAACTTCATCAGCTCGGTGATCTTGCGGGAGACGCCGATGACGTCGTGATAGCCAGCACGGCGGCGGACTTCACCGCGGAGAGATTCGACTTCGGTGCGCAGGGCGCCGGCCTCGAGGGCGTTCTGGAGAGTGACGCTGAGTTCTTCGAAATTGATGGGTTTGCTGACGAAGTCGTAGGCACCGAGGCGAAGAGCGGCTTTGACGTCGTCGAGTTGCGGATCGGCGGTCATCATGATGACGCTGCGTGTTTCGCCCGCCAGCTTGAGTTTTTCCAGGACTTCAATGCCGCTAAGATCGGGGAGATGGACGTCCAGGAGAACCGCGTCGGCGGAATCGCTCTGCAAAGCGCGGATGGCTTCTTCGCCATTTTCGGCTTCCATGGTCTGATAGCCGAATTCGGCGCACTTTTGGGTGAGCGCCCAGCGGACAAGTTTCTCGTCGTCGACGATCAGGATTCTCTTTAGGGCCATCAAGTTACCTTATCATTTTTTGGGAATTTGAGGATTTCCGCCGGGCTTGGTCGCACGGGCGATGGGCAACGATACCTTAAAGGTGGTGCCTTTGCCTATGGTGCTGCTGACCTCGATGCGGCCGCCATGGGAATGGACGATGCCGTTGGCCAAGGAGAGGCCGAGTCCTGTGCCTTCGGAGCGCGTGGTGAAAAAGGGTTTGAAGATGCGGGGCAGGGCATCGGCGGAGATGCCGCGGCCGGTGTCGGAGACGGTGATGGCGACGTTGTCGTGATTCTGGAGCAAGGCGAGAGTGACCTGGCCTGAGCCGGAAATAGCTTGAATGCCGTTGAGGGTGAGGTTGAGGACGACCTGCTGGATGAGGGCGGGGTCGTGCTCCACAGGAGGCAGCGACGGATTCGGTTCGAAGAGAACCTGAACGGGCTTAGTGAGGACCTGCTGGCGTGCGAGCACGACGGCCTGCTCGACGGTGGTGTTGATGTCGGCGGGGTGGAAGGTGGGGGGGCGGGGGCGGGAGTAGGAGAGCAGATCATTGAGGATGGCCTGAATGTGGAGAACTTCGCGGTGAACGTCGCCGATGACGGCGCGGCTGGCACTGTTGGGAGGTAGTTCCTTGCCCATGATGTCGACGACACCGGCGATACCGGCGAGGGGATTGCGGATTTCGTGAGCCAGGCCGGCGGCGAGCTCGCCGAGAGTGGCGAGGTGCTCGGCGCGAGCCATTTCGCGCTTGTGCAGGTCTTCGATTTCTTCGCGATTCAGATCGAGCTGCTCGACCATTTCGTTGAACTGCCTGCCGAGCTGGCCGACGTCGTCGTCGCGCCTGGCGAAATCGACGCGCGCCTTGAGGTCGCCGTTGCGGACGCGCTTGATGGTGTGCATGAGCTCCTCGAGCGGGCGCTCGATGAGGACCAGAAGCACCGCCAGGAGGACGAAGCAGAGAAGCATGGCGACGGCGACGGCGGTGACCAGAATCCATTGCGATGCGTGGATGCGCAGGGTGTTCAAGACCAGCAGGATCGTGGCAATCCCCAGGATCAGCACGGCGATGATGGGGATGAAGACCTTCCATTGCCAGCGGATTCCGGTGGCCGAGCGCACGAATTGCGGGAGCTTCATGCCTGTATCACATCAAAGAGCCGTTCGGGAAGCAAGTCGGCATGCCGTGATGCCTATCGGCGGGACACGCAAGATACGATTCGTCACAAGGGAAGCAGGAACTTACGAGGTGGCGGGAATCCTCTCGTAGAATCGGAGAAGTTTGCGATTCCGAAGCAGTGGAACAGAACGTGTGCGTGCGGAGGTGTTTGTGGCGGCTGCTGAGAAATTCGATCTGGTGGTGATTGGCTGCGGCCCGGCGGGAGAAAAAGGCGGGGCGCAGGCAGCGTATTTCGGGAAGAAAGTGGCGGTAATCGAGCGCGCAGCGGCGGTGGGGGGGAGCTGTATCAACACGGGTACGGTGCCGAGCAAGACGCTGAGGGAATCGGCGCTGTACTTTTCGGGGCTGAAGCAGCGCGGATTGTACGGAATCGATTATTCGCTGAAAGAGAATCTGACGGTGCAGGACTTCATGCACCACGAGCGGGAAGTGGTGGAAATGGAGCGGCAGCGGATTCTGAAGAATCTGGAGCTGCACAGGATCGAACTGGTGCGCGGGCAGGCGTCGTTTGAGGATGCGCATACCGTGGCGGTGACCGGGCCGCAGGGGACGCGGCTGCTGCAGGGCGAAGTGGTTCTGATTTCGACGGGATCGAAGCCGCATCGTCCGGGTGAGATCGCGTTCGATGACGTGCACACGTTCGATTCGGACACATTTTTGCGGATCGGGCGGATCCCGAAGAGCCTGGCGGTGATTGGCGGCGGGGTGATCGGGTGCGAGTACGCGTCGATCTTCATGGCCCTGGGCGTGGAGGTAACGCTGGTGGACGGGCGCGACC
>Ga0335077_10004725_pt1 | contig 16621 bp, 18 predicted proteins | sample Lox_Sample_31_FD_207151 | JGI IMG/M metagenome (GOLD analysis project Ga0335077, IMG submission 207151) | Soil microbial communities from Loxahatchee National Wildlife Refuge, Florida, United States - Lox_Sample_3.1 | ecosystem: Environmental > Terrestrial > Soil > Wetlands | place: USA...
CCCTGCGCTAGTCGGCGAGGGGCGTTCCTAGATCTTTCGGGTCGGTGAACGAGGGTGGGCGCCGATGTGCGTTGACAGGATCCATTGAGTATACTAGGTTCATTATTGTATTTTTAATCGATAATTTTAAATGGATTTTCTACTTCAATCCTACGAAGTCGAGCGCCTGGAGCGCGAGCGGCCGACCGGGATCACCAGCCGGGAGGTGGTGCGCATCTTCGAGGCCCGGGGGGCCAGGCTCTCGGAGTCGACCTTCCGGAAGTACGTGCAGGTGGGGCTGCTTCCGCGGAGCCGCCGGGTGGGGCGGAAGGGCAAGCACACCGGCTCGACGGGGCTCTACCCGGTCGAGGTGCTCCGGCGGATCAACCTCATCAAGCGCATGATGGGGGAGGGGATGACCCTGGAGGAGATCCGGGGGAGCTTCGTGGCACTCAAGAACCGGCTCGAGGACGTCGAGCGCGGATTCGCCTCGCTCCTTAGGGATCTCTCCCACAAGGCGCAGAAGCACCCGGGGCGCCGGAAGATGGAGAGCGAGCTGGACCGAGCGGAGCGGGAGGTAAGGCGGGCGCTCGGGCGCATCGAGCGAGTAGGCGGGCGCATCGCCACCGTGCCCGCACGCACGGGGACGGTGGAAGAGGCAACGGGCGCGAGCGGGGGGGACCTGTCGTTCGCGAGGGGAAGGGAGGCGTCGGGATGAGCGAGGCGAAGCGGAAAGAGGATCCCGTCTTGAGCGAGCCGGAGCCCCTGGGGCCGGCGTCGGGCGACCGACCGCCGCCGGGCGGGGGCGAGGCCGACGAGGGCCCGGAGGGAAAGAGGGGCCGGCGGCGGTCGAAGACCATGTCGCGCAAGGAGATCGCGCGGGAGCTCAGGCGTCAGCGGGCCACCGGAACCATCGATCCGGAGCTCGAGGAGGTCATCCGGGAGGTGGAGTCGTCCCGGCCCCGGACGCGGGCGGACTGCGAGAACGGCCCGCGCCCGTGCATGTTCATCTCCTGTAAGCACCACCTCTACCTGGACGTGAACCCGGCCACGGGCTCCATCAAGCTCAACTTCCCGGACAAGGAGATCTGGGAGATGGAGGAGACCTGCGCGCTCGACGTGGCCGACCGCGGGGGGATCACGCTCGAGGACGTGGGGACCATCATGAACCTCACCCGGGAGCGGATCCGCCAGGTGGAGACCCGCGGGCTCTTGAAGCTCCGGGCCATGGCGGAGGACGAGCCGAGGTCGCACCTCGGCGGCGGCCTCGGCGACGACGGCTTCTAGCGGCCGCGGGGCCGCTACCGGCGGGGGCGGGGCGGCCGGAGCCGCTCCCTGCGCTTGAAGTCCTCCGCGGCGGGGGCTAGAAAGGCGCCCTTCCCGAACCGGAGGTTTCCCTTGGCCGTCCGCCGCGCGCTCCTATCGGTCTCCGACAAGACCGGCCTCGCCTCGTTCGCCCGCCGCCTCGCCGCCCGCGGGGTCGAGCTCCTCTCCACCGGAGGGACGCAGCGGGCGCTCTCCGAGGCCGGCCTCCCGGTGACCTCCGTCGGCGACTACACGAAGGCGCCCGAGATCCTCGGCGGCCGCGTGAAGACCCTCCACCCGCGGGTCCACGGAGGCATCCTCTACCGGCGAGGGCTCGCGGCCGACGAGGCCGACGTGGCTGCGCGCGACATCCCCCCCATCGACCTCGTGGTGGTGAACCTCTACCCCTTCCGGGAAGCGGTCGCGGCCGGGAAGCCGTTCGAGGAGGTCGTCGAGGAGATCGACATCGGCGGCCCGGCCATGGTTCGCAGCGCCGCCAAGAACTCCGCCCACGTGGCCGTGGTGGTGGACCCGGCCGACTACGACCGGGTGGCAGGCGAGGTCGAGTCGGGCGGCGGGCTCTCCGAGGCGACGCGCTTCGAGCTCATGAAGAAGGCCTTCGCCCACACCGCCGCCTACGACGCGGCCATCGCCGAGTACCTCTCCTCCCGCCCCGCGTCGGGCGGCGAGCCCCTCCACTTCCCCGGCACCCTCGCCGCCACCTACGCGAAGGTGAAGGACCTCCGCTACGGGGAGAACCCGCATCAGGCCGGCGCCTTCTACCGCGCCCCCCGCGAGCCGGAGGAGCCGACGGTCGCCTTTGCCGAGATCCTCCAGGGGAAGGAGCTCTCCTACAACAACCTCCTCGACCTCGAGGCCGCGCTGGCCTGCGCGAAGGAGTTCGACGAGACCGCCTGCGTCGTCATCAAGCACAACACTCCGAGCGGCGTGGCCCTCGGTGCCACCCCGGCCGAGGCCTTCGCCCGGGCCCGGGACTGCGACCCGGTCTCCGCCTTCGGGGGCATCGTCGCCCTGAACCGGCCGGTGGACGCCGCGGCCGCACGGGAGCTCGCCGGACTGTTCCTCGAGTGCGTCATCGCCCCCGCCTACGCACCGGAGGCCCGGGAGGTCCTGGGCGCGAAGAAGAACCTCCGGCTCCTTGCCGCGAAGCGGCTCGGAGACCCCCCCTCGACCTGGAAGCGGCGCCCGGAGGAGGAACGCGAGCTCCGCTCCGTGGTCGGCGGGCTCCTCGTCATGGACCGGGACCTGGGCTCCATTCGGCGGGAGGACTGCCAGGTGATGACCCGGCGCGCCCCCACCGAGAAGGAGTGGAAGGGCCTCCTTTTCGCCTGGAAGGTCGTGAAGCACGTGAAGTCGAACGCCATCGTCTTCGCCGAGGGCGACCGCACCCTCGCCGTCGGCGGAGGGCAGACGAGTCGGGTGGAGTCGGTGAAGACCGCGGTGATGAAGGCCCGGCTGCCGCTCGCCGGCGCCTCCGTCGGCTCCGACGCCTTCTTCCCCTTCGCGGATGGGGTGGAGGAGATCATTCGCGCCGGGGCCACCGCCGTCATCCAGCCGGGCGGTTCGGTCCGGGATGCGGAGGTGGTGGCGGCCGCCGACCGGGCCGGCATCGCCATGGTGGCGACCGACATGCGCCACTTCCGCCACTAGGAGGGCGCCCGGCCGCGGGGGCGGAGCGCCCCGCGGCCGCGAGGCGTGGTATATCGGCCGGCAATGCGCGTCCTGGTGGTGGGGGCGGGCGGCCGCGAGCACGCCCTGGTCTTTCAGATCGCGAAGAGCCCGCTCGTCGAAAAGGTCTACTGCGCGCCCGGCAACCCGGGGACGGGCCGCCTCGCCGAGAACGTGCCGCTCGCGGCCGAGGACGTCGCCGGCCTCTGCCGCTTCGCTCAAAGCTCCGGCATCGACCTCGCCGTGGTGGGGCCGGAGGCCCCGCTCGTCGCCGGGCTCGCCGACCGGCTCTCGGAGGCAGGCGTCGCCGTCTTCGGGCCGAGCGCCGCCGCCGCCCGGCTCGAGGGCTCGAAGGCCTTCGCCAAGGAGGTGATGGAGGCGGCCGGGATCCCCACCGCCTCCCACCGGGTCTTCGAGTCCCTTCCGGAGGCGGTGGCCCACGCCCGCCAGCGGGACGGGCGCGTGGTGGTGAAGGCGGACGGCCTCGCTGCCGGGAAGGGCGTCGTCGTCTGCCAGACGCCCGAAGAGGCGGAGGCTGCGCTCCGAAGCATCCTCGTGGAGCGCGTCCATGGGGAGGCGGGCCGCCGGGTGGTGGTGGAGGAGAGGCTCGAGGGGCCGGAGGCGAGCGTCATCGCAATCACCGACGGGGAGCGCCTCCTCGTGCTCCCGCCCGCCCAGGACCACAAGCGGATCTTCGACGGGGACCGGGGGCCGAACACGGGCGGGATGGGCGCCTTCTGTCCCACCCCCCATCTCCCCGACGCCCTCCTCGCCGAGGTGGAGCGGACGGTGCTCGTGCCCACCGTCCGCGAGATGGCGCGGCGCGGGACGCCGTTCCGGGGGGCGCTCTACGCCGGGCTCATGCTCACCCCGAAGGGCCCGAAGGTGCTCGAGTTCAACGCCCGCTTCGGCGACCCCGAGACCCAGCCCATCCTCCTCCGCCTCACCGGCGACCTCGTCCCGGCGCTCCTCGGAGCGGCGCGCGGCCGCCTCGGGGAGGCGAGCCTAGCCTTCGACCGCCGCGCCTCGGTGGGCGTGGTCCTGGCCGCAGAGGGCTACCCCGGCCCGGTGGTGAAGGGCGACGCCATCCAGGGCGCGGAGGGCCCCTTCGGCGAGGGGGTGGAGGTGTTCCAGGCGGCCACCGTCCGGGCGCCGGACGGGAGCCTCCACACCGCCGGGGGGCGCGTCCTCACCGTCTGCGCCCTGGGCGATGGGCTCGAGCAGGCGGCGGCGCGCACCTACCAGGCGGCCTCCGCCATCCATTTCCGCGGCTGCCAGTACCGGCGCGACATCGGGCGGGCCCGCTAGCGAAGGACACCGGAGGGCGAATGACGGCCAAGGTCCTCATCCTCATGGGCTCCGACACCGACTGGGAGGTGATGTCGGAGGTCCAGAAGGCCCTCGCCGACCTCGGGGTGGAGAGCGAGGCGCACGTGGCGAGCGCCCACCGTACCCCGGAGCGCGCCGCCGAGCTCGCTCGCGAGGCGTCGGGGCGCGGCATCCGGGTGGTCGTCTGCGGCGCCGGGGCGGCGGCGCACCTCGCGGGCGCGGTCGCCGCGCAGACCGGCCTTCCGGTGCTCGGGGTGCCCCTCGCCTCGAGCGACCTCGCCGGGCTCGACGCCCTGCTCGCCACCGTGCAGATGCCCGCCGGGGTCCCGGTGGGGACGCTCGCCATCGGCAAAGCCGGGGCGCGGAACGCCGGGCTGCTCGCGGCCCGCATCCTCGCCCTCTCCGACCCGGCCCTGGCCGCAGCGGTAGACGAGCAGCGCCGCCGGATGCGCGCGGAGGTGGAGGCGAAGGACCTCGTCCTGCAGAAGCGGGTGCGAGGCGAATAGCGGGCGTGGACACCCTCGATCGCTACGTGGCGGGCGAGATCCTGCAGCCCTTCGCGGCCGCCACGCTCTTCCTCACTCAGCTGCTCCTCGCCTCCCAGCTTCTCGCCCAGGCCGACGTCCTCTTCGGCGGGGGCATGTCGCTCTTCGACTTAGTCCGCATCCTCGCCGACCTCGTCCCCCACGTCCTCGAGTACGTGCTCCCGGTGGCCTTCCTCCTCGGCGCCGTCCTCGGGCTCGGGAGGCTCGCCGAGTACCGGGAGGTGGTGGCCCTCTCTGCGGCCGGGGTCTCCCCGGTGCGCCTCGTCCGCATGCCGCTCGTCCTCGGGGCCCTGGTGTCGCTCGCGGCGCTGTGGGTCGCCCTGCAGATCGCCCCCGCCGGGCTTCGGGACGCGCGGAAGCGGGTGGACGCGGTCATCCGCCGGAACCTGCAGAGCGAGATCCGGCCCGGGGTCTTCTACGAGGACATCCCCGGCTTCACCCTCTACGCCTCGGAGGTCGACCGGGCGGGCTTCGGCCACGTCCTCATCGCCGACCGCACGAACCCGCAGGCGCCGGTGGTGGCGCTCGCCGACCGCGGCCGCTTCGAGCCCGCCCCCGGCGGGAGCCTGAAGCTCGTGCTCTCGCGGGGAGAGCTCCACCGAGAGGAGTCCGGCGATCGGGATTACGTCGTCGCCCGCTTCGAGCGGGCGAGCGTGGACCTGGGCCTCGGCCAGACGCTCGACGCCCGCAACCGGCTCTCCGGATCCGCCTTCGAGCTCACCCCCGGGGAGGTCGTCCGCCTCGGGTCGGCGGCGGGCGGGCGGAGCGAGGACGAGGCCCGGGGGTGGAGGACCTTCCTCTGGCGGCGCATGGCCGTCCCCTTCGGCATCCTGGCCCTCGGGCTCCTCGCCGTCCCGGTGGCCTGCTTGCGGCGCGGCGGGCGCGCCTTCGCCTACGGGGTGACGCTCTTCGCGGTGGTGGCCTACTACGCGGCGCTCCGCTTCGGCGAGAAGCTCTCCCACCGGGGGGCGCTCCCGCCCTGGCTCGGGCCGAACCTCGCGAACCTGGCGGTGGCGGTCGCGGCCGTGTGGATGCTCGCCAGGCTCGGGCGGCGGGGCATCGAGCGGTGACCCTCTTCCTCCACATCGCCCGCCGCGCCTTCGCCGCCTTCCTGGGCGCGCTCGTCGCCGTGATCCTCCTCTTCCTCGTGGTGGAGGCCTCCGAGAACACGAACGTGTTCCACGGCCCGGGCTGGCTCGAGGGCGCCCTCGAGTTCTACCTCAACCGGGCGGCGGCCGTGGCCTGGCAGACCGCGCCCGCCGCCATGCTCCTCGGCGCCTCCCTCACCGGATCGAGCCTGCGCCACACCCGCGAGTACGACGCCATGCGTGCGCTCGGCTTCGGGCCCTGGCGGGTCGCGGTCCCCATCCTCTCGGTCGCCGTCCTGGTGGCGGGAGGGATGATGGTGTTCGACGACCTCATCGCCGCCGGAGCGGCGGCGCGCGCCGACGAGATCCTCGCCACCCGGTTCCAGGGGGGCGGCGGGTGGCGCCGCTGGCAGGAGCCGAAGCGGTGGTTCCGGGGTCGCGGCGGGCGACGCATCTACGACTTGCGGGGGACGGGGGAGAAGGGCGCCTTCGAGCGCGTCACCATCCTCGACCTCACCCCGGACTTCCGGCTCGAGCGGCGCATCGACGCCGCCCGCATGCTCCCCGGCGCCTCCGGGGAGTGGATCCTGGAGGGGGTGGAGGAGCGCATCTTCGGCCCGGGCGAGGCGCTCCGGATGGAGAAGTTCCGGGAGAAGGCCTACCGCTTCGACGAGGACCCGGAGGCGTTCGCGGTCCGCCCCGGCTCGCCCGCCCAGATGCGGCGGGCCCTCATCTCCGCCCAGATCGAGGTCCGCCGCAGGCTCGGCCTCGCCACCGCCGACTACGAGCTCGAGTGGCAGCGCAAGATCGCCTACCCCAGCGCCGCCGTCCCGGCGGCGCTCATCGCGCTCGCGCTCGCCCTGCGCCGGGACCGCCGGGGGAACGTCACCGCCTCCCTGGTGGAGAGCGTCGGGGTCTCGGTCGCCTTCTGGGGCCTCCAGGGCCTCGCCTGGGCGCTCGGGCGCTCCGGGCGCATCCCGCCCGCGGCAGCAGCCTGGCTGCCGGATGGGGTGATGGCGGCGGCCGGCCTGTGGGCGCTCCGGCGCTGGAGGTAGTCTCCGTCCTGGGGCATGGCGAACGTCACCCAAGACCCGGCCGAGGTGGCGAGGGTGCTCCTCGAGGGCGGGATCGCCGTCTACCCCACCGAGACCTTCTACGGACTCGGAGCGCTTCTGGGCGCCCCGGGCGCGCTCGAGCGGCTCGCCCGGGGGAAGCTCCGGCCCCCGGGGAAGTCGCTCCCGCTCGTCGCCGCGGACCCTCCCATGGCCTTCTCGGTGTGGAGGCGGGTTCCCCCGGAGGCGGAGGCGCTCGCCCGGCGCTTCTGGCCGGGCCCGCTCACCCTGGTCGCCGCCGCGGCCCCCGGGCTCCACCCACTCGTCGCCGGGGGCGGGACCGCGGCCGTGCGGGTGCCGGGAAGCGCGGTGGCTCGGGAGCTCTCCCGCCTGTGCGGCTCCCCCATCGTCTCCACCTCGGCGAACCTCGCCGGCGGCCGGCCGGCCGCCCGTCTCGAGGACCTCGATCCGGGGATCCTCGCCCGCGTGGACGCCGTGCTCGACGGGGGCCCCACCGCGGGCGGCCTCCCCAGCACGGTGGTGTCGGTGGGGAATGGGGGGCTCGTCCTGGTGCGCGCCGGAGCCGTACCCTGGGAGGACCTCCGGAGCTCCGACGGTTAACGGGCGCCTTGCCGTCCTTTGCCGAGTGATCTACGGTCCCGCGACCCATGCCCGCAGTCGCTCCCTTCCGCGGTCTCCGCTACGCCACGCTTGGAAGGGACATCTCCAAGGTCGTCGCGCCTCCCTACGACGTGATCTCGCCGGCGCAGGCCGCGGCGCTCGCCGCGCGCTCCCCCGACAACGTGGTGCACCTCATCCTCCAGCCGGGCACGAGCTCCGGCGGGCTCCCGGGTGCCCGGTACCGGCGCTCGGCGGAGTCGTTCCGGGACTGGGTCTCGCGGGGCGTCCTCGCGCAGGACCCGCGTCCCGCCCTCTACCCGCTCGAGCAGACCTTCCCCACCCCCGACGGCCGCGAGCGGGTGCGCCGCGGGGTGATCGCGGCCGTGCGCCTGCACGACTTCGGCGACGGGGTGGTGCGGCCCCACGAGAACACGCTCGAGACCGCGGTGGCCGATCGCCAGGCCGTCCTTGGCCACGTCCGGGCCAACCTCTCCCCGGTGTTCGGCATCTTCGACGACCCGCGCGCCGAGGTGGCCCAGGCGCTCCAGGCCGCCTTCACTCCCGACCCGGTGGCCACCGCCACCACCGACGACGGGACGCGCCAGCGCCTGTGGCGGATGGAGGACCCGGCTGCGGTGGGCGCGATCGAGCGCCTCCTCGCCGACCGCCGCGTCACCATCGCCGACGGCCACCACCGCTACGCCGCCGCGCTCCGCTTCCGCGACGAGCTCGACCGCGCCGAGCCGGGGCTCCCGCCGCAAGGCGGCCACCGCTACGTGCTCATGTACCTCCTCGCCGAGAGCGATCCCGGGCTCGTCATCTACCCGACCCACCGGCTCCTGAGGAGCCTCGGCGGCCTCGGGGTCGAGGCCTTCGTGGAGAGCCTCCGGCGGTGGTTCAAGATCTTCCCCATCGAGGAGGACATCCGGCGCCCCACGGGGCGGGCCTGGGCCATCTCGCGCCTCTCCGAGCACCTCGGCAAGTCCACCGCCTTCTTGCTCATCACCGCCTCCGACCTCAGGGCCCGCCTCCTCACTCTGCGCGAGGACGCCGACTTCTCCGGCCTGCCCATGCCGGAGGAGGCGAACCTCCGGGACCTCGACGTCACCGTCCTCCACTCGGTGGTGGTGGAGGGGCTCCTCGGCCTCTCCAAGGCCTCTCAGGACCAGGCGGATGACCTGGTCTACGTGCGCGACGCCGGCGAGGCGGTGGCGAGGACCATCTCCGGCGACTGCCAGGCCGCCTTCCTCCTGAACCCCACGCCCATGTGGCAGGTGCAGGCGGTCGCCGACGCGGGGCTCACCATGCCGGCGAAGAGCACCTGGTTCCACCCGAAGATCCCGAGCGGCCTCGTGATGCGGGGAGTGGACCCGAGGGGCTCCCCCTGAACTCAGAGCGGGACCCTGGGGGCGCGGGCCTTTCCCGCGTCGGCCGATTGCGCTAGAACGCGCCCATGCCGTTTCCACAGGAACGCCCCCGCCGGCTGCGCCGCACCGAGGCCCTGCGCCGCCTCGTCCGCGAGACCACGCTCTCGCCGGACGACCTCATGTGGCCCCTCTTCGTCGTCCCCGGCTCGCGAGTGAGGAACCCGGTGAAGAGCATGCCCGGGGTCTTCCAACTCTCGGTGGACGAGCTCGTCGCCGAGGCGCAGGCCGGGTACGACGCCGGGGTCCGCTCCGTGATCCTCTTCGGCGTCCCGGAGCACAAGGACGAGCACGGCAGCGGAGCCTTCGCGGACGACGGCATCGTCCCTCGGGCCATCCGGGCGCTCCGCGAGAAGGTGCCGGGGATGGTGGTCGCGACCGACGTCTGCCTGTGCGAGTACACCGACCACGGCCACTGCGGCGTCCTGAAGCCGCCGAAGGCGGGGGGGGCGAGGCAGGACCTCGCGGTCGACAACGACCTCACCCTCCCCATCCTGGCGAGGGAGGCGGTGGCCCACGCCAAGGCGGGTGCGGACATCGTCGCGCCTTCCGACATGATGGATGGCCGGGTGGCGGCCATCCGCGAGGGGCTCGACGTCGCCGGGTTCCCCGACGTCCCCATCCTCTCCTACGCGGCCAAGTTCGCCGGGGCCTTCTACGGCCCCTTCCGCGACGCCGCCGAGAGCGCGCCCCGGGAAGGGCCGGGGATCCCCAAGGACCGCAAGGGCTACCAGATGGACCCCGGGAACGCGCGGGAGGCGATCCGGGAGGTGGCCCTCGACGTCGCCGAGGGTGCGGACATGGTCATGGTGAAGCCAGCGGTCCCCTACCTCGACATCGTGAGGATGGTGCGGGAGCGCTTCGACCTCCCGGTGGCCGCCTACCACGTCTCCGGCGAGTACGCGATGATCAAAGCCGCCGCCCAGGCCGGCTGGATCGACGAGGAGCGGGTAGTGCTCGAGACCCTGCTGTGCATCCGGCGCGCCGGCGCCGACTTCGTCCTCACCTACTACGCGAAGGACGCGGCCCGGCTTCTCACCGGGAGCCGGGCTTGAGCGAAGGGGGCGAGACCCGATTCCGGGTGACGGAGGTGTCGCCCGTCACCGAGGAGGCCCTGGAGCGCGTCCTCAACGAGCGGGCCGAGGACGGATACAGCTTCGAGTCCATCCACTTCGTCATGCGGGAGGGCTCGCACCGGCCGGCCATGGCCTACCTTTTCTTCGCCGCGGGGGGAGCGGGGCGGAAGCGCCCCGATCGCTAGATGCGCGAGGCGCGACGCGAGGGCTCTCCCTACCCCAAAGCGGACCTCTGGCTCCGCGGCCTGGCCCGCGGGGTCGACTTCCTCGTCGCCATCGCCCTCGCGCAGCTCGGCCACGAGCTCGGGGCCATCCTGGCGGTCGTCTACCTGCTCCTCGCCGACGGCTTCATGCACGGGCAGTCGCTGGGGAAGCGCATCTTCGGCGTGCGGGCCATGCAGATCCCCCACCGCACTCCGGCCGGCTACCGGGAATCCATGCTCCGGAACGCCGACTTCGCGCTGGTGGCGCTCTTCTACGTGGTCCCGCTCGGCTGGGTCCTGCTCGTGCTCGTGGGTCTCCCCATCGTGGCGTTCGAGTCCTGGATGGTGTGGACCGATCGCCTCGGGATCCGCATCGGAGACATCTTCGCCGACACCCAGGTCGTGGACGCCAAGGTGGTGACGAAGATCGAGGTGGTCGCGACCCACGCCTTCCCCCTCACTCCGGCTCCTCCCGGCCACGGCGCCGGGCGAACTGCCTGCGCCCCGCCGGCGCGCGCCGCCTAGGCGACCGGACGGCGCGGAGCCATGCGCATCGCCTTCACCCACAACCTGCGCCTCTCCGAGTCGGAGGAGGAGGCGGAGTTCGATACCGGAGACACGGTCGACCTCATCGCCGGCGCTCTGGAGAGGCTCGGGCACCGGGTGGAGCGCATCGAGGTCTCCGGTCCGGCCTCCCGCACCGCGAGCCGCCTCGAGGCCTTCGGCCCGGACCTCATCTTCAACACCGCCGAGGGGCGCCGGGGCCGCTTCCGCGAGGCCTTCTTCCCGGCGCTCTTCGACGAGCTGGCGATGCCCTACACGGGCTCGGACGCCTGGGTGCTCGCGGTCTCGCTCGACAAGCAGCTCACGAAGCTCTTCCTCCAGCAGCACGGGGTGCTGACCCCCCGCTGGCAGTACCTGGAGGAGGCCTCCCGGCTCGTGCCCACGGCGCTGCGCTTTCCGGTCATGGTGAAGCCCAACTTCGAGGGGAGCTCGAAGGGGATCACCCAGGACTCGGTGGTGGAGGACGCCGGGCGCCTCCACCAGGCGGTCGAGGAGGCGCTCCGCGCCTACCCTGCCGGCGTCCTGGTGGAGGAGTTCATCCGCGGCCGCGACATCACGGTGCCCTTCCTCGAGGCCGCCGCCGAGGACCGCTTCGGAGTCTTGCAGCCGGTCGAGTACGTGGTGGACGAGCGAGCCCAGGCGGGGCGCCGCCACGCCATCTACGACTACGAGCTCAAGACCTCGCTCGACGAGTACGTCTCGGTGCGGGCGCCGGCTCGGCTCACCCGTGAGGAGGGCACGAGGCTCCAGGCGAGCGCCCACACCGTGCTCCGGGCGCTCGGGGTCCGGGATCTGGGGCGCATCGATTTCCGCCTCGGGGACGACGGGCACTTCTACTTCCTGGAGGTGAACGCGCTCCCCTCGCTCCAGCCGGGGGCCGGCATCTACGCCGCCGCGGCCCTGGAGGGGCTCCACGTCGACGGGGTGCTCGGCGCGGTCGTCGAGAGCGCGGAGCGTCGCTGGAACCTGGAGGTGCCGCGGAGCCGGCGGGGGCGACCCCGCCGCACGGAGCGGCTCAAGGTGGGCTTCGCCTTCAACGTGAAGCGCATCCACCCCGACCCGGCCGGCGACCAGGACGAGGAGGCCGAGTACGACTCCCCCGAGACCCTCCAGGCCATCCGCGAGGCCCTCGCCAGCCACGGCCACGAGGTCGTCGACCTGGAGGCGACGAGCGACCTGCCCCTCGTGCTCAGCTCCACGCCGGTGGACGTGGTCTTCAACATCGCCGAGGGGTTTCGGGGGCGCAGCCGCGAATCCCAGGTCCCGGCGCTGCTCGAGCTCCTCGACATCCCCTACACCGGCTCGGACCCGGCTGCCCTCTCGGTGTCGCTCGACAAGGCGCTCGCAAAGCGGATGGTGCGCACCCACGGGGTGCCGACCCCGGACTACGTGGTCTGGACGACCGGGAAGGAGCGGCTGCCCCGGGAGATGCAGCGCTTCCCGCTCATCGTGAAGCCGGTCGCCGAGGGCACGTCCAAGGGGGTCACGGCGAAGTCGGTGGTCCACGACGAGGCGGAGCTCCGGGAGGTGGCCCGCGAGCTCCTCGGCAAGTACCGGCAGCCGGCGCTCGTCGAGCAGTACATCGCCGGGAGGGAGTTCACGGTGGGCCTCATCGGGGAGCGCCGCCCCCGGGTGCTCCCGGCCATGGAGATCGTCTTCCTCGACGCCGGAGACCCCACCCCGGTCTACTCCTTCGACATGAAGCAGGAGTGGAGCAAGCGCATCCGCTACGAGGTGCCCGCCAAGCTCTCGGAGCGGGAGTCGGAGAGGCTGGAGCGGGCGGCGCGGGAGTGCTTCCTCGCTCTCGGGTGCCGCGACGTCGCCCGGCTCGACTTCCGCATGGATCCCCAGGGGCGGATCTTCTTCATCGAGTCGAACCCGCTCCCCGGCCTCGCGCCCGGGTGGAGCGACCTCGTCCTCATCGCCCAGGCGGCCGGGATCCTCTACCGGGACCTCATCGGCGAGATCCTCTCCTTCGCCATCCGGCGCCACCAGGAGCGGGAGCGCGCCCGGGAACGGGCGCGGCGGGCGGCGGTGCGGGAGGCCGCCGGGAACGGCGGGAACGGTGGGAACGGCGTCCGCCGGGAGCCTTCGGGCGGCGACGGGGTCCCGGAGGCCGACGACGGGTGACGGATCCGCGGGGCCGGGGCGAACGGCGCAGCGGCGCCGCGGAGGGAGAAGTCGTGGCGCGGCGACCCCGGCGTGCTATAGGAGAGCCGCTTTCGAATCCGAACCCGAGAGGAGAGCGGAATGGCACGCTCGAAGAGCAAGCACATGCGGATGAAGTCCACGCGCCGGCAGCGCTGGAAGAGGCGACTCAAGACGAAGAAGGCCGCGAAGAAGGCGGCCCCGAAGAAGTAACCCCCCGCCGCCGCGAGCTCCGCTCGCGCGCGGCCGTGGCCGCCGCCCTCACCGCCGTCGAGGCCGTGGGAGGAGGCCTTCCGCTCCGGCGCGTCCTCGGCCGGGTCTTCGAGGAGTATCCCGGGCTCGGGCCGAAGGAGCGCCGCCACGTGGCGGCCGCGGCGCGCGGGGTGGCGCGCTGGCTCCGGGTCTGCGACGCCGCGCTCCTCCGCGCCGGCGCGCCTCGATCCATCCCCGCCGACTGCGCGCTCCTCCGCTACCTCGCCTGGCGTGTGGCCGTTTTGGGCGAGGCCCCCGAGTCCGTGTCGGGCGCGCTCAGGCTCCCCGGGCCAAGGCGCCCCCGCGCCATCGGCGACGTCGAGCTCGCCTCGGTGGCTCGCTCCCTTCCGCGGCCTGGCCCGGCGGGTCCGCTCGCCTTCGACGCCTCGGGGCGGGCGCTGGCCCGCCCGGCCGACCCGGCCACGGCCCTCGGGCTGAGACACAGCGTCCCGGATCGCTTCGCCGCTCGCCTCCTCGAGGCCCTGGGCCCCCGCGGGGCGTCCGCGTGCCTCGCCGCACTCAATCGGGACCCCGTCCTCACGCTCCGCGTGAATCGGGCCCGCGCCACTCGCGCGAAGGTCCTCGCCGCGCTCGAGGCCGAGGGCGTCCGGGCGCGGGCCGGGCAGGGGAACCTCTCGGTGCGGGTGGAGGACCGGGCCGGACTCTTCGAGGCGGAGGCCCTGCGGCAGGGGCTCGCCGAGGTGCAGGACGAGGGGAGTCAGGCGGTCGTGGACCTGTGCCACCCGAGGCGCGGGGAGCGATGGCTCGACCTCTGCGCCGGGAGCGGGGGAAAGGCGCTCGGGCTCGCGGCCGCGGGCGCGAGCGTCACCGCCTGGGACGCGAGCGCACCCCGGCTCGCCGAGCTCCCGCGCCGCGCCAGGCGGGCCGGGGTCCGGGTCGCGGTGGCGGGCGCCGAGCCCGACGGCCCCTTCGACGGCGTGCTGGTGGACGCGCCCTGCAGCGGCTCCGGGGCGCTCTCCAGGGAGCCGGGCGCGCGCTGGCGCGCGGACGACGGCGCGCTCGCCGACTTCGCCGTCCTCCAGGGGAAGATCCTCACCCGCGCGGCGGAGCGGGTCCGCCCGGGGGGGACCCTGGTCTACGCCACCTGTTCCCTGTTCCGCGAGGAGGGCGAGGAGGTGGTGCGCCGCTTCCTCGACGGCCACCCGTCCTTCGCGCTCGAGGTACAAGAGAGGCGCTGGCCCCACCTCCACCCCGGGGCCGGGTTCTTCCTCGCCCGGCTCGCCCGCGACGGCGGAAGGAGGAGCGTCTCCCGTGAGGGCGCGCGTCCGCGGAAGGCCGGGAAGAAGCGACCCGAGGCGACGGCGAGGGCGAAGATCGCTTCGCCTTCGGAACCGGAGGAGTAGACCGGGCTCCGGGTTCGGTCGATCGCCCCGAATATCCATCCCGGGCAGGCGCGAGGGGCGGCCTGGGAGCGCCGGCCGCCTCGTCCGTCGCGACGGAGATCCGCTTGACGCCGGGCTCGGCCCTGCGTTAGAAAGCCCCCTCCCGTCGCGGACTTGCCTGCGCGGGCGAGGCGTTGGTGACCATCCGAGAATTCCTCATCGGGTTCCGCGACCGCATCGTGCAGCGCTCGCAGGTGGGCAAGGAAAAGCTCGACGCGGCGTTCGCCCGCCGCGAGCTCGACCGGAGATTTCTCGAGTTGGGAGAAGGGTATTACCATCTGGCGCAGGATGGCCGGGCCGGCGTCCCGGAGGAGCTGCGCGAGCTGGTGCGGGAGGTGGAGGCGCTCGAACGACGGGTCGCGGTTCACCGGGACCAGTTGAGGCGTCTGGAGGACGAAGCGGCGACACCGTCTTGAACAAATTTGGGCCCGTGGCGCAGCTGGGAGCGCGTCTGAATGGCATTCAGAAGGTCACCGGTTCGATCCCGGTCGGGTCCACCAAACTGAAGTGAAAAGACAGGGGAATCCGGCTAACCGGGTTCCCCTGTCGCTTTGACGAGTTGGTAGTCGCGCCGCAGAAATGGACCGTACCGGTGCCCAGGTGCGCGGGTCGGCCCTGCTATGACTTTTCGAGGTCCTCGTCCCCCGACCGCTCCGCCTTCTGTTCCTCACGGATATCCTCTAGCAGTGCCAGGGCGTAGCCGGTCGCGACGAAGGCTACAGCGAAGCCGAGCATCAAGGCGCCGGTGATCGCAGGCCCTCCGCTCAAGAGCGCGCCCGCGCCGCCCAACACGGTGATGCCGGCCAAGATGTAGAACGCAGATGGGACGTGCCGCATGGTGACCCCCTGGTCCGAGTCTAGGCGGCCTGCCGCGGGAGCGGGTTGACCCGTATCAGAAGTGCGCCGGGGCGCCGCAGAAGCGACGAAAGGGATCCTGCCGCATCGGTGGGTCTTCCTCGATCGCTTCAACAACCTTGGTACCTTCGTCGGCTGTCTTTGGCGACTCGGCCCGGTGAGATACCAATAGTGAGTTCGCCGCCTGTTCGCGGTGAAGACCGCAGAGTCTTCAGCGAAGCAGTGACTTGCCGGGACTACGGTGCTGCTCGGTAGCGTCGGCTAGAGGCCGGACACGCGCTCCATCGCTTCGTATGCATCTACCTCAGCCTGGGCGTAAATTCGCCCCCTGATACGCCTGCGGGACTTGCCGGTGACGAGACGCTCGGCGCGCCATCGCGGTCGGTCGCGCAGTGCCTCATAGTCAAGCACCACGACGACCTTCTCTCCGCGGCACCTGGAGCATGGGACTTTGAAGCTGCTTATTGGGGACGAGCCCCAGTCCGTCTCTTTCCACTCCTCCTCAGTGATGCTTGGGCCGATGGCGGGGTTGACGTGGCGCCCTTCCCCTTCGCAGCGTGGGCAAAGGATGCGTTTGCCGGGCAGAGACAGCAGCCGTTCCACGCCGATGGCGTTCGTGATGGTGATCTTCAGTACGGGATTCATGGCTCTCCCTCGAAGTGTCCGACTGCGCCGGAGGACTCCAGCACAACATCGGGAGTCGTCGGGGGCGTGTAGGTCTCGCGTCAAGTTGGAAACACCCGCATCTTGAGGCGCACCGCTCCCGCAGTAGCTGCCCGGGTGGTGCCGAGGGTGCCCTGCTCGATGAGCTGCCCTGCGGCAGTGGTTGCGTGCTCATGGCGGCAAGGTCACACCCCACGTGAGCGCGGACTCGGACCTTCTTGGTCCGAGGTCGGCGGCGATGGAGTAGAGGTGGCGAGCCCGGCTCCCGGCGCCGGCTCCGATGAGGAGCTGGTGGCTACTCCGGGCGGCTTACGATCTCCTCGACGAGCGGGCACACGGCCGCCCGGCCGCGGCCCATGACGCTCTACCCGCCGATCTCGACTACGGTGGCGTCGGGGAGCATCCGATCGTCCGGTGCCGAATCC
>Ga0335077_10004726_pt1 | contig 16620 bp, 8 predicted proteins | sample Lox_Sample_31_FD_207151 | JGI IMG/M metagenome (GOLD analysis project Ga0335077, IMG submission 207151) | Soil microbial communities from Loxahatchee National Wildlife Refuge, Florida, United States - Lox_Sample_3.1 | ecosystem: Environmental > Terrestrial > Soil > Wetlands | place: USA: Florida...
GAACGGCCAACGACAGACGGCCAGCAGGTCGCAGTCGAAAACACCACGGTCTTAGCAGCGAGTGGGAAGTTGTGACCGCGAAGACGGTGGGAGACGAGGGAAACGAAATGACCATCAAAGCGGGAAAGAACATCACCAAAGCCAGGGAGGCGGTCGAGAAGCGTGCGTATCCGCTGAATGAAGCCGTGCCCCTGCTGCAGAAGGTGAAGTACGCCAAGTTCGACGAGACGGTGGAGTTGACGCTGAGGCTGGGCGTTGATCCCAAACACGCCGACCAGATGGTGCGCGGCACCGTGGTGCTGCCGCATGGGCTGGGCAAGTCCAAGCGCGTGCTGGTAATCGCCTCCGGCGAAAAGACCAAGGAAGCCGAGCAGGCTGGCGCCGACTTCGTCGGCGGCGAGGAAATGGTGGAGAAGATCCAGAAAGAGAACTGGATCGACTACGACGCCGTGGTCGCCACCCCCGACATGATGAAAGCCGTCGGACGTTTGGGCAAGGTTCTCGGCCCGCGCGGGTTGATGCCCAATCCGAAGACGGGGACGGTCACCTTCGATGTGGCGCGGGCGGTGCAGGAAGTGAAGGCCGGCAAAGTCGAGTTCCGCACCGACAAGACGGCGCTGGTGCACGTGCCGGTGGGCAAGATCAGTTTTGCCCCGGAAAAGCTGGTGGAGAACGCGACTACGGTGATCTCGAGCGTGGTGAAGGCAAAACCGGCGGCTGCCAAGGGGAAGTACATCAAGGGCGTGACGCTGTCTTCGAGCATGGGACCGGGGATTTCGCTGGATACGGCGGCGATTGAGGCAGCCTCCAAAGCATAACGAAAAGGAACCAAGATGGCAGTTACCAAGGCAAAGAAAAGCGAACTGATTGACAAGCTGAGCACCGACCTGAAGCAGGCCAATAACGTCATCGTCGGCAGCTTCGCCAAGATGAAGGTGTCGCAGGATTTCGAGTTGCGCAAGACGGTGCGCGGCGCCGGCGCCAAGTACAAGGTGGTCAAGAACACGCTGGCCGAGCGCGCTGCCAAGGGCACGCCGGCAGAGCCGGTGTTAAAGGGCCTCGCGGGAGTGACTTCGATCGCCATCACCGCTGGAGACCCGGTAGCGCTGGCCAAGGCGCTGGCGAAATACGCCAAGGACAACCCGGAGTTCACCTTCAAGGCGGGCGTGGTCGAGGGCCGCGTAATCTCGATCAAGGAGATCGAAGCGCTGGCCACCATGCCGTCGAAGGAAGAGATCTATAGCAAGCTGCTCTTCCTGATTAATGCTCCGGCGCAACGGTTGGTCACGGCGATGAATGCGGTGGGCCGCAACCTGGCCGTGGTGGTGGACCAAGCGGTAAAGGAAAACAAATTCAAGGCCGGCGAGACCACCGGCGCATAAGGTTTGCCGGGATGCGGGTGCGGCGTCTCGGCTTGGTTCACTTGTCGGTTGGCACGGGTTCCGTGGCCTGTTTGTCTGGCGGGAAACGGACTGGAAACGTGGTCAACGGATAACGGCTCAGCACAACTGATAACGACGAATTGGAGAACAGACAATGGCGGATCTGCAGCAGTTGGAAGAGCAAATCGTAGGCTTGTCGCTGCTTGAGGCGGCTGAACTGGTCAAGAAGCTGGAGTCGCGGCTGGGGGTCTCGGCGGCGGCAGCAGCGCCGGTGACGGTGGCCGGTGGCGGCGCGGGCGCGGCAGCAGGCGCAGCCCCGGCTGAGGAAAAAACCGAGTTCGCCGTCATCCTCAAGGAAGTCGGCGCCAACAAGATCAACGTGATTAAGGCTGTCCGCGAGGTCACCAGCCTGGGCCTGAAGGAAGCCAAGGACCTGGTGGATGGAGCGCCCAAGGCCATCAAGGAAGGCGTTTCCAAGGAAGAGGCCGAGACCATCAGGAAGAAATTTACTGACGCGGGCGCAACGGTAGAGGTGAAGTAACAGGGTCGAGAGATCCTTCGCTTCGCTCAGGATGGCGGCGGCGGGCTCAGACGCCCGCCATGCGCCGCCAGTTCACGGATGCTGGAGCCACCGTAGAGGTGAAGTAACGGCGGTTTCAGGCGAATCCCGGAGGCGTTTGGAAGCATCTAACAGGCACTGCTTCCTCAACCTCCTAAAGCGCGCCGGGCGAATGCCACGGCGCAGGAAGCTCAGCCGAGTGCCCCGGTGGGGCGCAAGGCCATACATAACTGGCGCGGGTAAACACAAATCAGGAGTCATCAAGCGCCGTCTCTGGCGCTCGTGGGGAGTTACGTCCCCGTGGGCGCGCAGTGTCTTTTTAGGGATCTTTTGCGCGTGGGCCGCCTTCGCGGCCCGCAGCCGGCGAGATGCCGGCGCTAACTGAGGAGTTGTTCATGGCGATGAAGAATCACGCTTCCCGTAACCGACTCGATTTTTCCAAAATTCCGGCGACCATCCAGATTCCCAACCTCATCGAGGTGCAGAAGCGCTCCTATGACCGCTTCCTGCAGATGGACATGCTGCCCAGCGAGCGCGATGATGCCGGCTTGCAGTCGGTGTTTCAGTCCGTGTTCCCCATCTCGGACTTCCGCAACCTGTCGCAGTTGGAATTCGTGGACTATGCCATCGGGAACTGGGAGTGCAAGTGCGGCCACCTGAAAGGCCTGCACCACCTCCGGACCACGTGCCGCAACTGCGGCGCCACCGTTATCACCGACCCGTTTCATCCCGGCGAGGTGCTTTGCTCGAAGTGCGGCACCTTCAACGCCAACACGCCCGATTTCTGCAACAAGTGCGGCGATCCGGTCGGGCTGCAGCTCAAGTACGACGTGACCGAATGCGAAGAGCGCGGCATGACCTACTCGGCGCCCCTCAAGGTCACCATCCGTCTGACGATCTTTGAAAAGGACCCGGAGACCGGCAACAAGTCGATCCGCGACATCAAGGAGCAGGAAGTCTTTTTTGGCGACATTCCGCTGATGACCCAGAACGGCACCTTCATCATCAACGGCACCGAGCGCGTGATCGTCAGCCAGTTGCACCGTTCGCCGGGAGTGTTCTTCGAGACCGCCAACCAGCGGACTTACTTCCTGGGCAAGATCATTCCCTATCGCGGTTCCTGGGTGGAGTTCGAGTACGACCAGAAGAACATTCTCTACGTGCGCATCGACCGCAAGCGCAAGTTCCTGGGGACGATCTTCCTGCGGGCGCTGGGCCTGCGCTCCGATGAAGACATCCTACGCACTTTCTACACCGTGGACAAAATTGCGGTGAAGGACAAGAAGCTCTACTGGACGCTGGAGCCCGGTAGCGACCGTCCCACCAGTCTGGCCGGGATGAAGCTCTCACATCGCGTCGTGGGGCGAGGCGGTGAGGAGATCGCGCACTCAGGACGGAAGATTACGCCTGCCATCCTGAAGGAGATCCAGAAAGCGAAGGTCACCGAGATCGAGATCGACATCACCGATCTGGAAGGCGCCTTCACCGCCGCCGACGTGGTGGACACCAACACCGGCGAGGTGCTTCTCGAGGCCAACGCTGAGGTCACGGCCGACAAGGTGGCCAAGCTGATCGACGCCGGCATCACCGAGTTGCACCTGTTCTTCCCCGAGCGTGACGACGTGGGGGTGGTCATCAGCGCGACGTTGCGCCGCGATTCGGTCAAGACGCCGCAGGAAGCGCTGATCGAGATCTACCGCAAGCTGCGTCCCGGCGACCCGCCGACGCTGGATACCGCCACCTCTCTATTCCATGGCATGTTCTTCGACGCCCGCAAGTACGATTTCTCCAAGGTCGGGCGGCTGAAGTTCAACATCAAGCTGTATGAACGAGCCGACGCCACCAACCTCGATAATCGCACTCTGGAGCCGGAGGACTTTTACGCCACCATCCGCTACCTGCTGAAGCTGCGCAAGAGCATCGGCAGCATCGATGACATCGATCACCTGGGTAACCGGCGGGTGCGCGCCGTGGGCGAACTGCTGGAGAACCAGTTCCGCATCGGCCTGGTGCGCATGGAGCGCGCCATCAAAGAAAAGATGAGCGTGTACCAGGAAATGAGTACGGCCATGCCGCACGACCTGGTGAACGCCAAACCGGTGATGGCGGCCATCCGCGAGTTTTTCGGGTCGTCGCAGCTTTCGCAGTTCATGGACCAGACCAACCCGCTATCCGAGATCACGCACAAGCGGCGCCTCTCGGCCCTGGGGCCGGGCGGATTGAGCCGCGAGCGCGCCGGGTTCGAGGTGCGCGACGTGCATCCCACGCACTACGGACGCATCTGCCCCATCGAGACGCCGGAAGGTCCGAACATCGGACTGATCTCCAGCCTGTCGTGCTACGCGCGCATCAACGACTACGGCTTCATCGAGTCGCCGTACCGCCGCGTCAAGACTGGTCGAGTGCAGGAATATGTCCAGGTGGTGAACGCGGGTGACAGCGATCATCGCGTGGGCGACCACCTCGAGGAGCATGAAGCCGAGAAGCTCAATGCCGACCTGAAAGAGCGCCGCCGGCGGCAGATCGATTTCGAGCCTTACTCGTTCTATCTTTCGGCCTGGGAAGAAGACCGGCACGTCATCGCGCAGGCCAACGTCGAACTCGATGACAAAGGCCGGATCACCGCCGAGCTGGTGAACGCCCGCAAGGCCGGCAACTTCGTGCTGGTCAGCCGCGACGAGGTGGACTACATCGACGTCAGCCCCAAGCAACTGGTGTCGGTGGCTGCGTCGCTGGTGCCGTTCCTCGAGCACGACGACGCTAACCGCGCCCTGATGGGCGCCAACATGCAGCGCCAGTCCGTTCCCCTGCTGCGGGCGGAAGCGCCGCTGGTGGGCACCGGGATGGAAGGCGTGACCGCGCGCGACTCGGGTGCGGTGGTGCTGGCGCGGCGCTCGGGGATCATCGATTCGGTCGATTCCGAGCGCATCATCGTGCGCGTGGAGGGCGAGCATCATCCCGGACAGCTCTCTCGCGAAGTCGGTTCGGACATCTACCAGCTCATCAAGTTCAAGCGCTCGAATCAGAACACCTGCATCAACCAGAAGCCCATCGTGAAGAAGGGCGATCGGGTGGCCAAGGGACACGTGATCGCCGACGGCCCCTGCACCGATTTCGGCGAGCTGGCGCTGGGCCGTAACGTACTCGTCGCCTTCATGCCCTGGCGCGGGTACAACTTTGAGGACGCCATCCTGGTCTCCGAGCGCCTGGTGAAGGAGGATTACTACACCTCCATCCACATTGAGGAGTTCGAGATCGAGGCCCGCGACACCAAGCTCGGCCCCGAGGAGATCACGCGCGATATCCCCAACGTGAGCGAATCGGCGCTGCGCGACCTGGACGAGAGCGGCGTCATCCGCATCGGGGCCACGGTCAAGGCGGGCGACATCCTGGTGGGCAAGGTAACGCCCAAGGGCGAGACCCAGCTCACGCCGGAAGAGAAGCTGCTGCGCGCCATCTTCGGCGAGAAAGCCGGCGACGTGCGCGACGCCTCCCTCACCTGCCCGCCGGGCATCGAGGGCACCATCGTGGACGTGAAGATCTTCTCCCGCAAAGGCCAGGAGAAGGACGAACGCGCCAAGTCGATCGAGGCCATGCAGATCGAGAAACTGGAGAAAAACCTCTCGGACGAGATCCGCATTCTGACCGACGAGCGGCTGAAGCGGCTGGACGGAATCCTGGGCGCCAAGGAGGTCCAGGCTGACCTGCACGACGAGCGCACCAACAAGCGCCTGCTCACCAAGGGCACCATCCTTGACCGCGAAACTATCGAGCGCATCTCGACGCGCAACCTTAAGCGCATCAAGTACGCCGATAAAGACCCGCGGGTAAACGAACAGATCGACGAGATCGAAGAGATGACCTCGCGGCAGATCGATGTGCTGCGCAAGATCGTCAACGAAAAGATCGGCAAGCTGCAGAAGGGTGATGAGCTGCCGCCGGGCGTCATCAAGCTGGTGAAGGTGTACATCGCCATGAAGCGCAAGCTGAGCGTGGGCGACAAAATGGCCGGGCGCCACGGCAACAAGGGCGTGATCGCGCGCATCCTGCCGGATGAGGACATGCCGTACCTCACCGACGGGACGCCGGTGGAGATCGTGCTCAACCCTCTGGGCGTGCCCAGCCGCATGAACGTCGGTCAGATCCTGGAGACGCACCTGGGATGGGCCGGCCACGAATTGAGCAAGCGCATCGGCGAGCTGGTGAAGAATAACTCCAAGCCGGAGATGGTGCGGCGCGAGCTGAAGGCCATCTTCAAAGACACACCTTTCGTGGACCAGGTAACCGGCTTGGACGACGACACGCTGGAAGCGGTCGCCCAGGGCATGGACCGCGGCGTGTACTTTGCCTCGCCCGTGTTCGACGGCGCGCACGAAGCGGAGATCAAAAACCTGCTGAAGGAATCGGGCCTGCCGGAATCGGGCAAGACCGATTTATACGACGGCATGACGGGCGACAAGTTCGAACAGCCGGTTACCGTCGGCTACATCTACATGTTGAAGCTCTCGCACCTGGTGGACGACAAGATCCACGCGCGCTCCATCGGGCCGTACTCGCTTATCACCCAGCAGCCGCTGGGCGGCAAAGCGCAGTTCGGAGGCCAGCGCTTCGGCGAGATGGAAGTCTGGGCGCTCGAAGCTTACGGCGCAGCCTACATCCTGCAGGAACTGCTCACCGCCAAGTCCGACGACGTTTATGGCCGGACCAAGATCTATGAGGCCATCGTCAAAGGCGAAGCCGCGATCGAGCCGGGCGTGCCGGAGTCGTTTAATGTGCTGATCCGCGAGTTGCAGTCGCTCTGCCTGGACGTCGAGCTGATCAAGGTGGCGGAGCGCAAGGCGCTGGTCGCGCCGGCGGCGGCGGATTGAGGGAAGTGGTCGGTGGCCAGCCGGCGCGGTGCTGACCACTAGAAAGTGGCTTTGGAGCATTTTGGTGAAGGGGCACGCCTTCAGGCGTGCCGTAAGGGACAAGTAAAGGATACGGCTCTAGCCGCTGAGGGAGCATCCCTCAGGGCCTAAAGGCCGCGGTTCATTAGCGGCAAGTATCGGCACGGCTGAAGCCGTGCTCCTTCACCGGCCACGGCAAGACTGGAAGTGCTTTAGATCGGAATCAAAACCGGCGGCATCTGCTCCGAACCGCTGGGCTGGAAATTAATAACCGGCAAGTGGCCACTGGCCATTGCCTCGGAGCGACGGAGGACACCTTGTACCGAACTAGCCCATTCGATCTGGGAAACGCGGTCGCCGATTTCGACGCCATCCGTATCAGTCTGGCATCGCCGGAGAAAATCCGCAGTTGGTCGCACGGCGAGGTTACCAAACCGGAAACGATCAACTACCGCACCTTCAAGCCGGAGCGCGACGGGCTGTTCTGCGCCCGCATCTTCGGGCCGGTGACGGACTGGGAGTGCCTCTGCGGCAAGTACAAGCGCATGAAGCACCGCGGCGTCATCTGCGACAAGTGCGGCGTGGAAGTGACGCTCTCGAAGGTCCGCCGCGAGCGGCTTGGGCACATTGAGCTGGCTTCGCCGTGCTCGCACGTGTGGTTCTTCAAGGGCCTGCCCAGCCGCATCGGGCACCTGCTGGACATCTCCCTGCGCGACCTCGAGTCCATCCTCTACTTCGAGGCCTACGTGGTGGTCGATCCCGGCGACGCTGCGGTCAAAGACCAGGAGATCATCAAGGAAGAGGCGCGCTTCCGCGAGCTCGACCAGCAGTTCCGTCCCACCGGCTTCAAGGCCATGATGGGCGCCGAAGCGATTAAAGAACTGCTCAAGCGGGTGGACGTGGACGAGCTTTCCACCGAGCTGCGCGACAAGATGAAGAACGAGACCTCGGTGCAGAAGCGGCTGAAGTACGCCAAGCGCCTAAAGGTCGTCGAAGCTTTCCGCAAAAGCGGCAACAAGCCGCATTGGATGATTCTGGACGTGATTCCGGTGATTCCGCCGGAACTGCGCCCCCTCGTTCCTCTCGACGGCGGCCGCTTTGCCACCAGCGACTTGAACGATCTCTATCGTCGCGTGATTAACCGCAATAACCGCTTGAAAAAGCTGATGGACCTGCACGCGCCCGAGGTCATCGTGCGCAACGAGAAGCGCATGCTGCAGGAGGCGGTAGACGCGTTGTTCGATAACGGACGCCGCGGCCGGGTGCTGCGCGGCGCGAACAACCGTCCGCTGAAGTCGCTCTCGGACACGCTCAAGGGCAAGCAGGGCCGCTTCCGTCAGAACCTGCTGGGTAAGCGTGTGGACTACTCCGGCCGCTCTGTGATCGTGGTCGGTCCCGAGCTTAAGCTCCACCAGTGCGGGTTGCCCAAGAAGATGGCGCTCGAGCTGTTCAAGCCGTTCATCTATCACCGCCTCGAGCAGACCGGCCAGTGCACCACCATCAAGCAGGCCAAGGAGATGGTGGAGCAGCAGGAACACGTGGTGTGGGACATCCTGGAAGAGGTGATCAAAGATCACCCCGTGCTGCTGAACCGTGCCCCCACGCTGCATCGTCTCGGCATCCAGGCTTTCGAGCCGGTGCTGGTGGAAGGCAAGGCCATCAAGATCCATCCGCTGGTATGCACGGCGTTCAACGCCGATTTCGACGGCGACCAGATGGCGGTCCACATCCCGCTCTCGCCGGAAGCGCAGGTGGAAGCGAGCGTCCTGATGCTGAGCTCGCACAATATCCTGTCGCCAGCCTCGGGCCAGCCGATTACCGTTCCTACCCAGGACATGGTGCTCGGCGTGTATTACCTCACCAAGGCCAAGCCGGGCGCCAAAGGCGAAGGCCGCGCTTTCGCCAACGCGGACGAAGTGCTGCTGGCGCTTGAAGCCAAGGAAGTCGAAACGCTCACCCCCATCCGCCTGCGCTATACCGGCCAGGTGATCGACCTCACCACGGCCTACGACGATCAGGACGTGATGCACACCGATCTGGTGCAGTTCGAGCGGCAGTACATCAACACCACCGTCGGACGCGTGATTTTGAACGAGTATCTGCCCGAGGACATGCCCTTCATCAACGGACTGATCAAGAAAAAGGGCATCGGCCAGTTGGTGAACTATGGCTACCTGCGCTTCGGCCTGGAAACCACGGTGCGCATGCTCGACCGCATCAAGGAGATGGGCTTCCTGTACGCCACCAAGGCCGGGTTGTCGATCGGCATCGACGACATGGTCATCCCCGAGAGCAAACGGTCCCTGGTGCGCGAGGCTGAGAAGCAGGTGGTCAACGTGCAGCAGCAATATCTGGATGGCGCCATCACCAACGGTGAGCGCTACAACAAGGTGATCGAGATCTGGTCAGGCATCACTGAAAAGGTGGCGGACGAGATGTTCGGGGTGCTGGAGCGCGCGGACAAGTCCGGCGCCATCAACCCGATCTTCGTCATGGCCGACTCCGGCGCCCGCGGCTCGAAGCAACAGATCCGCCAGCTTTCCGGCATGCGCGGCCTGATGGCCAAGCCTTCCGGCGAGATCATCGAAACTCCCATTACCGCCAACTTCCGCGAGGGCCTGACGGTGCTGCAGTATTTCATCTCGACTCACGGGGCCCGCAAGGGACTGGCGGACACCGCGCTCAAGACTGCCGACTCCGGCTATCTGACGCGCCGCCTGGTGGACGTTGCCCAGGACGTGATCGTCAGCGAACTGGACTGCCACACCGTGGACGGCATCTACGTCGGCTCCATCGTGGAGTCGGGCGAGATCATCGAGCCGCTGCGCGACCGTATCGTGGGGCGCGTCTCGCTGGAAAAAATCAAGGATTACGAAGGCAACGTGATCGTGGACGTCAACCAGGACATCACCGAAGACCTGGCCAGTGCCATTCAGTCGGCGGGCATCGAGAAGGTGAAGATTCGCTCGGTGCTGACCTGCGAGTCCAAGCGTGGCGTCTGCATCATGTGCTACGGGCGCAACCTGGCTTCGGGACGGCTGGTGGAGCTGGGCGAAGCGGTGGGCGTGATTGCGGCGCAGTCCATCGGCGAGCCCGGCACACAGCTCACCATGCGTACCTTCCACATCGGTGGCACCGCATCGCGGGTGTCCGAGCAGTCGCGTCTGGATGCCAAGTCGAACGGCTCGGTCCGCTTCATCAACCTGCAGACGGTGCGCTCCAAGGAAGGCGATCTGGTGGCCATGAACCGCACCGGATCGATCGCTCTGGTGGACGAGAAAAACCGCGAGAAGGAGCGCTATTCCGTGGTCTACGGCGCCAAGCTCAAGGTCAACGAGGGCCAGCAGGTGAAGCTGGGCGATGTGCTCGTGGAGTGGGATCCTTACACCTTTGCCATCCTCACCGAGATCGGCGGCACCGTCAGCTTCAAAGATCTGGCGGAAGGCGTCACCCTGCACGAAGAAGTGGATGAGGTCACGGGCCTGTCACGGCACGTGGTCACCGACACCCAGGACGAGAAACGGCAGCCTGCGATCGTGGTCAAGAGCAAGACCAGCAAGCGTTACCTGATGCCGTCGCGCGCCCACCTGATGGTGCAGGACGGCGACACCGTCTCGCCTGGCGACGTGCTGGCCAAGATCCCGCGCGAGACCACCAAGACCAAGGACATCACCGGCGGTCTGCCGCGCGTGGTGGAGCTCTTCGAGGCCCGCAAGCCGCGCGAGACGGCGGTCATCAGCGAGATCGACGGCACTGTCAAGTTCGGTGAGATCAGCAAGGGCCAGCGCAAGATCCTGGTCACCGCCGACAACGGCACCGAGAAAGAGTACGCGGTGCCGCGCGGCGTCCACATCAACGTGCAGGAAGGTGAGCGTGTCCGCGCCGGTGAACCGCTCATGGACGGCCCGCTCAACCCGCACGACATCCTGGCCGTGCTCGGTGAGAAAGAGCTGCAGGCTTACCTGGTGAACGAAATCCAGGAGGTCTACCGCCTGCAGGGCGTGACCATCAGCGACAAGCACATCGAGGTGATCGTTCGCCAGATGATGCGTTGGCGCAAGGTCGAAGACGTGGGCGATACCCAGTTCCTGCTCGAACAGCAGATCGACAAGTTCAAGTTCGAGGAGGAGAACCAGCGCGTGATCAAGGACGGCGGCAAACCTGCCACCGGACGTCCGCTGCTCCTGGGCATCACCAAGGCGTCGCTTTCCACCGAGTCGTTTATCTCGGCGGCGTCCTTCCAGGAGACCACGCGCGTGCTCACCGAAGCCTCTATCCAGGGCATGGTCGACCACCTGCGCGGCCTGAAGGAGAACGTGATCGTGGGACGGCTGATCCCGGCCGGTACCGGCATGGAGCACTATCGCAACGTGCGCCTGTCGCCGGAGCTGGAAGAAGCCGCACAGAAGGTCCAGGAAGAGGTCTCGGCGGCCTACGAGGAAGCCGAGCGCGCCCTGGAACTGCTGCGCCACGAGGGCGAGACGGAAGAACTGGCGGCAGAGTAAGGCATTCGCCAGTCCCAGTTGTCAGTTATAGCGGGCCCGAAAGGGCCCGCTGCTTTTTGCGGAGCATCGAGAAGCCAACTGACAACTGGTAACTGGCCACCATCAACTGATACCTTATCCCCAGTCATGTTCCGGCTGGCCCGGTACCTGCGGTTTGCCTTTTGGCGTGCCTTTCAGCACGACGCCTTTGCAGTGGCCAAGGGCGCAGCGTACTCCGCCATTCTGACGCTGTTCCCCACACTTCTGGTGGTGGCCGCCGCGCTGGCCTGGTTGGACAACCGCGCCATCTTTCGAGAGTTCATCCGGGCGGTGACTCGCATCTTGCCGGAGGGGACTGGCGGCCCGGTGCGCGTCCTCATCGAGAGGCAGCATCACCCCGTCGGCATCCTGGTTCCGACCGCGCTGTTGACACTGTGGACCGCCTCCGGCATCTTCATCTCCTGGATGGAAGGCTTCCGCAGCGCCTACCGCATGCCCAAGGTCTGGGGCCTGGTGCAGGAGCGGCTGATCGCGTTCCTGCTCGTGTTTCTCACCTTCGTGCCCATGTTGTTTGCCACCACACTGATGGCCTTCGGCAATCAGATCGAGAGTTGGCTGGCGTTCCAGGCCGGCCACGAAGTCGCCCCCTATATCCTGCTGCTGTGGACCATGGGACGCTGGCTGATCTCCTCGGCCACCAGCGTGCTGGTTATCCTGCTGATCTATCACTGGGGAGTGCCGCGGATCGCGCCCTGGCACCTGTCGCTGCCAGGCGCGTTGCTGGCTACGGGCCTGTGGTTCCCCGCGACTGTGCTTTTTGGCTGGTACATTCATCGTTTCTCTACCTACAGCATCATGTATGGTTCGCTGGGCACGGCCATGGCATTGCTGGTCTGGTTGTACATTATTTCCGTCATCATCCTGGTGGGGGCCGAGTTCAACGCTCTCATCTTCCCCAAACGGCTTACCGGCGCGCCGCTGGATGCTGACTTGCAGCGGGAATTGCAGCCGACTGAATGAGCGCTGCGGACCGGATCGCCCCCCCTGCACCTGAGCGACTACCGCTGCGGCGGGCCAAGATTGTCTGCACCATCGGTCCGGCGAGCAACTCGGAGAACATGATCCGCGAGTTGCTGCGGCTGGGCATGGATGTGGCCCGTCTGAACTTTTCCCACTCCACCCACGAAGAGCATGCACGCGTGATCGAGCGGCTGCGGCGGGCGGCTGAGAAGGAAGGCCGCACGCTGGCCATCCTCCAGGACCTGCAGGGCCCGAAGATCCGCACCGGACGCTTGAAGTTTCGCACCCCGGTGATGCTGAAGCCGGGCTCGCGCGTCACCATCACACCGCGCGATGTGGAGGGAACACCCTCGCTGATCTCGACCAGCTATTCTCACCTGGCGCAGGATGTTACCGCGGGCGCACGCGTGTTGCTTTCCGACGGTTTGATTGAGTTGCGGGTGAAGATCGTTCGTGACGATGACGTCGAATGCGAGGTCGTCAACGGCGGCCTGCTCGGTGAACACCAGGGTATCAACCTGCCAGGCACCGAAGTCCAGGTTCCGGCGATGACCGAGAAGGACACCAAGGACCTGCATTTCGGGCTGAAACACGGCGTGGACCTTGTGGCAGTGTCGTTTGTCCGACGCGCCGAAGACGTTCTGGTGGCTAAACGTTTTATCAGTGATGACGGCTTCGAGACCCCAGTCATCGCCAAGCTGGAAAAACCGCAGGCCATCGACCGCCTGGAGGAAATCCTGGAAGTGGCGGACGGCGTGATGGTGGCACGCGGCGACCTGGGTGTGGAGGTCGAGCCGGAGAAGGTGCCGGTTATCCAGAAGCACATCATCCAGCGCGCCTCGGAGTGGCGCAAGCCGGTGATCACGGCGACCCAGATGCTGGAATCCATGATCGAGAACCCGCGGCCCACGCGCGCGGAAGCCAGCGATGTGGCCAACGCCGTTTTCGACGGCACCGACGCGGTCATGCTCTCGGCCGAGACCGCCAGCGGCAAGCACCCGCGCGAAGCCGTCACCATCATGGGACGGATCATTGCAGAGGCGGAGAGCGACCACAGCATGGACGCTATCCTCCTGCGCCGGCGCAACGTGCGGCGGCTTTCCATCGCCGAGACCATTTGTGAATCGGTTGCCCACGCCGCCCACGACCTCGAGATGCGCGCCATCGCCGTCTTCACTGAGACCGGGACCACGGCGCGCCTGATCTCCAAATATCGTCCGGCGGCGCCCATTTACGCTTTTACCGCTTTCCCGCAGGTGGCTAACCGGCTTAATCTCTTGTGGGGCGTGTGTCCCATGGTAGAACCAACAGCACGCACGGGCGATGACATGGCGAGCGCTGCCGAACGCGAGTTGCTGCGCCGCCATGTGGCGGCAGCCGGTGATGTGATCGGGGTGGTCGCGGGAACACAGATGGCTTCCGGATCCACAAATTTCATGCGGCTGCATGTCGTCGGATCACGCGATGAAGAGCGCGGCACGGCCAAGAGTGACCGCCGGCGTGCTCCTCGAATCAAACCGTCGCCGGAGCAGAGAAGGAGGTAGCGCCGTGTCGGAAACCAGCGAGGTCATGGCTTTGGCCGTGGTGGAAGCATTCGAGGGCAAGGACGAGGAATGTCTCCATCTTCTGCACGAGTTCTACGCGGTGTTGCGGCGCAAACAATACAGCCGCGACCTGCTGTACCGCGACCTGAAAGATTCCCGCCGGTTCATCAACATACGTTACTGGCGCTCTGATGAGACGCGCGCGCAAGCCCAGGAGGATCCCGATGTCCACAGGTTTTGGCAGCGGTTGAGCGCGATCTCGAAGGTCACAATCGTGTTCGAGCGCCTGAAAGACGTGACGCCCGCGGACTTAATGGCGAAGCGGTAGGTTTGGAAAGCAGGAAGCGGGAAATGCACCTCCTACTTGCCCTCTGCGTCCTACGCGCTTCTTAGTTGACCCACGGCCCGCGGTGCTCGCCGTTGCCCTTCTCCGGGGGCCTCTGTTCGGGATCGCGAAAATTGCCGTGCTCGTCGAAGTACTGGCTGCGGTCGTGCTTCCGCATGTAGACCTCGAACTTCTTGCCGGCGCGGCGGCGCTTCCAGCGGTAGTAGGCATTGCGCAGGCCAAAATAACTCTCGGAAGCTCCGTTCACCACGCCGAAGCGGGGCATAAACTTAACGTACAGGAAACCGAAAAATGCGCCGCCAAGGTGGGCGATGTTGGCCACGCCCGATGGCCCCTGCAGCACCATCGCAATCTCGATGAAGATCAAGATCCCCACCATGTACTTCGCCTTGATGCGGAAGGGCAGAGGAAACATGAAGATCTCGCGGTCGCCGTAAATCATGCCGTAAGCCAGCAGGATGCCGAACACTCCGCCCGAGGCGCCAATGGTGACGGTGTGTGGTGAAAGCAGAAAGCCCGTGTAGGCGATGGCAGTCGTGACCAGCGCCGCTCCGATCACGCAAAAGAAGTAGAACTCCAGAAAGCGCCGGCCGCCCCACTGCGTTTCAAATTCGGCGCCGAACATCCACAGCATGAGCATATTGAACAGAATGTGCCAGAGCCCGCTGTGAAGAAATGAGTAGCTCACGAGCTGCCACAGCAAGCCGTGGATCACCTGGGTGGGAATCAGCCCCAGCCAGGTATCCCGGGTCGACATGAAGTCCGCGATGGTGAGCTGGCCGATGAGCGAGAGCAGATAAACAGCGGCGTTGACGATTACCAGCCATTTGATGGCGCCTTTGAACGGAGGAAAGGCTAACGAAACCGCGTTGGAATTGGAGATACGGCGCATCGCATGATTGTACCCCGGCCGGCACAGTGCGCGCTGGCCGAGGACTTCTATCGTTGTGGCAGGGGCACGACCGCCACGCTGCGATGGCCCTTGGCGTCCACTGCGCGGACCGCGAAGACCACGTTGTCCTTGGAGCGTTTGAGCGTGGCCTGGGTTACGTTGCCGACCGCCTCAATATTCTGCGGTGGCCAGTCGGAATCCGTCGTCGGCCGCCACAGCACCTCGTACTTTGTGGCCAAACCTCCGGGTGACGCGCTCCAGGTGAGCGTGGAATCGTTCTCCAGGTTCCTGGTGACCAGTCGCACATTGGCGGGAGGCGCGGGAGCCGATGCTAACGAGGCCAGCGCGGCGGCGTTGAGCCGGGCTACATTGGCGACGTAGGAGAAATCAACAAACTTCGCCAGATCGCCGTATTCAACGCCCTTCTCGATGCGGGGTGTCTGGTGCTGGTGGTTATAGTCCTCGCGATACTCGGTGAAACGGACCGCGGCGAAGCCCCGCTCGTTGAAGGACATATGGTCGCCGCCGCGCAGATAGCGGTCCGGGCGCGACACCAGCTTGGGCTCGAAGCCGGGAACATACTGCTCAGCAACGTCGCGGATATAGCGCGCCAGTTGGCGTGAGGGCGAATCGTCCTCCATTCCCGTGGCGCGGATGAGCTTGATCTCGTCCGGAGTGGCGGCGGCGGGAATGCCCTCGGAAAAAACCCGCACCCACTGCGGCTGCTGCATGGTGTCGTGGGGCGTACGGTTGCCGCCCACGATGTCATTGTTGAGCACGGCTTCGACGTCAAGCAGCGCGGTTTTGGCAACCTCGGCATAGTGCGCGCTGCCGTAAAGCCCCTGCTCCTCGCCTGCCACCGCCATGAATACAATGGTCGCCGGGAATTTGTGTTTGCTCAGCACGCGCGCGCATTCCAGGCTGACGGCCGTGCCGCTGGCATCATCGTTGGCGCCAGGAGCGGGATCGGTGGTGTTGTCGTTGTCGCTGTTGCGCGAGTCGTAGTGGCCGCTCACGATATAGATTCGACCGGCATTGGCAGGGTCCGTCCCCTCCAGCGTAGCCACAACGTTGACGATCACCGTGGGACGCGGGATACGCCGCGCCGGCGGATTGACCGTAAAGCTCTGCATCTCGACTTTGAGGCAGCCATCACAATCTTTCGAGTAGCGCTCGAACTCGGAGCGTATCCATTCACGCGCGGCACCGATACCACGTCCCTTGGCGACCGCAGCCTCATCGGCGGCGGAGAGCGTGCTGCGGTTGTGGAAGCTGACTAGCTTCTCGATGGTGGCCTTCACCCGTGCCGGCGAGACTTCCTTCACCCCGGACACGATGTGAGCGTCCAATTCCGGGGTCTTGGGCGTACGGGCGCGCTGCTGCGCTACTGCGATGAGGACCGCCAATGTTACCAGGGCTCCCCCCGCCACCCATTTCCTGAGCTGAGCCATGCTTCCCTCTGAACGGAAATTTCGTACCATCCCGGCGTCCAGGGTGCGCATCTTCC
>Ga0335077_10004729_pt1 | contig 16615 bp, 18 predicted proteins | sample Lox_Sample_31_FD_207151 | JGI IMG/M metagenome (GOLD analysis project Ga0335077, IMG submission 207151) | Soil microbial communities from Loxahatchee National Wildlife Refuge, Florida, United States - Lox_Sample_3.1 | ecosystem: Environmental > Terrestrial > Soil > Wetlands | place: USA...
GATCGCCACTCCACCCTTCATCGCAGGAAAAAACCGCCACTGTTGCAAAGTGCTCAGCAGAATCTGATTGAGCCGTGGATCCGCGGTCGGCTTCGCCAGCGTCACTTTCACACTTCCGCCGTAAGAAACCTCGAAGTGCGCCACCGCCACCGCTTCAAAAGCGACGTCGCGCAAGTCGTCCGGAATTTTCGGCACCGGCGAATAGATCGCCCGCGCTCCGAGGCTGTCGCTGCCGAGCCCTGACCCGCCGCCCTTCTCTTGCGGCGCACTGCTACTCTCGGCACTGCCGCGCGTACCCGCGCCGTTGGTGCTGGCGCTCGATTCCGCGGGCGCTTCCTTTCGCGTCCCGGCGAACGAGGGCGGAGCTTCTGGGATGATCAGCTTGTGCGAATGCCCCGGCGCTTTGCGCCGGACCTCGACGTGGGGCTTGGGTTTGGGTGGCGCCGAGGCGACCGGATGCGGCACTGCCGCGGGGCCGCCCTGGAGACCTGCAACCGGGGGTAACTCGACGATGCGCGCTTCGATCGGCTTCAGTTCCGGCAACGGCGGCGCCGTTTGCTTCAGCACGAGCGCGAAGCCAAGCAGTATCGCGGCCCAGATCGCGATCGATAGTGGCGCGATCCAAGCCAGACGCCGCCAGGGTTCGTCCAGGAACGGCGAAGCTGTCTGAACCGCACCGTTCATTCGCGCTTGACCGCGATCAGAAAGTGCTCCACTCCAGCCCGGCGCGCCTGGAGCATCGCCTCCACCACGATACCTTCCGGCGCCGCGCCGTCCGCGTTGACCACTACTCCCTGATCCTGGCCTTGCAGCATGCTTTTGAGCGTGAATGCCATCGTCGACAGCGTGGTCGGGGCCTTATCGAGAAATATCTTGCTATCCTTGGTAATAGTCAGTGCGACCGGCTCCTTGTGCTGCAGGTTGGGCGCGTCACCCTGCGGAAGGTTGACCGTGATCGAGTTGAGACTTTGCATCGAGAGCGATGCCAGCATGAACGTCACCAGCAGGAAGAACATCACGTCGATCATCGGGATGATCTCGATTCGGCCACGCCGATAACCGCGTCCCTTGCGCAGCGTCATCGCTTGACCCTCCCCTCGCGCGGCGCGAGCGGGGTCACGCTGACGACGGTCTCCTTTCCATCGGTTTCCTCGTCCAGGCGGATGTGGTCAATCAATCTCGATCCCAGCCGTCCCAGATGATCGAGCGCCTGCGACTGCATGCGCGCGAAGAAGTTGAACCCGAACAGCGCAAAGAGCGCGATCAGAAGGCCGAGCGCCGTCGCGATCAGCGCCTGGGCCACACCCGAAGTCACTTGAGTCGGCGCGACCAGTCCCGATCCGCCGATTACCTTGAAGGCCTGCATCATGCCGGTGATGGTTCCGAGCAGGCCCATTAACGGCGCCGCGGTAACCACCGTTTCGAGTACCCACAAGCCGCGGCTGAGGCTCTTCTCGATATCGCCCGCTTCGTCGCCGGCGCGCGACTCGACCCACCACGCCGGCTTGTTGCGATTTTCGCGAATCACCCCGAAGAACCGCTTGTACGCATTCACCGGCGGGAGAGTCGCTAGTTGGCGGTCCAATTCATCCCAGGAAAAGCCGTAGGTCTCGACCAGCTCCGCCAGCGAGCGCGGCAATCTCAAGCATCGAGAGTAAGCCACCGCCCGGTCACAAATGATGAGCACAGCGATTATCCCAAGAAATAGCAGCGGATACACCATCGCTCCGCCGTAGCGGAGCGCGTCCCAGGCTGCCCTTGCTTCGTTCATTTTCCGTTACTCGATTTGGAAGGCTTTGTTATGAGGCCCAAGTCATTGCATCAGCGGGGCTGGCGACTAGCCAGGAGTGACATCTCTTTGCGTGCGGAACCCCCGACGCCCGGTTGAACCCTGTCCTTCCAACCGTCTCATCGCCGCGTTGAATTTGGAAACCATTCCCATGCCCGTCACCCGCCAACGGGCGGACCAGTAGCCCCATTATCGGCTTCCATTTGTAGCACCAGCCTCGGTAGTCCAGAGCGCGATCGCAGCACGAAGGATTCCGCTGCCGTATCGAATCCTTCCTTGTTTGCGACGATGATGTATTCGCCCGCCGGAACTCCCGCGAATCGGAAGTGACCGCTTATATCGCTCTCGCCTTTGGCCACGATGCGGCCGTCGCTCGTCTGAAGAATGAGGATCGCCGCCGAAATTGGGTGCCCTGATGAACTGACCACCGTGCCCGCGAGCAGGCCGCGGGTGATGCCCGAAGTTGCCTGAGCGAAGGCGGCCGACCCACCCGTTTGCAAAGAGAGGGTGGCGAATGCGAGCGCGACGCCAATACTGCGTAGAAACTCAGTACACGTGGCCTGAACTGGCGGGGAGCATGGTCTCCGTTGGCGGTGCCAAAATATGCTCTTTTCCCACAGACACTTCAAATTCGCTCGCAGTGTTATCGGGATGCGAATATGGAATCTCGAATTCACTTTATTTCCTCCGTTTTACCAACGAAGGAACTCCGCTGTGCTGCGGCGATTCCCAAATGCTTCTAAGTCCTTCATCCCAAACCCTTCTTGCGGTTTCCTCACCGTGAGAAAATGGGGGTAAGGGACGGAAGATCCCATTTGATGCCGCCGAAGAACGCGCGGCGCGGACCGTATTGCGCGGCGAAGACGCCGATTCCACTACCGTTGCGAATCTGGTACGTGCGATCGTTGAGATTGATAACGGCGGCTCGCACTTCCATCGCGCCTGCGTTGGGCAGAACGAAGCGCTTGCGTATACCGGCGTTGAGTTGGATGTAGTACGGCAGATTTCCCGTATTGGCAAAGCCAGATCGAAGCCCACTTCCGTAGATTCCGTCGATGCTGAAGGTGAAGCCCTGCCAATTGTAGACCGCGCCGGCCGAAGCGGAGAAGGTCTGGTCGTGGTCCAGGAAGATATAATGATTTGCGATGTATGCGAGTTCATCCGGCTCGAAATTAAACTGCCCGGATTCGACCTGGGTGCCCTGCGCGACGCTGTAGTCGAAGTTTTCGTAAAGATAGATATTCTCGTGAGCGTATGAACCAGTCTGCTCGACCCCGTATACACGGCCTTTCGCGTAGTTGAAGGTTTCGAAAATCAACGCTGGTCCGAACTGGCCTTCGTCGATCAGATCGGCCGCCTTCTTGTAGTACGAATCAATTCCAACGTTGAGTCCGGGAATTACCTGCTGGGTCACTCCGGCGTCAAAGTAGTGATCGCGCTCGACCGTTGGATTGCCGTTGCCCAACGACGACGGCGCGCCAGTCGTGGTCGCGAATTTCTGGATCGATTCGACCGTCACGAGTTCTGTTGGCGGCGGCGTGAAAAGACGGGCATAGGCAGCGTGGAGCGTGGTGTTCTTGAAGAGACTATATACCGCGCCGACCCTCGGGCTAGCCTGGTCGGCGCGCTCCAGTCCATCGTAGAGGTCAAAACGCACGCCGTAATTGATCGTGAGTTTCTCGATAGGCTTCCATTCGTCCTGGGCATAAACGCTATAGATCCAGGTCTGGAGCGCCTTGTTATCGACAATGGAGATAGGGACGGTCGAAGGAATGCCCGTAGCCTGATTAACTGGGAAAGTCGCCTCGTGATTGTCGATCTCGGCGCGCTCGGCGTCGAAGTATCCGCCGAGACGAAACGTATGAGTCGGGAACGCCCGGTAGGTCGCATCGGCCTGGACGCCGTTGCCCCAATCGCTACGGAAGACTCTTGAAGCGGCGCCGTTGTAGATCAGGTCGCCATCGAAATCCGGGTAGAACGAAACTGTCGAATAGCGGCTGAATGGGGCGATCTGGTAGTCGAACTTGGAACCGATAGTCCCTTGAAGAGCGAATACCCCGAAATAGTTCTGCTCGAACTGGTTCTCATCCACTCCCGCAGACGGATAGACCGGCACGCCCGAGAGCGCGAAGACCTGCGGTTGATCGGGATTCGCCGGAATTTGAAAATGATTCACGTCCGAGCCGGTTATGAGGCTGAGCCGCGTCGTGGGATCCAAAAAATATGAAAAGTAGCCGAATCCTGCGCCTTGGTAAGATTGGTCGTGGATCGGCGACGGCCCCGGAGTCGGCGGCTCGACGCCGCGCGTCGTACTGAAATACTGACCGGTCACGAAATAGCTCAATTTACCGACTGAGCCTCCATACTCGAAGCTGGGCTGAATCGTCGAGCGCTGCCCGCCATAGAACTCGACATCGCCGCCATTTTCCAGCAAACCGTCCTTAGTCTTGATATCGATTACGCCAGCCGTGCGCAGTCCAAACTCCGCCGGCAAGGCGCCCGTCAGCAGGCTGACGCTTTGTGCGAAGCGCGGGCTGATCACCTGTCCGAACCCGGTGATCCCCTCCGGCAGCTGAACACCGTTTATCCGATACTGCAGATTGGCATGGTCGCCGCGCACGTGAAGCTGACCAAACGAATCTTGCACCACGCTGGGTGCTTGAAGGAGCACTTGGTTGAGCGAGGTGTTGTTGCCTTGAGGCAGGTCCTGAATTGCTTTCTCACTAAAGCGGTATACGCTACCGCCGGTCTCAGGCGACAGGCTGTTGCGCGCCTTGTTGAGACGCTGCGCAACCACCGCCATGCTGATCTCTGCTTCTGACTGCAGTGCGAGGGTCAAGGGCTTAGCGCCCTGCCCGGTAACGTCGACGATCGCGGTGGCAGCCTTAAAAGTTGGCTTTCTTGCGACCACCGCATAGACCGCGGGCGCCACGCTGGCGAAGGTGAAACGACCCTCGGCATCGCTCTTCGCCTTCGCGACGATCTTGCCTGAGCTGTCCTGAATTTCGAGAGCGACGCCCGCAAGCGGCCTGCCAAGCGCGTCGGTAACTTTTCCGGTGACGGTCTTTCGAGCTGGCTCCGACGCCAGCGCGCCGTCGGCAGAGGACACAAGTGGTTGGATCAACAGAATTGTCAGCCCAAGCATAAGTATTGTGAACGATCGCATCGCAGACCCCTCATTCCAGAGTGTTGCGCCGCCGTGATTTCGCCGCGCGGCGTCACGCGTGGCCAAAAAACCCACGCGCATCGACTATTCAGCTCTTCGAAAGGTGAGAGTTCAGACCGATGCGGGCGGAGCCCTGCCGAAAAGATGCGAACGGTAGGAGGAACACGGCTCCGACTGGATTGCGGAAGAAACGACAAGCTCCGCTAGGGTCGGCGCGTTCAGAGAAGGCGTAGCAATAAGTACGGTCGGAGAATGGACACGGAAGAAGCAGATGGCACAAAGACCGTTGTCCGCGCTGGCGGCCGCGAAAATCGAACAGTCAGATCCGGCAGGAAAACGATGATAATGTGCGGCGCCGAGCGACTGCATTACCAGTAGAATCGCAACAGCAAGAACTGCGACGCCGCGCTTCCATGGCCGGCCATTTTGCTTTGAGGCAGCTTGCATCAACAGATCATTGAACCATGTTCAGTCAGATTTCCGGTGTAATGAACGTGCCTTTTTCGTTTCCCGGGGTCAAGACGATCCCGTGCACGTCCCGCGTACAAGCCGTCTTCCTGCAGTAAACATTTCTCTGATTTGACGTTGTGACGCTGCAGCCATCCGGGTCGAGAAGGTTGCGCTCGAGATCCCATGTCTCGGCACCTCGCGCAAATGCCCCCTTTCATCGTCCGTTTTCTTTCCGTCGATGGACGTTCCCCAAAATTGGGCTGAGTTATCGGAGCACACCTCAGATCAGCCAGCATCAGTTCATCCCAGCGTGGGCCGGACGTGCGGCATCTAAGACCGATTCCTTGTACGACCAATACCAGGCAGCTGTTCCTGCCACCATCATTACGATTGCGATCAGCTGAGCCTCACTCAATCCCCCAAGAACCCGTGGGTTGATTCGGACAAACTCCACGAAAAAACGAGAAGCGCCTGCGAGCAGGAGATACAGATAAAAGACCTGACCGTTGGTCGTCACTCTCCGTCGTAGAGACCACAAAACCGCGAACACGATCAAGTAGAGCGCGGTCTCATAAAGCATTGCCGGATGAACTTTGACGCCAGGATAGAAGCCCGAAACGAGATTTCCGTTGCGGTCGAGGCTGAGAACGGTGTGCGCATTCCAGCCAACAATCGCATTCCTGAAGGCTACGCCGACAGGCAATTTGGTCGGAGTTCCCCAGTCACCGTCACCTGAAAGAAAGCATCCAACGCGGCCGAGCGCTTGCCCAATGGCGGCGGCTGGAGCAGCCACGTCGGCCATCTGCAGTGACGGCACCTTATACCGGTGTGCGACCAGGCAACAGCCGAGCATCCCTCCGATGAGGCCGCCGTACCAGACGAATCCCGAGCCTGAAAAGATCATGGTCGTCGCTTGTGCGCTATAGGCGTGCAGATTGTCCAGGATGTCATAGATTCTTCCGCCCACGAGGCCAGCGATCGCCGCCCAAATCACGAGCGACGATGCAAAATCGGCACTTAGATTCTTCCGCTTGCATTCCTCCATAACCACAAAATTCGCAGCGATGAAGCCGAGCGCCATCATCATACCGTAGCTGTAGACATGGATCGCGCCGATCCCAGGAAATGGTCCAATAGTCACAAGTATCGGGATCACGTTCTAACCTTCAGCGAAGTAAACCTCTTTGTGGTTTCAAGCTCGGCGTCGGCAAACTCGAAGAATCAGGTTGACCTTTATTGCAACAGCCGACGTCGTAGTCTTTGGTCATCTCCTCAGCAGGCGACTGGTGAGGAAAATCGCCAGCATACCAGCCGCTGTGGCCGCACCGACCAACGGCGAGTCGTACTCTTTCGCTTGTGGTAGAAGGTCTGAGGCACCGATGTAGAGAAACGAGCCGGCAAAGAACGCAAGCACCAGCGGCAGTAATCCATCTAGCTTGACTAGCAGAGTGGTGGCGGCGCCGAGAACGGGTGCAAGCATGTCCACTGCAAGCCAGAACAAAGCGCGTCGCCGCGAATTTCCGTGCACAAGCACGACGGCTACGGTGTTAAGGCCGTCGCTCAGGTCGTGCGCAATAATTCCCATCGCGATCAAGAGCCCCAATTCGGCGCTGGCCTGAAAGCCGACTCCGATCGCTACGCCGTCGAGAAAGCTGTGGGCACAGAGGCCTCCCGCCGACAAGACGCCAAGTTGCTGCTCATCGCTCGTGATCCCGCGAGCATGCCGGTCGGCGCGACCCATCGCTGCATACCGTTCCATTCCGAAGAAGACCAGGAAGCCTAAGCCTGCCAGCGGCATATGTGAAGATCCGCCGTCCATCGCGAAGAGTTCAGGCAGCATGTCGAAGAGAGCCACTCCGATCACGGCGCCGGAGCTGAACCCGAGCAAGAGATGAAGCCGATCACGAAACCTGAGGGCTGCAATGCCTCCCAGGCCCGTAGAGGTGAGAGTTATAGACGCAAGGACGAGTGGCATAAGAAACATCAGTTTGGTCACGTCGCGGCCCGCGCCCACTCGGTGCCCAGTGCAGCGATCACGCGGAACCCGCTTAAAGCTTGATGTACATGTTTGCGATTCGCTGGTTCGTAGCTGACGGTGACAGCGAACCGTGCTAGCGGCTCGGTCGTTGAAGCCTCTCGGAGCGCGTCGCTCCACGAGGTGAAACGAATCGTTAGCGCGAGTTCGTACTTTCGCGACTCGCTGATTGCCGCCTCCGGCACACGACTCATCTGCGGCCAGGCGCAGGAGTAGGCGATGTACATCTCGTGGCGAGTATATGAACCCCAACGCCTCGGCAGTCCCTCCGAATCGTTCGCGTGGTCCTCGGGTAATCCAGGACAACTGAAATCGGTTCGTAGCCAGTTCGAGCGATTGGTGATTGCGACGATCCTGCGCAAAGGTGGATCCACCAAACCCAGGTCCAGTGCTGCCGAGCCTTGGCACGAAACTCTCGCCATCGGTTTCACATCGCCTGATTCGGGCATCACGCCGTCACAGTCTTGAAAGTTCTGCGCTGGTTGCTTGACTTATTGATAATGATATCTCAACATCGTAAAGTCAATCATCGGAAGGAGCTCTTTCTCATGCCTCAATTCCTTGCTGAGCGCCCGGCAAACAGGGCGAGCTCAATTGCGGCACAAGTAAAGCAATGGGTTAGTGATCTCTTCGCGGTTGACGAAGATGCAACGTGATGGTGACGCAACTGCAACGCTCAGAACCTGGCTGCCCCCCGTTGGAGACCAAGATCGCCATCCTAAGCTACAGCGGCAATCGTCAGTACAAACTGCACAAGGCCATCGCTGAGGTCGTCGAAGCTGACATTCGAGTTCTCGCTAATCTGGCGGGGGACCAGGCGTCCACGGGGCCAAACCAGAACAAAAAGGGAGTCGATTGAAATGGAAGCTGTCGGTCGGGATAACAAAGTGCCAATTACCGTACTCACCGGATTTCTGGGAGCCGGTAAGACCACGCTGCTCAACCGGATCTTGACCGAGCAACATGGCAAGCGAATAGCGGTGATCGAGAACGAGTTCGGCGAAGTGGGGGTTGATCAGGAACTGGTCATCGGGGCGCAGGAAGAAATCTTCGAGATGAACAACGGTTGCATCTGCTGCACGGTCAGGGGCGATCTAATCCGCATCCTCGGCAACCTAATGAAGCGCCGCGACAAGTTCGACTACATTCTGGTCGAAACGACTGGGCTTGCCGATCTAGGTCCGGTAGTCCAAACCTTCTTCGTCGACCATGAAATGCAGGCCAAGCTGCGACTGGATGGTGTGGTGACTGTGGTCGATGCGAAGCACATCTGGCAGCACATCGACGATACTCCCGAGGCACGAGAGCAAATCGCCTTCGCCGATGTCATCATCCTCAATAAAACGGATCTGGTTTCGGAAGACCAATTGGCGCTGCTCGAGAGCCGAATCAGAAACATGAACGCCGTAGCGAAAATCCATTCCACACGGGATGCTCAGGTTGAGATCGATTCGGTGTTGAACGTCGGCGGCTTCAATCTCGGCCGCGCGCTTGAAGTCGATCCGAAATTCATGGAGCCGGAATATCCCTTCGGTTGGGCGGGAGTGTACGAACTCACTGGAGAATTCTACGACCTACGGCTGCACGGCGTCGCGTCCCCCGAGGTGAAAATGGTTATGCTGCCGGTTCCTGAAGGCTCCGGCATCGACGAATTGCGGGACGATGCCAGATTGCTATTTTCGGTGAAAGAAGCCCGCGTGCCGCAGGGTTCCCGGATCCGACCTGGATGTAAGCTGCTTCAGCTCCAAAACAATGGAGGAAGCTCAGTATTTCGGGTTGAGATCGATTCGCCCGGACGCTATGCGCTCTTCGTGGAGTGTAGCTTCCAACAGTATCAATTTGCGCTTTGCGGACTGCCGGGCATGGTCGAGTTGCAGCAAGTGCAGGTCTTCAAGATACCCCGCCAGCACGACGAACAGGTGACTTCCGTGGGCATTGAGAGCGACCGCGACCTAGATCCCGATAAGTTCAATAGGTGGATCGGTGAACTTCTTCGGACACAGGGGGCCGACATCTTCCGTACCAAGGGAATCTTGAGCATGCGTAACGAGCCGCACCGCTACGTGTTTCAGGGAGTTCACATGTTGTTCGACGGCCGAGAGGGCCGACTCTGGGGTGCGGAGCCGCGCCGCAGCCAACTGGTATTCATCGGGCGTAATCTCAAGCGCACCAGACTGCAGGAAGAGTTTCGCGCATGCCTGGCGTAAGTTGTGTTCCGGGCAATTCGCTGTCCGTGACCAGATTCTCTCGGCGCTCATGTCACCGCGCTCGCGTGGAGCGCGGATGGCGACGTGGCAGCTGCAGAGCAATCGGTTGAAACGTCACTATTGTCCACGCTGGAACACACCATGATTAGTCGATCCGAAATCACCATCTTATGCCGTCGGCTGGAAAGCGAACTCCAGAAGGCGGATTTTGTCTTCGATGACGTTCAATTTAACGAGTTCGAGGAGACCCTGTGCATCGTTGTGGACGACGGGCCGAAACGGCGGCTTTCCCCTTTTCCGCGGATCGATTCCGGGGATGGAGCGACAATAGATGCACGCATACTCTGGGATCTTCTGCGAAACTTTATGCTAATCGGGACGAACCCAACGATTCAACTGCGGCACAAGCGTTCAGCATCAAACTGATGAGGTTCGCGGGTGTAACTCGCGGTTGGCTTGACGCTGATGTCCCTAACGTCTCGCTCCGACATGCGGGCGAGGTTTCTAAGTGATGTGGTGATTGTCGAAACCATAGCTCCGCAATATCATACCGATATGGCTCCTCCCACTGCTTCAACATCATCGAAGATTCGTCGGAACACCCAGCAACGCCGTGAAATACGGGAGGTCTTCGAGCGAAATAATAGGCCACTTGCATCGGACGAGGTTTTGCGGCTTGCGCAACAGCGGGTGGCCGGACTGGGCATGGCGACGGTCTACCGCACGATAAAGGCTTTGACCGACGAAGGATGGTTGGTTCCGGTTGAAGTGCCGGGCGCGCCGCCGCGTTACGAGGTGCGCGGCAAGGCTCATCACCATCATTTTCATTGCCTTAGGTGCGGCAAGCTATTCGAACTCGACGGATGCCTCGAGCGCTTAGGGAAATTGATTCCGCCCTCCTTCAGAGTGGTCGATCACGTCGTGATGATCTATGGCTATTGCGCCAGTTGTGATTGTGGCCTCAAGAGCAAGCTGACAGCGGTTCGGCGGAATCCCACTTCCCATGTGTGACCCTGCTTCTTCTAAAAAGCATGATCACCAGATTATGCTTCGCAACGTGCAGGCGAAGACGAAGCTCTTGGACAGGGCGCAGCGGATACGCGGCCCGATCGAAGTGGTGGATCGCACGCTTGAAGACCATATAAGCTGAACAGAAGTGCCGCATCTCGTGGTCTCAGCGCGTGAGCCGTGAATAGCCTGATGGCGTAGATCGACGGGGATCACATCGAATGTGCCGTCTTACTTTGAAATAGGTCACATTGTGAGGAATCCGCGTCTCCGCAGATGAGTTTTATGCTCTCCCATTTTCAAGCGGCTGTCCTGGGAACGCTCCAGGGTGTCTCCGAACTATTCCCGATTTCGAGCTTGGGTCATAGCGTGATTTTACCAGGTCTTTTGCACTGGCAGATTGATCAGAATGCAGATTATTTTCTGACCTTTGTCGTGGCAACGCATTTCGCAACCGCGCTAGCGCTGTTCCTTGTATATCGGAATGCATGGGCTCGCATCATATATGGATTGCTCAGCTCCATATGGGCGCTGGAGTTCAGGCCCACAAATCCTGATGCGAAATTAGGCTTTCTACTGATCATTGGCACTGTTCCCGCTGGAGCCGCCGGTCTCATCTTCCAAAGGCAGGTGCAGAGGCTCTTCATCTCGCCGGCGGCAGCCGCGCTTTTTCTTATGTTGAATGGAGGGTTACTCTATTTGGCAGAGCGCCTGAGAAGAAACGCCAAGGCGAGCGAAGACCTCAACCGCATAGATGAGCGGATTGCCGCCCAGATGTCGTGGTGGCAGTCGGCGAAGGTCGGATTAACGCAAGTTCTTGCGCTATTGCCGGGATTTTCGAGGACCGGATCGACCATCGCCGGGGGGCTTTTGATCGGTTTCTCTCATGAGGAAGCGCTCAGATTCTCGTTTCTTCTGGCGACGCCAATTATCGGCGCGGCGGCGCTCCTCAAGCTACCCGTGCTTCTGCATTCAGGCAGTGTTTTTGCGATCGATAACGCTGCGCTCGGCGCACTCTGTGCGGCAGTAGCTGCCTGCGTCTCCATCAAGGTTCTGACCAGATATTTCCAGACCAAGACCCTGACTCCATTTGCGATCTATTGTGCCGCGGTCGGCCTACTTAGTCTGATTGTACTAGGCGTAGCACGCTGATGTACGGGTTTTAGCGCCGGTGACGACCGCGGCTCTGAGCTCCAGCCGGCGACGGCTCGGCGAAATACCACTTCGCGGGTATCATCTGTCGCTTTTTGATAGTGATTGCCTGCTTTATGCTGAGCGCATTCGGGAGAAGAGAAGCTCTTAAATAATTAGCCATGAATGCGAATGTGTTTTCATCAGATGCTGAAAACCGCGGCGCCACTTCAGATCGGTTCGATCGTCTTTTCTGGAATCGTCTTTGGCGGTTGCTCCGTCCCTATTGGGCGTCGGAAAGACGTTTCCAGGCCTTGGTACTGATTGCGGCCATCACGGTGCTGAGTCTTGGCGTGGTGGGGATGCAGGCGATCTTCAGCTACGTATCGCGGGACGTAATGAACGCGCTGCAGGCGAAAGACGCCGTCCGTTTTCATCATCTATTGATGTTGTTCGTCGTTTGGATCGTCCTGTTCGTGCCGATAGCCGCCTTTTATCCGTATTTAACCGGGCTCCTCAGGATCGACTGGCGAGACTGGATGACGGAAACGTTCGTGCAAAAAATGCTGCGGGGCAATGCCCTTTACCTCATCATGCGCGACCATACAGTTGATAATCCGGACCAGCGGATCAGCGAAGACGTCAACAGTTTCACTGGCGGCGCGCTCACCTACTCGATGACGGTGCTGCGGGCGATCGTGACCGCGATAATGTTCTTTGCAATCCTGTGGGCAATCTCACGCTGGCTTGCCGTATGCTTGATCGGTTATGCGCTAACCGGCACCTGGTTGGCGGTCGTGATCGGGCGACGGCTCGTGGTGATCAACTTTAATCAGCAACGGTTCGAAGCTGACTACCGCTTCGCGTTGGTCCACGCGCGCGACAATGCTGAAGCGATCGCATTGTACGATGGCACGCGCGACGAAGCTAATCAATTGCGACGGCGCTTTGCCAACGTAGTCAACAATTTCAAGCTGCTTATCTTATGGCAGCGGCGTCTGACTTTTTTCACTGCAGCCTACGACAATGCGGCCGGACTTGTCCCGTATTTCGTGCTTGCCGGGGCCTACTTTTCCGGCCGCTTCCAGCTCGGCGAATTCACCCAGGCTGCATACGCGTTTTCGGTGCTGCAGGATTCGCTGTCGCTGGTCGTCGACCAATTCCAGGAGCTCACCGATTACGCGTCGGTGGTTAACCGTCTGGCGGCATTCGAGGAAGCATGTGAAAGCGCCCGTAGCGACCGGAGCGATGGCAGGCCGCAAATCGAAGTGGTCGAAGATGACGCGCGGGTTGCACTCGAGGACGTCTCTTTAGCGACGCCCGATTGGGCGCGCATGCTGCAGCAGCATGTCTCACTCACGCTTGCCAAGGGCGACGCGCTTCTGCTCACCGGGCCGACCGGCGCGGGCAAGACTTCGCTCATGCGAGCAGTGGCGGGCCTGTGGAAATTTGGCAGTGGGCGCATCCTGCGGCCGCCGGTCGATGCGATTATGTTCATGCCGCAAAAGCCGTATCTGATCCTCGGTTCGATTCGCCAACAGGTTCAATACCCGCGCGCCGACGAGGTCAGCGACGAAACTCTCATTGAGGTGCTGCGGCAAGTCGACCTCGCCCACCTACCCGAGCACTTCGGCGGGCTTGACGCGGAACTCCACTGGGCGGACTTGCTGTCGGGCGGCGAGCAGCAGCGGCTGGCCTTCGCGCGGCTCCTGCTCAACCGTCCCCGCTTCGCGATTCTCGACGAGGCCACCAGCGCGCTCGATGTGGCCTCTGAAGAGCGCTTGTACTCGCAGCTCGCGCGCCTGCCGACCGCCTTCATCAGTATCGGGCACCGGCCGAGCCTGCGCAAATTCCATAACCAAGTAATGGAGCTGTCCCTCGGTTTCGAAACCAGCATCGTAACCGATGGGCGCGATAGCGACGAGCCTGCAACCTGACGGAAAAATGCGGGCGAGAAGTCCCTCGCGCCGAACAATTGCGGCGACGATGAAGGCCACAACACTGGCTGCGCGACTTCCCCTAAATAGAGATATCTATGCCAATGCGAGGGCAGAACTGGTCGGTTGCACGACCAGGGGAAGCGCTACACAGCCTCGGGATGAGTCCTCCCATCCAAGACGCGGCGATTCGTTTAGCACGAGGTCGACGGCTTACACGCGTACGGCTCGCAACACTAGTGATACTTGCATTGTCAGGATGTTTAAACCTTGCGGGCTGCAGCGATGTAACTTATGTCGCTCGGGCCGCCTATGAAGAGGGACGCTTGCTCTGGCACCGCAGGCCTATCCGCAGCGAACTCGCGAGCGACGATCTTTCGCCCGAGATACGCGACCGCCTGGAAACCGTGCTCAAGGTCAGGGAATTCGCGCGCGATAAGCTCGGCCTGAACGTAGGCGGGGCGTATACAACCGTTACCGACGTCGAGCAGGGAGCTGTGGTGTGGGTTGTGATGGCGGCGCCGCAGGATTCGCTCACGCCCTATTCATGGTGGTTTCCGATTGTGGGTTCGGTGCCCTACCGTGGATATTTTTCCCATGAAGCGGCGGAGAAGGAGGCCTCTAATATGGAAGGAGCCGGCTACGATACGTATATTCGACCCGCTGTCGCCTTTTCGAGCCTGGGTTTTTTCGACGATCCGCTACTCTCAGATTTGCTCAAGCTCAATCGCGTCGAACTGGCCGGCGTGATCATTCATGAGCTGTTTCATCGCACCTATTTTCTTGCAAGCGACGTTATGTTTGACGAATCCGCGGCCACCTATGTGGGCAATCGTGGTGCGATTGATTATTTTAACACTACCGAGGGTCCCAACTCACGCGACACCGAGGCCGCGCGCGGCATGCTTGAGAGCGACTTTAAGTTTGCACACTTTCTTGACGAGCAGAGAGCGCGCCTAAGTACTGTTTATGCGACCAATCTACCACAGGAGGAACTTCTGAAGCGACGCAAAGTACTATTTGCTGAGATAAGTTCCGACTATGTCAGGCAAAAGCGGATGCTCTCAGGACTGGAGCGCTTCAACCTGGATAAGACACCGATCAACAACGCCGTTCTGATCGACTATCTGATTTACTTCCACGACTTCGACAATTTCGCAACACTCGAACGCATGCATCATGGGGATTTGAGGGCAACGATTCATTCGATAATCGAGCTCGCGAAGAACAATCCCGAGGATCCGTTTTTCGCTATCTGGCAAGCGACGCATAGCACGCACGCAATGACGACTGTGTCTTCGCCTTCCACTTCTCGATGAGTGGCGATTGCATTCTTTGCGCTTCGTGAGCTTTCGCCCACGCTACTGCATAGAGCGTCCGTCATTTCCTTTGTAGCGTGCAACCATGAGAGTGCTGACGGCATCGGCTAGTTCATGGCCTGCGCGAATCTTCCGTTAAATAATTCAGCTATCGAGCGCCGCCAAATTGCGGCGTGCGTAGGCACAATTAGAGCGACTCTAGTCGAGGTGATATCCTCGCTCAGAGCGGCTTCGCGCTGGCCACGAGTTTAGGAATGTAGTTAGTAAACTGACGCTCGGTCTATGCAGCCGGATGCAAGTTGTCAATTTTACTGTTCTGTGATTTAATTCGCGGTCAGCAGGCTAAGCCGATGACGTGGCGGAGGCGGTGCGCTGGAGTGGTGCAAGGCGCAAGGCATGGGCGTTTCAGCGAGACCGCGCGAACGCTGGCGGCCATGATGGCGATCGCGCTGTTCTCGGGATGTTCGATATGGGCAAACCGCCCGACTGGCGCTTCCTACGCCGCAGGTCAGCAACCGCTGGTGCATGTCGTGCGTCCCAGCGAGACTGCCTATTCCATCGCCCATGCTTACGGGGTCAGCGTTGTGCGCCTGATGCGCGACAACAACCTCAGCGATCCGCGAGAACTGCGCGTGGGCCAAAGCCTGACCATTTCCGGTGCCTCTAACTACGCCTTGCTCGACTCATCGGAGCGCTTACCCGCGAGCATACTGTGGAACGTCCCGCGTGCCTCACGCCAGTTCGCATGGCCGGTGTGGTTGGGTACGGTGACTTCTGCCTTCGGGATACGCGACGGCGTGATGCATAACGGCGTTGATATCGCATCGCCGGAAGGTACCCCTGTGCATGCGGCTGACGCTGGGGTGGTGGCGTTCGTGGCGCGCTTGCCCGGCTACGGCAATACCGTCATCATCCGCCATTCCGAAAACTATGTGACCGTATACGCCAATAACAAGATAAACCTGGTACGGGTGGGCCAAGGCGTCAGCCGCGGCCAAGTCATCGGCGAGGTCGGCACCAGTGGGCGCATCACTGGCCCCCATCTATATTTCGAGGTGCGCTACGACAACCTCGCCTATAATCCACTGAGTTACCTCCCGCCGCTCAGGCCGTCAGGCGCGACAAGCTTCGCCCGCAACGACCCCTCCGAGTAATTCCCGGTCGCACCGCAATACGCTCGGCTCGGAGGAGCTGAACGATGAAATTGAGGCAACTTTGCAGCCTGGTCGGTGACTTTCCAGACGTGCCCGCGCCTGAGCGGGATGCCGGGATTGCACTCAGATCGAGACACTGAAAGAGAGGGCTGCACCGGTCACCGCAGCGCCGCGCAGTATTCACACCCAACGGCCCTCGTTCAGCCTGGCCGAGATATTCGCAACTGGGAACGAAGGTGCGTCGGCACCGATTCTCAGTATTTCTTCATCAGGCGGTAGCCACTGTTCCGTGATCGTCGCAGTGCCTCTGGTGCGCGTGATGCAGGTGGCCTTTTACCAGATAGTCGGTATGGCTGCCGTGCGGAATCGCCTCATGCCCACACTCCGGGCCATGAGAATGCTTCTCATCGTGGGCGTTA
>Ga0335077_10004733_pt1 | contig 16603 bp, 16 predicted proteins | sample Lox_Sample_31_FD_207151 | JGI IMG/M metagenome (GOLD analysis project Ga0335077, IMG submission 207151) | Soil microbial communities from Loxahatchee National Wildlife Refuge, Florida, United States - Lox_Sample_3.1 | ecosystem: Environmental > Terrestrial > Soil > Wetlands | place: USA...
CCGAGTCTGGAAGCAATTGCCCAATGCGGTGCCGATCGGGGGAATTAGCCATGTTCCAAATCACTCCGCACACTTGCCGTGCCTTTACATTCGCAGAAGTTCTTATCATGGCGGCGATGAACGTCGAAAGCGTCCGCGTGAGCCTCAATGGCCGCAACGGCGCCGACAGTCTGGGAACGCCGGACAAATATGCTCGTCATGTTGTTCGTCCAAGGACTCCCCAAGCACCGCAATTGTGAGCGGTAGATGGAGAAGATTATGGCAGACGCAGCTGTTGCTTTCACCAACTTCGAAAACCAAGAAGGAACGGGTTTTGAAGAAATGAGCGAATTCGAAGTCAATGGAATGAATCTCGAAACGGACGTCAGCCCCGAACCCTGCTTCGAAGACATTGTGGGCAGGAGCCCAGCGATCCAGAGGGTACTGGAGCAAGTTGCGATCGTTGCCCCTACCGATTCCACGGTTCTGCTTCATGGGGAAACAGGCACAGGAAAGGAATTGATCGCTCGCGCGATTCATAACCTCAGCACTCGCCGCTCACGACCGTACGTGCGCATGAACTGCGCTGCTATCCCCTCGGGACTACTCGAAAGTGAACTCTTCGGTCACGAAAAGGGCGCATTCACAGGAGCGTTATTGCAGAGAAAGGGCAGATTCGAGCTCGCCGACGGAGGCTCGCTCTTTCTCGATGAGATCGGGGACATCAGCCTGGAACTCCAACCGAAACTGCTACGCGCAGTGCAGGAGCAGGAATTTGAGCGTCTCGGAAGCTCGAGGACGATGCAGGTTAACGTGCGGCTGATCGCAGCGACCCATCGTGATCTTCGGGCCATGATTCGGGACGGGAAGTTCCGCGAGGATCTTTTCTATCGATTCAACGTGTTCCCGATCGAGATCCCGCCGCTGCGGGAACGGCGCGAAGACATTCCGCTGCTGGTGAACTATTTTGTGTCGAAGGTATCCGCACGCATGCGGAGACACATAAAATCCATTTCCAAAAGCGCCATGGAGACGCTGAGCAACTGTCCATGGAAGGGAAACATCAGGGAATTAGCCAACTTCATCGAACGAGCAGTCATTCTCACACGGGGTTATGAGTTGGAGGTGCCGGTTCACGAACTTCCGACATCCTCCGAAATCCAGGTGGCGATTGGAGCACCCTCTACATTTCGGCAAGCGGAATCTTCTGTGATCATCGACGCCTTGAAAACTGCTTCGGGACGCATCGCCGGCAAGGGCGGAGCCGCCGAGCGGCTGGGATTGAAGCGCACAACACTGCAGAACAAGATCCGCCGACTTGGCATCACGAAAGCACAATTCCAGAATTAGCCAAGCAAGCGTTCGTATTTAGGGAAGCTGGGTAATGAGAAAGGAGTCGACTATGTCGTTTGAGGCAGCGTGGGGTTTTGACCCCGAGAAGGCGATTCAAGCTCAGGCTTCGTCAGCCTCCGGGACAGAAACCGAAGAATCCACATATAGCGCGGAGGAGCAGCGAGCGGCACGGATACCGTCGGCTGCGCACTCGCAGGTGTATGAACTGCGCCGAATGTACCGCTTGTGATGCAACCGGTCGAAGAATTCCGCACGTAGCCCCACCGATGTACTCCCCCGGCGGTCATTTGGTAAAAATGGCCGCCCCTCCTCATTCCAATCCGAATGATCGATGTTCGGACTGGATATGCCACAAAAGCAAATCTCTCAATGATTCTTCGGTTGACCGTGTGTTCTTCGCTCCGTCTGAAAGAATTTTGCCAGCCACCGGTCAAGGGTAGGAGAGAAGCTGTGCTGAACAGCACAGTTCGTAGTTAACCGATCAGGCCTAAAATCTGGCAGTGTTTGCCCACACTCGGACACAGCCCGTATTGAGGCATGCTGACGAAGGTCGGCCAAGACCAAGTCTTCCGATAGCAAGCACTTAATTCTTTATCTTGTTGGCATTTGATTTGCCTCTGTCAACCCGAGGACGGCGCGGTGTGAGCGCCAGAGGATCTCGCTGAGAGGTTGCTGAAACAAAAGCCAGCCTCTGAAGACGAGCACGATACTGAGGAAATCAAAACAACGATGGGCAAGAACTTCAAGAATGCCAAGAAATCAAAATCAAGGCTGGACGGTGTTACGAAACCTCCCGACGTCAATGGCCAGGAGAAGATTGGCAAGAAAGAGTACGAGGCCGAAATCTTCAAGCTGCAAGTTGAGCTGGTTAAACTCCAGGACTGGGTCAAGGCGACCAACGCCCGGGTTGTTATTCTTTTCGAAGGCCGGGATGCTGCCGGAAAAGGCGGCATCATCAAGCGCATCATGGAACGCGTCAGTCCACGCATTTTTCGCGTGGCCGCGCTCCCGGCGCCCACCGAAAGACAGAAAACACAGCTTCACGCTCAGCGCTACATTGAAGATCTCCCTGCGGGAGGTGAGGTCGTCATCTTCGATCGAAGCTGGTATAACCGCGGCGGAGTAGAGTACGTGATGGGTTTTTGTACGAAGGAACAACACCGGCAGTTTCTTAGGGACTGTCCCACGTTCGAAGGATTTCTTGTCAGCCAGGGCATCATCCTGTTGAAGTACTGGCTCGAAGTATCCAAAAAGGAGCAGCACAAACGCTTCCTTGCTCGTATTAAAGATCCTTCCAAGCGGTGGAAGCTGAGTCCTATGGACTTGGAATCGCACCACCGTTGGTACGACTACTCACGCGCCCGGGACGCAATGCTGGCAGCCACAGATACGGCAGCATCGCCCTGGAACATTGTTCCCTCTGACGACAAAAAACGCGCCCGCCTGAATTGCATCGCTCACATATTGAGCAGTATTCCATACGAGGAAATTCCTTACGCCCCCCCGAACCTCCCGCCAAGACAAAAGCGTAAAGGATACGTAGAGCCGAAGCAGAGACGTCGAATGGTCCCGCAGCTCTGGTAGGGCAAGTGATGTCAGCCCCTCAATGGTTCCGTGCTTCAGAGTGGATTTCCCGGGTTGTTCGGGACCCGCTGCAAGCCGATATCCTCGCGGGATTGACCACGGGTGCAGTGATCATTCCCAAGGCGATGGCATTTGCGATGATTGCCGGGCTACCGGTGCAAGTTGGCCTCTATACCGCCCTAGTGCCGATGGTGATATACGCGGTGCTGGGAACCTCGAGAGTGCTCAGCGTCAGCACTACCACAACTTTGGCAATCCTGACTGCGGCTCAGTTGGGACAGGTGGTGCCCGACGGCGACCCCGCCGCCCTGCTCCGAGCATCGTCAACATTGGCGTTCCTCGTAGGTGCTGTCCTGGTGCTCGGTTGCCTCCTTCGCCTGGGATTCGTCGCAAACTTTATCTCCGAGCCCGTGCTTGTTGGTTTCAGAGCTGGGATCGGACTGGTCATTGTGGTGGACCAGATCCCAAAGCTTCTTGGCATCCACTTTTCAAGAGGGACATTCGTCCGCAACGTTCTTTCAACAATTCACAGCATTCCAAGAGCCTCGTTAGTGACTCTGGCAGTCGGCCTTACGGTCATCTTGTTTCTATGGGGCATGCGGCATTTCCTCCCGAAAGTGCCAGCGCCGCTCGTGGCTGCAGGTTCCGTGATCGGCGCTGCATATCTGCTGAATCTGCAACATCGAGGTGTCGAACTGGTAGGCCATGTACCGCGAGGACTTCCTTCTCTGATAAGACCCGACTTTTCTTTGGCGACGGTGCTATGGCCGGGTGCACTGGGAATTGCTTTGATGAGTTTTACGGAGACGCTAGCCGCGGGCCGAGCCTTTGCTGGCAATGATGATTGCGTACCGCGTGCAAACAGAGAATTGCTGGCCACGGGGCTCGCCAATGTGGGAGGCGCGCTCCTCGGTGCTATGCCGGGCGGGGGTGGCACAACTCAAACGGCAGTGAACGTCCAAGCGGGAGCGCGCACGCAGTTAGCGGAGATGGCGACTGCGGTGATGGCATTGGTGACGGCGCTCGTGCTCGCTCCCTTCATTGCGATGATGCCGCAATCTGCGTTGGCGGCGATGGTGATTGTGTATTCAGTCGGACTTATCAAGCCGATCGAGTTCTGCGACATTCTTCGAGTTCGCCGGACAGAATTCTTGTGGGCCATCGCGGCGTTCGCTGGCGTCGTGTTCGTGGGCACGATGAAAGGAATCGTCGTGGCAATAGTCATTTCCCTTGTCACACTGGCGCACCGCGTAGCGGACCCGCCAGTGTATGTCTTGCGGCGGAAGCCCGGAACCAACGTATTCCGGCCGCAATCGAAGGATCACCCCGAAGACGAGAGTTTTCCCGGCCTGTTGCTGCTTAGGCCAGAAGGCCCAATTTTCTTTGCCAATGCCGCACAGCTCGCGCACAAGATTGAGCCGCTGATCCGGGAAATGCAACCGAAGGTCGTGGCAGTGGATGCGAGCGGGGTGCTGGACATGGAGTACACCGCACTAAAGATGTTCGCACAGGTTGCGAAAAAGCAAAGCGAGCATGGTATTCAACTGTGGTTGATTGGCATGAGTCCCAGAGTGTTGGCTGTAGTAGAACGATCACCGCTTGGGCACTTGCTGCGGCGTGAAGCGATGCATTTTAATCTGGAGATTGCAGTTCGACGCTATCTGAATGGTGAAACCATATCGGGCGCTCAAAGTCGTATGGTTGAGTCGACACCTAGCATGGTGTAAAGAGCCTCCTGCCGAATAAAGACTTACGAATAGGAGGTTTTGCCAGGAGTGACTATGCGAGGTAGTGCCCGCGTGAGGCGGCGTCTGTACTGAGGTCCATTAACAGGTTTTCATTCGGCGTTATCCTTCTGGCCACCCTTCAACAGAAAACACAACTGCCTTGAACCTGCAGTCTTTAGGACTTATCTTGTAGTCTTTCGCCCTTGGAGTGCCTCGCTTGATAACAACCTATTCGGTCGATTGCTCGGCACGGGTAGTATTCACGAGCATCTGCGCGCCTCTGACTCTCGGCGATCTCATCGCGCTGGGTGACGCGTTGCGTAACGATCCCTCATTTGATCCTACGTTTGACGAACTCCTCGAAGTTTCTCCGGGATCCGCCGTAGATCTTCGCTATGCGGATGTGCAGGCAGCCACAACGACTGATCCCTTCTCAAAGCAGTCCCGCCGCGCCATCGTAGTCCATGCGGATGTGGACTATGGCGTCGCGCGCATGTATGAGCTGATGCATGGCGGTCACATTCACGTACTCCGGTCTCTCGAAACCGCGCGAGAATTCCTGGGCCTGAGCCGCGAATGAGGTAGGACGTGTGTAACCTTCGCTGACCTAATCTAGGCACTCACTAGCGAGACAGTGACCATATTTGGGCACATGAGTTCAACCACGCGCCTTCCTGACCTCAGGACGTGGGCAATCCATGAGTTGACTACAGATGCTACAGGCGCGGTACACCAGCTTGCGGCTCCGCTTTGGTTCGTGGGCGGGATCACTAAGACCTGATGCTGCAACGCGCAGCCTCATGGCTGAGCCTACAAGCCGAGAAACCGAAACATCACATCGACGCCTGGTGGGGTGCGGCTGCCATATGGAGCAGTCAGCCGACCACACCTTGTCCAAATCGGAATCTCTCTTGCTAGACTGCCCGTGTGCGGCGCCTCGTGGTCAACGCGGACGACCTGGGATTAACCTCTGGCGTAAATCGGGCGATTGTTAAGGCCCACACGGATGGAGTGGTAACCTCCGCGACATTGATGGCCAGCGGCGGTGCATTTTGCGAAGCCGCGGCACTGGCAAAGCAGATTCCGCGGCTGGGTGTTGGGTGTCATGTGGTGTTGATCGACGGGCAGCCAGTTCTGCCTCCCCAACAAGTTCCTTCATTGACGCAATCGGGGCGCTTTCGTGACGGCCTGAAAAAATTCGCCACTAGGGCGCTCACAGGGCGGCTTGACTCAACTGAGATTGCCGCCGAGGCAAAGGCGCAAATCCGAAAACTGCAGGGTGCGGGAGTGTGCGTGTCGCACTTCGACACGCACAAGCATACGCATATGTTTCCGAGGGTGTTACGCCCTCTTTTGCGAGCCGCTGCCGAATGCGGTGTTCGAGCCGTCCGGAATCCCTTCGGCCCGCGACTCCCTTTGCGACTGCCTGATCTTGTGAAACGACCGAATCTCTGGACACGCTGGGCGGAGGTCAGAGTGTTGGGAACCTTTGCGGGCAAGTTCCAGAAAGCCATTCGGCGCGAGGGCTTCGTCACGACCGATGGAACTTTGGGAGTTGAGATCACCGGGACAACGGACGAGATGCTCTTCACGGCCGTGGCGACGAGTGTTCCTGAGGGAACCTGGGAGTTCGTATGCCATCCCGGCTACAACGACTCGTCTCTCCAGACGGTAAAGACCCGATTGAGAGAGTCACGGGAAGTCGAATTGCATCTTTTGACGTTGCCGAGAACGCGGGAGATCCTCGCGCAGCAGGGCGTGGAATTGATCTCTTACCAAGATTTGATCGAAAGCTGAATGCTCAGGAAATGAACCTGCATTCTTTCTGTCAATCGAAATTGATGTTGGAGTCTGCTTGAGACGACCCCAAAGCGTCGCAGAACGTTGCGCCCGAAGTCGCCCCGTCTGCCGGCGACGGTGCCAGGGATTCAAATGGGTGTTCCTTACACTGCGAGCTTGTATGTACTTCTGCAAATGGGAATAACTAGTCCGAAAGTGATCGCAATCAGAAAATCACGAGACATTGTTGTCGTAAAGCCTGCTAGCGGTGCTGTGCTCGCGCGTTTTCGCTTTGGATCCCCGGCTCAGTATCAGCCAGTATGCCCACACCGCGTGGACCTTCCGGGACGGGCTCTCGACTGGCAATATTTTCAGCATGGCCCAAACACCTGACGGGTATTTCTGGCTCGGCGGGGAGTTCGGCATATTCCGGTTCGACGGCGTTCGCGCTGTGCCGTGGCAGGCTCCTGCCGGGCAAGAGTTGCCTGAGAAGTTCGCGTTTCAACTGGTGAGCGCACGCGACGGCACACTTTGGATTGGCACGTTCTCGGGCCTCGCAAGCTGGGATGGCGTCAAATTAACGCGTCATCCCGAGTTCGCTGACAGGTTTGTGCAATCGCTGTTCGCCGACCGCGAGGGAACCGTCTGGGCCGCCACTCGGAGCGGTGTGGGTGCCTACGCCCGGCTCTGCGCCATGCGCCGCGACTCCAGCCAGTGCTTCGGAGATGACGGATCGCTTGGCAAAACTGTATGGACAATTTCCGATGACCGGTCCGGCGTTCTCCGGATCGGAACAGATTCCGGCATTTGGCGATGGAAGCCCGGGCCTCCGCGGCGCGAAACTACCGAGCCGCGGGATGTCAGTGGCCTGGTGGAAACTGAAGACGGGCATATTTTAGCTTCGACGTTCGCGAGCGGCCTCATGCAACTGGACGGGAGGGTGGGCGCGCATCCGGTACCCTATCCGTTGCGTCTGCCGATGGGCTGGACGCGGCCGCTCTCCGACCGCGAACTCAGCGCCAGCACGCCGCTCCGCGACCGCAATGGCGGTTTGTGGATTGGAACGAGCGAGCATGGACTCGTGCATTTGTATAACGGCCGCACCGATGTCTTCACGAAGGCGGACGGGCTTTCCGGCGATATCGTCAACTGTTTGTTCGAAGATCGGGAAGGCAATGTCTGGGTGTGCACGACTGGCGGCATCGATCGCTTTCGTGAATTCGCGGTGACCACGATCTCCTCCAAAGAAGGATTGGCGAGCGCTGCGGTTGTATCCGTTGTTGGTGACAAGCTTGGAAGCGTCTGGATCGGCACTCGCGGCGGCCTTACTAGGTGGAAGGACGGACAATCGACCGCCTTTGGGAAGGCGAACGGATTGCCTGGCAATGCGGTGGAATCTCTCTTTCAGGACGACGCTGGGCGGCTCTGGCTCTATGCGGCAGGCGAACTCGCATATTTCAACGGAGACCGGTTCATTACGCTGCCGCGCGCCCTGCCCAGCGAAGAGGCGCATTCGATCACCGGGGACAGTCAAGGCAAACTGTGGCTCGCCGGAAACGGGGGCTTGTATCGCCTAAGAGAGGGCCGCGTCGTCGAGAAGTTGCCATGGCCAGCGCTGGGAGCGCCCGAGAGGGCCAAAGTGATCGTTGCGGATCGGGGCGGAGTTTGGATCTCGTTCTGGGGCACGCGGGTGGTGTTGTATTTCAAAGATGGTGCGCTTAGGGCTTTTTACAAGTCCGCGGACGGGCTCGGCAAAGGCCGTATTGCCGATCTTCGACTCGACGTCGATGGCGCACTCTGGGCAGCAACCGACGAGGGCGGTCTCAGCCGAATCAAGGACGGTCACATTGCCACGCTCACAACTGCGGACGGCTTGCCCTGCGCTGCAATTCACGGCTCTATTGAGGACAACGATCGGTCGTTGTGGCTATATACGGGATGCGGCCTCGTGCGTATCGCCCGTTCCGAACTGAGCGCATGGATCGCTGATCCGCGACACAGGGTGCAAACCGCCGTTTTGGATGCGGCCGATGGCGTCCGGCTCCGCGCACTTTCGCCCAGCAGTTTCAGTCCTGTCGCCGCGAAGTCGCGAGATGGCAAGCTGTGGTTCGTGACCGGGGACAGTGTTCTGGTCGTGGACCCAAGTCATCTTCCTTATAACGACTTACCGCCGCCGGTTCATATCGAGCAAATAGTCGCCGACGGGAAGAGTTATTGGCAGGGCTTGACCAGCGCGGAGGGCTCGAATGTTCGTCTTCCGTCGCGGATTCGCGATCTGCTGATCGACTATACCGCCGTAAGCCTGGTAGCACCCGAAAGGGTGCACTTCAAATATAGGTTGGAAGGACAGGATCACGATTGGAGAGAGGTGGTCAATGATCGCGAGGTGCAGTATTCGAACTTGCCGCCGAAGCATTACCGGTTTCGCGTCCTCGCCTGCAACAACAGCGGGGTGTGGAACGAAGAGGGCGCGGCGCTGGACTTCGTTATTCCTCCGGCGTGGTCTCAGACGAAGTGGTTCCGCGCGGTGTGCGTGGCGGCGTTTTTCGCGATCCTCTGGGGAGTCTATGAACTGCGTGTACGGCAAGTGGCGCACCAGTTCAACATGCGTCTTGAAGAGCGGGTAGCGGAGCGCACGCGCATCGCTCGCGACCTGCATGACACGCTGTTGCAGAGTTTTCAGGCACTGTTGCCACCTCTTCAGGCCGGTATCAATATGTTAGTGGCACGTCCGGATGACGCTCGCAAAGTCCTTGAAGATGCTGCCGATCACGCTTCTGAAGCGATCGCTGAGGGCCGGGATGCCGTGCAAGGACTGCGCCTGTCTACCGTGGAGAAGAATGATCTTGCTCTGGCCATCCGCACTCTTGGGGAAGAACTTGCTTCTGCCGGGACCAATTCCTCCTCACCCACATTCACCGTGGTTGTCGAAGGGGCCTCTCGCAACCTGCATCCCATACTCCGTGACGAGGTCTACCGGCTTGCGACGGAAGCGCTGCGCAATGCGTTCCGCCATGCGGCGGCGCGAAATATTGAAGTGGAAATTCGTTACGACCAAAAGTACTTCCGGCTCCGCGTTCGCGACAACGGCAAAGGGATTCCCTCCGACGTGCTCAGCCGAGACAGCCTCGAAGGGCATTACGGCTTGCCGGGTATGAGGGAACGAGCCAAACTTGTCGGCGGCAAGTTGACGATCTGGACTGAAGTAGATGGCGGCACCGAGATCGAGCTCAGTATTCCAGGAGCGAAAGCGTACGTGAAATCGGCACGGCCTTTCTGGCACTTTGGTAAGACCTCAGCGTCAGACGCAGACGAGAAGGAGACGATAGAACATGGGTGATGGGTCAGCTCAAATCCGGATTCTTGCGGTTGACGATCATGCCCTCGTGAGGCAGGGCATATCTGTACTGCTCGATACTGAATCGGATATGGCTCTCGTGGCCGAGGCATCGAATGGTCGCGAAGCTATCCAGCAATTCCGTGCGCATCGGCCCGACATCACGCTTATGGACCTGCAGATGCCGGAGATGAACGGATTGGACGCGATCACCGCCATTCGGGGAGAATTTCCCGACGCCAAAATCATTGTGCTGACGACCTACAAGGGCGATGTGCAGATTCTTCGCGCTCTCAAAGCAGGAGCTCAAGGTTACCTGCTAAAAAATACCATTCACAAGGAGCTCATAGAAACCATCCGAGCGGTTCATGGCGGCAAAAAGGCTCTCTCTCCTGAAGCCTCGTTCGAAATCGCCGAGCATGCGACCGATGATGCCCTGTCACCAGCAGAGATCAACGTTCTGCGCTTGATCGCAGCCGGAAATGCCAATAAGCAGATTGCCGATCAACTCTCGATCACCGAGGAGACCGTCAAGTCGCGAGTCAAGAACATCCTATCCAAGCTGGGCGCCGACGACCGAACCCAGGCGGCCATGATCGGGTTGAAGCGGGGGATCATAGACTTGTAACGGGCATTATAGAGTTGTGGGTCCCACCAAAACGGTCGCAGCTCCGAATCCGAAACTCTAAAGAGTGGGCGAGCTGACTCCTTTTGGGCTTTCGCTAGGAGTGGAGAACGGCAGAAACTGGCAAGGTACTGCGGAAAGGTGCGTCCTTGCGGCGCCTGTATTCAACATTTGCTGCCGGCTGGCCCGGTGCAGGGTTGCTCCTGATGCGTCTGGTTGTCGGCTCCGCGCTGGTTGTGGGCGCGAGTCTAACCCTGTTGAGCAATCCACCACCGCTGAACTCAACAATCCCGGCCACACTCTTAATGGGAGCGGGAATTCTGCTCATCGCGGGTCTGTGGACACCAATCGCCGGAGTCTCGGTGGCCCTTACTGAAATCTGGAAGATGCTCATGCTACACGGCGACAAATCGGGTTGGTTGGTGGTGGGGACCGTTGGTGCCGCCCTCGCCATGTTAGGACCCGGGCTATGGTCGGTCGATGCTCGCCTCTATGGCTGGAAGCGCCTCGAACCGACGCCTCGCCGAAAAATCCTCTAACCTGCAAAAGAACCGCCAAAACGTTAGCAACGTGAATCAGGGAATGTACAGCATGAGAGGGCTGAACAGCGGCTGATTAATAGGTATAGGTTGCTAAACGTGCAATTAAGGCGCTGGGCGATCGGGAAAATAACGCCGCTGCATCCGGGAGCGCGTAACAGAATGTCTAGTCAAACGAAGACCGCACATCCAGATTCCAGAGTGACTTATCAAGCGCGGCCATGTGTCCGTCTGAGGGCATGTGCCGGAATGTAGGCGATCGGCCGACTCCCGGTCCAATCGTGATGTTGCTACAAAGTGAATTAGGACCATCGCTCTTGGCCATCGGCTTGCTTCGATCCTAGCAGCAGGGCGAGCAGACGAACGATTGGATCTATGCTCAAACATAGATCTCCGTTACTTGCTTGATCTTGCTGGCCTGTCTGCTGGTGCCCGGACCGGGGTTTGATATGCGATTTCGGAGTTTCATCATTGCTTACGCGCTCGTGCCTGGCCTCTTCCTGTTTGCACTTCGGCGGCCTGCACCCAGCCCAAAAAACCGGTATTCCCAAGTGGTAGATCTGACCGCCAGTGGACGGGTGAAGACGGGCTCGGAGGCGAAGTCGGGGACACGTATCATTTCCCCCGCCGCTCTGGTTTCAGGCGCCTGGACTCCGCCGCAGATTCCAGCCGAACGGTTGATCGGACCTCTGGTGATCATGGACTTGAATGCCTCGTCGGAGCAGATTTGTATCACCGACATCGCCAACTGGGAAGCGCAGCATGGACATGTGCCGCTTGGAGCAATCGTTGCCGTGCGACGTACGGGAAACACTCCCAGATCGATCGCAGATTCGTTCCCGGTCGCAGATGATGCGGCCCAATTTCTCATGGATGCGCGCTATACACGTGGTTTCGTTATCGAAACTGAAGTCCGCCTCGGCCGCACGCTCTCCCGTCAGATCGCACTCCACGGAAACTACATAATCGAGGGTTCAGTGAGGTTGGCGGCATTACCTGATACCGGCTCCCTCATCATTGTTGCCCCTGGAACGATCGGCAATGCTGCAAAGAGTCCAGTACGCGTTCTGGCCATGGTGGGATAATCACGCCTTAGCCGCTAGCCTTTACTTTCTATCAAATATTGGCGGCGGGTGCGCCCTCACTCTGCGAATCAAAGAATGATGGTGGGACTACAGAGTCCGTGAGATCAAACAGCCCGGTAGTGAGATGAACAAATGTTTGAGTTTGGTGCATCTCACAACAATCTTCAGAATCCAGTCCGCCCATTTGTAGAGATGCGAAGATACACTTCAAGCCTCTCATGATCCAGCTATTGTGCCGGTTGGCTTCTTGCATTCTGTTGGTTCAGCTCCTGCGGCAACTGAAGCAATTGCCGCAATTGGTCCACATTCCCCGTATTGGTCGCCGGAGTGCTCCGCGCATGAGATGTCGCCGCAGCGTGATTGGAGCTCGGAGTCTGTTGAAGCACAACGTAGATTGGTATACCGGCCGAAACTGTCACGACGATCTGCTGGTTCACTGCCAAGTGAGAAATTTCTTCGTCTGCGGTCTCGCCAATGTTGCTGGCGAGTCGTTCGCGTATAAGATCTGATTCGCTGAGTGACTGGTTCAGACTGCCTTGGCCCAGAAACAGGGAGCCGGCCTGACCGATTCCTGATAGGGACCGCACGAGGACGTTCTTTCCTGTGTTCTTGCCTTCAACTTTCCCTTTTAGCGGCCGAGCGTCCAAACCGCTCGCAGCAGCCTCGATCGGAACGGATGCTCCATCCGGCATCAGCAGAGAATCAAATTGCAGGTCAACATATCCAGAACGGTTTGCCTGCCGGATGTGACCAACCGCTTTTGCTCCTGCCGGAACGATAATTTCTCCGTCTTGCTCATAGTTGTACTCGATCACCGCCAGGACTGGTGCCCGAACCGCCGTGCTCGCCGCTGATTCCAGGCGGGCCCGCAGACGCGTGCCGGTCGCCAAACCCAAGCTCAGCTCAGGTGCTGCCTCATTGGCAGTCTGAAGACCGGCAGCGCTGGTCGAGACCTTGCGGACATAGACCAACGACGGTTTCTCCATGGTTTCTCGTTCTGCTTTACTCACGTCGGACGTGTCAGCCGTCACGCCTGACTCGAAAGGTGGCGCTTGCCACTTGTCTCCGAAGGGCGGAATGGAACCCAGTGTTGCCGTCCCGTTTGCCGGTGTCGGTTGTGAAGCATTCGTTCCCGAATGGATTACGGTTCGCTGGAGGTCGCGTTCGTTCACGAATCCCTGATGGTTCTCCTTAGCCGGTGAACGCCCTGAATCAGTAATGGGGAATAGGCTTCTCTCCTCGCTCTCAGCGCTGATGTTTGTGGTCGAGCTGTCTCTTGCCGCTGCATGAAGATCCTTTGCCTTTTGCGGTCCGCTTCGATGTGGCATCGATACGGCAACGAAGATCAGCAGCGCGATCACAATTGCTCCCGCGGCTACAATCACGAAGCGGTTCTGTTGGATTTGCTGCCTAGCTCTTTGCCTGGTTCTGGTCGCAATCTTGGGCGAAGATTCGCGTGGCAGTGGTGAGTCCGGCACGCTCTTCAGGACTTCCTCAACCTCCACCAATCCAGCGTGGCCGTTGCCATTCTGTCCGTCTGGTTGGGTCACTTTGCACCTCCCCCTATCGCAGCCACAAAGGCAATCGGCGCCAGGACCGGACGGTCCACTTCTTCGGCTTGTGCAACAGCCAGAAGCAGGCGTTCGCTCGATTCCTTGAAGCCGGGTCGTTCGAAAATCACTACTCCATCCGCTCTGGCGCCAGGCGCGAGTCTTCGCGTGGTTAACGAGTAATCCTTGACGGCAACGGGTTCGGCTTTGATCTGTTTTCGGTGCTTGTCTTTCGAGGTCCCGGCAAGCTGTATTTGCGGCGGGAGCAGTTCGATGGTGTGTGCAGAAGCGTTCAGAACGGCGAATGGTACCGCCATCTCTTGTTCCTTTTCGATCGTCTGTCCCACTGCAACGCGTAGCAGTTTTCCTTGCCAACGCGGATTATCAAGCCGTGCCGGTTTAATCAACTCTGGTTCCTGGCCGCCGGCCGGTTTCTCCGAGGAACCGAGCAACGACGAGCCTTCTTGCATGACATTCCTCGTGTCACCTACCACAAAGCTCGAATGGGCTGAAGTGATCAGAAAACTGCGTGGCCGCGCGCAGTTCAGAACATAATCGATGACGTCGCTGTGGTAGGCCTTTCCCTGGCTTACCAAACTGAGTGAGATTTCCCGACCTCCTTTTGTCGTAATCAAAGCGTTGGTTTGGGCTGGTTTCGCGGTCGTTGCCTTGAAGAACACCAGTTGCGGTTCCGCCTCGGAATGTTCCGCCTTAAACAAACCCGGATCGCCCAGAACAACCGAACTCACCTCCTCTAGCACGCGCACGGAGCTCACATAACCAGGGCGAACATGCAAAACCAAGACCTCTTCCGGGTCGGCAATTAGGTTCACGATTCGCGCTTGCGGCAGCTCGTTTTGCGCCGATACGAGGTGGGAGATCAAGACGCAGGTCGTTATCAGATGCACCAAACTCAAACATTTGTTCATCGCACATCCTTTTCCCCCGAGATGGGTTTTTCTGACGATTCATTCCCGGCTTCACGAAGATAAGCTGTTCTGATTCTTGAGACATACGCGAGGACATCGAGATTCCGGTAAGAAAGTCCTCTCTGGATGATTTTGTCTTCTCCGACGTAGTAGGCGGCCGCCACAAGCCGAAGGTCGTTGTGAAAGAGCTGCATGAGCCAAGCGAGATAGCGCACGCCTCCCGACACGTTTTGACTAGGATTGCAGCGATCGTTAACGCCCAGCCGCTCAGCAGTCATGGGCATCAACTGCATCAGGCCAACAGCCCCCTTCGCAGAGATCGTGCATACGTGCCAATTCGATTCGCGTTCCACAATGGCGCGAGCCAAAGCCACGGGCACTCGATAATGTTCGGCGTAGGCCGCGACGTAGTATTCGGCCTCCATCCGTGTTCTTTGAGTACCAGCCTGCGCCCCGCAAGCAATCGCGCCAAGCACTTGCACCGCAATCAGTATTGATTTCATGCTGCGTTCGCTCGCAAGGCCTCTCGACAATACTGTTGCGCGTCGAAAATCAGACTGGCAAAGCCGTCGCGCAAAAGCAGTTTGCGCCGGTCGGCCTCGGTTTTGGCTAGGAGCGGCAGAAGAATGTCTCTCATCTCCGCCGTGATTTGTTCGGTTCCCAGAAGCTTGAGTGCTTGTGCGAGATCGAGAATTTCGGAAACGGAAGGCGGCTTCTCCAGGCTCCAGCCCCGCAAGGCTTTGGCGATTCCAGCCATGCCGGCATGGAATTCGCGGCTGGAGTCTGGTGTTCTGAGCGCGACAATTTCTGCCTCCCGTTCCGCAGTCGGGTGTTCAACCCGAAGGTAGAAGCAACGTCGGCGCAGTGGATCGCCGATGCGCCTTTCTTCGTTCGATGTGAGGACTACGAAGGGAATGCTCTTGGGGCGAACTGTACCGAGCTTTGGAATGGTGAGCGTCCAAACACTCAGGAGTTCCAGCAACATCGCTTCAAATGCGTGATCGACTTTGTCCAGTTCATCGATCAGGAGAACGCACGGCTTTTCGTATTCGAGGGAGCTCAGCAACGGACCAGCACTGAAGAATTGCCGGCTGTGTAGTGCAGCCTGCAAGGACTCCCAATCAACACCGTTAGATTTGGCCCTCAGTTCCACGCAGAGTCTCTGCAGCGGCTCATCGAATTTCCCGATGGCTTTCTCTTCGTTGATGCCCTCGTAGCACTGCAAGCGCTCAACGGTCGTATGCGCCGCGTCAGCCACCGCATATGCCAGCTGCGTTTTTCCACTGCCTGCCGGGCCCTCGAGCAGGAGCGGCTTGTGCATGCTTGCCGATAGATAAACAGTGGTTGTCGCTATCGAATCGGCAATATAGCCAGTAGCACGAAGTCTCTCACCAAGCTGATCCAACGATGAAAACACGCTTGCCTCCCGCCCAGCCGATTTCTTGGCGGAGCGGGAAGAAATTAAAGCGGAACGAAATTTCGGTCAAATTGAGGTGCTGCGCGGCGTTTTGACCGCGACAAAGAGGGACTCCCGTCGCAGTCACACAGCCTGGTCGGAGGATCCGCATTTAACAGATTTCAGCCGGCTTTTCTCAGCTTTCTATGCACGCGTTGCACGACACTCTCGGGAATTCTCAGTGTCGTGTATCCACGCTTAAACCTGCGTTCAGTGCTTTCCCACTTGAACACTCCAGGTTCGTTGCTGAAGATGCGGCGAATGGTTCGTTCGCTCAAACCCCACAATTTCGCCACTTCGGCTACGCAATAATGCTTCTCGAAAGCGGCGCCGGCGGGCGTAGAAGAACCAAATGAGCGAACAAGACTAGGCTGGTTTGAAGTTTGCGATTCCATAGAAACACCCTTGATTGCTCTAATTAGAGCAGGATTGAAAATCAGTCAAACAGGTGAAGCGATGACTCGTGGGGCACGAGGATGAGGCACGGGGATGAATGACGGGAGATGAGCAGGATTCTTTCCAGACGTCAGCCCCTGTGTGTCAGAGGATCACTCAAGGGAACAGCACTGAAAACCGGCGATACAAGGGCCAGCACCGGGAGATTTCGATGCGCCACGCATAATAGAGTGAAACGAGGCCATGGTCATGAAACCGTCGCGG
>Ga0335077_10004734_pt1 | contig 16600 bp, 16 predicted proteins | sample Lox_Sample_31_FD_207151 | JGI IMG/M metagenome (GOLD analysis project Ga0335077, IMG submission 207151) | Soil microbial communities from Loxahatchee National Wildlife Refuge, Florida, United States - Lox_Sample_3.1 | ecosystem: Environmental > Terrestrial > Soil > Wetlands | place: USA...
TTTCGAGGTTTCTGGCTCCTGGAAACTCGTTCCCGAAGAAGATGCAATGCTGGTGGTGGCCAGGGACGGAATCGAACCGCCGACGCCAGCCTTTTCAGGGCTGCGCTCTACCAACTGAGCTACCTGGCCGGGTGATCGCTCGGGTGAGTTACTTCATTTTATCACCTGCGCCGGTCTCATCGTAGATCGCGTTCACTTTCTGCTTCTCCTGTTCGCGATCGATGAACGTGATCCCGTTCTTCATCCAGTCCGGCTCCGGAACGCCCTTCAGAAAGTGATCGAAATATTCCTGTATGCGCACAGTCTAGTCCTTCTGCGGCGCGCGCTTGCGGAGGCCGTGCGCTTCGCCGTTGTAGTTCCACTTGTAGGCTTCCTTGCCCAGCCTCCGCAACGACAGGAAAAACTCGATTCCCTGATACCATGGCACCGCGTCGTCGGGGTCGTTTTCAAGAATCAATACCGGCGTCGTGATGCGGTCCACGTTGAAGATCGGCAAGTTCTCGATGAACCGCGGCGGGTACTCCCAGGTCGTTCCGCCGATACGGCTCTGCGCTTTCTCGTACTGAAACTGACGCGGCAGGCCTGTGCCCCAGCGAATTCCATCGTAGGCGCTCAACATGTTGACCACCGGCGCGCCCGCCTCCGCCGCGCGAAACACGTTGGTCTGCGTCAGCATGTACGCAGTCTGATATCCGCCCCAGCTATGCCCCTGAATCCCGATCGCGTCGCGATTCATGAATCCTCTGTCCACTACTTCCTGCATCGCGGGAAGAACGCACTTGAGCGCGCTCTGGCCGGGATGGCCGATGGTGTAGACGATATCGGGCGTCAGCACCAGGTAGCCGTTGCTCACGTAATAGGCGATGTTGATCGAGGTTCCCGGCGCAGGACGCACGAAGTTGTGCACGTTCTGCGTCAAACGCTCGTAGATGTAGATCAGCATCGGATATTTTTTCGAAGGATCGAAATTTTCGGGCTTGTACAGCGCCGCCTCGAGTGGCACGCCGTCGGCGTTGCGAATAGTGAATCAGCTCGCCTGTGCCCCACAGCAGCTTCGCCTGCGGGGGATTCGCGTCGGTGGCTTTCTTCCACTCGCGAAAGCCCGAATTGGTGATGTAGATGTCGGGCTGATCATGAAACGTGGTCGCGGTCGCCATCCGAACGTCCGCGTCTTTCGCCCTTCCGAGGGCGCGATAATTTTTCGCGCCCATCACCAGCTTCGCCGGCCGGCCGCGATCCAGGTTCGCCAGCGAATAAAACCCGGAATCGCGATGGCTGAAAACGGGGACAGACAGCTCTGTCCACGCCAACCGCTCTGCGCAGTTTCAACAGCCTGCATTCGGGGACAAAGTAGTCTGTCCCCTTTTTCAGACAGCCATCTGGATGGCATTCACGAATTATATCCGCGGGCGCCCCCAGCGGTGAACCGTGCGGCCCCAGAGCAACACCAGAACCATACCGATCAGAATCAGGCCGGCCGAAAGTCCAATCCACAATCCGCGCGCGCCGAGGCCGTAATGAAAACATAGCAACGCACCGAGCGGCAGCCCAATCAGCCAGTAGCCGCCGAAGTGGCAGAGCATCGGAGTACGCGTGTCGCCGGCGCCGCGCAGCGCTCCGGTCGCCACCACCTGAAATCCATCGAAGAGCTGGAAAAACGCGGCGACCCGCAACAGCACCGCGCCCGCAGCGATGATCGTCGTTTCGGGCGTGAACATCCGCGCGATCCCTTCGGGCATCGTGAGCAGCGTCACGGCGGCGACGGACATCACCCCGGCGCCCAGCGCCAGCGCCGTCCATCCCGATCGCGCCGCGCCCTTCGCGTCTTTTCGCCCGATCGCATGGCCGACGCGCACCGCCGCAGCCGAGCTGATTCCCAGCGGCATCATAAACGTGGTACTCACCGTGGTAAGCGCAATCTGGTGGCCGGCGAGCGCGAGCGCGTTCAGTCTGCCGATCAGCACCGTCACCGTGGCGAAAACCGCGATCTCGATTCCCATTTGCGCGGCCGCCGGCCCACCCAGCGCGAACAGCCGGCGGACGCGGCGCCAGTCCGGCCGCCACGATACGTGCGCCAGTTCAGGATCGCGCCGGAGGATCACGAACGCCAGCGCGCCCATCATGTAAATGCGCGAAACGACGGTGGCGCATCCCGATCCCAGTGCGCCGAGTCGCGGCGCGCCCAGATTTCCGAACACAAGCAGCCAATTCACCGCGAGATTCACGAAATTCGCGGCGATCAGCGTGGTCATCACCGGACGCGCGATGTCGCAGCTTTGCAAATACCGGCGGAAGGCGAAATAGAAAAGCAGCGGCGCGACGCTCCAATTCAGCGCGCGCATGTAGGGACGAACGTCCTGGAGCACCGCCGGGTCGATGCCGAAGCGCGGCAGCATGCGGATGATCCCTTCGACGATCGCCATCGCCGGCACAATCAACAGCGCCGCAAGCCAGGCGCCGTCGATCAGCCAGCGCCGCGCGTCTTCGCGGTTTCCCGCACCGAATGCCTGCGCCACCAGCGTGTCCAGGCCGAGCATCAGACCGCTGGCCGTGATCGCGACGGTGTAGAAAACCGAGGTCCCCAGTCCCACGGCGCCGATGGCCGCCGCGCTCACCCGGCCGACGAACATCGTGTCCTCGATGCCCATCATCATCCACCCCAACTCGGCTGCCATCAGCGGCGCGGCCAGCCGGATCATGGCGCGCACCTCGGCCCGGTCCTGAAACATCGTGGAAGTCACGGGGTCAGGCCACCAGTGTAGCGCGGCTGCTTTCGAAAACATCTTGCGATGAAAGAGGGAAACGTTCCTGGCGGTTGGTGAATCAAACACAGCAAGAATGCGTGTAGTGTATGCCCGCTTCACCGTGGCATAAAATCCTCGATTCTCCCAGCGATGCGCATCTGGTCCAGTTCTACGGCTCGGATGAGAGCCGGCTTGCCGCAAACGTTTCAATATATCTGACGGAAGGCTTGAAGAACGGCGAAGGAGCGCTGGTGATCGCCATTCCGGCGCATCTCGATTCCTTCCAGGCCGCGCTCAACGCGGATTTGCGGAAATGTGTCGCTTGGCTGGATGCCCAACAAACGCTGGATCAATTCCTGCGAAACGGGATGCCGGATTGGGAGCTTTTCGAGACCACGATACCTCCTGGGATGCAGCGCATCCGTGCGCATAGCGTAGGCGTGCGGGCTTACGGAGAGATGGTCGGAATTTTGTGGAGTAAGCGCCGGCACCCGGCTGCTATCCGGCTGGAACAATTCTGGAATCGACTGCTGAGCCGTACTTCCTTCCAACTGTTTTGCGGCTATCCCATCGATGTTTTGAACCCGGCGTTCGATCCGGCAAGCGTGGACGCGATCCTGTGCAACCACACTCACATCGTTCCCGCCGACGGTCCGGAGTTTGAGAGAGCGCTCTGCCGCGCAATGGAAGAAGTTGCCGGAGCGAAAGCCGAACACGCGGAAGCGCTCATGAAGAGCGAACTTTTTCGCGCGCGCTGGGGCATCCTGCCTCGGTCGGAGGGGCTGATCCTGTGGATGCGCCGTCACCTGCCCAACCACGCGGACGAAATTCTTCGGCGCGCCAAAGCGTATTCGACGGCGCACACGGCCTGAACGCCGGAGCGTTACAACGATCCTGAAACGTTCGGCAGTTTCTGTTTCCTGGTGAGCACGGGCGCGAACTGATCGCCCGCGCGTTCCAGGCGTTTCAACGCCGCTTCCGGCGCAAAATACAGGCTTTCCCGGTTCGACCGGCTCAAGGCCCGCCGCAACTCTTCCCAGCTCACCGGCATCGACACGAAGGGTCGCGGGCTTTTCGCGCGCAGCGAGTACACTGAGACGGTCGTTTTGAAATCCGAATTCTGGCTCCAGTCGACCAGCACCTTCGACGTTCTTTCCTGCTTGGACATTCTCGCCACCACCATCTCGGGATGCTCGCGCGTGAGATACTCGGCGACCATCCTGGCGAAAGGCTGTGTCTGCGCGTAGGTCGCGCGCCCGTTCAGCGGAATATACACCTGAATGCCGCGCGATCCGGAGACCTTCGGAAACGCTTCGAGGTCCCATTTCGCGAACAGCTCCTTCAACAGGAACGCGACGCGCGCGCAGGTGAGGATATCGGAACCCTCGCCCGGGTCCAGATCGAACACCACCGAGGTGGGTTCATCGATACGGGGCGCGCGATGCAGAAACGGATGCAGCTCGAGATTGGCCAGATTGGCGCACCAGGCGAGCGTCGCCAGATCGTCGATGAGCATGTAGTGGATCGGCTCGCCGCCTTCGCGCCGCGGGACCGGGAAGGTCCGGATCCACTCAGGTCTGTATCGCGGCGCGTCCTTCTGATAAAAATGCTTCCCGCTAACGCCATTGGGATAGCGCTTGAGCGTCACCGGCCGGTCCTTCAGGTGCGGCAACAGGAAACGCGACACGCGGATGTAGAAATCGATCACCTGTCCCTTGGTGAACCCTGCTTCGGGATACAGGATCTTGTCGAGGTTGGAGAGAAGCAGTTCGTGGCCGTCGACCTCGAAGCGTTGTTTGGTAGACCTCAAGTCACCCCCCGGCTCGCGCCGTACTAACCCTGGTTAGCCCCGCTGTACTACGCGAAAATTGACCCTCGCATCCTATTGTCTCGCGCCTGCGATCCTGGCATCCTCGAATCGGATGGACACGCGAAACCAGACTTCAGATCGCCGCACCGCCGAGCGCCTGGCGATCCAGCGCGAGGTTCAATACCGCGTTCTCGGCCGCAAGGAGGCCGACATCTCGGGCGCGGGAAAGACGCTCGACATTTCGAGCGCCGGTATCATGTTTACCACCACGCACATGCTCCTCCCGGGCCGCCGCGTGGAGCTGGCCATCGACTGGCCGGCGCAGTTGGACAATAAGTGCCCGCTGCGGCTGATCGCCCGGGGACGAGTGGTTCGCTTTGAAGGCGACCGCGCGGCCGTGGAGATTCTGCAGCACGAATTTCGAACCCGAGCGGCCCGCCCTCCGCTGGCTTGATTCCTAGCGTTCGTCGCCAAACACGCGAGAGCGGATGTCGGGCCAGAACTCCAACAGCGCGTTGCTGCTCATCCGTCCGAGAAATCCCAGGCCGATGCGGCCGATCGTGTGTCCCGTGGTGGTTTCGCTGTTCGGACGCCACGTGTTGGAGAGAAAATTTCCGCCTGCAATACCGGCGTAGCGCGCGTAAGCCGGCACGGTCTCGCCATAATCGTTGCGCGCCAGGAAAGTGTACTTCACGACGTTGCGCACTCGCGCGCCGAACGATCTGTCCCGCGCCCGCGGATAGCGCGGATCTTCGCCCCACAGCGCGCCCAGGCCGGCCTCCATCGTGTTGCTGGTGGCGATCCCGGTCAGCCGCAGACCGTATCTTTTACCGAAGCCGTCCCAGTGCGTGTCGTATTCGGGGGGAACGTCGATCAGCGTTGACCATCCGGCGGTCACCAGCCCTGCCACCGCGCTCACCGGGCCTACCGTATTGAACATCACCCAGTTGAACCGGCCCTCGCCGTTGATGACATCCTGCGTCGTCTGCGCCGCAGCGCCTGAGGCGATCATCATGAGGATGCAGAATCCGCCCCGCACGCCCATATTCTTCGATTACTAGGCACGTTTCGGTCCACTCGCTGCGCTTTTCATTGCCCATCTGTCCGCAACCTGAACGCGGGAATTGTGGACGCAGGTGTGGAAATTGTCTTCACTTTTGGGGCCGAATTCCACACCGCCTCTACGGCGGGATTAGCGCAGCGCCGCGCGATCGCCCAGGCCGGAGCCGCTGTACAGCCGGCGATACACGTCGGCGTTGCGCAGCACGGTCTGGATGTAGTTGCGGGTCTGCGAAAAGGGGACGGTCTCGACGAATTCGGCCGGTTCGCGGAACTCGCCCCAGCTCAGCCAGGCGTGCGCGCGCGATAATCCGGCGTTGTAGGCGGCGAGAGCCGCCTCGAAATTCCCGCCGAGCGAATCCGTCATCATCCGGAAATAAAGTGAGCCGAATTCGAGGCTCACCGCGGGCTGGAACAGGCGCGCGGTGGAGTAGTGATGCACCTTCAGTTTGCGGCTCAGTTCGCGTCCGGTCGAGGGAAGAATTTGCGTCAGTCCGCGAGCATTGGCCGGCGAAACGGCCTTGGGATTGAATTCCGATTCCTGGCGGATCAGCGCGGCGACTAAAAAAGGATCGAGCCCATTTTGCCGGGCGAAGCGCTCCAGCTCCGCGCGGTAGGGCAGCGGGAAGGCGAGCTTCCAGAATTCGAGCGGAGCGGAATCGAGAGGCATCATCAAATAACCGCCGGCGTAATGCTTGATGTAACGCATCGCCTGATCGACGCCGCCGTTTCGTGCGGACAGCTTGGCCAACTCGATGGCCAGGACGTACGGCTGATCGCCCGTCTGCGCGCCGAACTTCAACTCACCTTCGGCCCAATCGTCGAGTCCCGCCAGCACCAGCATGCGCGAGCGCTCCAGGCGCGCCTGAGTGACCGTGTCGGGATGAAAATCGAGCGTGCGGGCGCGCGGTGGAAAGGAGATGCCGCGCAGAAATTGGACCACCTGCGGCGACGGCGCGGCGGTGACCTGCTTCAGCCGATCCCGCGCCAGCACTGCGTAGTAATAATTGGGATACTCGCGCGCAATCTCTTCATAGTAGGCGCGCGCGCCCGCGAAATCTCCCGAACTCTCCGCCAGGCGTCCGAGAAAATACAACGCGGCGGAAGTCTCGTCCGACGCGGGAAACAGCCGCAGGTGCGCGCGCATCAGATCGGCTGCGTCGGCGCGGCGGCTCAAGTAGTGGCCCCAGACCACTTTCCAATGGCACATGGCGGCCTGCGGATCCTGGGGGAACGATTCGTAGCAGGCGCGATATTGCGGCTCGTATTCGTCCGGCGAATTGTCGAGCAGGTGAATGTTGGCGTCAGTGATGAGCGCTTCCAGGCGCCATTTCGATTGCGGATACAGTCTCGCGAGCTGATCCAGCCCGGCGTGCACCTGCTCGTGATTGTTCAGGCGTCGTGAGCAAAGAACCAGGTAAGACCAGCGCTCGGCATCCGCTTCGGGCGACTCGATCTGTAGAGACTCTAGATATTTTTGCGCCCGCAGAGTTTCTTTTTCGTTGTAATCGGCGACGCCGATGCGGACACGCGCCAGATCGCGCTCCGCGCCGCCGAGATCCGGAAGAATCGATTCGAGCTCCTTTTTCGCGCGCGCCGAGCTGCCCGCATTGAGCAGCTTGAACGCACGACCAAGCATCGCGTCGGGCATGGCCGGCGGATAATCCTTGCCCAGTTCTTCACGAAGTTTGGCCAGCTCCGTTTCGGCCTGTGCGGCATCCGCGGAAGCCGGGAAGCCGTAGTAGACTCGCTGGAAATAGACCGCCGCGCTGACTTGATCGCCCGCGCCTTCGAACGCAGCAGCCATGGCGAGGTCGCCCTGTGGCTGAGGCAGTTCGGCGTAGTGCCGGCGCAGAATCTCCACCGCGTCCCCGGTCTTTCCGGATTGCTGATACGCACGCCCGGCGAGAATGACGGCACGCGCAGCGAGCGGCGACGGGGGCGACTGCTTCCAGACCGGATCGAGCGATTTTTCCACCGCTGCGTAGTCCCCCGACTCGAACTGCGCCGAGGCTAGCAGCCACGCGGCGTAATCGGCCAGCTTGGGGAGCCGCCGGGGAAGGTTGGAGAGCGTGGCGATCGCCGCGCTGTAGCGCTTATTGTCGAGATCGACCGATCCCTTCTTCAGCTCCGCGAGCGGGTCCGTCGCCGCGCAGGCCAGCATCGCCGCGGCAAACAGGATCAGCTTAGGCGAGCGGACCCGGATATTCCGGACCCAGCAGTGTCGCATCGTCATTGGCCAGTGCTCGAACGAATTCGCAATGCAGATAATCGGCAACACGGCTGCCGTTCGACAGGTACCGTTGCCGGAAAGATTCGCGCGCCTCGTCGATGTAGGGCTTGAGCGAGCCGTAGAGGTTGCGCGCGGCGCGACCGGCTTTGACCGCCGCGGCCTGATAGAGCTGGATTTCTGCGGTCTTCACCTTAGCAAAGCGGCGCGCGCTGGCTTCAAGGGGGGGCTCGGGTTTTGCCGGCGCGGTGAGCCCGGCGAGCATCGTGATCAGCTCCGTCGCCTCCGGATCGCGTTCGAAAACGCTGCGCGCCTGCGAAATCGCGGCGTTCCACTCGGGTTCATTCGATGCGCCCCGCATGCAGGTGAGCGCGCGCGCGATATCCGCGATCGCATCGCGACGCGCGCGGGCGATTTCGCGATCGACCGAGCGGCGCAGTTCCAGGAATCGCTCGTCGAGAGTTGGTTCAGACACCGCGAATTCTCATTGTCTCACGACGCGCAGCAAAAGGAAACGTTAAAACGTTTTCACGGCCAGTTGTTCATCGATCGGGAAGCGCTGGCGCAGCCGCGCTGGTATAACGAACTTGCTTTCCGCGCGCCGAAAGATCCAGCACCAGGCGGCCGTCCGCCTGGGTCGCGCCGGAGCCGGTATACACATCGGCGCCCTGCGCTACTTCGAGACACGAAATTTTCCAGCGCAGCCCGGGCAGCAGGTTGAAGCACGCGGCGACCGTGCGAAATTCCGCATCGGGGGAGAACGCGACGCCGCGGCCGCGCAGGCTGCCTTCCGCGCGCGCGCCGGCGAGTAGGTCCGCTCCTTCGCCGCCGCTTTCCAGGCTCCCGTCGAAATCGAGCCGGCCGCCCTTGAACGGCACATCATTCATCCTGCCATCGAAGCGATAGTGCGGCGCACGTCCGGAAAGATCGATGGTCGCGCTGCCATTCACCTGGACCTCGTCGAGCGTGAGGTCGATCCCCGCCAGCCGCACCTGGGCCCCGTCCCATAGTAGGCGCGCGCGGTTCAGGCTGCCGCGATAGTCGCCAATATCCAGCTCGTCAATTGCGATGATCCCATCGGCGCGCCGCAGACGCAGCCAGTCGGGAATCTTCGCAGGGCCGAAGCTCAACGTGCGCGCCAGAAATCCGCGCTCGCGCGACAATGCGGGCGACCACAGCCGCTCCAGTTCGGCAGCGTCCGCGCGTGGGATCGCGATGCGGAACTTCGCCGGACGCACAGCCGCCGGGTCCCAGCGATACTCCCCGGTGAAGGTGATCGCCTCGGCCTTTGTGCCGACCTGCCCGCGCATGCGCGTCACTGCGAAACGAGCGCCATTGGCGGCGACCGCAGCCGACTGGATGTGCAGCGGATCAGCCAGACCGTCGATGACGATGCGCGCGTTTTGCAGCTCGTATTCGCCGGACCACTGGCCCGCCGTGGCCGAGGGAGTCCACTGATAGCGCGCGCTGCCACGCCAGGTGCCCTGCGGAGTCTGCTCCATGAGAGGAATACCCGCCAGTCCAAATGAGTGCAGGTCCGCGACGCTCAACCCGCGCGTCGCGATCTTCAGATCCAGACCCTCCGACGGCGTGAAGCTGCCCTCGATCTCGGCGCTTTCGTTTTCGCCCACGTGCACAGTGGCGGGGTCGAGCGACAAAGTCCCGCCCGCGACGGACACTCTGGCGCTTTCCGCGCGGAGCGGCTGGGCGTCCGGCAAAGCGACCGAGGCGTCCTGGAGCTCGGCTGCGCCAGTGAGGCCGGACTCCTCGCTGTACTGCAAGTCGCCTGACACCGAACCGGCGGCGTCCAGCTTGTCGGAAAGCTGCGCGCCCAAGTGGCGGGCGACCTCGAGGAGCGCCGAAAGCGGAATCTGTTTCAGCCGCGCGCCGGCCTCCCAGTGCGGCGAACCCAGAAAATCCCAGGCGCGAAAGCGCAGCGCGACAGGCACGCCCGCCGGATCGTCCGCACTGGCGAGCTCCAGCCGCTCATCGCGCAGGTCCAGCGTGCCGCGACACGCCACTTTCCATCCACCGCGCTGCGGCAGCAGGTCCCAGCGGTGCACGTCGTCGATCTCCAAACTCCCGTCGATCGCGAGATTCGACGGCGGGCCGGAGAGCCGCGCGTCGAGCGCGATGATCCCGTGCAGCCCGAACCCGTGCTGATCGAGCAGCCGCGCGACCTCCTCGAGCGCGCTGCGCTCCAGCTCCACGCGAAAATCGAGATTCTCGCGGTTCCAGTTTCCGCGCACGAAGAAATGTCCGAAATTCTGCTGCGCCTGGTCGGTGCGCGACGGTGCGCCCGAAAGCCGCACCTCCACCGATCCGTTTTCCGACGGCGATACGTCCAAATCGGCGTCGTTCAGGTAGAACACCGATTTGGTGTCGCCGAACTTGAAATTGATCCGTCCGGTGCGCATGCGGATCGCAGGCATGGACCCGGAAAGCGCGGGAGCGCTGCTCAGCAGGTATTGAAAATTCCACGGGCCCGCCGCGGTTTTCACCAGGTTGATATCGGTGCTCTCGCCCAGCCGCAGGCTCGAAAATGCCAGCTTGCGGGAGAACAGGCTCAGCAGGTTCACGCGCGCCTCGAGCTCCCAGACGTGCGCGAACGGCTCGATCCCGGCGCGCGGATCGTCATAGATGGTTACGTCTTCGACCGTGAAACCGGGGCCGGTGAGCAGATTGAAGTATACTTTCCCGACCTCGACGCGCCTCCCCAGCCCGCGCTGCAAAGCGCGCTCGATTCGCGGCCGCGCAAATTCGGCGTCCACGTATTGCGCGCCCACGCCGATCGCCAGGATCAGCAGCAGCGCGAGCACCACTGCGCGCTTCATGGCGTCAGCGCCCGATACGCTTCGGGATCGTCGACATCCGCCAGCACGCCCGCATCGGCGAGGTCGAGATAACGGATGGCGCTCTCGTGGCGATTCACGACGGCGCGCGTCTCGGCAGTCGGCGGCATAGCCAGAAATTCGACGGCAAGCCCACCCGCGGCGCACACCGGGTGTCCGCGCTTGCCGCCGAATCGCGGAATCACGAAGGGCGCGGCGGCGCTTCGAAACTCCTGCAAGATCGCGGCGAGCGTTGCCTCTTCAACGGTCGGGCAATCGACTGGCGTGAACAGGAAAGCCTCCAACTCAGCCGGCAGGCGCTCCAGCGCGGTTTGCAGCGAGCTCAACTGGCCGCGATCCGGATCGGGATTCACGACAACCGTCGCCGCGATTCGCGCGCGGATCGCCTCGGCGTGGCGTCCGGCCACGACGACCACAGGGTCGCAGTATTTCGAAAAAATCCGAACCAGGCGTTCCGCGAAAGTTTCGCCGCGGAAATCGAGCAGCGCCTTCGGAGATCCCATGCGGCGCGAATCGCCCGCTGCGAGAATAATGCCAGCGATCACTTGAGAAGAGCGCGCAGATTGTCGTGCGCAAAAATCGATTTCGAGAGCGCACGCCAATCCGCGTCCGGAGCGCGCCGCACCGCAATCATCTCGGCCACCACCGAAATCGCAATCTCCTCGGGCGATTCCGCCCCGATCTCCAGCCCCATCGGCGCGAAGATTTTGTCGAACGCCGCGCGCTCGAAGCCTTCCTTTTCAAGCTCGTGGATCACTGAAATCGTCTTGCGCTTGCTACCGATCATGGCGATATACTTCGCCGGTGTGCCCACCGCCCACCGCAGCACCCGCATATCGTCGCGATGCCCGCGCGTGACGATGATCACGTAGCTCGTGGAAGTGACGGGCAGCTTGGGGAAGACAGCCTCATACTCCTCAGCATAGGTTTCGTCGGCTTCCGGAAAGCGGTCCTTGTTGGCGAAGGCCTCGCGATCGTCGACGATCACCGTCGAAAATCCGGCGAGCGTGGCGACTTTCGAAATACTCTTCGAAACGTGCCCGCCGCCGAAAATGTAGGCGCGCGGCTGCGGTACCACCGGTTCGACGAAGATGTTCAATTGTCCTCCGCAGATTAGGCCGTTGTCGTAGGCTGCATCTTGCCCCAGGCTGAAGGCCAGGTGCCGGGGTTTTTCGCTCTCGATCACCTCGCGCGCCGCGTTCCACACCTCGGCTTCGACGCATCCGCCGCCGATGGTCCCCACCATCGACCCGTCTTCGCGCACCAGCAGCTTCGCGCTTTCATAGCTGGGAATCGACCCGTTCACCTGCACGATGGTCGCCAGCGCGCACTTTTGACCGAGCGCGCGAAGCCGCACGATTTCGTCGAAGATGTCCATCCGGTTCAATTATATCCGCAGCAGCCTCAAGCCGCCGGACGGCGCGACGCGTGCGACCGCCGCAGTCTCGCGGCTCGGCGCGCCAGGCGCAGGCGGGCGCTGCGGCGCGCCCGCATCCAGCGAATGCGAACCGCGGTTTCGCTGACGCCCTTCTGGCGCGCGATCTCTTCGGCGCTCATGCCCAGCACCTGCTGTTCGAGCAGCGCGCGATCGCCCGGGCGGCAGATCTTCAGGATCAGATCCAGATCGACCGCGGCGAGGTTCAGAGCCGGCGTCGCGCGAAGCTCGGGCAGTTCTTGAAACACGGGCTGACGCAGAACGCTGCGGTACAGGTTCAGCGCGATGGAATTTACCCAGTTCACCACCAGCCTCTCGTCGCGAAGCTGGCTTACTCGTTCCCATCCCCGTACCCAGGCCGCCTGCGCGGTCTCGCGCGCAGGCTCCGGCTTGACACCGCGGCTGATCAGCAGCCGCACGGTCAGATCGTAGCCTCGCTCGTAGGCGCGGCCGTAATCGTCTCTGGTCATCATGCCGGAATCACTGGCCGATCCGGATGGTGCGCGCCATATCGCCCTTGGCTTCCGGCACGAAGTGGACCTTTACCTGGTCGTTCATTTTGGAGGAAAGGTCCGCGAGTTTCATCGCCTGACCGTTGTCCATGATGTGCGTCTTTTGATTCACAACGAAGTCGAAAGTGGTGCCGGTCGAATCCTTCACCACGACAAGATGCTGCTGAGGAATCACCATGTCGATCTTGCCGGAGAGATTTTCGGCTGCCCAACGGGTTTGATACTGGTGAGTGGGCGCGAGTTTCGTCACGGCCAAGGCCGCGACGGGCGAAAGCAATGCGAACGTGAAGGCGCCGAGCGCCATTCCCATCAGAGTTTTTCTCATCACATCACCTCTACTCGATATTTAGCGCCGCCCGGCGCGATTTCCTATCCCGCTTAGATGCGATTTGGAACCTAGTGCCGGGCGCGAGCATCCAAGGTCTCGGGTGGTACGGACCGGGTGCGCCACCGGGGTCGCGCCGCGCTTCCGCGAGTGATACAGTATCTCGAAGCAGGAGCGCGACATGATTTCCCGACATTCGATTCTCGTTTTCGCCGCTGTGGCGGCTTTCGCGGCTGACGTACAGCCTCTCAACGATCTCCCCAATCCCTACCGGACCATCACCGGCTGGTTTCAGTTGCCCGACGGACGCAAGATGGGATCCACCAGCGCCGTCGATATCGATTCGAAGGGGCACATCTGGGTCGCCGAGCGCTGCGGCGCCAATAGCTGCGCCGGCTCGAACCTCGATCCCATCCTCGAGTTCGACAAGAGCGGGAAACTGCTGAAGAGCTTCGGCGCGGGAATGTTTATTTTCCCGCACGGAATCTGCATCGATAAGCAAGACAATGTCTGGATCACCGATGGACAGGGACGTGGCGGCATCGGCCATCAGGCGATCAAATTTTCCCCGGACGGAAAAGTATTGATGCGCCTGGGAGTCGCCGGCAAAGCGGGCGCCGAGCCGGGCGAGTTCGTCGCGCCGAACGATGTCGCGGTCGCGCCCAACGGCGACATTTTCGTTTCCGAGGGCCACGGCAGAGGCCGCGGCAACGCGCCGCAGCCCAACGATCGCATTCAGAAGTTCGACAAGAACGGCAAATTTATCAAGATGTGGGGCAAGACCGGGACCGGGCCGGGCGAATTCGACCAGCCGCACGCGCTCGCCTTCGACTCCAAAGGACGCCTGTTTGTCGGCGATCGCAACAATAATCGCGTCCAGATTTTCGACCAGGAAGGCAATTTTATCGCTGAGTGGCAGCAGTTCAGCCGGCCGAGCGGCTTGTTCATCGACAAACACAATACGTTGTATGTGGCCGATTCCGAATCGGGCTCCGTGTCGCGCAATCATCCGGGATGGAAGCGCGGGATTCGCATCGGAAGCGCCAAGGATGGCAAGGTGGTCGCGTTCATTCCCGATCCGGATGAGAACGCCCGGGGCACCAGCGCGGCCGAGGGCGTCGCGGCGAGCACGGACGGCGTGATTTACGGCGCCGAGGTCGGTCCCAAGGACGTGAAGAAGTACGTCAAAAAGTGAGGACGGCAATGCGAATACTGATTGCGGCGGCAATGATCACGGTGGCGTTCGCGCAGGAGGAGGCCCCCGCGCGGCAAGCGGGGCCATCGGGGCGCGACCAGGCGCGGTCAATGGTGATCACTAAATTCGGGATCGTGGCGGCGAGCCAGACGCTTGCCTCGCAGGCCGGCGCCCGGGTGCTTGAAGACGGCGGCAACGCGATCGACGCCGCGATCGCGGCCAACGCGACCCTCGGAGTGGTCGAGCCGGCGATGAACGGAATGGGCGGCGACCTGTTCGCGATCATCTATGAAGCGAAGACCGGGAAGCTGTGGGCGCTCAATTCGAGTGGATGGGCTCCCGCCGCGCTGACCCCCGAACTGCTGGCGCAGAAAGGTATCACGGATATGAACCGCTCCGGCGCGCAGCGCGTGACCGTGCCGGGCGCGGTCGCGGGATGGCAGGCGCTGCACGATAAGTTCGGCACCGTTCCGTTTTCGCGGTTGCTCGCGCCGGCGATTTATTACGCGGAAAACGGATATCCGGTCACCGAGATCATTTCCGGCGAATGGGCGTCGGCCGCGAAGGGTCGCACCGGCCAGCAGCCCGGATTCAAGGAAACCTACATGCCCGGCGGACACGCGCCTGCTACCGGGGAGATGTTTCGCAATCCGGCGCTGGCCGAATCGCTCAAGCGGGTCGCGGAAAAAGGCCGCGACGGATTCTATAAAGGACCGACCGCGGAACGCCTGATCGATTTCCTGCACGAGCAGGGAAACGTGATGACCCTCGCCGACCTCGAGCAGTTTCAGCCGGAGTGGGTCGAGCCGATTTCCACCACGTATCGTGGATGGCGCGTATTCGAGATCCCGCCCAACACGCAGGGCGTGGCCGCGCTCGAGATGTTGAACATCATGGAGCACTATCCCATGAAAGATTACGGCCACAACAGCGTGAAGGCGCTGCACGTCATGATCGAGGCGAAGAAGCTCGCCTACGCGGACATGCTGCGCTACATCGGCGATCCGCGCAGCGGAAAGCTCCCCACCGATATTCTCGATTCCAAAGATTTCGCCGCGGAGCGGGCCAAGTTGATCGACGACAGCAAAGCCAATTGCGACGCGCTGCCCGCCAATCTGAGCGAACGCGCGCGCACCGGTAACGACACCATTTATATGTCCGCGATCGACAAGGACGGCAACATCGTTTCCCTCATCCAGAGCAATTACAGCTCGTTCGGCACGGGGATGGTGGCGCCGGGTACGGGATTCGCGCTGCAAAATCGAGGAGCGCTGTTCACGCTGAAGCCGGGGCAGCCCAACACCGTGGGTCCGCATAAGCGTCCGCTGCACACCCTCATTCCCGCGTTCATGGAGAAGGGCGACACGCGCATCGGCTTCGGGATCATGGGCGGATGGAACCAGGCGCAGGCGCACGCGCAGTTTGTGGCGAACATCGTGGATTACGGGATGAACATTCAGATGGCGCTCGAAGCGGCGCGGTTCACCAAGGGGTCGTTCGGAGGCTGCGATGTGCAGATGGAATCGCGTATTGCGCCCGAGGTCCGCGATGCGCTCACGGCGCTGGGGCACAAGATCCGTGTGCAAGGATCGTTCTCGGCGTCCATGGGACGAGGGCAAGCCGTGGAGCGGGACGCTGCCGGCGTGAATTACGGCGCATCCGACCCGCGCGACGATGGCGAAGCGATTCCGCAGGGGCCGGTGTTCGGCGTCAAGCGTTAGGCGCGATCACTGCCGCGTATTGCGGTAAACCTTGCCGCCTTTCATTACGAAAACCACGCGCCGCACCGCGGTGATGTCCTGGAGCGGGTTGCCGTCGGTCGCGACCAGGTCGGCTTCGTGGCCCGGGCCGATGCTGCCGATTTGATCGGCCATCCCCAGAGATTCCGCCGCAATCGAAGTCCCGCTCATCAGCACATCCATCGGCTTTTCATGGGCTTCCTGCACGCGGTAAATGAACTCCTCAGCGTTGCGCCCGTGCGCGCCGGCCACGCCATCGGTGCCGAGCACCATCTTCACGTGCAGCCTGCGTGCCCGCATAATGACGTCGGCGGTCGGCGCAATCGCGTCTTCGAGCGATTTGAAATTCGCCGGCGTGAAATTGAAGCTTGGCCGGTTGTCGAGATAATTGTGCAGCACCAGCAGGTTCGGATCGAAGTACGTGCCCCGCTTCGCGATCATCTTGAGCGTCTCGTCGGTGGTGAAATTCCCGTGCTCGATCGAGGTGCAGCCCGCGAGCACCGATGCCTTCACGCCCTGGTCGGAAATGGCGTGCACCAGCGTGCGCAGCCCAAGCGATTTCGCCTCGCTGCACACAGCCCGGATCTGTTCATCCGTCATGGTCTGCCGCCCGCCCGCGCCCATTCCGGCCGTCGCGAACAGCTTGATCAGGTCGGCGGTCTCGGCCTTGGTCTTACGGACGAACTCGCGAAACTCCTC
>Ga0335077_10004737_pt1 | contig 16596 bp, 13 predicted proteins | sample Lox_Sample_31_FD_207151 | JGI IMG/M metagenome (GOLD analysis project Ga0335077, IMG submission 207151) | Soil microbial communities from Loxahatchee National Wildlife Refuge, Florida, United States - Lox_Sample_3.1 | ecosystem: Environmental > Terrestrial > Soil > Wetlands | place: USA...
GAAGGGAGAATCCGCGATGAGGATGGTGCGCTCGAACGAAGCGATGCTTTTCGCGACCATTTCGTAAGTAATTGGGCCGGGCCCCCATGCCTTGGCGAACTGGTCACGGTAAGCGGAATCGGCATTGAGTTTCTGTTCGACAGCAGCCAGCGTGTTGGCCATCTCCACAGGATTCTGCACTGGGCCTTCGGCCTGTTTCTCGAGGCTGGGAGCGCGCCCGTCCCAGAACTGAGCATGGAAGTAGGCCGCATTCATCACAGGCGGAGAATTGCGAGTTCCCTTCTGGCGCTGCACGCCTTCGGAGACCGGCCTGGGATCTGCGAAACCAGCCTGGGAGAGATGACAAGTAGCGCAAGAGACAGTGCCGTCGACCGACAGCGCGGGATCGTAGTAAAGCCGACGGCCGAGAGCAATGGTTTCTACGGTGGGCGGATTGTCCGCGGGTACGGGAACTGGCGGCAATCCCAAAGGAGTTTTGATCTGAATGGGTTTGCCAACAGGCATCACTGCCTTGTGGTCCTGCGCATAAATGAACACGGCGGCAGCGAGGCCTACAAGGATCATAAAAAATAAGACGAGCTTGCGATAGCTCATAGGGGACCTCCGGCAAGATGTATGAAAGAAGTCAGTTCCGCGAGAAGGTCGCTGCCTTTCAGTGACGGAGGCCTTCCCTTGTCTGTATGTCCCGTCTGTGGCGTTCCGATGTCTCGGCGATGAACAGCAGCACTCCAATCGCGCCGAATGAAGCCAGTGCGACGATAGCCATCATGAGGATGGGCATGACAAATCTCCTGGGTTTCATTCTCGGCCGGCAGGTCTCAAGCGGCTATGACGATGATCACCAAGTGTTGTGACGGTTTAGCCCCGGAACGGGAAAAACGGCGGCGAGCGCTGGGTTTGAGCCGCGTTGCCACGTTGAAAACTGATAAAGTATTTTGCGGCTGGTGTGTGCTGCAAGCACGACACGAAAGGAAGCGGGATGCAAGTGGCGGTCGTGGGATCGGGATATGTTGGCCTGGTAGCAGGCGCGTGCTTTGCCGATCTGGGCCATGAAGTCATTCTGGTGGACAACGACCGGCAAAAGCTGGCGGCGCTTGAGAGTGGCCAAGTCCCGATTCACGAGAAGTTTCTCCCGGAGTTGCTCGAGCGGCATCGCGGCAGGCGGCTGATTTTCTCCGGAGATGTGCAAGCGGCGGTACGCAAGAGCGCGGCTATCTTTATCGCGGTTGGAACTCCTCCGACGGAACAGGGTGACGCGGACCTTTCCTACGTGGAGTCAGTGGCACGCGGTATTTCGGGCGCGATCAAGGGCTACAAAGTCATCGTGGAAAAGAGCACTGTCCCCGTCTACACCAGCGACTGGATCCGCAAAGTCATGTTGCGCAATGCGGCGCCGCCTGATTGCTTTGATGTGGCGTCGAACCCCGAATTCCTGCGCGAAGGAACTGCAGTCACCGATTTCTTATATCCGGACCGCATTGTCCTGGGGACGGACAGCGAGCGCAGCGTCTCGGTACTGCGCGAGATCTATGCGCCGATGACGGACGGTAGTTATTATGAGCGGCCGGATGCTGTTCCCTGCCCTGAAGGCGCGAAGGTGCCGCCGCCTGTAATCGTCACCAGCAGCAAGAGCGCGGAACTGATCAAACATGCGTCGAATGCGTTCCTGGCGATGAAGATTTCCTTCATCAACGCGGTGGCATCGGTGTGCGAAGCCGTAGGCGCGAATGTGCAGCAGGTGTGCGAGGGCATCGGAAGCGACCGTCGAATCGGCCCGCGCTTTCTCAATCCTGGAATCGGCTATGGAGGCTCGTGTTTTCCCAAGGACCTGATGGCCTTCCGCTCGGTGGCGCGCGAGTGCGGGTATGAGTTCCGGCTGCTCGACGAAGTCAAGCGCATCAACGAAGAGCAGCAGCAAAGGTTTTTGCGGAAGGTCCGCAGTGCGCTCTGGACTTTGCGCGACAAGCGCCTGGGTATCCTCGGCCTGGCATTCAAGGGCGGAACGGATGACATCCGCGAAAGCCCTGCGCTGCTGCTGGTGCAATCGCTGTTGCAGGAAGGGTGCCAGATCGCGGCTTATGATCCAGCGGCTATGAAGCGCGCACAGGAAGTCCTGACTGCCGGCGTGGAATTCGCTAGCAGCGCCTATGAAGCGGCGCACGGAGCGGATGCGCTCTTGATTCTCACCGAGTGGGAAGAATTCAGGACACTCGACCTGGGACGTCTGCAGCGCGAAATGAAGTATGCGATCGTGGTGGACGGACGCAATCTCTACGATCCTGAGTCCATGGTAAGGTATGGATTCACCTACTACAGCATCGGCCGAGCCGCGGCAGTCCCGGAACCACATGCAGCGGCGGCCGGCTCCTCGAGGAAAACCAAGAAATCATGAGCAAACAACGAGCCCTGGTGACCGGCGGCGCTGGTTTTCTGGGATCCCATTTGTGTGATGCCCTGCTGGGAGAAGGCTATTCGGTCATTGTGGTCGATAACCTGTTGACCGGCCGGCAATCGAATCTGGAACACTTGAAAAACGACGCTGGCTTCGAGTTCCAGAAATGTGACATCAACCAGGCTTTCGACTTCGGCCACGTGGATTACGTGTTCCACCTGGCCTGCCCGGCAAGCCCGGTGGATTACACAAAGTACGGTGTGGAGACATTGCAGGTGGGATCACAGGGCACATTCAACACGCTTGAGCTGGCACGCAAGTACGCAGCCAAGTATTTCATTTCGTCGACCTCCGAGTGCTACGGCGACCCGCTGGAGCACCCGCAGAAGGAAACGTATTGGGGGCATGTGAACCCGATCGGCCCGCGCTCGGTATATGACGAGGCCAAGCGTTTCAGCGAGGCGGTGACGATGGCCTACCATCGCTACCATAAGGTCGATACGCGGATCGTGCGCATTTTCAACACCTACGGACCACGCATGCAACTCAACGATGGGCGAGTGGTGCCCAATTTCATGAAGCAGGCTCTGCGCGGAGAGGACCTGACGGTGTATGGCGACGGCAGCCAGACCCGCAGTTTTTGCTACGTGAGCGATGAGATTGAGGGTTTCGTGCGGCTGTCGAAGTCGTCAGAACATCTGCCGGTGAATATCGGGAATCCTTCGGAGTTCACCATTTTGGAGTGCGCGAAGCAAGTGCTGGCGGTGACAGGTTCGAAGAGCCAGATCAAATATGAGCCACTGCCGCCGGATGATCCCAAACAGCGGCGGCCTGACATCACGAAGGCGAAGACTCTGCTGGGATGGGAACCGAAGATTGACCTGGCCACGGGGTTGCGGATGTCACTCGACTACTTCCGTAAAGCAGCCCTGTAGCGCTTTATTCGGCGGGCTCGACGAAGGTTTCCGGCTCGGGCACGCAAGCCAGCAACTGCTCCACCTGGCGTTTGGCAGCGGCCGTCCGTACGCTGAACTGCACGCCCATGCCAAAACCCGCATTGACACTCTGCACGCGGCCGTGGACGGCAAGTTTCAGACCCGGGGTGCGCACGACGATCTCCACTGGGGTTCCAGCGGGGAACGGTTCGGTGGTCTCGATGTAGCAGCCCCCGGTGCTTACGTCGCTCAAGATGCAGCGGTTCGGCGTATTGTCGCCGAGGCGATAGACGTCTGCGCCCAGAGTGCAAGCATGGCGGTCCAGAGTCCGGCGATCCGCAGCGCTCGAGAGCAATCCGAGGCCGGCGCTCAAGTTCTCGCGAAAAACGGCGTCGGACGATTGTGCGACCTGAGATTCAGATGAGTTTGGCCGCAACGCGTGCTCCTGTACCCAGCCAGTGAGAATACGGCGCGAGGTCTTTGGCACATCCACAAAGCGGATGCCGGCACGGCCTGCGGCGTCCTGCCACATGACCTCGCCGGATAAGCGCACAATGGCTTCTTTTCCGGGCAAAGAAAACTGGAAATACACTTTGCATTTCGGAGGCAGCTTGCCGCCGGATTGAATGGAGGCTCCGTTCTCACTGAGATCCACGAGGGTGGCAGAGATGTTTTCCGCCGCAGCGTAAGAGATCGTAGCCGGTGCGTGCAGGGTTATGCGTTGATCGAGACGGCGCTCGCGCCGCATGAGGTCACGGGCGGCGCGCATGCTGTAGGCGGCACGTTCGGGCGAGACGGGCTTGTAGAGAACAAAATTCGCCCCACGAGCGAAGGCGTCGCGCAACTGACTTTGCCCATCCAGGATGGCGACCACCACGGTTGATTGGTTGATGGAGGTGTTTCGAACTTCCGCGATCAGGTCGAGAGCTTCCTGCTCGTTGTCGCAATCAACAAGCAGGGCATCGAAGCGCTGGGCTTCAATCAATCTGAGAGCAGAACGAAGGTCACCACAGGATTCCACGCGGATACCGAGGTCCTGCAGGCTGCGACTGAGCACCTGCACCGCCTTGGCATCCGCGCACACCACTAGGGAGGTGAGCGCCATGAAGGGATGTTAAGGGTGTGCATCCGCGGGCGACAAGGTTACCTAGGACATAACTTCGCTTTGACGGTGACTTTCGTCATCTGGAGTTGCCCCCGCCAACTCGATATGGTGGCAAATGTAACCGCGGTTACCGGCCCGAGCGGTTTTTGCAAGTACCAGGGGACAACGTCATGTCGTCGCGCACAGGCAAATGGATGATCGCAGCGGGCGCGCTGATGATTTTGGCCGGCCTTTGCTTCATCCCGGCCGCGTTCGGCGACCATCCGGAAGCGGATGTTTGGGGTATGGGGATCGGGCTGTTTTCTCTGGGCGCAATGACCGTTGCTGCGGGCACGTATCTGAACGCGCGCCTGCTGCACGCCGCCATCGAAGCCACTGGGCTTGCCAAGGAACTCAAACGCGGCCGCGGAGGCTGTGAACTCTGCGGCAACGAAAGCCCGATCATCCAATGCAAGATCCACCAGCTGCATCTTTGCGGCAATTGCCAGGCGGAACATTATGACCTGCGTTCCTGCCTGTACGTTCCGAGCAATCGCCGTGTCGCCAGCAAGGGCAAAGCCATGGCAAAAGTACGTGGCGCCTAGAATTGCCCCTGGCTCCTCTGCAGTGCCAAAATGACTAACGTCACACTTCCAGATTACGTTACGGAAGTCCAGTCCTAACGCCCCCTACTTTAGTGCTTTGACGCTATTTGTCCCTGTACTTACGATGAGCCTGCACGTGGATTAGCTCACGGCGCCCTCGTTCCTGAATGGTTGCTCCCTCCTAATTGATACCAAAGGGCGAAGGCGGCCAGGCCCAATCCTGAATGAACGCCCGTAGTGGGCCAAGTTGGTGTGGGGTCCGAAGCGGGAATGTACCGAGGAAAGATGCACTTCATGGTGTCACGTAAAAGCCGCGGGTTCACGCTGATCGAGATGATGATTGCGCTCAGCATCTTCCTGATCATGAGCGCCATCTTCCTGATGAACATCCAGCCCGCGCTGAAGCAATCGCGCGTGAGCAGCGCCTACAACACGACGCTCGGAGCGATGCGGCAAGCGCGAGACCTTTCGGTCGCGCAACGGCAGATCTACTTCGTCACTTTTAACACCGCCGCTTCGCCGCATAACGTAACGATCACTCAAGGATCGACCGGCACAGTGGTTGCGACTTACCCGATGCCCAGTGATGTTGGTTTCAATGTGGTGTCGGGTGTTCCGACTTCTCCGACAACACCTCCCACGACTCCGGATGGCTTTGGAACAGCCAGCAGGTCAGTGGACTTCGATCAAGGCGTCGCCGGGGGAGCCAGGAACGTGGTGTATTTCTATCCGGACGGCTCGGCCGCAGATGCAGTGGGAAACGTGAACAACGGCGTGCTCTACATCGCCCGGCCGGCAGATCTCAACAGCTCGCGCGCCATTACCCTTTGGGGTGCAACCGGACGCCTGCGGGGGTGGCGGCTTTATCAGAACGGTGGCACGACCTATTACTGGAGGCAGCAGTGATCACCAAAAAGCACCGGTTTCAGGCTAGCTCGCCCCGCAATGCCGAGGGCTTCACCCTGATCGAAGTTATGATCTCGATGGTGGTGCTCACGATCGGCCTGCTCAGCCTTCTAGGGGTGTTTGGCATGGCGATGGCATCCACGCAAACCTCGCAACAGAATGGTGTTGCCAAGCAGTTGGCGAATGAAGCCATCGAAGGCATCTTGACGGCTCGCCAGACCACCAACGTCACCTGGGATCAAATCCAGAACACGGGCTCCGGCGGCATTTTTATCGGTGGACTCAATCCGATCTACAACCCGGGCAACGACGGCATCCCCGACACTGCGGATGATTCTTCGGCCGGATACCAGACACTGCAATTGCCGGGGCCTGACGGAATTTTCGGCACCTCGGATGACGTTTCTCAGCCGCTGAGTAATTATCAGCGGCAGATTCAGATTGACCAGGTGCTGGATGGCGCGGGTACCCCGATCGGCACGCTGCGCCTGGTCACCATCACCATCCAGTACACCACGCCGCAGTTCAGGTTCCCCAAGACCTACATTCTCTCAACCTACATTTCGGAATACCGGTAGAAGCACATGATGAGATCCTCGCCAAAATCCAGTCGCGGTTTCACACTGCTCGAGTTGATGATCTCGATGGCCGTGGGCCTGATCATGATTGCGGCAGCGGTTCAACTGTACAGCTCGGGAGTGGACGCCACCTGGGTGATTTCTCAGAAGGCCGAGATGCAGCAAGATCTGCGGTCGACTTCCGACATGCTGCTCAAGGACATCAGTCTGGCGGGGGCCGGCATGCCCCTGGGACAAGGGATTGCGTTGCCTTCCGGAGCCGGAGTGCGGCCCCTCTACGGATATGCCAATGGCTGCTCCAACTGTGTGAACACTAACGGGCTGCAATATCCTTGCGCTGCGCCCACGGGAACCTGCGTTCCTACCCTGTTCGGAATCATCCCTGGATATCAGCTCGGGATTACACCGCCGGGCAGTACAACCCGAAGCGATGTCATCACCATGGTGTACACCGACACCGTCTTTGCGCTGAACTGCTACAACATTTCGTTTCCGGCTGGGGGTGGGATTAACCCGGTCACCTTCACGCTACCGAGCCCATTGCCGTCGTCGTGTGTTCTGCCACCCAATATCGTCACACCGCAGCCCGTGAACGACCCGGTCGTGGGGCTGCAGACGGGGGACGTAGTCTTTTTTCAAAACACCCTGGGCTCATCCTCCGGACAGGCGGTCGCGGAAGTATCCACGGTCGCCAAGACGGGAACCAACACCTATACCGTGACGTTTGCGGACAGCGACCCGCTGAAACTCAACCAGAGCACGGCCACCTCCGGAGACCTGGCGCAGATCATCACGGGAACTGGCACCACAGCAACCCGGCTTTTCGTCATCACCTACTACTTGTGGCTGCAGCCCGACCCGCTCGGAGTTGGTACGGGCACACCGGTGCTGATGAGGCAGGTTAACGGTCACGCCCCGACACCGGTGGCGGAAAACGTGGTCAATATGCAGTTCACCTATGACACCTATGCAGCTGACGGAACGCTGCTCAACAACTCCGGTGACGGCGGCGAGTCCACGGGCGTATCTCCCAACCTGATTCGCAAGATCAACGTTCTGCACTTATCGATTCGCAGCCAGCTGGCGGGGACGAGGAGCGCCCTGTACGCAACCAAGGGCTTCCAGACTTATGACATCCAAACCTCGATCAGCGCGCGCAACCTGAGTTATCAGAACCGGTACCAGCTCCAGTAGGTAAAACCAGGAGCTCGAAGAGAAGTAAGAACGGGAGTGGGATTATGAGGAACAACACGATGGAAAAATCTGGCTCGCGAGGGTTTACGCTGATTGCCTCCTTGATGATGCTGCTGCTTTTGTCCGGCATCGCCATTGGCCTGTTGATGATGGTCAATACCGAGGGCAAGGTCGGCATGCTGGACAATCAGAATAATCAGTCTTTCCATTCTGCCGAAGGCGCCATCGAAAAGATGACTTCGGACCTCGCCAACACCTTCCAGAACATCGAATCCCCCACTGCGGCTGACATTTCCGGGTTGAGCGCGCTGGCGCCGGCGAGCACGAAGACCATGAGCTATCCGGTCTATACGCTCACAGCGGCCACCAATCCGGACGGCTCCCTGGCCACCGCTTTCGGGCAGATTGCGACGGGGCCTTACCAGGGTCTCTACGCGCAATTGCTTCCGGTCAGTTTGCAGGCCACCGCACAGGGACCATTGGGCGCAGAAGTGAATATGAGCCGCACGGTGGAAGTAGCGCTGATTCCGGTTTTTCAGTTCGGCGTGTTTTCTGACGGGGACCTGGGATTTTTTAGTAGTCCGGACCTGAACTTTGCGGGGCGTGTGCACACGAACGGCGATCTGTATGTGGGCGTGGCCAACTGCTGCACGCTGACCTTCCACGACAAGATCACGGCTTATGGCAATGTTATCCGTGCTGTATTGCCTAACGGACTGTCAGCGGCCAGCTATAACGACAACGGCACGGTGCAGATTCCCACTACCAGTGGTGGCTGCGACAAGACCAAACCTAACTGCATGGTTATGGGATCGAGTTGGGGCAGCGTGACCGGAGCCGGCGGAAATCCACCCGCTTCGGGCTACAACAGCGGCCCACCTTCGTGGCAGACGATCTCGCTGTCTTCGACCAAGTACAACGGCTGGATCATTGACGGCGACTATGGCAACACCACTTACGGCACTGGAGCAACCAATTTGACGCTGCCGTTTATTGGTGGCACGGCCACGGGAGCAACAACCGGACCTCAGCCGTTCGAAATCATTCGCCGGCCTCCGGCGGGAGAATCTGTTACCTCGCCGCTGGGTGCCTCGCGCCTGTATAACGAGGCGGAGATCCGGGTCTTGATTTCCGATACTCCCGTGGATCTGCCCGGTGGGGCTACGGATCCTCAAAACGTCCGCCTGGCGAACGTGGGAGGTTACGTGAACGGAGTGCCGACCTCTGTGGTTGCTGGTCTGCCGGGTCTGCCTGCGGGGCATTCTTACACCACTTATTTCGCTACGGCTTCGACGGCGGTGCCTGATCCCGCTACCTGGAAGAACACCAGCACGAACCTGCCTGCCGACTGGCTCTACCAGCCGCTGGCACCGTCAAATTCCACCTTGATCACGCTATATGACGCGAACGCGCCACTGATCACCGATCCCACGACCGATACGATCGGCTTGAGCTCGGCACCGCCGGCGATCACGTTGAGTGCTTGCAACACTTCGACCGGAGTTTGCCCGCCGTACCCGTACTACACGCCAGTGGCGTACGCCAGCGGTGGTACGCCTTCGCCGTCACAGGCGACACCGCCTACGGCTTCTGCATGGAACCTGCTGGACGGCTACCTGCGGGTGGAATATCGCGATAGCAGCGGAAATTATCACCCGGTCACCAAGGAATGGCTAGGCCTGGGATTTGCGCGCGGCACCCTGCCCCCGACTGCTCCGGGAGGCAGCGCTGGCGCCAACCCGATCAACCCGGATGCCATCCTGTTGTTCCAGGAACCGGCAAACCGTGATGGCAACGGCACAGTGGATTCGGTCGGTCTGGCACCTGCCTGCGTCAGGAGCGGAACCAGATACACCTGTACCATCGGCCGGCCGCCTGAGGTCACAGTCGACTCGGCCACGAATAGCGCGTGGTATGGAGACAGCACGGGTCCGGGCACGACGCAAGGGCCGACAATGTACAACTGGTATCCGATCAATTTCTATGACGCCAGGGAAGGCGAACCGCGCGATACCATTGCGGCGGACAACAGCTGCACTCCGGCCGGCATTATGAACGCTGTCGAAATTGACGTGGGCAACCTGAAGCGATGGCTGGCAGGCAAAACCGGCGCCAGCGGCAGTTCAGTGGACTACGTCAGCCAAAACGGTTATGTTCTCTACTTCTCCGACCGGCGAGGTATGTTGCCGAATCCCCGGGGTTCGCAGGTGGACCCTGTGAACACCAAAACGGGAGACTCGGGACTTGAGGATTCGATCAATGCTTCCAGCAGTGCGGGCACGCCGGATGGCACTCTGGACCCGATCCCGACCGGGAAGCCGATATCCCCAGAGGATGTGAATGAGGACGGCGTGCTGGAGAATTTTGGCGGTCAGAACATCGGGTTAGGGCTGGGTTACATTGGCGCCGCCTATAGCACCAGCAACAACGTAAACCGCAAAATTCTTGCGACGGGCACACCGAACCCATATGTGCGCATCGCGCCGAGTTGCGCGATCGCGCAAAACGGTTGGGTTAGCGGAGCGCGGCACGCCCTGAAGCTGGTTGATGGTGGACTGGGCAATCTTCCGCTCCGGCCGGATAACAGCAAGGGCGGATTCACGATCGGTTCGGAGAATCCCGTTTACATCTATGGCGACTACAACACGAATGCTGGGGATCCGATCTGGGACAATCCTCCGGGCGCGGACCAACCGCACGCCGCAGCCGCCGTTATCGGCGACGCGGTTACCATGCTTTCCGACAGCTGGTCTGATCTGAACAGTATCCTGCTGCAACCGACACAGCCTAGCCCGAACCGCAATGCCTCGACTACGTACTACCGGGTGGCAATTGCCGCCGGTAAGAACATGAACTTCCCGTTCCCCAGCTGGGAGAACTCCACTGATTACGGCTTCGGAACGGATGGCGGTGTGCACAACTTCCTGCGCTTCCTGGAAGACTGGCAGGATCCGGGCGCAACCCTCAATTATCAGGGTTCGCTGGTGAGCCTGTACTACTCGACCTACAACACTGGCACCTTCAAGTGTTGCAGCTATTCGGTGTATCAGCCGCCGAATCGAAACTACATCTTCGATTCGGATTTTACTCAGCCACAAAATCTGCCGCCTGGAACGCCGATGTTCCGGGACATCAACAACCTGAGCTATCGGCAAAACCTCACAGCTCATACCGGCTGCTACTGAAGCCGGCTTAGGCTAGACTTGGCCCCGATCCTGCGATGCAGGTTCGGGGCTTTCTTTTTCGTGCAGAACATACACTCAACTTCTGCCTGGCGAACCTCTGCGGCAATGCATGTATTATGGCCTGAAGAGGGCCGCAGCTGAGGATGGACAATTCCACAATCACCGCGATTTTCTGGGATGTGGGCGGAGTGCTTCTGACCAACGCCTGGGACCGGGAACAGCGAGATCGGGCACTGCAGAAGTTCGGCCTGGATCGCGTCGAGTTCGATGATCGTCATGACATGCTGGTCTCGTCCCTCGAACGCGGCAAGATCGGTATAGACGAATACCTGGAGCGAACGATTTTCTACCGGCAGCGTAATTTTTCACTGCAGGCATTCAAGGAATTCGTGTATTCCCTATCGCAGCCAAATGCCGAAGTGCTGCAGCTGGCGCGGGAACTGGGACGATCGCAAAGATACCTGATGTCCACGATCAATAACGAATCGAAGGATCTGAATCAGTACAGGATTCAGACCTTCGGGTTGAACCAGATCTTCAGCCTCTTCGTCAGTTCCTGTTTCGTGGGATTGAGGAAACCGGAGGACGGTATTTACCGGCTGGCACTGGAGATCACGCAGAAGGCTCCACAGCAATGTTGCTTCGTGGATGACCGCCCGCTCAACCTGGACAGCGCTTCCCGCCTGGGCATGCATGTGATTCGCATGGAGAATGCGGGCCAACTGCAGCGTGAGTTCAAGTCCCTGGGAATCGGGACATAGCCCGCGCAGACAGGATTAGTGCCAGGCGTTTTGCCCCGGGTGGATGTGATCCACGTCCTTGATTTCGCCTCCCGTTCGATGTTGAACTTCACGGTTGCGCCAGGCCCTGCTGCTCAAACTAGCACGCATACTGCCCAAGCGGGTAAACTGCCGGTGCCGCGGTGGCGGCCGGAGGAGGACCGGCTAACTGATGACTCCCGTCGAAACCCAGACTCTCCCAGAGAATGCCTACAAACCGCTGGAAGCCCAGGAATCCTATGCACCCCTCGTGCCGGCGGAAGCGAAACTTCCGGAGCTCAGCGCGCGATCTATTAGCTGGGGCGTTTTCCTATGCGTCATCTTCACGGTCGCGTCCGCGTATTCCGGACTGAAGGTAGGCCAGGTCATGGAATCGGCCATTCCCATCTCCATCCTGGCTATCGGTCTGGCACGGGTTTACGCGCGCCGTTCGAGCGTACTGGAGAACGTGATCATCACCGGCATCGGCGGGGTTGCAGGATCGGTGGTGGCGGGCGCAATCTTCACGATTCCAGCGCTTTACATCCTGCAACTCAGTCCTCATCCGGTGCAGACGATCTTCATTTGCCTGGCCGGGGGATGTCTCGGCGTGCTGTTTCTGATTCCCCTGCGGCGCTATTTTGTGCGCGACATGCACGGTCTGCTTCCCTACCCGGAAGCAACCGCCATCACGGAAGTGCTGGTGACGGGAGAAAAGGGCGGCTCACAGGCCCGCTTGTTGCTGGAAGCGACAGCTATTGCGGGCCTCTACGACCTGTTTGTGACGACGTTCCAGGTATGGAAAGAGTTTGTCGATTTTCAGTTCGTGCCGCTGATGCGCTCGCTTTCCGAGCGCGCCCGGATGGCATTCAGTTTCGATGCCATCGGATTCATTCTCGGGCTAGGTTACGTGATGGGACTGCGCAGTTCGATGATCCTATGCGCGGGCGGGGTATTGTCAAACTTCGTGCTGGTGCCGTTGATCTGGTTCGTGGGCAGCCATCTCGATACGTCCGTTTATCCTGCGGCAATTCCAATCAGCAAGATGACAGCGGTGCAGATCTATCGAAGTTACGTGCGGTTCGTGGGGGTGGGCGCCATTGCTACGGCCGGAATCTTCGGCATTGTCAAGTCACTGCGTGTGGTGGCGGGAGCTTTTGGCATTGCGCTGCGGGTCTTTCGTCACGGGGATGCGACGGCGCCGCCACGCACTGATCGAGACATTCCGATGATCGCCATCTTCCTCGGTATCGTTCTCGGGGCAATCGGGGTGGCACTGTTGCTGGGCGGCCTGCCCGTCTCCTGGACAGTGGTGGCAATCGGCGTGTTACTGACGCTGGTGTTTTCGTTCTTCTTCGCCTCCGTGGCCGCGAACGCTATCGCGACTACCGCCCGGAATCCTGTGTCGGGCATGACCATGCTGACGATCATCATTTCGTCCGCTGTATTGTTACGCTTCGGCGTGTCAGGCACGAGTGGAATGTTCTTCGTCATGGCGATCGCAGGTATGGTGTGCACCGCCCTGTCGGTATCAGGACAAGCGATCACAGACCTGAAGACGGGCTACTGGCTTGGATCCACCCCGGCGGCGCAGGAGAAGGTCAAGTTTCTGGGCGTTATCGCAGCGGCGATTGCGGTTGGACTCACCATCGTTATGCTGGCACGCACTTTTCAGTTTGGTGAGGCAATTGGGGCAGACGTTCGGCCCGTGCTGGCTTCGCCGCAAGCTTCCATCATGAAAGCGCTGGTGGAAGGTTTCATGAGCCGGCAACCGATCGCCTATCTGCTGTTCGGGACCGGCGCCATGATTGCGCTGATCATGGAGATGCTGGGACAGCCTTCGCTCATTTTCGCGCTTGGCATGTACTTGCCCCTGGAACTGAATACGCCGGCGCTGGTCGGCGGATTCCTGTCGCACTGGTTGAACAAGCGATCGGAAAAGACTGGCGGCGAACATGGCAAGTCTATCCGCGAGCGCGGCGTAATCATTGCTTCCGGCCTGATGGCGGGCGGAGCGCTGGGAGGCGTTCTCGGCGCGGGGTTGCGACTGTTTCCCGGATACCGCGAGAGCCTGATCCGCACGCCCTTCTACGCGAACGAGCTTGTGTCCCAGACCGTCTCTGCTATCTGCTTTATTGGCTTGTGCCTCTATTTGTGGTTCGGGTCGCTGAAGAAACCGAAGGAGACTTTGTGATGGATCAGACGGGGAAATTTGTTGCTGATGCGGTTCTCGGAATTGACACGCTGTGGGGCGGAGACGTGATGTGCGCATCGGGCACGGGACGGTTCATTGCGGATTCGTGGTTTTCAGATGAACCGCTGCCCGCGGCGTACAACCACCCCGCCGCGGCGCGAGTCCGGGAGAGCGGCGGAGTTGGCGGCAAGAATGTCAATCGCGAGGCGATCGAGGAATATCTGCGGCAGGTGAATTTGCCGGATGCCATTGCCGGCATTGCACAGGAAGCAGGAAAGATAGGCGGATGGCGAGGACGGTATCTTACCGGCCTTTCCGGCTGTCTGCAGACTATGTGGGATCTGGCCCTGGAGATCCTGGGCAAAGGCGCGCCGGTCTCGTACGCGCGCTGCGTCGAATCCTCAACGGGGCGGCCACCGGAGGCGTCTCAGCCGAAAGCCAAACGGGACCGCGTGGAGGAACTGCTGGGCCGGGGTGGATACTCGTCCTCCGGTTCTGGCGGGCTCCTTGGGGCAGTCGATGGATGGCGTCGAGAACGCACAGTTCCGATGGCTTCGGTGCGAGCGCTTGGGGCCGCTGTGATTGCCCAGTTTGACAGCCTTAGCGAGCGCAATCTCGCGCCTTACCTTCCACCTGAACTTGACCGCGTGCCGCGGGCGAACATTGATTTTCTGCCGATTAAGGACGCCTGGTTCTCAGGATCCATGAACTACCTGGGACGGGCCAGGAATGCGGACGGCAGCCCGAAATACGAAGCCACGTATGAGATCAACGCCTCGCTGCAAATCTCGGTCCCGGAGTTCGAGCAACTGGTCAGCCACGAAGTCGTGCCCGGACACGTCACCACTTTCGCCTACTTGCAGGACCTATATGTTCGCGGCAAGGCCGGCTTTGAAACCACGGTGCTGACGATGAACACGCGCGCGGCCACGTTGTTCGAAGGGATTGCCAACAACGCAATCCTGATCGCTCATGGAGTAAACGAAATTGATCAGTTGCCCGACGAGGATCTGCAGATCGGCGTTCTGCTGGCGCTGTTGCAGGACGATGCCAAGAACCAGTCGTCTTACCTGACCTGGGGTGAAGGACGGAAACAGCAGGAAGTAGGTGGGATTCTGCGGCGGGATTTTCTGGTCACTGAGGAGCGTGCGGACAAGCTCTCTGGCGCCTGGGGGCGCCATCCGCTGCTGGGACGGATGTATCTTCCAGCGTATAGGGCGGGAACCGAGAAGGTGGCTGCGTTGCGGCGCTCGTATCCGGCGGGGCGAGTCCTTCCGGCTATCTATGGGTGTTTTGGCCTCGTGGATATCCAGACGGTTGAAGAGTTGCTGAAGAGCCAGACCATGTAGGCTGCACTTTAGAGGCTACGCCTTCCGTGGTGGTTTTACGCCGGGAGGAGCGGCGGGCGCTTGCACGTTAGGCTTGGCAGCGCCAGCTTCGGGTGCAACTCCCAGACTCAAGTCGCTCGACCAGCAGTCCACGAGAATCTTCCAATCGCCTGCCTGCCGCGCCAGAAGGACCAGATACTTGCCGCGCTCCTCGCGGCGTTTGCCCATTGCGACGGGAGCCAGGATCTTGTAGCGGCCGGCTTCATAAGCGATCTCCCCGAACACCTCGACCCGCAGCGTTTCCAGTTCCGCTTCCCCCAGTCCCGCATCGAGCGAACTGAAGAAGAACTCACGGATAGCCGCTGTGCCGCGCACCGCCGGAACGTTGGCACGCAACAAAATCGCGTCCGCCACGTACAACTCCACCAGATCGTCGAGGTGCCGCGTGTTGCAGGCCAATGCCCAGTCCTGCGTAAGTTTGCGGACAGCAGTTTCTGCGCGGCTCAGCGTGAGGGCTCCTCCGGCGGAGCGTAGCCTCGACGCATCACGCGGCGCGGCAGGCACATTGGCAGACACGGTTCGCTGCTCGATCGGGACCGGAGCCTGATCTTCAGGCGACGAGAAGTAGTGGTGGTGATAGTGATGATGATAATGATGCTCGCCTGGCGCTTGCGTGGGCATCGCCGTCGCCCCAGAGGGAGCCATGGCAGGTTCCGGGGATGCCTGAAGCGGAACGCCGCATGTGGCGCAAAAACGGTGCTCCCGAGGATTGGAGTGTCCGCACGAGGGACACACCTGGCCCTCGGCGTTTTCAGCAATTGCACTCAGGCCTTCAGTATCCACTTCGAGAGCAAGGCGCTTGACGGCCTCGAGAGCAGCCGCAACCGACTCCTGGCCAGGCTTGGGATGGCGCAAGTCCTGCTTCAGACGGCCGAAAAAATCATCTACCGCAGAGTTACGTAGAAGTTCGTCTTCAGCCCCCGGCACCGAAGGCACCTTGCTCTGTCCTGATGGTTTTTCCTGACTCACGATTTCACCCGGCTTGGCTAATTTTAGTCGAAAGACGCGCTCACCGGCTTGAAAACTCGATGTTCGCTTCCGCCTCGGTCGGCACGCCATTGCAGATTGCGGGCCGATACCGCCAAGCACGGATTGTCTCCAGGATCGCCAGGTCCTCGAGTGGACTGGCGCTTTCAAGAATCAGGGGCGAGTGTACACGGCCGTCGGTGCCGATGATGAAGTTGACGGTAATAGTGTGCGCCGCGCCAGAGTCCGCAAGAAATGGAGCAGGAGTCGCTAATGCAGTGGCTGCCTGTGACTGTTCACAACTTGAAGGCATGATATGTGCCAGGTTGGAGACGATGGAATCCTGAAATGCCTTAATCCGGGCTGGATTCGCCTGAACTGTCTTCGCGTTGGCCCGCCGGGAACCGAGCG
>Ga0335077_10004741_pt1 | contig 16590 bp, 15 predicted proteins | sample Lox_Sample_31_FD_207151 | JGI IMG/M metagenome (GOLD analysis project Ga0335077, IMG submission 207151) | Soil microbial communities from Loxahatchee National Wildlife Refuge, Florida, United States - Lox_Sample_3.1 | ecosystem: Environmental > Terrestrial > Soil > Wetlands | place: USA...
TTCCTGTAACAAATTTCGCGGTTCTGCATTTATTCGCTGAGTACGCCAGGAGCCGGCCAAGGCTCCCGCGGATTGTGACGGCGGTCACCAGCAAAGCGGACTGCGTACGTATGGTCCCGCGCTGTGGATCGCGAAGGAGCAGACATGATCACGGCCAAGGTTCACCTCACACAGCCACTTCAGACAGAACGCCAATTCGTCGCCACTACGGGCAGCGAGCACCACATGATTCTAGATGACGCGGCCGGCGGAACTGGCCCGAAGCCCATCGAGCTGCTTGCCGTGGCCCTGGCCGGGTGCACCGCCTTTGATGTGATCACCGTCCTTCGCCAGAAACACCACCAGAAGGTGACCGGCTATGAGGTGCGAGTGGAGGCCGACCAGGCGGAACGCCCGCCGCAAGTGTTTCGCGACGTCCGCATCCACCATGTGGTCACCGGCTACGGAATCGAATCCCCAGCCATTGAGGAGGCGATTCGGCTTTCCGAGGATAAGTACTGTTCGGTAGGCGCCATGGTCAAGCAGACCGCGACACTGCATACGACCTACGAAATTGTCGAGGAAAAAACCGCATGGATGCGGCCGGTGGCCGCTTAGTTTGCGGCCGCGAGCAGCTCCGTCCGAGCGAGTCGAAATGGAAGCTTTTTGGCTGGGTCGTCCCTGAGGCAGGCAAAACCATGAAGCGCGCGTTTTGGAGTGACTTGTTTCGCGAAGCGACAAAGGCCGTGTCGCGCATTGCGATCTGGAGCTTCGTCGCGGCGATAGGAATCATCGCAAGGCCAATCGTGCTGCATGGCCAGGAGAGTGCGGCTGCATCCCCACTCACTCTGCAGCAAGCTGTGGCCATCGCGCTCGAAAAGAACCCGCAGCGCAAGGCCGCACTAGCCGATACCAAAAGCGCGGCCTACGACGTGAAGATCGCGCGCTCTTCCCTGCTGCCCCGCCTGACCTTCTCGGAGACGGTGCTTCGAGGCAACGATCCTGTTTACGTCTTCGGCAGCAAATTGCGGCAGCAGCGTTTTACCAGCGCGGACTTTGCGCTCAACACGCTCAATACGCCCGCGCCTTTCGGCAACTTCTCGACGCGGCTCAGCGGGAGCTGGACGCTGTTTGATTCCCTGGCGAGCTGGCGATCCGTGAATCGTGCTGAGCTTATGAAGGAAGCGTCCCAGCATGAATTGGAGCGCACCGAACAGGAGACTGAATACCAAGTCATTGAGTCCTATTTTGGCGTGTTGCTGGCTAAGAAGCAGGTTGACGTAGCGGAGCAGTCGCTGAAAACCGCGGAAGCCATCGTCGAGCGCAGCAAGAACCGCTACGAAGCAGGGGTCATCGTCGAGTCCGACTACCTCAGCGCCCAGGTGCGCTTCGCCGGCCGCAAGCAAGAATTGATTCGCGTGCAGAACAATCTCTCGCTGGCAAGGGCGCAATTAAGCGCAGCTCTTGGACTTTCGACGTCGACCGACTTCGCTCCGGTGGATGAGCTCTCCGAACGAAGCTTGCCGGCAGTAAAGCTCGAGGATCTGGAGCAGCAGGCGATGACCTCGCGCCCGGACCTGCGCCGCATCCGCTCCGGCGAAGCAGCGCAGAAGCAGAGTGTATTGATCGCCAAGTCATCTTTCGGACCCCGCGTCAATGCGATTGCCGGTTGGGAAGCAGACAACCCCACATTTCTGGCCGGCGGCGGTGGCAACAACTGGCTCGCCGGAATGGAATTGCAGTTCGATCTATTTCAGGGCGGAGCCAAGCGCGCCCAGCTTGCACGCGAGCAAGCCACCTTGGAAAAAGTGAGCGCCCTGCAGGAAGCGGCGAAAGACGCGGTACGTCTCGAGGTACGCCGAGCGTACTACGACATGGACACGGCTAAACAGCAGTTGGAAGTCGCGCGGCTCGCCATCGCCGACTCGAAAGAAAGCCTCCGCGTCAACCAAAACCGCTACGACGCGGGATTGTCCACGATAACGGATCTTCTGGCCTCTGAAGAAACTGCCCGCCGCACGCAGACCGATTATTGGGAGACCGTGCGCCGCTATTTTACGGGCTACGCCGCGTTGGAGCTGGCGAGCGGCACGCTAAATCCTCAATCGCCGGTGGTGACGCCATGAACCGACTCAGTCGAGAGTTGTTGATTATCGCTTTCTTGTCGCCGTTGCTTGCTGCCGCCTTGGCTGGCTGCTCGAGCGAGCCTCGGGTTTCCTCCAACACGCCCGAAACGGTTCGCGATGTTGCCGTCAGCACCGCTGCACGAACCCCCACCCCTGATTTTTTGGAGGCCGTGGGAACAGTTCGCGCGGCCCAGACCAGCGAGATTGCCAGCCAGCTGATGGGCAACCTCACGGAGGTTCGCGTCCGCGAAGGCGATCACGTGCAGACCGGCCAGGTCCTCGCCACGATTGACGAAGCACAGCCACGCGCCGCACTCGAACAAGCGACCGCCGCTCTCAGCGCCGCCCGGAAAGAAGTCACCGCGGCGGAATCACAATTTGTCCTGGCCGAAACAACGCTGAAACGCTACCAGCAGCTCTACGACAAGAAGTCCGTTAGCCCGCAGGAATACGACGAGGTCAAGGCGCGCCATGAGGCCGCCGAGGCGGGTCGCGACGCCGCCCGCGCTGTGCAAGATCAAGCCGCCGCGGCGCTGACGCAGGCTCGTACTTCACTCAGCTTCGCGCAAATTCGTGCTCCCTTTGCAGGCGTGATCACCGAAAAAAAGGCCGACGCCGGCACGCTGGCGGCGCCCGGGATGATCCTCTTCACGATGGAAGACTCGCGGCGCTACCGGTTGGAAGCTGACGTGGATGAAAGCGCTATCCAGTTCGTCCACACCGGAGCGACCGTGCCGACACTTCTGGACGCTCTGGGGACTGCTGAGTTCCCCGGGCGCGTTTCTCAAATTGTCCCGGCCGCCGACCCGGCGAGCAGGAGTTTCCTGGTGAAAATTGACTTACCGGCAGACCCGCGCCTGCGCTCCGGCCTCTTCGGCAGAGCACGGCTTTTGCGCGCCTCGCGAATGGCGCTCCAGATTCCGAGTTCCGCAGTCGTCGGGCGCGGACAATTGTGCGCGGTCTTCGTCGTGGGCAATAACCGCATCGCGCAGTTGCGCTATGTGGCCCTCGGCCAGATTATCGGAGAAAACGTCGAAGTCCTCTCCGGCCTGCAAGAGGGTGAACAGTACGTGGCGGCTCCAGGCCCGCGCGAACTGCGCGGAAAACAGATCGTCCCACAGCCATGAGCGACATCCCCAGCAACTCAAGTTCCGCTCACCCCGCTCTTAGAACAGCAGGGCGCATTGCCCATGCCTTCATCCAATCCAAGCTAACTCCGCTGGCCATTGCCGCTGCCCTTCTCGTCGGAGCCTTCAGCATTCTGCGCACACCCCGCGAAGAAGAGCCCCAGATCATCGTGCCGATGCTGGACGTGTTCGTACAAATGCCCGGCGCCTCGGCCGAGGAGGTGGCCGAGCGTGCCACCATCCCGATGGAAAAGCTAATCCGCGAGATGCCCGGCGTCGAATACGTTTACTCGATCAGCCATCCCGGACTAAGCCTCGTCATCGTGCGCTTCGAGGTCGGCACCAAAGAAGAAGACGCCATCGTCAAAACCTACAACAAGTTGTACTCCAACTTCGATCGCATCCCGCAAGGCGTCTCCCAGCCGGTCATCAAAGTCCGTTCGATTGACGACGTTCCCATCCTGGCGCTCACCCTCTGGGGACAAAACTACAATGCCTATCAACTGCGGCAAATCGCCGCCGAGCTCGACCATTCCCTGAAACAACTCGACGATGTCTCGGAAACCACCATCATCGGCGGCCAACCCCGCACTCTCCGCGTCATGCTCGACACCCAAAAGCTTTCCGCTTATGGCCTCTCCCCAGCCGTCATCGTCGCGCAACTCAACGCCGCGAACACCCGCGGCCAAGCCGGCAGCTTCGCCAGCGCTAATCAGGAATTCCAGGTCGAAGCCGGCAATTTCTTCAAAAGTGCCGAAGACCTCCAGAAGGTTGTTGTCGGCGTGCATGCCGGCCGGCCTGTCTATTTGCGCGACGTTGTACAAACGATTCAGGACGGCGCTGCCGATCCTGAGCACTATGTGCTGTTCGCGAGCGCTAAAGGCACATCAGGAAACACGGCAAACCCGGAACGCCCTGCTGTCACCATCACCGTCGCAAAACGCAAAGGCGCCAACGCTACGCTGATCGCCGAGAGCGTCCTCCAGAAAATCAGCGAGCTCCGCAGCACGCTGCTTCCCGCTGACCTCAATCTCACAGTAACGCGGAATTATGGGGAAACCGCGAAAGCCAAGTCTGACGAGCTGCTGAAGCATCTCTTTCTCGCCACCCTCTCAGTCACGCTGCTGGTCGCCCTCGCGCTTGGCTGGCGAGAATCGGGCGTCGTTCTGCTGGCCATCCCGGTCACCCTGGCGCTGACCCTCTCCATCTTCTATTTCTACGGCTACACCCTCAACCGCGTCACGCTCTTCGCCCTGATTTTCTCCATCGGTATCCTTGTGGACGACGCCATCGTCGTCGTGGAAAACATCGTCCGGCACTTTCGCTTGCCGGAGAATCGCGGCAGATCGCTCTCCGCCGTCGCCGTCGAGGCTGTGGATGAAGTCGGCAACCCCACCATCCTGGCCACCTTTGCGGTGATCGCTGCCATCCTCCCCATGGCCTTCGTGCGCGGCTTGATGGGCCCGTACATGCGGCCGATTCCCGTCGGCGCGTCCGCTGCCATGCTGTTCTCCCTGGCCGTGGCCTTCGTGGTCTCCCCCTGGGCGTCGTTGAGGCTTCTGCGTCACTACGCGGACCGTCCGGACGCCAAGCACGAGGCCGAGGGCTGGACTACCCGGCTCTATCGCCGACTGATGAATCCGCTCATTGCGCATTCCTCGCGCCGCTGGCTGTTTCTCAGTGCGGTGGTCATCCTGCTGCTCGCCGCCGTCGCCTTCGTCCCTTTCAAGTGGGTGCAGGTCAAAATGCTGCCCTTCGACAACAAAAGCGAGTTCCAGGTGATGATTGACATGCCGGACGGAACTCCGCTCGAGCAGACTACGCATGTCGCCCAGGCCCTCGGTGCCTACCTCACCCAGCAGCGCGAAGTCATCAACTACCAGATCTACGCCGGAACTTCCGGCCCCTACAATTTCAACGGCCTCGTGCGTCATTACTTCTTGCGCCGGCAACCCAATCAAGCGGACATTCAGGTCAATCTGCTGCCGGATCACAAGCGCACCGCCCAAAGCCACGATATCGCTCGCCGGCTGCGACCCGAGTTGGACAAAATAGCCGCGCCATTCGGCGCAAGAATCAAAGTGGCGGAAGTTCCCCCCGGTCCGCCGGTGCTCGAGACTTTGGTCGCGGAGGTCTACGGGCCGGACTACCAGGGGCAAATTGCCCTCGCCGCACAAATCAAGAAAATCTTCCAGGAAACTCCGGGCGTCGTAGATGTGGATTGGTACGTCGAAGACCCGCAGACCAAATACGACTTAACCGTGGATCTGGACAAAGCGGCGCTGCAAGGTGTTTCTGCCGCCGACGTCAGCCGCGCCGTCCAAATCGGCCTGCACGGGGCAAGCGCGGGCTTGTTGCATGACCCGGCCTCTCGCGAGGACGTTCCCATCGAAGTTCGTCTATCACGCCCGGACCGCACAGGAATCGAGAACCTCCGCAGCCTCAAGCTGCCCGCGGCCTCGGGCGCGCAGGTCTCGCTTCGCGAGATTACCAACGTCCGCGAAACCACCATCGACAAGAGCGTCTATCGCAAAAATCTCCGGCCGGTTGTTTACGTCACCGGCGATGTGGCGGGCGTTGTGGAAAGTCCCGTGTACGCGCTCCTACGCATGAATAGCGCCATCGACAACCTCCGCGCTTCCGATGGCTCTCCAATCCAACGCTACGGCGGCACCACGCTTCCCGAGCGCACCGACCGCTACGCCATGAAATGGGACGGCGAGTGGCACATCACGGTAGAGGTCTTTCGCGACCTGGGCCTCGCCTTCGCCGCCGTCCTCGTTCTCATTTACGTGCTGGTGGTTGGCTGGTTCAAGTCCTTCAAGACTCCGCTTGTCATCATGGCGCCGATTCCCCTCACGCTCGTCGGCATCCTGCCCGCGCACGCGCTGATGGGTGCATTCTTCACGGCCACCTCGATGATCGGCTTCATCGCCGGGGCTGGCATCATCGTTCGCAATTCCATCATTCTCGTGGACTTCATCGAACTGCGTCGCTCCTCTGGAATGTCCCTGGAGGAAGCCGTGGTGGACGCCGGCGCGGTGCGCTTCCGTCCCATGCTGCTTACCGCGGCGGCTGTGGTGGTCGGCGCTAGTGTGATTCTGTTCGATCCCATCTTCCAGGGCCTGGCCATTTCCCTGATGGCGGGCGAAGTGGCCTCGACCGTCCTCTCTCGCATGACCGTGCCGGTCCTCTACTACATGAGCCAGCGGCGCCACGCGCTGCACACCAAAGAATTTGCTGGAACAACATCTTAGGAGGAACGCTATGAACGTGGAACGCTATCTTCGCCTGATTGCCGGTTTCTTCGTCCTGCTCTCGCTGGCCTTGGGGTATTGGGTCAGTCCGTATTGGCTGCTGTTCACCGCCTTCGTCGGCCTCAATCTCTTCCAGTCGGCTTTCACCAATTGGTGCCCCATGATGACCATTCTTCGCAAAGCCGGCGTGAAAGCTTGACACGCACAAAGATGCTGGCAAGCTAAAGCTCAGAGATTTGCGCCCATAAAGAAACCGGTGATTGTGAATTATTGTTTGACAGACCGCGGAACGGGCGCACACTGGCTCCAGCATTAGTTCAGATTTCGTGGAGTGAGTACGCTAACAGAGGAGAGACCGTGTCGATAGCCTGGACGTCCCGTTATGCCCTGCGCACCAAGGGCATCAAGAGTTCCGCCATTCGCGAACTCTTGAAGCTCACGCAAAATCCCGAGGTGATCTCGTTCGCCGGTGGCCTTCCTGCCAGTGACCTGTTTCCAATTGAGCGGTTCAAGGAGGCATGCCGAAGAGTGTTAGAACAAAAGGCAGCGCTGGCGCTGCAATACGGCGAGACAGAAGGCTACACGCCCCTACGCGAGATGATCGCCCGTCACATTTCCCGCTACGGCATCAAGGCCCAAACCGAAAACATTCTGATCACGAGCGGATCCCAGCAGGCTTTGGACCTCATTGGTAAGTTGCTAATCAATGCAGGCGATCAGGTTCTCGTCGAGGCCCCCACCTATCTCGGAGCGTTGCAGGCCTTCAATCTCTATGGCGCCGCGTACGTGAGTGTTACCAGCGATGAAAACGGATTGTGCAGCGATTTGCTGGAACCGTCTCTCCGGTCCGGTCCTAAGTTCATGTATGTGCTCCCCAACTTCCAGAATCCGGGCGGCACAACGCTCTCCGAGGAACGGCGTCGTACGCTCGTCATGCTTGCCAATAGATATGGCATCCCCATTGTCGAGGACGATCCTTACGGCCAACTGCGCTACGAAGGTGAACATCTTCCTCCCTTGGTTGTACTCGATCGCGAAAACGTGCCGCGGGATGGCGGCTATACCCTCGGCAATGTCATTTACCTGAGTACGTTCTCCAAGACCCTCGCTCCCGGCCTGCGGCTCGGCTGGGTGGTGGCCCCGCCTGAAGTCATTGCCAAACTCGTGCAGCTCAAGCAGGGCTCGGATTTGCATACCTCCACCTTTGCCCAAATCGTTGCCTATGAAGTGGCGCGCGACAATTTCCTGGACGAGCATGTCAAGCGGCTCCGTGTCGCTTATCGCGAACGCCGCGATGTCATGCTGGACGCCTTGGCTCAGCATTTCCCTTCGGAAGTCATTTGGACGCGTCCGAAAGGAGGCCTTTTCCTGTGGGTAACTCTGCCCAACGGTATGGACGCGAACGACCTTCTCCGCGAAGCGCTCAAGCAAAATGTCGCTTTCGTTCCAGGCGACTCCTTCTTTGCCCCGAACGGCCAGGACCAGGAGGCTAGGCGGCACTTTCGTATGAACTTCTCCTACGCCCGGCCGGAAGAGATTCGGGAAGGTATCCGTCGCTTGAGCGTGGCCGTGAAGACAAAATTGCCGCGATCGCAGGCAGCGCGGCCGGCCCCATAGCAGCTATTCTACTTGCTGCAAGTTTAGGGAAATGCGCACGCTGTTGACGACGACGATGCTTTGATTGATCAAGTCCTGATTGGTGGTTTCAAACGCGGCGAAGCTGCGCAGCGCAGAAAGCGGGCAAAGAAACTCGACGGCTTCCGAGGCCGGGCCATCGGCGGACAACTTCACGAGGACAGTTACATCCACTCCGCAGGCGAGCAACCCCGGGGTGTATACATTATTTGTTCCGGCCAGGTACGCTTGACCGCCGGTTCTCACAGGGGCGGCGAAGTCATCATGCGCGTGGCCGAGCGCGGCGAGATCCTCGGTTTGAGCAATACCATGTCCCGCGAGCCCCATCGGCTCCGCGCCGAGACCCTTTCCGCCTGCCAGATCGGCTTTATCGCCAGAATCCCTTTTTTGCAGTTCTTGCGCGCTCACCCGGACGCGAGCCTGCGGGTCGCCGAGCACCTCAGCATGGAACTCCATAAGGCTTGGCAGCAGGTCGAACTGGTGGCCCTCGCGCCTTCGACCAGTGCCAAACTGGTTCGTTTTCTTCTTACCTGGGCTGCCGCCCATGGCCAATCCTTCTCGGAAGGGGCGTCCCTGGCCCTTTTCATGACCCACGAGGAAATCGCTCATGGTATCGGCGTATCCCGGGAGACCGTTAGCCGCGCCCTGGCCGAGTTGCGCCATGAGAACCTCATTCGCTTCACTCGCGGCCACATTCTTCTGCTCAATCCCGAAAAGCTGAAGTCCCTCGTTCAAGCGCAAAATCGTCGCTAGACGGGCTTCCCTACGCAGCGGAACCTTCCCGTCGTCCAAGATGTGGCTTCGGGCATATTTGCCCAAAGGTCTTCCTTTTCTTAATTCCTTAACAAAGAAGCAGTTACTGCAAGAACTTCACCTTTGTGCGTCCATCACATAGCCCTATGACCTACATCACTGCCTCTTGCCTCAAACGGCCGTATCTTCCACAAATCGCGCGCGTTGTGCCCGCGCCCCAGAGAGCTGTAGGTGACTACAATCCCCCATGTCCATGGATTCCGGCTGGTAGCTCCCAAGGCTCCTTTGCAATTCTCCGAACTCTCCATTCCAAAACCCCGACCTGATGAAGTCGTGGTCGAGATCGCGGGATGCGGTGTCTGTCACACGGACGTAGGCTTCGCATACGATGGTGTTGCCACGCGCCATCCCCTCCCTCTCGTCTTGGGGCATGAAATCTCCGGGCGCGTTGCAGACGCCGGCGAGAATGCTCAGTCCTGGCTGGGAAAAGCGGTGATTGTCCCTGCCGTGATCCCCTGTGGGAGCTGCCCGGCATGCCAAACAGGAAGAACTACGATCTGCCGTCAGCAGTTCATGCCCGGCAACGACGGCGATGGTGGATTCGCCAGCCATGTTCTGGTGCCGTCGCGTGGACTCTGCGCCATCCCAGAGCCTTTGCCTCAGGGTCTGACGCTGGACATGCTTTCCGTGGTGGCAGACGCGGTAACCACTCCCTTCGAAGCCATACGCAGGTCGTGTTTGGGACCAGACGATGTTGCGGTAATCGTAGGGGTCGGTGGCGTTGGAGGATTCGGAGTCCAGATTGCGGCCGCTCGGGGAGCGGCTGTTGTGGCCATTGACGTCGACAGGGAAAGACTTGAGCTAGTTGCACGGCACGGTGCAGGGCTGGCTCTTGACGCTAGTGCCACTGATCTGAAAGGCCTGAAGGCTGCCGTCCGCACGTTCATCAAAGAATCTGCTCGCACAGGCATAGGTCTAAAGATTTTTGAAATGAGCGGGACGCCCGTCGGCCAAACCACAGCTTTCGGATTGTTGGATCACGGCGCCTATCTGGCCGTCGTTGGCTTTACCCCCAAACCCGTTGAGCTTCGCTTATCCAACCTCATGGCATTTGATGCCACCGCGCGCGGCAACTGGGGTTGCCCGCCGGATCAGTATCCAGCGGCACTGCGATTGGTTCTCGAAGGCAAGATTTCACTCGCTCCATTCATTGAATTCCATCCCTTGGAGGAAGCGCCGGCAATCCTTGAGGCAGTCGCCAATCATTCCATTCGGCGCCGCGTCATCCTACAACCCCAACATGGGCAAATAAGTCAGTCATCGGAGGCAATCAGGTGAAGAACCACAACCTCGTTGAATCCTTCTCTCCGCGCGAAATTCTCGTCGAACGCAAGCCTTCGCGCGACCGTTCGGGTACGCCCGTGGAAGGGCTCCACAATCTTTGGATCACTCTCAACAATCCGAGCGAACTCAATAGTTACACGACCTCCATGGCAAAAGAACTCATCCTGGCATTGCGGGAAGCGAGCAATGATCGCGCCGCAGTGGCTGTGGTTCTCACGGGCGCTGGATCGCGCTCTTTCTGCAGCGGCGGCAATACACGCGAATATGCGGAATACTACGCCGGGGCGCCAGCTGAATATCGTCAGTACATGCGCCTCTTCAACGACATGGTTTCGACGATTCTGCAGTGCGACAAGCCGGTGATCTGCCGTGTCAACGGCATGCGCGTTGGCGGTGGCCAGGAAATCGGCATGGCCTGCGATTTTTCTATCGCCAGCGACCTTGCCGTATTCAGCCAGGCAGGTCCCAAGCACGGCTCTGCTCCCGACGGTGGAAGCACGGATTTTCTGCCGCTCTACGTCGGAGTCGAGAATGCAATGTACAGCAGCACTCTCTGTGAAACCTGGAGCGCTCACCGTTTCTACTGGCTTGGGGGACTCACTCGAATCGTTCCGGTATTGAAATCCGACGGCAAGTGGCTAGCCAATCCCCTGGTCGTCACGGACCGCGTCCTTGATGAATACGGACGAGTGGTGCTCGGAGACTGGAAGACAGGTCAAGCTCGCGATGAAGCAAGATCCTTCCTCGCCAAAGGTACTGTCGACCTTTCTCTGCTCGACGAAGCAGTAGAAGAGCTGTGCACGAAGCTGCTCTACACCATGCCGGATTGCCTCATCAAGACCATCGAAAGTCTACGCAAACATAAACTTCGGCACTGGGACAACAATCACGAGAGCAACCGCGCCTGGCTTTCTCTCAACATGATGACCGAAGCGAACGCAGGCTTCCGCGCATTTCACTACGGCACCAAAGACCGACGCGAAGCCGATTTCATCCGTCTACGTCAACGCCTCGCAGAGGGTGCCCGTTGGGGAGAAGAGTTGGTCCATGAAATCGCACCCTGGGTAAGAGAGCCCGAAAAGGTCGAAAAATGAGCTGCAAACCACCAGGTAAATCGTCCCTTAGTCTTCTTGAATTCGGAAGTGCTCCGCAAGAATCCTCAGGCAACGCTGAACTAGCAAGGCGACGACGATGAGCGTCCAGACATTTGAGAGTTGGCGAAACAAGCCGCTGGACGAGATTTTTTACGAGTGCAGGGAGTTGCTCGAAGATATGTCCTTCCCGACGGTGCGTCGGTGGCGTGAATCCGGCGGGAAAGTCATCGGGCATTTCCAAGTCTATTTTCCGGAGGAGATCGTCCACGCTGCGGGAATCCTGCCTTTCAAAGTTCGCGGAGCCCAGATCGAAGCCGTGCAGGCGGACTCGCGCTTCGGTTCCTACCTCTGCTCCATTCTCAAAACTTCCCTTGAGCTCGCACTCAGCAAGAGGGTCGAGCTTGAAATGTTCGTGACTCATCCCATCTGCGACGCCGCTCGGAACCTCGGCGCGGTCTGGGGGCGCAATTTCTCGTATCCTTGCCAGATTCTTTATCTTCCGCAAAACGCGAATTCTCCCGCCGCTGCGACCTATTTGTGCAACGAATATGCGCGCCTTCAGCGCAGCGTCGAGACCATTACCGGACGGCCAATCCTGGCGGACGATCTCCGCCATTCGATCGACATTTACAATCGCAATCGTGCCTTTCTCCGCGCATTGTACGCCATCAAACGCGAGACTCCTTGGCTGCTCTCCGCCGATGAAGCTTACGTTCTGGTGGCCATCGGTGGAATGATGCCTCGCGAAGAGCACAACGATTTGCTCGAAGCCGTGCTTCCTCTGATCGCCGCTCGGCAGGGGAGGAAACAGGACAAAATCCGCGTCGTCTTCGAGGGCGGCTTTTGCGAACAGCCTCCGCTGGACCTGATCCGAGCGATCGCCCGCTCCTGCTACGTTGTCGATGACGATCTGCTCATCGGCTTGCGCTGGATTCTCGAAGATGTTGCTTCCGAAGGCGATCAGCTGCTCAATCTGGCCATCGCTTACCTTGAAAAGAGTTCCTACAGCCCGGTTCAGCATGATTTGCGCAAGCCCAAGGAGAAGATGCTGATTGAACGTATCAGGAACTCGCGGGCCAGCGCCGCGATACTCACTGCCGCCAAAATGTGCGAGCCAGGCTTGGAAGAACAGGTCGCCTATCTCCATGCGTTAGATGCGGAAGGCATTCCCTATTTCATCAGCGAGTTCGAGGAAAAGATGACCACCTTCGATCACATGGAAATTCAGCTCGAGACTTTTGTGGAAAACATTCTCTTCAGTTGAGGAAGGTCTCTGCCATGAGCGGACCACAACAGCAGGAAAGCATTGTCGGCAGGGGAAACCGTGAGGGCGCCGATCTGTTTCGCCAGTGGTTTTGCGAACTGAACCGCATTGCCGAGCAAGGCGGCGCGGCCGCCTATGTTTTCGTGATGGGCAGCATGTGTGAAATCTTGCGGACCTTCAACCTGCCTGTCGTTTTCCCGGAAATCAATTCACTCCAGACGGCCGTGCGCCATGTTTCCCATGAGTATCTCAACCAGGCCGAAGACTACGGCTATTCTCCGGATATCTGCGGGTACGTGAAGGCCGATGTTGCTGTTCAGCTCGGTGGTGGGAAGCACCCCATGGGCCGCATCCCCAAGCCCTCCATCGCGGTGCTGACCAACGCCTGCAACACCTATATCAAGTGGGCGGAGATCTGGGACCGGATGTACCACATTCCGGTGTTTACGCTCGATATCCCTGGCACTCGTGCCGCCAATACTCAGACATGGCCGGGCGATCCGGACTTCGAGAACGACCGGCGCTACGTCCAAGCTCAGATCAGCGAGCTCATTGCCCTCTGCGAGCGAGTGACCGGCATCCGATTTGATATCGATCGTCTGCGCGAGGTGATGCGCAACGCTAACGAAATGTCCCGGGGATGGAAGAATGTTTTGGAATTCAACAAAAGCTGCCCTTCTCTCTTCAATGCACTGACTGACGGCACCATTTATTTGGGAGTTGCCAACGGCTTCCGCGGCTCACAGGAAGGTGGCCACTTCTTCTCAAACCTTGTCGAGGAAATGGCTTTCAAAGCGGCTCGCGGCATCGGCACGCTTACGGAGGAAAAGTACCGCCTCACCTTCATCGGCGTTCCCTGCTATCCCATCTTCCGAAGGTTCAACGAACTTTTCACGGAGTGGGGAGGCAATTTCGTCCACTCCACCTACCTGTGGTTCGCTTCCGGCGGCGCCAATCTGGGCTTCGAGTACGATCTCTCCAGGCCGCTTGAGAGTCTGGCGGAGGGCGTTCTGATCAGCGTCCGCGACGCCATGGACAGCATGTTCTATCAGGACCGGGCCATCATTGAAATGGTTGACTCCTATCATCTCGACGGCGTGGTCTACCATCCCGTCAAAAGTTGCCGCACCACTTCCACCGGCATGGCGGACAACCGGCGCTCGCTCATGGCCGCACGGGACATCCCCAGCCTATTCATCGAATCCGACATGATGGACCGGCGTGTGGTGACGGAAGCCCAGATGAAGAACCGAATTGATGCCTTTTTTGAAGGCCTGGCGTCTCGCAAACAGCAACAGGCTGCCGTGCGTTGAAAGCGGAGTTCTCTGGCCCAGGAGGGATCAAACATGGCTTATACCGCTGGAGTTGATGTCGGATCCACGCAGACAAAAGCTGTCGTGATCGACGAAGCAAAACGCATCGTCGGCCGCTCCCTGATCGACACTGGTGCCAACGTGGTCATCGCCGCCGAACAGGCGTTCGCTGCGGCGCTCAAAAGCGCCGATGTTCCGGAAGAGGAGGTGGAGTACGTGGTCGGCACAGGGTATGGCCGCTATCGCGTAACGTTTGGGAACACACAGGTCACCGAAATCAGTTGTCACGGCCGGGGAGCAGTGCTCATGTTTCCCGGCACGCGCACCGTTCTCGATATGGGTGGTCAAGACACGAAGGCGATTCGTGTCCGGCCATCCGGCGAAATCGTGGACTTTTGCATGAACGACAAATGCGCCGCGGGGACCGGCAGATTCTTGGGAGCGGCTTCCAGTGCACTGAGTATTCCACTGAATGAGCTGGGGCCGACAGCGCTTCGCGCCGAACGCCCGGTCAAAATCAGCACCACCTGCACGGTATTCGCCGAATCGGAAGTGCTTTCCTGGCTTGGAAAGGGAAAAAAGATTGAAGATATTCTGCAAGGCGTCCATCAATCGATTGCAGCGCGGTCCATCGGACTTCTCCGCCGGGTCGGCGTCGAGGAGGAGATCACCTTCACTGGGGGTGTCGCTCGCAACATTGGAATGATCGAGGCGTTGCAGAAGGGTCTTAACGCCAAGTTGAACGTAAGCGACGAGTCCCACTTCATGGGGGCTCTCGGCGCTGCCCTATTCGCCCTGGATCATGTTCTGGCCGGGCGGGCGCCTGCTTCGACAGGGAGTCCGTCATGATTCGTACTTGCGGAATCGATGTGGGTTCCACGTATGCCAAAGCCGTAATCCTCGATGAGTTGGGTGTGATCGTCGGGCGGGCCTTGAGCCAAACTGGTTTTAAGATCGCGGAAGTCGCCCGTCATGTTTATCAGAGTGCCTTAGAAAATGCCGGCCTGGCGGCATCCGACATTTCCTATGTTGTGGCCACGGGGTTCGGGCGCCACATGGTGTCGTTCAGTGATGCCCAAGTGACTGACCTCACTGCCAGTGCGCGGGGCGCAACATTCTTTTTCCCCGGAACGCGCACCATTCTCGACGTCGGGGGCCAAACGATGAAAGCTACGCGAATCGACGAAGCGGCCAGGGTCAAATCCTTTCGTCTCAATGACAAGTGCGCCGCCGGAACCGGCGCTTTCCTTGAAAAAACCGCGAGGTACATGGGCTATGGGACGGAAGAAATTGGTCGGCTCGTGGCAACCTCCAAACAGCGCGTTGCGATTTCCGGGGTCTGCGCTGTCTTCGCCGAATCCGAGGTTATCAATCAATTGTCACTGGGAAGTGCGCCGGCGGACATCATGCATGGCGCGATTACTTCTCTCGTGGACCGCTCCGTCCAGTTGATGAAGCGTGTCCAGATGGCGCCGGAGTTCACCCTTATCGGCGGCATTCTCCGTTTCGAGACCATGGCGTGCGTGGTGCGAGAACAACTCCATGCGGAAGTCAACGTTCCGCCGGAGAGCCTTGTGCAGTTCGTCGGTGCCTTGGGTGCGGCAATCCTCGCGCACCGTCGCCTGCAAAAACTGAATGAGACACCAGGCGATGCTCCAATAGACCATTCCTCCCTTGACCAAGTGGACTCAAAGGAGACGGTGTGAAGCCCGGCCTCATTCGGATCGAAGCGTTGCTTGAGAGTTCCCCGGGTCGAGTTCTGTCCCCTGGCCAGCTTCCGGCGGATCCAGAATTGGTGGCCCAGGGATGGGAGCGCCGCTTTACCGCTGATGCGCAGCGCGCCAAAGAAGCGATGGAACTCTACGAGAAGTTGGGATTCCAAGTTCTCGCCGAGCCTGTGCGCCCTCGGGATCTGGACGACGATTGTGAGGACTGCAGTGCCGTCGCTGCTTTTCACTTTCTCGCAATCTACACTCGAAAAAAACCAGACTGAAAATCCTCGGATTTCTAGCTCTATCACTTCTAGTCGGGTGGGCTTCACTTAGGGGTTTGCGTTTCTTCAGGAAAGCGCTCAACCCTTAAGGCGCATCTTCTGTGTTCATCAATTCCCCGAGGCTACTCGGAAGTTGGCCCGAAAAAACGAATAGTAAAAGGATCAGCTCACCGATTCGAGTTAGAAAAAAACTCAAACCTCCGTTAAGTCACTGCCGGCTCAACCGGTCGATGCAACACTCTGTTGCAGTTTACTGGCGCCAGCGGACTCCAAAACTCACAAATGTCGGTGCTTCAAACGACCTGGAACATCCGCAAGCTGCTTACTTTAGGCACGGTGAAGATGGCGCAACTGCCACTACCTGCTTTTCTCGGCTCAGTTCGCGGAACCGGTTGTCACCCGCGCCGCTCAAAATCAAATCACAAAAGCGGGCCCTTTGCCGCTAATGCCGCCTTTTGCCGCCTCATTTTTTTTGCAACTGCCGTCATCTCAGTTAGATATGGCGGAAGCGTGTGGGAGTCGAACCCACCATTCGATCCGCGAAGGACCGAATCGCCGGCTTTGAAGACCGGGAGAGTCACCGGACCCCTTTCGCCTCCCCTGAGAGTATAGGGGCCCCTGCCCACGCATTCAAATTCGTGAACCGGCCCCGCCGAAGCTCGCTGCTTCGCCTTTTGGGTCCGCGCAAGAAACCTCTTGCACTCC
>Ga0335077_10004743_pt1 | contig 16588 bp, 20 predicted proteins | sample Lox_Sample_31_FD_207151 | JGI IMG/M metagenome (GOLD analysis project Ga0335077, IMG submission 207151) | Soil microbial communities from Loxahatchee National Wildlife Refuge, Florida, United States - Lox_Sample_3.1 | ecosystem: Environmental > Terrestrial > Soil > Wetlands | place: USA...
GCGCAGGAGCAGCCCGACGATCCTGAGGCTCAGTCGAGGGCGGCGGACCTTGAGCTGGCCGACGGCCAGGTCGAGGCAAGCTTCAACCGCATGCTCGGCGTGGTGCAGCGGACATCGGGCCAGGATAAGGACAAGGCGCGGGTGCACCTGCTCGGCCTGTTCGAGCTGCTGCCGCCGCGGGACCCCATGGTCATCAAGGCCAGGGGCAGACTGTCCAGCCTGCTGTTCTGATTCCCGGCCGGCCGGTCACGCCCGCGCGGTCGCGCCCGCCGGGATGGGGCATCATAGTTCCATGCCGGAGGAATCCCGGACGGGCCAGCTGCTCGCCGCCACGCCGATGCTCGGCGATGCCAACTTCAGGCGGACGATCGTTCTGATCGTGGAGGACGATCCCGACGAGGGGACGCTCGGCGTCGTTCTCAACCGGCCCAGCGACATCCCGGTCCAGCAGGTGCTCGAGCCGTGGAGCGAGCTGGTGACCGGGCCCTCGGTGCTGTTCCAGGGCGGCCCGGTGTCGCCGGACAGCGCGCTGGCCCTGGCCCTGCCCCGCGGCAGGGACGAGCCGATCGGATGGCGCTCGCTGTCCGGGTCGCGGCTGATGTCCAGGATCGGGCTGGTCGACCTCGGTGCACCGCCCCAGCTGCTCGCCGACGGAATCACCTCGCTGCGGGTGTTCGCCGGGTACGCGGGCTGGGGGGCCGGGCAGCTCGAGGCGGAGATTGAGGCCGGTGCCTGGCTGGTGCTCGACGGGCTTCCCGAGGACGCGTTCGCCGCCGACCCTGACCGGCTCTACCCGGCCGTGCTCCGCCGTCAGGGCGGCGAGATGGCCCTGCTGTCCACCTATCCGGACGATCCGGGCCTGAACTGACGGGGCGGCCAAGGCGTAAGCTGGTCGGCGTGACTGAGGTAATCCCAGGCGGCGGCACCAGGCTGGACTCCGACACCAGGCCGGACCTGTCGACCGGCGACGGTGATCACGAGCGGTTCGCGCACTATGTCCTGAAGGACAAGATCATGGACAGCGCGGTGAACGGCACGCCCGTGGTCGCCCTCTGCGGCAAGGTCTGGGTGCCGAGCCGCGATCCCCAGCGCTTCCCGGTCTGCCCGGAGTGCAAGGAGATCTTCGAGTCACTGCCCGACGGCGAGTAGCGGCGCCGGGGCAGGCTGTCAGCTGCCCGTCACCTCGGCGGGTCTGCCGCCGGTCAGCCGCAGCAGCTCGGCATACGACGTGGGGAACACCGCGTTCTTGTGACCGCCGGCCGCCCAGATCACGTCGTACGTGTCCAGCCAGGTGTCCACCAGGGTGCGGATTGGCGCGGGGTGCCCGACCGGGGCCACCCCGCCGATGGCCTGGCCGGTGGCCGCGCGGACGAAGTCGGGGTCGGCCCGCCGGATCTCGGCGATGCCCTGCTGTCCGGCCAGCCAGGCGGTGTCCACCCGGTGCGCGCCGCTGGTCAGGATAAGCAGCGGCGCGCCGTCGGCGCTGAAGATCAGGCTGTTGGTGATCGCCCCGACCTCGCAGCCGAGCTGGGCGGCCGCCGACGCCGCCGTGGGCGCGGGCTCGGGCAGCTCACGCACCTGCCCGGCCGCGCCCAGCGAGGCGAGGACGTCGGCCACGTGACGCGCGCTCGGATGCATGGCCGAAGGTTACCGCGCGGGCGGCACGGCCTGGCCGGCGCCGTCGGCCGCAGGCTTCATGATCGTGGGAATGGCAGGCCTGCCCGGGTCGAGCCACCGGCCGGCGGCGGGCAGCTCGGCGCGGGCGTCGCGGTGCCGCTGCCTGGCCGCCTCGATCGGCTCGGCGCCCACGATCTGGCCGTCGCGCACCAGCTCGCGCAGCAGCGGCCGCTGGCGGGAATCGCCGACCGGGCTGGTGCTGACCAGCTCGGCCACGGCGGTCCCGAGGTCATCGAGTGCCCGAGCGGCCCATTTGCGCCCGCCCAGGGTCGGCTTGCCCGCCGAGCGCTTGGCCACGGGCTCGAGTCCCTGGCCTGCCGACCTCGCCGCCAGCTTGTAGACCAGCGCGGCGGTCGGCGCGCCCGACCCGGTGACCAGGGCGGTGCCCACGCCGTAACTGTCCGCCGGGGCGGCGGCGAGCTCGGCGATCGAGTGCTCGTCCAGGTCGCCGGTGACCACGATCCTGGTGCCGGCCGCGCCGAGCGCGTCGAGCTGGGCTCTGACCGCCCGGGCCAGCGCCGCGACGTCGCCGCTGTCGATCCGCACCGCGCCGAGGCCAGGCCCGGCCAGCTCCACCGCGGTGCGGACCGCCTCGGCCACGTCGTAGGTGTCCACGAGCAGCGTGGTGCCCGCGCCGAGCGAGGCGACCTGGGCCGCGAACGCCTGCCGTTCGTCGTCATGGACCAGGGTGAACGCGTGCGCGCTCGTGCCCGCCGTGGGGATGCCGTACGCCATCCCGGCCCGCAGGTTCGAGGTGGCGGTGAAGCCCGCCAGGTAGGCGGCGCGGGCGGCGGCCACGGCGGCAACCTCGTGGGTGCGCCGCGATCCCATCTCGATGATCGGCCTGGCACCGGCCGCGGTGACCATCCGCGAGGCCGCCGACGCCACCGCGCAGTCGTGATTGAAGATCGACAGGGCCAGGGTCTCCAGCACCACCGCCTCGGCGAAGCTGGCCTTCACCACCAGGATCGGGGAGCCGGGGAAGTAGCAGTCTCCCTCCCCATAGCCCCAGATGCTGCCGCCGAACCGGTAGGCGGCCAGGTAGTCGGCGGTGCTCTCGTCCACCACCCCGGTACCGCGCATGAAGTCCAGGTCCTGCGCGGAGAACCTGAACCGCTCAAGCGCCTCGAGGAACCGCCCAGTCCCGGCGACCACGCCGTACCGGCGGCCGGCCGGGAGCTGGCGGGCGAACATCTCAAACACCGCGTGCCTGCCCGCCGCGCCGCTGCCGAGCGCGGCCCTGACCATCGTCAGCTCGTAGTGGTCGGTCAGCAATCCGGTGCCGTCACCGTCGGCCGTTTCCCAGGCATAACGGCTCGCAGGCGCCGGCCGCCGCACGGTGGAATATTCGGTCACGGGGGAAGCCTACGGAGTCGCCCGAAGTCGGTCGGCCTGACGTGTGGTTCCTGGCCGCTGCCGGGCAGTGGAACACTAAGAGGGGAGGAGGTGTGCCTGTGAGCGTCGCACCTGTGGAAGTCTCCCGGCCGGAGACCGACCAGCGGGCCGAGCTTGACCAGCCGTGGCTCACGATCGTCTGGAACGACCCGGTGAACCTGATGGACTATGTCACATACGTGTTCCAGCGGGTGTTCGGGTATTCCAAGGCCAAGGCGGAGAAGCTGATGCTCGACGTGCACCACAAGGGCAGGGCCGTGGTCGCCGCCGGTGCCAGGGAGGCGATGGAGCGTAACGCCGAGACCCTGCACGGCTATGGCCTGTGGGCCACGGTCAGCCACGACGCGTGAGCCGGATGAGGCGTGAGCCGGGCAGTGGGACCCGGCGCACCAGGAGGAGCTGATGGCGGGATTCCGTGCCACCTCTGACGGCGTGACCGCGCGTTTCGCCAAGCCGGAGGCCGTCATCATCAGGGACCTGGTGGGCCAGGTGGTGGAGTTGGTGGCCGCCGACATGCCACCGCCGGCGAGTGATGACCTGGCCGCGCTCGTCGGCCTCACCGAGGACCCAGGGCTGGCCGACGACGCAGGGCTGCCCGAGGACCCGGTGCTCGCCAGGCTGCTGCCCGACGGCTACCGCGACGACCCTGACGCCGCGCACGAGTTCCGGCGGTTCACCGAGTCGGGACTCCGCTCGGCGAAGGTGGAATCGGCCAGGACGCTGCTCGACACCCTTCCGGCCGGCGGCGGCAAGGTGCGGCTCAGCTCCGACCAGGCCGAGGCGTGGCTGCGCTCGCTCAACGACGTCCGGCTCGCGCTTGGGGTGCGCCTCGGAGTCACCGACGACTACGACGGGCTCGGCGAGGATGTCCAGGCCGATGACCCCCGTTATGCCTATATCCAGGTCTACCAGTGGCTTGCGTATATCCAGGAGAGTCTGGTCGCCGCGCTGTCGTGACGAGCAGTTACGATCGCGCGCATGCTGACCATCTCCCGCACCCTGATCGACCAGGTGATCGCGCACGCCAGGGCCGACCACCCGGACGAGGCCTGCGGGGTGATCGCCGGCCCGGCAGGCACCGACCGCCCCGAGCGGTTCGTCGCCATGACCAACGCCGAGCGGTCGCCGACCTTCTACCGGTTCGACTCGATGGAGCAGCTACAGGTCTGGCGGGAGATGGACGACCGGGACGAGGAGCCCGTCGTGATCTACCACTCGCACACCGCGACGGAAGCCTACCCGTCCCGCACCGACGTGTCGTACGCCAGCGAGCCGTCCGCGCACTACCTGCTGGTCTCCACCAGGGAGCCGGACCGGGCCGAGGTCCGCTCGTTCCGGATCGTGGCCGGGGCGGTCAGCGAGGAGGAGGTCACGGTGACCGGCGGCGAGAGTGGAATGATCGAGAGCTGACGCGAGTTGTCGCCTTCGGCGACAGCGCGAGCGCCAGCTAACCGCGAGACCCTGGAGAGTTACTGATGGCCATCGAAGTCCGCATCCCGACGATCCTGCGCACCTTCACCGGCGGCGCGAAGTCGGTTGAGGGCTCCGGCGACACGCTGGACGAGCTGATTTCCGACCTGGACAGCCGGCACTCCGGCCTGCGCGACCGGCTGGTCGACGACTCTGGCTTGCGCAGGTTCGTCAACGTCTACCTCAACGACGAGGACGTCAGGTTCCTCGGCGGCCTTTCCGCCACGGTCAAGGACGGCGACACGGTCACCGTGCTGCCGGCGGTGGCCGGCGGGGCGCGCTGAGCGCACCCACCGGCCGCGAGCGGTCCGGCGGCAGGCGGAGATGATGCGCTACGACTCGCTGCTTGACGCGGTAGGCGGGACGCCGCTGGTCGGCCTGCCGCACCTGTCGCCGGGGTCCGAGCAGCGGCTGTGGGCCAAGCTGGAGGACCGGAACCCGACCGGCTCGGTCAAGGACCGCGCGGCGCTGTGGATGGTGCGCGCGGCCGAGCGGGATGGCCTGCTCAGCCCGGGCCGCACGGTGCTCGAGCCGACCTCGGGCAACACCGGCATCTCGCTGGCGATGATCTGCCGACTCCGCGGCTACCAGCTGATCTGCGTGATGCCGGAGAACACCTCGGCCGAGCGCACCCAGCTGCTGCAGATGTACGGGGCGAGGATCGTCTACTCGCCGGCGGCCGGCGGGTCGAACGAGGCCGTCAGGGTGGCCAAGCGGCTCGCCGCTGAGAACCCCCGCTGGGTGATGCTCTACCAGTACGGCAACGAGGCCAACGCCCGCGCGCACTACGAGAGCACCGGCCCGGAGATCCTGGCCGACCTGCCCGAGATCACCCACTTCGTGGCAGGGCTCGGCACCACGGGCACGCTGATGGGCACGGGCAGGTTCCTGCGCGAGCACGTGCCGGGCGTGCAGGTCGTGGCGGCCGAGCCCAGGTACGGCGAGCTGGTCTACGGGCTGCGGAACATGGACGAGGGCTTCGTGCCCGAGCTGTACGACGACACGGTGCTGACCTCGCGGTATTCGGTCTCGGCGGCGGACGCGCTGCGGCGTACCCGCGAGCTGGTGGCCTGCGAGGGGATTTTCGCAGGGATCTCGGCGGGCTGCGTGGTGCACGTCGGCCTGGCCCTGGCCGCCAAGGCGAAGGCCGCGGGGCGGCGGGCCGACATCGCGGTGCTGATCGCCGACGGAGGTTGGAAGTACCTGTCCACCGGCGCGTACAGCGGCACGCTGGCCGAGGCCGAGGCCAGGCTCGAGGGCGAGCTCTGGGCATGAGAACCTTGCGTGACGCGCGGCAGGGGAGCACCCGGGCATGACCACATTCGACGAGGCGACGGCCGTCACTAGGCTCGGCCGCGGGCGCTACCTGACGCACCCCGACCAGCGGTTCGCGTTGGTCGCGCCCGGCGGCGTCACCCCGCCGGCGGTCAATGGCGGAGTACTCATCGCGACCGTGTTGCGCGCCGTTCTCGACTGCTCGCCGCTGCCGCACCCCGTCGCCACCAGCGCGCACTTCCTGCGGGTCGCCAAGCTCGCCCCCGCGGAGATCGGCGTGACCTGGCTCAAGAAGGGCCGCACCGCCGCCACGGCCAGGGCCACCCTGATGCAGGACGGCGAGCCGGTGCTCGAGACTACGGTCACCGCGGGCACGGTGCCGGTCAGCAGCCCGGCGGCCAACGGGCAGGACGGGCACGCCGAGCTGACCTGGACCGACGCGCCGCCGGTGCTGCCGCCGCCGCAGGAGTGCGTGGAGCTCGGCCCGTGGCCCGGCACGGTGGCGCCCGATGGCACGGTCGGCTACGCCGCCCAGATCACGATGCTGTTCGATCCCGCCGTGGTCGGCTGGCGGCACGGCGAGCCGAGCGGCCTGCCGGAGATGCGGGGTTACTTCGGCCTCCGCGAGGACCGGGATCCCGATGCGCTGACGCTGGCCGTCGCGGTGGACGGGCTGCCGCCTGTGGTGTTCGGCCTCGGCGCGACCGGCTGGGCGCCCACGGTCGAGCTGACCATGCACATGCGGGCGGTGCCCGCGCCTGGGCTGCTGCGGGTCGCGGCCAGGTGCCGGAATGTCAGCGGCGGCTGGTTCGACGAGGATGCCGAGGTCTGGGACTCGGCGGGGAACCTGGTCGCGCAGAGCCGCCAGATCGCCCGCGTCGGCCGCGGCCCGCTCCGCGCCGGGCAGCTCGCCGTCTAGGGCACGCTCTTGATCCGCCACACCAGCGTGGCGCCGATGGCGGCGGCGACCGCGGTGCTGGCGAACAACGTCGGATAGCCGCCAACGGTGACCAGCAGGGCGGCGAGCAGGCCGCCCACGGCGGCCGGGCCCGCGATCGCGATGTTGATCAAGCCGAGGTCCTTGCCCCGGTTCTCCGCGCTCGGCAGCACCTGCGTGATCAGCGCCTGGTCGACGGCCAGGTAGGCGCCGAACCCGGTGCCGAACAGGAGGGCGGCGACCATGGCGGCCGGCCACGTCTCCTCGAAGGTCAGCACCAGCGCCGCGATTCCCATCAGGGCGCCGGAGATTGTCACGATCATCTTCCGCTTGCCCACCCGGTCAGAGATCCGGCCGCCGACCGTCGCGGTGATCACGACGCAGACGGTGTAGATCAGGATCAGCGTGGTCAGGCCGATCGTGGGGTGCTTGTAGTGCACCGCGTCGCGCAGGAAGTAGTACAGGTACAGCGTGCCCATCGAGATCGACAGCGAGGCGAGGAACCTGGTGACCCAGGCCCAGCCGAAGTCTGGGTAGGCGCGCAGGTCCACCCTGAACGCCTCGACCAGCTGGCTGGCGGAGAACGGCTCCCTGTGCTCGCGGCTCAGCGGGTAGTCCGCGGTGGTGAGCACGAACGGGAGCACGAAGAGCACCAGGCATACCGCCAGCATCGTGTAGCCGGCCACCGGGCCAAGGAACACCCGTGCGACCAGTTCCACGCCGATCACGAGGCCAAGCGCCTGCGGCATGCCGACCCAGCCAGCCACCGTGGCGCGCTGCCTGACCGGCACGTGGTCGGGGATCGAAGCGCTCAGGGTGGCGTACTGGCCGTTGTTGAAGATGCTGAACAGGAACCACAGGCCGATGATCCCGACGACGGTGGTCTGGACCGAGATGAGCGCCAGGCTGATCGCGGCGAGCAGCGCCATCCCGAGCGTCCAGCGGTGCCGCCTGCCGTTCATCCGCAGCAGCGACCTGGCGTCGGTCGTCCGGTCGGACATCGCGCCGATCAGCGGGGTCGCGACGATGGCCGCGATCGCGCCGAACGCGTGGACCAGCCCGATGACCAGGAACTTGTCGTGCGGCGCGATGTGCTGGACCTGCTTGGGCAGCAGGATCTGGAGCGGCGTGAGTGAGGCCATCCACAGCCCCATGCAGCCAAAGCCCAGCTGGGTAACCCAGCGCTTGGGCACCGGCTCGGTCGGCTCGGCCAGTGCCCGCGGCGTCAGCGGAGCCGCGTCAGCCGCCTGCTCGGCGCCGCCCGCCGCCCGATCCCCCCACGCCTTGCTCACGGGCTGATTCCTTCCTTACGGCACCGACTTGATCTTCCAGACGAAGATCGAGCCCGCCGCCGCGACGATGGCTGTGCCAGCGAAGAGCGTGGGATAGCCGCCGACGGTGACGAGCAGTGCGGCGAGCGCGCCGGCGATCGCCGCGGGGCCCACGATGGCGATGTTGATGATCCCGAGATCCTTGGCGCGGTCCTTGGCCGCGGGCAGCACCTGGGTGATCAGCGCCTGGTCCACCGCGAGGTAGGCGCCGAAGCCGGCGCCGAACAGGACCGCCGCCATCATGGCGGCCGACCAGGTCTCCACGAAGGTGAGCAGCAACGCAGCGACCCCCATCAGGGCGCCGGAGACCGTGACGATCATCTTGCGCTTGCCGATGCGATCGGAGATGATCCCGCCGACGATCGCGGTGATGACCACGAGTGCTGTGTAGATCGCGATCAGGATGAACAGCCCGGCGGGGGCGTCCTTGTAATGCACCTGGTCGCGCAGGAAGTACAGCAGGTACAGCGTGCCCATCCCGATCGCGAGCGAGGCGAGGAATCTGGTCACCCACGCCCAGGCGAAGTCGGGATAGCGCCGGGGGCTGATGTAGTAGGAGCGGAGCAGCGTCCGGACCGAAAGCGGGCTGCGGTGCTCGGGGTCCAGCGGATGGTCAGGTGAGGCGAGCACGAACGGCAGCGTGAGCGCCACCAGCGGGATCGCGAGCACCAGGTAGGGCGCCACGTAGGTGGCGTGCGGGAGGCTGGTGACCGGCGCGACCACATACACCACCAGCGCGGTGCCGACGACCAGGCCGAGCGCCTGCGGCATTCCCACCCAGCCGGCCACCGTGGCCCGCTGGGTCACCGGGACGTGGTCCGGGATCGCCGCGCTGAGGCTGGCGTACTCGCCGTTCTGGAACGCGCTGAACAGCACCCAGAGGATGCCGATGCCGATGGCCGCGCGCTGGCCGGCGATCAGCGCCAGGCAGATCGCGCTGAGCAGGACCATGCCCAGCGTCCACCGGTGCCGCCTGCCGCGCAGGTGGAGTATGCCGAAGGAGCGCGAGGTCCGGTCCGACAGCGCGCCGGCGACCGGCGTCGCCAGCAGCGAGGCGACGGCGCCGAAGGCCGAGATGAGGCCGAGCGCGACGATCTTGTGCCTGTGGTCGTAGGTCTGGAGCTGCTCGGGGATCAGCACCTGCAGCGGCGTGATCGACGCCATCCACATGGCGAGGCTCGCGAGTCCCAGGCCGCCGATCCAGCGCTTGGGCACCGGGTCGGTGGGTTCGGCAAGGGCGCGGGGGACGACGTGCGGCGCCTCGATCGCCTGCTCGCCCATGAGACCTCCCTCTCTCAGGCCGGCCTGACGGGCTGCCGCGGCGTCGTCATGCACATGCAGGGATCATGCCGTCTTTTGGGGATTCTGGGTAGATGTTCGGTGCATCTGCTTGCGGCCGGGCGCCGTTAGCCTTGGCAGTTATGGATCTGACGATCGTTGGCTGCTCAGGCAGTTACCCGGGGCCGGAGAGCGCGGCCTCCTGCTACCTGGTGGATGCCGACGGGTTCCGGTTGCTGCTCGACCTCGGCAACGGCGCGCTCGGCTCGCTGCAGAACCATGCCGACCTGGCCGGGATCGACGCGGTGTGCCTCAGCCACCTGCATGCCGATCACTGCCTGGACATGTGCGGCTACCACGTCTTCCGCACCTACCACCCGGCCGGGTCGCTGCCGCCGATTCCGGTGTATGCCCCGGCAGGGGCCGCTGACCGGCTGGACCGCGCGCTCGGCTCGGACGCGCACCCGATGGCCGAGGTGTTCGACTTCGTGCCGCTCGTTCCTGGGACGGTGCAGATCGGCCCGGTCTCCGTCATGGTCAGGCGCATGAACCATCCGGTCGAGACGTTCGGCTTCCGGCTGGAGCACGGCGGCAAGGTGATCGCCTATTCCGCCGACACCGGGCCTACCGAGCAGCTGGTCGGCCTGGCCGACGCTGCGGACGTGCTGCTCTGCGAGGCGTCCTTCCTCGACGGGCCCGACCTGCCCGCCGACCTGCACCTCACCGCTCGCCAGGCCGGCGAGTACGCGGCGCGGGCGGGGGTCGGGCGGCTGGCGCTCACCCACCTGGTGCCGTGGTACTCGAGGGAGCGCTCGCTGGCCGAGGCGGCGACGAGCTTTTCCGGTGACATTTCGCTCGCCACACCGGGAATGGTCATCTAGAGTCCGCGTTCCGGCCGGCTGCGCCTTGTGCCCAATAGACTGCCGTGACATGCGCGTAATCGTGACCGGCGGGGCGGGCTTCATCGGATCGCACCTGACCGACGCCTTCCTGGCCAGGGGCGATGAGGTCGACGTCATCGATGACCTGTCCACGGGCCGGCCGGCCAGGCTGGACGAGCGGGCGGTGCTGCACAAGCTGAGCGTGACCGACGCTGGCCACCTCGGCGATCTGGTGGCGTCGGTCAAGCCCGGGCTGATCTGCCATCTCGCCGCCCAGATCGACGTCCGGGCCTCGGTGGTGCGCCCGGCCGCCGACGCCGAGTGCAACGTGATCGGCACCATCAACGTGCTCGAGGCGGCCCGGGCGGCCGACGCGCGGGTGGTGTTCTGCTCAACCGGCGGCGCGCTGTACGGCAGGGACGCGCCGATACCCTCGATGGAGGACGTGCTGCCGCTGCCCGAGTCGCCGTATGGCATCGCCAAGCACTGCGCCGAGCAGTACGTCGGCCTGTACAACCGGCTGCACGAGACCGCGCACTCGGTCCTGCGGCTCGCCAACGTCTACGGTCCGCGGCAGGACCCGGCCGGGGAGGCCGGCGTGGTCCCGATCTTCTGCGCCCAGGTGCTCGCCGGGATCCAGCCGACCGTGTTCGGCGACGGCACCCAGACTCGCGATTATGTCTACGTCGGCGACGCGGTGACGGCGTTCCTCGCCGCCGCCGACCAGCGCAGGCCGGGAACCTGGAACATCGGGACCGGGGCCGAGGTCAGCGTGCTCGACCTGGCCAGGGTGATCGGAGAGGTTACCGGAAAGAAGGTGCGGACGGGCTTCGCGCCGCCACGGCCCGGCGAGCTGCAGCGCAGCGCGCTGGCGGTCAGCCGGGCCGCGATGGACCTCGGCTGGCAGGCCCGGACGGCGCTGCCCGACGGCGTGCGCTCGGTCTGCGAGTGGATCGAGTCGGGGACGCCGGACCGGGCCGCATTCTGAGCCGGGGAGTGGCAAGCCGCTACGCTAGCGGCATGAACTCCCGACCCGATGGCCGCCGTCCCGATCAGCTGCGCGAGGTCAAGATCACCCGCGGCTGGCTCGATCACGCCGAGGGCTCCGTCCTCGTGGAGTTCGGCGCGACGCGCGTGCTCTGCGCGGCGAGCGTGCTCGACGACGTGCCGCGCTGGCGGCGAGGCAGCGGTCTCGGCTGGGTCACTGCCGAGTATGCGATGCTGCCGAGATCCACCAACACCCGCAGCGATCGCGAGTCGGTCAAGGGCAAGCTGGGCGGCCGGACGCAGGAGATCTCCCGGCTGGTCGGCCGGTCCCTGCGGGCATGCGTGGACATGAAGGCGCTCGGCGAGAACTCGATCGTGATCGACTGCGACGTGCTGCAGGCCGACGGCGGCACCAGGACCGCCGCGGTCACCGGCGGCTATGTGGCGCTCGCCGACGCGGTCGGCTGGCTGACCGCGAGGAAGCGCGTCAAGGGCAACCCGCTCGCCACGTCGGTGGCCGCCGTCAGCGTGGGGATCATCGACGGCGAGCCGCGGCTCGACCTGTGCTACAGCGAGGACGTCGCCGCCGAGACCGACATGAACGTGGTGTGCACCGGTGGCGGCGAGTTCGTGGAGGTGCAGGGGACCGCCGAGCGCGAGCCGTTTGACCGGAAGCTTCTTGACCAGCTGCTCGACCTCGCCGTGGCTGGCTGTGCCGAGCTGTCCGGGCTGCAGCACGCCGCCCTGTCGCCGGCCTGAGCCCGCGCGCCCCGGTGGTCGGCGTCCCGGTGTCCGGCGGCCCTTTGTGCGGCAGCACGGGCCCCAGGCTGGTGCTTGCCACCGCCAACCAGGGCAAGCTCGCCGAGCTGAACCGGATTCTCGCCGCCGATCACGTGGCGGTCGAGCTTGTCGGCCTCGGGGGGTTTCCCGGCGCCCCCGATGTCGCCGAGACCGAGGCCACGTTCGCCGGGAACGCCCTGCTCAAGGCGCATGCGATCGCGGCCTTCACCGGGCTGCCCTCGGTCGCCGACGACTCAGGCCTGTGCTGCGACGCTCTCGGCGGGATGCCCGGCGTTCTGTCGGCGCGCTGGTCAGGCCGGCACGGCGACGACGCGGCGAATCTGCGCCTGGTGCTAGCCCAGCTCGCCGACGTTCCCGACGAGCGCCGGGGAGCGCACTTCACCTGCGCTGCGGCGCTCGCGCTGCCATCCGGGGAGGAACACGTGGCCGAGGGCATCTTGCATGGTCACCTGATCCGCGAGCCGAGGGGAACCAACGGCTTCGGCTACGACCCGATCTTCGTGCCCGACGGGGAGGATCGCACCACCGCGGAGATGAGCGGGCAGGACAAGGACGCGATCAGCCACCGCGGCCGGGCGTTCCGCGCCCTCGCGCCGGCGATCGCGTCCGCCCTGGCCGAAACCTCGGCTAGATCTTCGGCATCGGGCTAGAGCTTCGGCATCGGCGCGATCTGGCTGGGCGCGGGCAGCTTGATATGCAGCGGCCTGTTGATCGAGGTCACGTCGAACGTAGTGCTGAAGGTCTGACCGTTCACGACCTCGGTGTCCTGCGCCTTCCTGATCAGATGCTGGGCGTCGATCCAGACCGTGAACCGCACTGGCTTGGTGCCCATGTCCCGCAGCGTCGGCCCGAGCAGCTTGCGCATGTTCGCCGGAAGCTGAGCGAAGGCGGCGGCGGGGGAGTAGGTGCCCGCGTACTCGGTGGTCGCCACGCCGTTCACGGCCTGCGACCCGACGACCTTGACGTCCTTGGACGCGGTGAAGAGCCTGGTCTGGTCAAGCGGGTTGCTGCCCTCGAGGTTTTGCAGCAGCGACGCGACACTGACCCCGGTCTTGGAGGAGAGCTGGGAGATCTTCACCGTGACCCAGGCTTTCCCGGCATCCTTGGTAAATGCTGGATCCTTGAAGTAAATGGCCTTACTGGTGAGAATCTCCTCCAGCTTGATACTGCTTGACTTCTTCGCCGGAACAATGAATTTAGCCGCGATGACGGTGGTCGGCTTGAGCTGGATCTGGATGGTGCCTGTCAGCCCGCTCATGGCGCGGCCCGTCGAGTGCTCGGTCAGCTTCGCGGTGAGCGTGTTCACCTCCTGCGACCTGCTCGCGGCCAGCTTGATCGCCTTCTGAGCAGGGCTGGTCGAGTTGGCTGACGAGTTGCTCGTGCCGCCGGAGCAGCCGGTGATCGCCACGGCCGACGCGGCGCCGACGGCGCCGGCGAGGACGACCCACCGCGGTGGGCGGCGGAATGCGTGATGGGGCGCAATGACCGGGTAATCAGTCAACGGAATCATGAGGGAATGTTAGCAGTAACCCTCTGGGCTGAACTAAGCAAATGCGTAACTGACGCAGTTATAGAATTGCCTACTTTCGCACCGAGTCCGACGGGAAGTCCGCTCAATGCGGGTCTGCGGGCTTGGCCGCCCCGAGTCGCGCCGCGACCCGGTACGGTAGGAGCCGAGCGGAAGGACCTGGACGTGACGCAGACCCGCCTGGCACCTGGCGACACCGCGCCGGACTTCACCCTGCCCGACTCCGACGGAGCGCAGGTGAGCCTGTCTGGCCTGAAGGGCCAGCGGGTGATCATCTACTTCTACCCGGCCGCGATGACGCCGGGCTGCACCAAGCAGGCGTGCGACTTCCGCGACAGCAAGAAGGACCTGTCCGACGCCGGATTCGCGGTGCTCGGCATCTCCCCCGACAGCCCGGCGAAGCTGGCCAGGTTCCGCGACCGGGACGGACTGACGTTCCCGCTGCTGTCCGACCCTGACCACGCGGTCCTTGAGGCCTACGGCGCCTACGGCACGAAGATGCTGTACGGCAAGGAGACCGTCGGGGTGATCAGGTCGACGTTCGTGATCAGCCCGGAGGGCACCATCGAGCGGGCCTACTACGGCGTCAAGGCCACCGGCCACGTCGCTAGGCTGCGCAAGGACCTGGGGCTGGCAGACTGACGCGGCGGCGAAATCCAGTTTGCTGCGCCAGGCCAGTCGGCGAGACTGGTCCATCCGGGGCCGTAGCCCAATGGCAGAGGCACAGGATTTAGGATCCTGCCAGTGTGGGTTCGAATCCCACCGGCCCCACCACCCAAACCCTGCCGGCCCGACCGGCTCCACGCCGCCGACCCACGCCGCCGGGTTCGCCGCGCAGGTTTCGGGATGGGCCGGACAACGGTCAGGACGGCACCTCGGCGTTCCGGGACCGTCGGCTGCCAGGGGACGTGTACGCGGTGCCCTAAGCCCTGCTCGAGCCGTCACTGGCGCTGGTGGCCGAGGACTCGGCCGGGGTCGGCGGCTACATCGTGGGAGCCTTGGACAGCCAGGACTTTGACCGGCGCCTGGAGCGCGATTGGTGGCCGGGGTTGCGCGCCCGCTACCCGGAGCCGCCGCCGGAAGCGGCGCTTGGGTTGTCGGCACAGGAGCGGTTCGCGCTTGACTTCATCCATCACCCGTGGGCCACCGATCCGTTGCTGGCCAGGCGCTACCCATCACATCTGCATATCAACCTGCTGCCCCGCCTGCAGGGCCGCGGGTTCGGCGGTCAGATGATCGCCGCGCTGATCTCCGGCCTTCGCAGCCAGGGCTCGACCGGAGTGCACCTGCATGCCGGGCGTGCCAATCAGCGGGCCGCCGGGTTCTACCGGCATGTCGGCTTCGCCGAGCCCCCGGGCACCACCACGACGCGCATCTTCGCCATGACGCTGCAGCCGTGAGGGTGTGCGGCGCTTGAGTGCGCTGTTACGGCTGGCTGCCCGGGAGCAGTCCGTCGAGCGGATGCGGCAGCCGGTCCAGGTCCACTGCCCCTGCGAGCAGGCGCGCGTACCGGAGCTTACGCCGGGCGCCGCTGCCCAGGAACCGCCGCAGCTGCGCCTCGACGGGCTGGCCGCGCCACTGAGGCTGTCGCTGCAGGCTGCGGAACGAGCCGAGGTCGCCCTGCGAGTCAATGACTACCTCGGTCGCGGCGGGGCCGATTGCGCGGATCAGTTCGTCCTCCAGATCCTCGATGCAGACGTAAAAGCCCAGCCGTTCCATGTCGTCCCGCGTACGCGGCGACCCGACGCCTGCCCGGGCCAGGCCGCGCCGGAACACGACCTCCTCGGCGAGATCGCACAGGCCCGCCAGCCGCAGCCCGGCTCCGGCCGGGCCAAATCGCATCAGGTAACGCGTCACCGCGTGAGCGCCACCGACCGGCACGACCACCACGCCCTCCGCGCCGAGGTCGCGTCCGCGGCGCGCAGCAAGCGTCTCAACCGCGATCTGGTCGCTGATGCCCTCGACCAGTACCACGGTATCCGCGGCCGCTGCCTTCTCCAGCGCACGGGCCGTAGCCTCGGTGGCCGCCGCGGGGCCGTGCACATAGCCATCGAGCAGCCGGCCGGCAAGCTCGCGGCGCCTGGTGATATCCATCGAAGTGACCCGCCCGTACCCGCCGGCGAAAGTGGCGGGGCCGCTCGCGCGACACCGCCTATGCTCCACATTACGAGGCCGGTCCAGCGCAATCCGACGGTCTGGGGCAGGCTACTTCTGTAACAACGAGCAGGAAGTGACCGGCCGGGAGATGCGGTGAGCCAAAGCGGAGCGCGGCTGCGGTCCGGTCAGCTCGGCACGGCCGACGTCACCGCCTCCACGGTCGCGAACATCGGGCCGGGGATTGACTTTTACTTCGCATTCGGAGTGATCGCGGTGACCGCCGGGGTCGCCGCGCCGCTGACGATCATCGCGGCTGGTGTGGCCGTCGTGCTGCTGGCTTTCACGGTGGCCGAATTCACCAAGGCGGAGCCGTCGGCGGGGAGCTTCATCACGTATGTAGAGACCTCGCTGGGAGCCAGGGCCGGAGTCGCGACGGCACTGCTGGTCGCGGCCGGGTACACCGTCGCTATCGCGGGGGTGTTCACCATGTCCGGCGGGATGGTGGCGTTGACCCTGGCGCATTACACGTCGTGGCACCCTGCGTGGGGGCCGCTGACGATGGTGCTGACCCTGGGCGCGATCTGGCTGACCATACGGGGGGTCAAGCTGTCGACCGTCGCGGTGGGCGCTGCCGTGCTCGTGCAGGTGGCGATCATGGTCGTGGTCTGCGTCACTGTCCTGGTCAGTCAGCGTGCCCAACTGTCGGTCACGCCGTTCTCCTGGGCGCACCTAACCGGTGGCCTGACTGGCCTGTCCGCTGGCTTCCCCCTGGCCCTGTACATGTTCATCGGCTGGGAGAACGGACCAGCGCTTGCCGAGGAGAGCCGTAATCCGCGGCGCACCATACCGAGAGCCCTTTACATCTCGGTGACTATCGGGGCCGTGCTGTTCGTCTTGTTCGCCTACGCGACAGTCACCGGCTTTCACTACG
>Ga0335077_10004744_pt1 | contig 16588 bp, 7 predicted proteins | sample Lox_Sample_31_FD_207151 | JGI IMG/M metagenome (GOLD analysis project Ga0335077, IMG submission 207151) | Soil microbial communities from Loxahatchee National Wildlife Refuge, Florida, United States - Lox_Sample_3.1 | ecosystem: Environmental > Terrestrial > Soil > Wetlands | place: USA: Florida...
TGCCGTCCTTGACGGGATCGCAGACGGCCGTAATCTGCACGTCCGGCGAGGCGATCAGGCGCAGCATCTCGCGCGTGCCCTGTGTGCCGCATCCAATGTAAGCCAGAGTAATCTTGTCGCTGGGCGCTACATAGCCAGGGCCGCCCAGCACGTGTCTCGGAACCAGGGTGAGCGCGAGGCCGGCAGCCGCGGGGGCCATAAACTCGCGCCGGTTGATATCGTCTTTGAGGGCCATTGGTTCTCCTTTCCAGTTTCCCGGAGCTTCACGCCAAAGCGTGCCGCGGAGCACGACGATGGAGGCTTTCGGAAGTTCGTAGAGTGTATCCGTTCCGTTCGCTGTGACTACCGACCTGGAGGGCGGACCATCCGGATCGGGATGGCCTCGCAAGGCCGCCCGGCCGCGGCCCCCGCGTCCGGCGGAGGGAACCTCGCCAGGAGGCGCCGGGTCGGGGTGCCACTGGTATTCGGCCGCTCCAAAATCCACCCGCTCCACCCTCCCCGAGAAGGAACGGCTGCGGCTCGAGTCTTCCGCGAACGACACCTTTACGGAGTGCGCTTGATCCGGATCCTTGTTGATCAGCATGACCGACCATTGGCCGTCCGGCCGCTCCAGGGCGTAAGCCGTCACCAGAAGATTCCCGCTCTGGTCCTTTACGTCGCTCGAGACCCGGAACAGCTTGTGCACGGCATCCACCGGCTGCGCCCATTCCCTGGTAATCACCTGCGTCGCCAGATACTGCGGCGGATAGTACCTGGCGTGGTTGCTGTCGTCGATTGGCAGGAAACCGCCCCCGCCTCCTCCGCCGCCGGAAGCGATGTAGTGGAAGTAGTATGTGCCGGCGGCCCCCGCGCTCATCATCGAACCGACATAGTCGGCAAGCCACAGAGCGCTCTTGACGGTCCCCTGTCCGCCTTCGCCAAGGTCGTTGCCCTCGGTCATGAAGAACGGAATGCCGGGCGGAAGCCCGTTGTCCTTCCAGGCCTGGACCACGTGATTGACGTAGGCCGGCTCCCAGTACAGCGAACCCCAGTCCGCGCACCTGCGGTTACCCTGACACGGGTAATGCTCGAACGAGAAAAACTGGAATTCCGCCAGGCGGTCCCGCGCTTTCAGGTAATCGACAAATCGCCCCAGAAACGAAACCCGGCCATTGCCATCCGCCCACGAATCCACGTCGCCCGGAGTGCCTTCAAATGCCGGCCCGCCGAGCGGCGCCTCCGGTACCAGCTTGTGGATGGCTTTCGCGAACTGAATGTAGAGGGTCGCGTAATCTTCCGGAAGCACGCGCTGGCCATCCGCCTCTTCGCCCATCTCGATCCAGGAGATTGGGTACTTCCGCTTGTAGAGATACGCGATCTCGTTGGCCGCGTCCTCCGGAATCGTGTAGAGAATGGCCACCGGGATCATCGCCGGAAGCCCGCGCGTCACGCCGCAGTTGAAGAAGAAGTCCAGCCCGATCTGGTCGCCCCTTCCGTAATCGAGGTCGGACGCCGCGTGCCAGGGATCCACAGAAGAAGGCCAGGTAATCGTCTGCTGCCGGCTGGGAACGTGCTTGACGATGTCGTGGAATTCCCCGCCATCGGAGATCGTTCCGATGTACAACTCTTGAATGGCATATCCCACGCAGTTGCGCTTGTCCTGCGCCCCGTGGCTATCGCAGGTGTTGGACGATTCGGTCATCCAGATGCGCAAATACCGAACGGGGATCTTCCAGCTCACCAGCTTCAACGTGGGTGTGCCGCCCTTCCCGTTGGTGATGGTCCCCATGGGAAAGGTCTGCCAGGCGCCCTTGTTGATCCCGTCATAGAACGGCTCCTGCTCGCCCGTCCAGAACTGCACGTAGTAGCGCTTCGCATAAGGGTCGGCCCAGGCGATGCGCATCGCATTGACGTCCACCTTCGCGCCCAGATCGATCATCACCCATTGCGGGTGCAGCGAGTCATCGTCGCCCGTGTACGCTTTGGTCAGGTAGGGATTGCTCTTCCAGTAGGAATTCGGATCGCCATCGGTCAGGCGCGACCAGCCGTTGCCGTCCCCCAGGGTGGCGCCGCGATGCGGCAGCGGATAGGCCCACGAATGCAGGATCTTCTCGCTGGCCGGCTCGGCGCTGCCGGTGAAGTAGCCCTCCAGTTTCGCCGCGTTGCTCCACGTTCCGCGCGGATTCCAGTGCCATGCCTCGATCATCAGTTCGGTGTTCTGCCGGTAGGTTACGGTTCCCCATCCGGCCCCGAGCATTTCCTTGAGGACAGGGTCCGTGAGGAGCCGCTCGGTGTGCTTCTCGTTCTCTTCTTTCGTGGCTCCGCCGCGCAGCCGGTCGATGGCGCCGCCCAGTGCCCGCGGAGGACTGAAGGAGTTGAGCACGTGCGACGGCGCGGCGTCCACCACGAGATGCTGCCCTCGTGCGGCGGCCGCCGTCCAAAGGCAGATGCTGGCGGCAACCATCCAACCTGCGTGCCGCCTGGTACCCGGTGACATGATGGCCTCCTCGCAACCGGCGCTTAGTCGGCTATGGCGCAAATCAGAGCCGAATTATAGCTTATTTAGGGCCGGCGCGGCTGTTAGATTACGAAACTGTAATTTGCAAGCGGATGTCCCGCACCGGGAGAACCCGCGATCCCGACGCTGGTTGCTTCGATCCGTAATTTATCAGATAATCAAGTCCGGAATTCCTCCAGATGGAGACTCGTTCAGGGGCAGCCAGCCGGGTGGTCCTCCTCCTTTTGGCGCCTCTACCTCTCTTCGGGGGCGCCCCCGATGCCTGGATCCCGGCGCGCTGGACAGGCGGCCCATTGGAAGTCGAATACCGGGCGAAAGCCGGCAACCTTCCGCCCGATCGCGATCTGCGCGAGACGATCGCCGGCTGGTATGATCCTGCCACCCTCGACCTGCTCCAGGGATCGCCGGTCAACTGTCTGTTGGTGACCTGGAGCGCCGGCGCCGGCGATGCCGTCGAGTCTCGCCAGTGGAACCTGGTCAGAGCCTACACCGCTGCCGCTCATCGGCGAGGGATCGCGGTGCTCGGTATGGTCTATCGGGGCGCGGAGCCTGACAGATTCGTCCCACCCGCGCTGGAGATTCGCCTCGACGGTCTCGTGTTGGAGGGCGGTTTCACGGATGCGGTCAGGAGCGCGATGCCTGGCGGGCAAGCCTCCTTGCCCGTGATTGCGATTTCCAGGGACCCCGCCATTTCGCGCGCCGCCTTGGCGCCGCTCGCCGCCGTTGAGGGCGAGTGGCCGGGCTCGCGCAGTCTGGCGGAGATGGGAATCCGGGCAGGTCCGTCAAGCCAGCCCTGGATTTGCTCCAATATCTGGCTCGTACGATCCTTTCGGTTTACCGATGCGTGGCGGCCGGTGTGGGTTGGCTATCCGCCCGCGCCCGCGGCCAGGCCCAACTACTCCCGGTCGGTCGCGGATGCGGCCGTTGCCGGCGGCCGCTGGATCGTGACGCTGGACGACGGCTTGCGAATCAGGCTGCGGCGGCACGACGCAACTGCCCTGGCAGCGTGGACCCGGATCGGCGACTTTCTGCGCTTCGCCGAGGAACATGCCGAATGGCGGAGCTTCGTACCGTACGGCAAGCTCGGCGTGATCACAGACACGGCGGCGCCCGATGATTTGGCCAGCGAGTATCTGAAACTCCTCACGCGCCGGCAGGTCCCCTACCGCCTGGTCGAGCGCTCGCGCCTGGGCGAGACGCCCTTCCGCGAGTTCCGCGCCCTGCTCGCGGCGGGACTGGCTCACCTCACGGAGACGGAGCGAAGGCTTCTCCTTGGCTTTGCGGAGAATGGCGGACTGGTCGTGGCGGGTAGCGCGTTGGGCGCCGTTCCACCAGGCCAGCCGCTGTTGGAGCGGACGTTGGGAAAGGGCCGGACGATTCTCTACAGGGACCCGGATCCCGAGACAGTTGCGCGCGACATGCCCGAGGTGCTGTCACTCGAGGAGGCGGGCGTGATCGCTTTCAATGTGCCCTCGGTCATCACCTACGCCAGCCGCGAGCCCGGTGGCTCGCGGATCCTCGTGCAGTTGCTCAATTATTCCGACACTCCCGCCAGAAATATCACCATCCGGGTCAGCGGACACTACCACACCGCGCGGCTGTTCACGCCGGATTCGCCGGCGGCGGTCCTGGCCGTCGGGCCAGGCGAAGGCCAGAGCGAAGTTGCCATTCCGAGCCTCGGTCTTTGGGGCGGGGTGTTGCTGGAAGGAAAAACACCATGAAATCCACGAACGGAAAACTGACTCGCCGAGGCTGGCTCGCGCTCTGCGGCGCCGGGATTCAGGCGGGCACCATGCATTCGCTGGATGCCCGGCAGGTTTCCCAAGACTCTCCCGCCGCCGCGCCGTCGGCGCCTGTGGCGATTGCCAAGGTCCGCAGCTATGAGGAGGACTTGGCCGCCACATTTCGCACCATGTTCGACCAGATTGGTGGGCTGCAGAGGCGAGTCCAGGGCAAGACCGTCGCGCTTAAGGTGAACCTCACCGGCGGCAACCGATTCGACGGCTACACCCCTGGCGAGACCCACTGGGTACACCCTCGAATCGTGGCGGCGGTGGTCACGGTGCTGGGAGGATTGGGCGCCAGGCGCGTTCGCGTCCTGGAGAGCGCCGGCGGGCGCCGCCCGGGCTACCGGCTCGAAGATAAACTGCTCGAGGGTGGCTGGGATCTGGAAGCCATCCGGAACGCCGCACCCCTGGTGGAATTCGAAGATACCAATACCATCGGCTCCGGCAAGCAGTACTCGACGCTGAAGGTGAAAACGAAACCATACGTCTTTCCGGCCTTTTGCCTGAACCACTCTTACGAAGATTGCGATTTTCTGATCAGCCTCGGCAAGGCGAAGAACCATGAGGAGATGGGCGTCACGATGGCGATCAAGAACATGTTCGGCGTTACGCCCACAGCGCTTTATGGGGGCCGCGAGCGCATCTTCCACTACGGGCAGACCCAGGCGCCGTCGGGTGCGCCGGCGGAACTCGATCCCCAGTCGAATCGCTACGAGGGGTGGCGCCTGCCCCGCATCCTGGTCGATATCATCGGCGCCCGGCCGGTCGATCTGGCAATCAACGACGCCATCCTCTCTACTTGCGGCGGCGAAGGACCGTGGGTGCTTGGAGCGAAACCCATCCGCCCAGGCTTCCTGGTGGCCGGCTGGAATGTTGTGAATACCGACGCGGTCACCATGGCGACCATGGGCTATAACCCGCGCGCCGGACGCCAGGAGGCTCCCTACCGCTTGTACAAGGGCCCCGGCAATCATCCGCCGGAACAGTTGACGCCGGCCGGCGAAAACTTCCAGTATGCCGACAACATGATGCTGCTCGCCGAAGCAGCCGGCATCGGCTCCGCCGATCTGAGCCGGATCGACGTCCGCGGTGTGCCGATCCACAAGGCCATGTTCGATTTCGAGGCGTTCTGGAAGAATCAGATGCCGAAGGAGCAGGGGTGAGCCCTTCGGCTGGGACCGCAGGTTAAGCGACAAGAAGATGACGTTATCGTAATCTTGGTTGACTGTCCCGGCGGGATGGCTTAGCCTGAGTCCAAACGCTTGTGAAAGGGGTGGAACATGCGAAGGGTTCTTCTGCTTGTCCTTCTTGCCTCGATCGCCGCTTGGTCGCAGACTTCGACCGGCTCGATTCGGGGAACCATTACCGATCCCTCCAACGCGGTGGTACCCAACGTCAAGGTCATTGCCACCGATGTGGATCGCGGTATTCGCTATCCGACCTCGGCCGATTCGGCCGGCCGGTACATCTTTCCGAACCTGCCTCCCGCACGATACTCCCTGACGGCCGAGGCGCCCGGCTTCGAGACCACTACCAAGGCTGCCTTCAGCCTGGAAGTGCAGCAGCAAGCCACCGTCGATATTCCTCTGAGCCTGGGGGCGACCACCTCGATCGTCGATGTGACCGGCACGGCGCCGCTGCTCAACGTGACTTCCGCAACCCTCGGACAGGTGGTCGAAAACCGCCTGATCCAGTCGATCCCCAATAGCGGGCGCAACCCCCTGTCGCTGGTGTCCCTGGCACCCGGGATTGTCGGTTCCACCGGTGGCGTAAGCTTCATCTCCAATGGGGTTCGCAACAATTCCTCCGAAGTGCTGATGGACGGCGCCGCATTGACTTCCATCGAGCAGAATGGCGGCATCACCGACGTCAAGTACACTCCCACCTCGGACGCGGTCGAAGAAGTCAAGGTGCAGACCAACTTCTTCAGTGCCGAGTTTGGCAATACCGGCGGCACCGTCATCAACATGGTGTCGAAGAGCGGCACCAACGAATTGCACGGGGTGGGCTACTACTACCGCCGCGATGCGGCTCTCAACGCCAACCAGTGGTTCTCCAACGCGCACAACAGCCCGCTGGCCGATTCGCATCGCAACTGGCTGGGGGGGACCATGGGCGGCCCGGTCTATCTGCCCAAAATCTACAACGGCAAGAACCGGACCTTCTTCTTCTTCGACACCGACTATTACAATCAGCTCACCGCCGCCACCACCACTCAAAGCGTGCCCACGCCCCTGCAACTGAGCGGCGACTTCTCCGATACGCGCCTGGCCAACGGCAACCTGGTCCCGATTTACAATCCGTACGCCCTGACCACCAACTCCAGCGGCGCCCGGGTGCGCACGCCGTTTCCCGGCAACCTCATTCCCGCATCGATGCAGAATCCCATCACGCTGAACTTCATCAAGTACTACCCGGCGCCGACCTCCTCGGGCAATGCCTACACGCACGCCAACAACTTCTTCGCCCAGGGCAGCCGGCCTGCCCAGGACCACAAGATCGACGCCAAGATCGACCAGAACATCTCCGAAAAGCAGCGCTTCAGCTCACGCTACAGCGTGGACTGGTCTTACAGCGGAGTTGCCAACCTGTTCGGCAACATCGCATACAACGCCAACCCCGGCACTGCGCGCTCGCAGAATTTCGTTATGGATTACACGCGGACCCAAAACGCGACCACCATCTTCTCGGCGCGTGCCGGTGTACTGCGGGTGAGATCGGTTCAGGACCCGCTGAGCGTCGGTTTCGATGCGACCAGCCTGGGTCTGCCCGCCTACATGACTGCCAATACGGGAACGATGAATTTTCCCCGGTTTTCCGCGCAGTACGTGGCGTTGGGCGTAGCAGGTTATGCGATCATCCATCGATACGAAGATCTCTATCAGTACCTGGGCTCGGTAACCAAGATCATCGGGGGCCACACGGTCAAAGCCGGCGCCGAATTCCGCAAGGTTCAGGAGAACTACTACCAACCCAACGAGCCCGGCGGCAGCTTTTCTTTCAACCGCAAGCAGACCGGCCTGAACCCCCTGTCGTCGAGTTCCAGCCAGGGCGATGGCCTGGCGTCGGCGCTGGTGGGCTTTGGCAGCGGCGGAGTGGACACGATCGACTATCCCACCTGCCAGTCCGCCGGGTACGCGGCCGCATATATCAACGATGACTGGCGCGTCAGCCGCAGGCTCACGCTCAACTTCGGCCTTCGCTGGGATGCCGATATCCCGCGGGTCGATCGCTTCAACCGCATCAATTGGCTCGATCTGGGAGCGCCCGCTCCCATCGCCGGCGTCCCACAGGTGAAGGCCGTCTTTCCGAACCTGCTGGGCCTCATGCAGTTCGCGACGCCGGGGAATCGCACTCCCTACGACGGTGACTGGAAAAACTTCCAGCCCCGATTCGGCTTCGCCTATGCCTTGAACAACAAGACCTCTATCCGCGCCGCCTACGGCATCTTCTACACCGTGTCGCGGCATACCGTCAAAGGCGAGGTGGGGACGGCCTTCGGGTTCACCGATTCCTCCATTCCCTGGTCTCTGGACGGTGGCTTTACGCAGTACGCCACCTTTGCCAATCCCTGGCCCGCGGGCCTGACCTTTCCGCCCGGCAGGAATGCATCGGCCTTCCTCGGGCTGGACGCGGGCACGCCGGAGCCGTACGACCGGAACCCGCAGTATCAGCAGTGGAACCTCTCGATTCAGCGCGAGGTGCCCGGCCACGGCGTCCTGGAACTGAACTACTCCGCCAGCAAGGGCACGCGCCTGTATCTCGGAGACACCAATGATGCCGTGTCGCAACTCAACAACCTCTACCCGATGTACTGGGGCTTGGGCGTCGACAAGCTCACATCGCTGGTGCCGAATCCGTTCTACGGCGTGATCACCAACCCGACGGCCACCGACTACAACCAGCCCACCATTCAGTTGAACAATCTGCTGCGCCGATATCCCGAGTACGCCGGCGTGGGCGGATACCGCGCGGAGTTGAACATCGGCGATTCCAGCTACCAGTCGCTGCAAATCAAGTACGAAAAGCGCTTCTCCCACGGCCTCAGCGTCATTTCTCACTACACCTGGTCCAAGATGATCAGCGACTCCGACGAGTCCGGCAGCGATGTCGAATGGGCTGCAGTCGCCGGTAGCATCCAGAATCTGTTCAACCTGCGCCAGGAGCGCTCCGTCTCCGGCTTGAACCGCCCGCACGTCATCGTCGGCAGCTTCGACTACCAGTTGCCGGTTGGCCGGAACCGGGCCTTCGGCAAGACCATGAACCGCGTGCTGGACGGCTTCGTCGGAGGCTGGGAGATCAGCTCGATCATTACGGTGCAGTCCGGCGCGGCGTTGCAGGTCACCATGTCCGACTACAACATGTGGGATGGCGCGGTGCAGCGTCCCAACCTGACCGGCAATCCGTGTACGTCCGGTTCGGTTTCCGGCAAGCTGAACAACTACTTCAACGTGAATTCATTCAACGCGCCCGACGACTATACCTTCGGTTCGGCGCCCCGTTACCTCTCGTCCTGCCGCGGCCCGGCATTGATCAATGAAGACGCGACCCTGGTGAAGAACTTCAATATCCGCGAGCGCAAGTACGTGCAACTGCGATTAGAGGCTTACAGCGTCTGGAATAACCCGCAGTGGGGGCTGCCCAACACGGCGTATGGCGGCGCGACCTTCGGACAAATCACGACCGCGGGCGGGAACCGCAACCTCCAACTGGCGCTGAAGTTCTACTATTAGAGGCCAGTATGACCCGGCGCGAATTCGCTCAACTCGCGGCCCTTTCGGCGGGCGCCTTGCCGGCGCCTGGCGCTTCCTCGTACGCAGCGGCGGAGGCTGGAATGAAGATCGGACTCTACAGCATCACGTATCTGGGCGTCTGGTATCGCGGCGACGCCCTGACCATCGAAGAGGTCATCCAGCGTGCCCGCCGTTTCGGCTACGACGGCGTGGAAATCGATGGCAAGCGGCCTCACGCCAATCCGCTCGACATGCCCCCGCCGCGCTGCCGCGCGCTCCGCGAGTTCGCCGCCGGCCAGGGCATCGAAATCTACGCGGTAGCGGCCAACAACGATTTCTCCAGCCCCATCCCCGAGCATCGGGAATCCCAGTTGCTCTATGCGCGCGAATTGATCCGCGTCACCGCCGATCTCGGCGCGAACCGGATGCGCGTCTTTCTGGCATGGCCCGGCGTCACGCTCCTGCCCGAAGGAGGCGGACGTTACGACATCGCCCAGGCGGCGTGGCGCCAGGTCCACGAGCGGTTTTCGGACGAGCAGACGTGGCAATGGTGCCGCCAGAGCTTGTCAGAAACCGCCCGTTACGCGGGCGATCACGGCGTCGTGCTTGCCCTGCAGAACCATCCCCCGGTCATCCGCGGCTATCAGGATTGTCTGCGGATGGTCCGGGAGGTGAACTCGCCTCATCTGAGGGTCTGCTTCGATGCACGCCTCGAACATCAACTGGGTCCGGAGGGCATCGAACGGGTGGTGCAGGAGGTCGGTTCCTGGCAGGTGCTCTCGCATTTTGGCGGCGAGTATACCGAAGGCCCCGGCGGCATCCAATGCACCGAGGCTTTGCAGTGCCTGGCCGAGGTGCGGGGCCTGACGGCGATCGGATACCAGGGCTACATCGGATTCGAGCTTTGCCATCCGCTTCCCGTCGTGGACGGAAAGACCGCCGGCATCGACTTCGTGGACCAGAACGCCCGCCTGGCCGCGGAATACATGCGGGGCATCATCTCCCGGTGCGGCCAGGAGCGCCGCGGCTGAGGGCCGGCCTCAGACTTCGCTGTCCGCCGGGATTTCGAAATTCACCAGTTCGCCCCGGAAGCCTCCCGTCTTCCAGGCGCCAAAAGCGATCCCGGCGGCCATCCAGATCGCCCCGGCAATCTGCGCGGTCCGGCTCAGATTCAGCCAGAGCAACAGGCAGACCGCGAATCCCAGGGCCGGCGGAAGCAGGTTCCGAAGCTGCTTCTCGGGCTCGCGCAGGTAATAGCGCACCAGGGCCGCGGCGTTCACCCCCATGAACGCGATCAACGCGCCGAAGTTGAGCATCTGCGCTCCGAGGTCGTAGTCCATCAGGAACGCTCCGGCCAGAGCGACCGCTCCCACGAATACCACGTTGTTCCGGGGAACGTGATGTCTGGCGTCGACTGCGCCGAAGAAGCTCTTCGGCAGCGCGTTGCTGCGGCCCATACCGTACAGCAGCCGGGCCGCCCCAAGCTGCGCGCCCATGCCCGAGCCGAAATTCGCCACCACCAGGGTGAACCCGACGATGGCGAACAGCGGCCCCCACGTCCGCCCGGCGGCGTAGACGAAGGCCGTGGTCTCGTCCGGAAACGGCTCCGAGGCGGGCCATGCAAGTTGGGCGGCATAGACCTCGACCGCCGAGAGTATGCCGATCACCACACAGGTGAGGACCGTCGCCAGCAGGATGTTACGACGCGGATTCTGCGCCTCTTCGGAAAGAGTCGAGATGCCGTCGAATCCAATGTAGGTGAGCACCGCGATCGAAGTGCCGCCCAGAACCGCGCCGGGCGTAAAGCTGGCCGGGTCGTAAAACGGCCGGGCGAAGAAAGCCCACCCATCGTGCGGATGCCCGAAGATATATCGCGCGGCGCAGACGAAAAAGATCCCGATCACTACGCCCATTCCCGCCGCCAATCCGCCATTCATGCGGGCCGAGGTGCGGATCCCTTGCAGGTTGAGCCAGGTGAACAGGATACCGAAGAGGATGGCCCACGCCCCGTAAGGAACTGCCGGAGCGAAGACGTGTGCCTGCTGGCTGACCCAGATGATGCAGATCAGCGGATTGAGCATGTAATCCATCACCATGCTCCATCCCGTGATGTACCCCAGCGCCGGATTGATCTCCTGGCCTACGTAGGTGAACGCCGATCCCGCGCTCGGATACGCGCGGGCCATGCGCCCGTAGCTGATCGCCGTGAAGAGCATCGCCACCATCGCAATCAGGATGGTGGTGACCACGTGCCCGCGGCCGCGATTGCTGAGGACACCGAAGACCGACATCGGCGCTGTCGGCTGGATCACGATCACGCCGTACAGGATCAGATCCCACAATCCCAGCGTGCGCCGCAGATGCGTTGGTGATGTGGCCGAAGGACTCGACATCAGAAGCTCAATTCTCACCCGTGGCGCAGGCAATCCTGCCTGCCGCGTCCCCACTCGTGGGGACGCTTGTCGGGCCTCCACAGGGCCAGTGCCCGCGAAGTGCTTTTCGAGGCTGCCCGAGTCTCCACGCTGCCACTAGCCCTTTACGCCGCATACTCCTTGGCATTCGCTGCCATGGAAAGCATCACGTTCCGCTGCGGCACCGCGGCCGAGAGCATCTCGAGTTCGTTGCCTCCCGTAGCGAGAGGCAGTCCGATCTGCCCGCCCTGTGCCACCGAGCGGCAGCAGGCCATCATGATTTCGAAGCCCTGCCACGCACTCTCGAAGTTGCACGGGTGCGCCTGCCGCTCGTCGTCCAGCCAGTCCGCCATCTGCTCGATATACGGCGGCATGTCGAGATCGTAATTCATCGACCCGCCGCCCGAGCACGAAACCTGCTTACTGACCACCCGCCAGCCGCCGCCCGTGAGGACCTCGGCAAAACCCTCCGGCCCTTGCGCCCCAATACGGCATTTGCGCCACCAGTAATCGACTTCGGGAACATCCGGAGCGCCGGCGCCGCATTCCACCACTCCGCGCACGCCGTTTTGAAACTGAATCAAGCCGGCAATGTAATCCGGCGACGGGTGCAGGTCCGCGAGCTTCCCACGCCCCGCCGCCTGCGCCATCACCCACTCCGCGGGAACTTCGCCGTTGAACCAGCGCATGTAGTCGATCAGGTGCGACATCATGTGCATCATCCAGCCCGTCGCCGTCCCATATACGGTGTGGATGCGCCCGAGCACCCCGCTGGAGATCGCCTCCTTTACCTTCTGATAGTGCGCCCCATAACGATGCTGGTGGCTGACCACCGCCTTGATGCCGGAGGCTGCCAGCAGGTCGCGGATTTCCATGCCTTCCGCGCTGGTGAGCGCTACTGGCTTCTCCATGGCGATCAGCCTCGCGCCCGACTCGATCCCCACCCGCACCATGCCCGAGCGTACGTTCGGTGGTGTGCAGAAGCAGAAAAGGTCCGGCCGCAGGGCCACCGCGAGTTCCAGTGCATCTGTAGCTTGCGCGGGGCCGCCCAACTTTGCGGCGGCCGCATCCAGCCGGCCCGCATCCACATCGCAGATGCCTACCACCTGGAAGCGGGGATTCGCCTGGAATGCCAGGGCGTGGTGCATGCCGCGCTTTCCGACGCCCGCGACCACCACCCGATATGGGCTACTCATGCAGCACCTTCTTCCGATCCCATTCCAGGACCTTGTCGACGACGTAATCCACTTCCTCGGCCGTCAGTTCGGGATACATCGGCAGAGAGATGCAACAGGCGGCGTTGCGCTCCGTGTTCACGATGGGCTCCGGGATCCGCGCCTGCTTGTCCCACGGGTATCCTTCCTGCTGATGGATCGCGATCGGATAGTGGCACTTGGCATCGATACCGTGGCCGTTCAGGAAAGCCAGCAGCGGATCGCGATCCTCCGCGTTCCGCGTCTCGATCACATAGAGATGATAGACGTGGTAGTACCCCGTCTCCTCATAAGGCACCGTAAGGGTGCTTGCGTCCTTCAGGCAGCCGGAATAGCGGGCCGCCCATTGGCGCCGCAGAGCGCTCCATTCGTCGATGTGCTTCAACTTGGCGCTCAGAACGCCGGCATGGAGGTCGTCCAGTCGGCTGTTGTAACCCGGGCTGTGGCAGGAACGCTTGCCGGAGCCGTGATTGCGCAGGCGGCGGACCGTGCTGTCCACGTCTGCACGATTCGTCACCACCGCCCCGCCATCCCCGAAACATCCGAGGTTCTTCTGGATGATGAAGCTCGTGCACACCGCGTCGCTCAATTCGCCGATCCGGAACCCGTTGCCGCGGGCCCCGATTCCCTGCGCATTGTCTTCAATGACCAGAAGACCGTGCCGGTCCGCGATGGCGCGGATGGCTTTCATATCCGCGCACTGCCCGTAGAGGTGGACCGGCACCAGGGCCTTCGTCTTGGGCGTGATGGCTGCTTCGATCTTCGACGGGTCGATGCAGTTGGTGCGGGCGTCCGAGTCCACGAACACCGCGGCAGCCCCTGCGATCCAAATGGCTTCGGCGGTTGCAAAGAAGGTGTTCGCCGTCGTGATGCATTCGCTGCCGGGGCCAATCGCCAGCGCCTGGAAAGCCAACCACAGGGCATCCGTGCCGTTGCCCACTCCGCAGGCATGCTTCATGCCGTGATAATCCGCGAACTCGCGTTCGAAGCGCTTGAGCATTGGCCCCATCACGTACTGGCCCGATTCCAGGACTTCGTGAATGTTGGCGTCAATCTCTGACCGGATGTTGTGGTATTGCCGGACATGTCCGTAAAAAGAGATATTCATGGTCATTCTCTATCACAGTTAGAACGTGAAACGAATTGCGAGCGACATGATCCGCGCCGCCCGCGTGCCGGTATACTGGCCGACGGTCGTGCTGGTTTGCGCGCCGTTTGTCAGCCGGAACCGAAAACTGGTGCCGATCGCATTAAACTCCGTGTGGTTGAACGTGTTGTAGCTTTCAAACCGGACCGAGAGCACGCGCTTTTCGCCCAGCCCGACCGGAATCTTCTTTCCCAGGGAAGTGTCCCAGTTGACGTACGCGGGGTTCTGCATGATTCCCACACCGGCGTTGCCGAAGCTGCCCACCGGCGCCGGGCCGAAACACGAAGTATTGTAGGTGTTGTAGATCGACCAGGTTCGGCCGGACATATCGTTCGGATTGCACAACACGTTGATGCGCGCGCCCTCGGAGGATCCGGTAACATCGGTCGTCGGCGTGTAGCTGAACGTTGGCAGCACGGGCGAGCCGGTGCTGTAGGTGACGATCCCCGATAGCGTCCAGTTGTTCAGCACCGCCCCGGCGGCTTTGGCGGCCATGGAGGACGCCTTCAACTTCGGCAGATCATAGCCGTAGCTGAATGTCATCACGTGGCGGCGGTCGTAACTCAGCGGTCCGTAGTTGCGGCGCCGCGGATCGAAGTAGCTCGAAACGCTGCTGGTCTCGGCGTTGGCCTCGCCCAGCGTCTTCGAGAACGTGTACGATCCTGCGAACATCAGGCCGTGCGAGAAACGGCGGTTCAGCGCCACCTGCAGCGAGTTGTAATTCGATGTGGCCGCAAACTCGTTGTAGTACAGGTTGCCCCAACCCAGGTAGGGCCGCAGGAAGTTGTCGGGCAGCGGCGTCCCCTTCTTTTCGGCGGGGTCCTGATTGGCGGGATCGAAGCGCGCTCCGATCGGGATCTCGTTGATGTTGTGAATCCACAGCAGGTGACGGGCAAAATTCCCGACGTACGAGACATCCAGCACCGTCCCGAAGCCTAAGCTCTGCTGCACACCCAGGCTGTAACTCACCGTTCGGGGCATCTGCTGTTTCCCAAGCAGGAAGTAGATGTCGGACGGCCCGATCAGCCCTCCGGACTGCTGCATCGTGGACAGATTCCCGTAATAGGCGACCGGCGTGTAGCTGAGCGGCGGATTCCCCGACATGTTCATGCTGGGGTTCCCATCGATGGTGTCGTGGAACATACCGATGCCGCCGCGGATCGCGGTCTTACCGGTGCCGAAGACATCGTACGAAAAGCCCAGACGCGGCCCGTAGGAGAGAGGCGACACCGAATAAACTCCCGGCGGCACGCCATTCAGTCCGCCAATAATCGCGCCGTTTGCCGGGTTCCCGGAACCGGGCACGATCATCCCGACGTACGCATACGGATACGTCTTTCCGGTGATCGGATCGCGCGCCACCTGATCGCCATTCACCAGCGCCGGCTGATACAGGGCGGGAATCTGGGACCGTGAAAACAGGGTCGGGTTGAAACCGGCCAGTGCATTATGCTGGTCCGCCTGCGGCGTTACATGGTATAGCCGCAACCCGATGTCCAAAGTCAGTCGCCGGTTCACCCGCCAGTTGTCCTGCGCGTAGAATTCCAGGTCGGTGAACCAGATCCGCTGGATCAGGCGGGACGAGGTTTCCGTGTAGCTGTCGAAGTTCCCGAGCAGGGCATTCGCGAATGTGTCGCCGGTGTCGTTGGGATTGTTGCCATCGGTGCTGAAATCATACGCACCGAGGTAGTTTCCCAACTCCTGGTTCTCGATCTTCTGCGTGCGCTCGAAGTATACCCCGAACTTGAAGTTGTGCGGCCCCCAAACCTTGCTCAGGTTGTCGCTGGCGCTGTAGATGTTGTTGCCGTTCCAGTAGGGCAGCTGGTCTGACGTCACGCTCGGGACGTTGCCGGCTGGCGTGCCGCCAAAGATGATATCAGGGACATAGTTTTTCTGGTTCCCGAGCGTGGTGTCAATGGGATACCACTTGGGAATGTTGCCCATCAGGCCGCGGTCCCACTGTTTGTCGTCCACCGCAAAGTAGTCCCAGGTATTGAAGCTCTTCCCGAGAGTCGTCTCGTTCACCAGGGTCGGATTGATGGTGTACACCAGGTGCCCGGCATATCCGTGGCCCGGATTCGGGTGATCCACCGCAAGGGCCGGGTAGCTCGAATACGTGTCGTTCCCGAACGTGTCATCGTGGTCGTTGATGTAGCGGACATAGGCGTTCAGCCGGTCGGTGATGTACCAGTCGCCGCGAAGGACGTCGTTGCGGCGGCTGTGAGTCGTATAAGAGGGCGCCGCGTAGTTTCGCGCGTACATATACGCGGGGTCGCTCGTGCTGAAGTTTGGCTGCGGAAAGAAATTCAGCACCGCCGCGCCGGTCGCGTTGAGGCGGCTGGAGGGGATCACATTCCGTGGAAACGGGTTGCCCGTGGTGGGATCGGTGACGATGATCGGGCTGCCGTCGGTGTCCACGCTCCTCGAGAAGTCGCCCGCCCGTTCGGCCGCGGTCGGCATGTAGCCGTAGTCCGTGCCGGAGCTCTTGTTCCCGGTGTACTCCTGCGAGAAGAAGAAGAACAGCCGCTTGCGGTCGGTGTTGAAGTGCTTGGGAATGAAGAACGGCCCGCCAATCGTGAATCCTTCGATGGTCAGGTGGTACGGGCTCTTCGCGATTCCCGACTTGTTATTCGCCCAGGTGTTGGAATTCAGGCCCTTGTCGCGGTAGGTGAACCAGCCGCCTCCGTGAAACTCGCGGCCTCCACCCTTGGTGATCACCGTGATTGCGCCCCCGGAGCTGCGGCCGAACTCCGCCTGGTAGTTCGAGGTCAATACCCGCACTTCCGCGATGGCGTCCAT
>Ga0335077_10004746_pt1 | contig 16585 bp, 16 predicted proteins | sample Lox_Sample_31_FD_207151 | JGI IMG/M metagenome (GOLD analysis project Ga0335077, IMG submission 207151) | Soil microbial communities from Loxahatchee National Wildlife Refuge, Florida, United States - Lox_Sample_3.1 | ecosystem: Environmental > Terrestrial > Soil > Wetlands | place: USA...
CGATGCCGCGCCTCCCGACTGGAACGGGGAGGTCGGGCTGGTGACCGCGCTGATCGCCCGCGCGAGCTTCGATCCGGCCCGGGCCATCTCGTTCGTCTGCGGCCCTGAGGTGATGATGCGATTCGTCGCCGCCGAGCTCGTCCAGCGCGGTGTTCCGGCGGCAGCAATCCATCTCTCCCTCGAGCGCAACATGAAGTGCGCCGTCGGCGTCTGCGGGCACTGCCAGCTCGGCCCCGCCTTCGTGTGCAAGGACGGGCCCGTGCTGGTCTACGAGCGCGTCGAGCGGCTCCTGCGCATCCGGGAGATCTGAGCGTGGCCAGGAAACCGACGCTGGCGGTATGGAAGTTCGCGTCGTGCGACGGGTGCCATCTCTCCCTCCTCGACTGCGAGGACGAGCTGCTCGCGGTGGCGGGCGCGGTGACCATCGGCTATTTTCCGGAGGCCAGCCGCGCCGTCGTCCGCGGCCCGTACGACCTCTCCCTCGTCGAGGGATCGGTGACCACCGCGCCGGACGCCGAGCGCATCCGCCAGGTCCGCGCCAAGTCCAGGACGCTCGTGACGATCGGAGCCTGCGCGACGTCGGGCGGCATCCAGGCTCTCCGCAACTTCAAGGACGTCCGGGAGTTCACGGCCGCCGTGTACGCGCGACCCGAGTACATCGAGACGCTCGCCACGTCGACGGGCATCGCCGAGCATGTCCCGGTGGACTTCGAGCTCCGCGGGTGCCCGATCGACAAGCGCCAGCTCCTGGAGGTGATCGCCGCGTTCCTGCGCGGTCGGCGGCCGAACATCTCCTCGGCGAGCGTGTGCCTGGAATGCAAGCGGCGAGGCAACGTCTGCGTGATGGTGGCCCACGGAACGCCCTGTCTCGGGCCGGTCACCCACGATGGGTGCGGAGCTCTCTGCCCGACCTACCACCGCGGCTGCTACGGGTGCTTCGGTCCCCAGGAGACGCCGAACACCGCGTCGCTCTCGCGCGCCTGGATCGCCCTCGGGGCGACTGCGCCAGACGTCCAGCGCGTGTACCGGACATTCAACGCCGCCGCCCCGCCCTTCGCCCGGGAAAGTTGCGCGCATGAGTAGAGAACGCACGATCAAGGTCGACTACCTGGCGCGCGTCGAGGGCGAGAGCGCTCTGTACGTCAAGTTGCGCGGGGACCGTGTGGAAGAGGTGAGGCTCCGGATCTTCGAGCCGCCGCGGTTCTTCGAGGCCTTCCTGCGGGGCCGCAGCTTTGCCGAGGTTCCGGACATCACGGCGCGGATCTGCGGGATCTGCCCGGCGGCGTACCAGATGAGCGCCGTCCACGCGATGGAGGACGCGCTCGGCATCTCGGTCGACGGCGGCCTGCGCGAGCTTCGACGGCTGCTCTACTGCGGGGAGTGGATCGAGAGCCACGCGCTGCACGTCTACCTTCTCCACGCGCCCGACTTCCTCGGGTACGACGACGCGATCGCGATGGGGCGGGACCACGCCGAGGCCCTACGGCGCGGGCTCTCGCTCAAGAGAACGGGGAACGAGATCATCCGGGTCCTGGGTGGACGCGAGATTCATCCCGTCAACGTCAGGGTCGGCGGGTTCTTCCGGGCGCCGACCCGGGCGGAGCTGGCGCCGCTCGGCGAGCGCCTGCGTCGGGCGCGCGACGAGGCGCGGGAGACAGTCCGCTGGGCCTCGGGTTTCGAGTTCCCCGACTTCGAGCACGACTACGAGTTCGTCGCCCTGCGCCATCCGCGGAATACCCGTTCAACGAGGGGCGGATCGTCTCCAGCCGCGGCCTCGACCTGGCAGCGCGGGAGTACGAGGAGCACTTCGCGGAGGAGCAGGTGCCGTACTCCAACGCGCTGCACTCGGTGATCAGGGGTCGAGGGGCGTACTTCGTGGGCGCGATGGCGCGCTACAGCCTGAACTTCGACCGCCTGCCGCCCTCCGTGCAGGAGGTGGCGCGCGCGGCCGGGCTCGGGCCGGTGTGCCGGAACCCGTTCAAGAGCATTCTCGTCAGGGGCGTCGAGATGCTCTACGCGGTCGAGGAAGCCCTCCGCATCATCGAATCATACGAGCCCCCGTCGCTTCCCGCCGTCGACGCGCAGCCCCGCGAGGCGTCGGGATGCGCGTGCACGGAGGCGCCCCGCGGGATCCTGTATCATCGCTACCGCATGGACCCGGCCGGCACGGTGTTCGAGGCCAAGATCGTGCCCCCGACCTCGCAGAACCAGAAGTGCATCGAGGAGGATCTCCGGCGGTTCGTCCAGGACCGCGTACGCTTGCCCCAGGCACAGCTCCGGTGGCAATGCGAGCAGGCGATCCGCAACTACGACCCGTGCATCTCGTGCGCCACCCACTTCCTGCGCCTCGAGGTCGACCACGGCGAGGCGTGACGGCGGTGCTGATCATCGGCGTCGGGAATCGATTCCGCCGGGACGACGGCGCCGGGCTGGCGGCCGCCCGGAAGCTCCGCGACCGCCTGCCGCGGGGGACGCGGATCCTCGAGCGCGATGGCGACCTTACCGGACTCTTCGAGGACTGGGCGGGCGAGAACGAGGTCGTCCTCCTCGACGCGACCTCGTCAGGAGCGACGCCCGGAGCCATCCGCCGACTCGACGGCCACGCCGGCAGGCTGCCCGCGGGTCTCGCGCGGCCCTCGACCCATGCGCTCGGTGTCGCGGAGGTCGTCGAGCTGGGCCGGGTGATGGGATCGCTTCCGTCCAGTCTGGTCGTGTACGGAATAGAGGGACGCGACTTCTCGGCCGGCGAGGGGCTGAGCCCCGAGGTCGCGATCGCCGCCGATCGGCTCGCCGACCTCGTCGCCGCTGCCCACACGGCGGGAGCGCGAGGCTGATCGGTCCGCGAAACATGTCGGGGCCCGAGCCACGGTCGAGACCGAGTGCGCACCCGACGGGCCGACGGCGATGGGAGGACGTCAGCGGCGGCGTCCCGTCGTCTCCGAGAGCACGACGTATCTACCGTTGATGACCTCCACGCGCTCCCGACCTGCTACGTCGCGGTCCGCGTGAGCAGCCGCGCGTGATCCAGCCGGAAGCGCACTGCTGCCAGCAACATGAGCGCGCCGAACGCGACCGCGTAGGTCCCGAGCGCGATCGCGACCAGTCCCGCATCGGCGTGTGACATCAAGACGATGGCGACCGCCAGGAACAACGAGCAGACTCCTGCTGTGCCCAGCAGCCAGTGCCCCGCGGTCATGGGCGGGAGGCGGAGAGCGGCGATGATCTCCAGGACTCCGGTGAGGAGGCCATATGCGGCGATCAGGGACACGACACCCTGCGGCACGAAGGGCCACACGAGCGCCGTGACTCCGAGGGCGGCGCTCACGAGTCCTTCGAGGCAGATCGGCCAGATCTCGCTCAGTCTCCTCGACGCCATGCGTGCGGTCGCGATCGCCCAGATCCCGTCGAGCAACGCGTAGATGGAGAAGACCAGGACGATGATCGATAGCTGGCGACGTGACAGGAACAGGATCGACAGCCCGAAGAGCAGGGCCAGCCCGCTGCGGACCGCCACCACCCACCAGTGCCTCGCCAACAGGGCGATTGTCACCACCATCTCCGACTCTTCCCGAGTTAGCCGGCCGTGACTGGAACCGTCGTTCCCTTGGCGCCGGGCGTCTTGGGCAACGTCACCGTCAGCAACCCGTTCTTGAACTTGGCTTCCACCTTGGCTCCGTCCACGGCCACCGGCAATCGTATGCTCCGCGTGAACATGCCATAGCTCCGCTCGACCCGGTGGTGCCGTTCGTCCTTTTCCTCCTTCTCTTGCTTCTTCTCCCCCTTGATGGTCAGCAGATTTTCCTGGAGCGTGACCTGGATGTCCTTCGGGTCGATCCCGGGGATCTCCACCTCTGCCACGAAAGCCTCCTTGGTCTCCGACAGGTCGAGGCTCGGGACCCACTGGCCCGCCACCGCCGGCAACTCGCTCCAGTCGCGCTCGAAGAACCGATCGAACAGCCGATCCATTCCCTGCCTCAGATTGACCGGACCCGACCACGGCATCAGACTGCGCATACGGTTTCTCCCTTCAGAGGAAGTTTCGACTGCACGCACCGGTGCTGTTGCATCGGGAATGCCACCTCCGTATCGCGGAGACTCGAGGAGTTGTGGCGCGCGGCTGAACGCGACCCGTGGTGCCAGCGTCCCCTCTGCGGCGGCGCCGCCCCACCCCACCCGGGAAACAGCAGCGCGAGAGCTACCGGTGGAACGCATGCCGGAACCGGACGACGGCGAACCAGAACATGAGGCCGCCGATCCCCAGGATGCCGACCAGGTCCTTCCAGACGTAGGCGATGCCGTTGCCCTTGAACAGGACCTGATACCCGAAATCGATGTAGTAGCGCATGGGCGACACCAGACTCACATAGCGCATCCAGGGCTCCATGGTCTCGGCGGGGTTCCTCGCTCCCGACAGGAACAGCATCGGGAACAGGATGAGGACCAGCAGCATCATCGCCTGCGCGACGTTCTTGACGAGGACGGCGATGGTGAGTCCCAGGCCAGCGATCGTGAACACGTAGACGACGGTGACCGCGTAGAAGAGGACCAGGCTTCCCTGGATCGGCGTGTGAAACGCCCCCCGGATGATCGCGAGCAGGGCCAGGAGCGACAGCGGGACGACCACGATGATCGTGGGGGCGATCTTGGCCGCGAACAGCTCGGCCGGCCGCAGCGGGGTGACGAGGAGCTGATCGAGCGTGCCGCGCTCCTTCTCCCGCACCAGCGCGGCGGCGGTCAGCAGGATCGACACCTCGGTGGTCATGTTGAGCAGCTCGAGCACGCTTGAGAACCAGGCGCTCGTCTCGTTCGGGTTGTAGGCGACGCGGACACGCGCGTCCACGCGCGACAGGCGCGGCGCGGGTTGCCCGCGCTCGGCCAGCAGGTACTGGTTGTACGCGTCCGTGATCGTCGCGAGGTGGGCGCCCGCGATCGCCGCCGACGTCGATAGCGTGCCGTCGGAGATCACCTGGACGCTCCCCTGCCCGGACCGCACGAGCCGCTCGAAATCGGGCGGGATGACGACGGCCAGGCTGGCCCGGGCGAGGTCGAGCGCCTCGACGACGTCGCGGTCGTTCCGGGCGAACCCGACGATCTTGAAGTACGGAGCGTGCAGGCGAGCCACGAATTCTCGGCTCGCCGGGCTCCGCGAGAGGTCGAGGATCACCACCGGGTAGTTGAAGATCTCGGTCGAGACGCCGTGGCCGTGAACATAGATCGAGCCGCCGAACGCCCACAGGAGGACGAGGACGAGCGGAACGTCCCGGAGGAGCTGGGCGAGCTCCTTGCGGATCATGGCCACCAGGCGGCGCGTCATCAGCCGATCCGCTTCCGGAGCCGCCACCAGGCGAGCGAGTAGACGACGGTGGCGTAGGCGGCGAGGGCGAGCAGGTTGCGCCAGTACACCTCGAAGCCGAGGCCCTTGAGGTAGGTGCCGCGGGACACTTCCATGAAGTAGGTTGCCGGGATGAGCGAGCCGGCGATGCGACCGACGAGATCCTGACTCGCCACCGGCGCGATGAACCCGGAGAGATTGAAGGCGGGGGTCACGGTGCCGAGCACGGCGATGAGCATGGCAGCGAGCTGGGTTCGCGCGAACGCGGAGATCAGGAGGCCGACGCCGACGGTGCAGACGGCGTAGAGGACGGCCGCCGCCGAGAGGACCCAGAAGCTTCCGATGAACCGCACCTCGAACAGCCAGATGCTCATGGCGAAGATGATCAGGTAGTCGAGGATGGTGACGACAACGTACGGAACGGCTTTCCCGAACAGGATGTCGGCGCGGCTGGCGGGGGACGCGTAGAGGGTGAAGATCGTGCCCGACTCCTTCTCCCTCGTGATCAGCAAGGCTCCGAGCATGGCCGGGAAGATTTGCATGAGCAGGACCAGCATGCCGGGCACGATGAAGTTCTTGCTCTCGAGCGCCGGGTTGTACCAGACGGAGATGTCGAGCGTCACCGGCGCACCGGCCGCGGTCGCGGGCAGGAACTGCTGGTTGAACTGGGCGTTCACGGCGTTGACGTATCCCTCGATGATCTCGGCGAAGGTGGGAAAGGCTCCATCCACGGTGACGCCCACCGCCGCGGCGCCTCGTCCGGCCAGGTCGCGCGCGAAGGACGGGGGGATGTCGATCACCGCCCGGGCGTGGCCGGAGCGCAGCCACTCGTCGGCCTCGTGCTCGTCGCGCACCAGGCCCATGAAGTCGAAGTACTCGGAATGGATGTAGGCGTCGATGTACTGCCGGCTCCATGGTGAGCGGTCGTGGTCGAGGACGGCCACGCGGACGTGCTTGACGTCGGCGGACAGTCCGTAGCCGAACAGCACCATCAGCACGACGGGGATGACCAGTGCCAGGCCGAGATAGAGCGGGTCGCGCACCAGCTCACGCGTCTCCTTGACCAGGATCGCGAGAGCGGGGCTAGCCATGGCTCGCGCCCGTGTGCTCCATGTAGTCGAGAAACGCGTCCTCCATCGAGAGGTCCTGCACGCTCACCTCCGCGTCGACGCCAGCCCGGCGCAGGAGGGCGCGCGCCTCTTCCCGCTCGGCGGCGGGCTGACGGCTGCGCCACTGCACGCGCCGTCCGTAGAGCGCGGCGCCGGCGAAGCGCGGCCTGAGCGCGGCGAACGCGGCGCCGACGCGGTCGGGGCGGACCGCAAGGACGACCCCGCCGCGGGCCTGCGCCTGCTGCTTCAGCTCGGCCGGCGAGGCCGCCGCGATGAGTCGTCCCTGCGTCATGAGCCCGAGGCGGTCACAGTGCTCGGCCTCGTCCATGTAGTGGGTCGAGACGACGACGGTCATGCCGGCATTGCGAGCGGCGAGGTGGATGATCGCCCAGAACTGCCGGCGCGCGACGGGATCCACGCCCGATGTCGGCTCGTCGAGGAACAGCACCCGCGGCTCGTGCAGGAGGGCGCTCGCCAGCGCGACCCGCTGACGGAGGCCGAGCGGGAGCGCCTCCGTCACGCGCGTCGCCTCCGCCGTCAGCTCGAGCGCCTCCAGGAGCGCCGCGACCCGCTCGCCCGTCTCCCGCCGCGAGAGCCCGTAGAGCGCCGCGTACAGCTCGAGATTGGCGGTCACCGTCAGGTCGCGGTAGAGCGAGAAGCGCTGAGACATGTATCCGATCCTGGCGCGCAGCGCTCCGCGAGCCCGGGAGTCGCGCAGGTCGAGCCCGCCCACGCTCGCCTCGCCCGCGGATGGCGCCTGCAGACCGCACAGCATCTTGATGAGCGTGGTCTTGCCGGCGCCGTTGGGGCCGAGCAGGCCGAAGATCTCGTCGCTCCGGATGTCGAGCGTCACGCCGTCGACCGCGCGAAAGGCGCCGAATCGGCACGTGAGGTCCCGCATGAGAATGGCGCCGCCGCCCGCCCCGTGGAGGCGTCGCACGACGCGGGTGACGTCGACGCCTGCCGACGACGCCGCCCGAGGCTCGGCCCGCAGCCGATAGACGAACACGTCCTCGAGGGCAGCCGGCACCTCGCGCACGGAGGCGGCACCGAGCCCGGCCGCTCTCAGTCGAAGCCTGACCTCGGCGGCGCTCCCGGCGAGAAGCACGTGGATGTCCGAACCGAACACCGCCACCGATCGGGCGTCGGGCCAGGCGCTGGCGATCGGGAGCAGCCTCCCCACCGGCACGCCCGAGATCGACAGGAGGATCCCTTCGACGCCGGCGACCAGCTCCTCCGGGCTCCCCTCCGCGATCAGCTCACCGCGGTGCATGAGGGCCACGCGGTCGCATCGCTCCGCCTCGTCCATGTACGCCGTCGTCACGAGCACGGTGACGCCGCGGTCCGTGACCAGCCCGTGGATGATCGCCCAGAAGTCGCGACGCGAGACGGGATCCACACCCGTCGTTGGCTCGTCGAGCAGGAGGAGGTCGGGCAAGTGGAGGAGCGTGCAGATCAGCGCGAGCTTCTGGCGCATTCCTCCGGACAGCGCCCCCGCCGGCCGATCCACGAAGGGGGCCAGACGGGTCATTGCCAGCAGCTGCTCGCAATTGCGGCGGTACTCCGGCCCGGGAAGCCGGCGGAGGTCCCGGAAGAAGGCGATGTTCTCGCCCACCGTCAGTGAATCGTAGAGGTTGAGCCCGATCCCCTGCGGCATGTAGCCGATGCGCGTCTTGACCTTCTCCGGGTCTCGCCGCGCGTCGATCCCGTCCACGCGCGCCTCGCCGCCGCTCGCGCTGAGGACCCCGGCCAGGATTTGCACGATGCTGGTCTTGCCGGCGCCGTCGGGGCCGATCAATCCGAAGATCTCGCCGCGGCGGACCTCGAACGACACCCCGTTCACCGCGAGCGCAGGGACACGGCCATAGCGCTTGACGAGTCCCTCGACGCGGAACGCCGGCGGGGTCTCCCTTCCCTCGGCGACGGTCTCGCGTGTCACGCGACGATGGCGAGGGTCGACCGTCCGGACCGAGCCGACGCCGATCCGATCGACTTACCGCACGGGCGCCGGCGCGCTCGACGGAGCCGGGCGCGAGAGCGCGGGAGCTGGGCGCGCGGACCGGGCAGCCGCGCCGGTCGCGGGCCAGGACGCGCCCTCTTCGACGCGGAGAAAACCATCGGCCGGCATCCCCGGCTTGAGCAGCGCGCCGGGATTCTCGACCAGGAGGAGCTCGACCGGAAACACAAGCTTCACCCGTTCCTCCTTCGTCTCCACGTTCTTCGGCGTGAACTCGGCCTCCTGATAGATGCGGTTGACGCGCGCCCCGAAGGGCCGTCCCGGATACGCGTCCACGTACACGCGCGCCTCCTGGCCGAGCGCCACCCGCCCGATGTCCGGCTCCGGCACGTAGACCTTGAGATAGAGCTGCTTCAGGTCGACGAGCGTGTACAGCGTGTCGCCGATGTTGACGTGCTCGCCGAGCTCGATGTTCCGTGTGAGCACCGTCCCGCTCAGCGGGCTCCGGATGACGAAGTCCGCCACGTAGCTCTCCTGCTCGGCGAGCGCAGCCTCGGCCTGTCTGACCTGGCGGGCGAGGCTGTCACGATCCGTCCGCTGCGCCTGCAGCTGCTGGAGACCGAGTTCGGCGATGGACAGTCCCTTCTGAGCCCGCGCCATGTTCGCGTCCGCCTCCCTCAGCGCTTCGCGCGTGACCCTGGACTTCAGCGCCGATAACTCCGCCTGCTGGGCGGCGATCAGGCCACCCGTGAAGAGCTGCGCATCGCGGTCGGCGTCGCGCGCGGCCTGCTCGGCGTTGGCGCGCGCTCCCGCGAGACTGCTGTCCGCCTGGTTCAGCGCGTCCTGCGCCTGCGCAATCTGGAGCGGCACCTGCTCGGTGCTGACCGCCAGCTGGGTGTCCGCCGACTGAAGGCGCTGCTCGAGCGAGCCCAGGTTCTCCTCGGCGCCCCGTATGCGCTGGCGCTGGGCGTCGTCATCGAGGATGGCGAGCACCTGCCCCTGGCTGACCGGCTGGCCCTCGTCCACGAGGATCTTGACGACGCGGCCGAGGGACTTCGGGCTCACCGTGGTGATCCGCCCCTCGATCCGTCCCGAGGCCTCCAGGATCCCCCGGACCACGGGCGCGCGGGTCATGCGCCAGACGACGGTGCCAACGAGAATCACGATCACCGCGAAGAGGACGAAGAGCGTCGCCTGCCTCGTGTGGTGCCGCGTTCGGGAGGGACGTTCGGGAGCCTCCGCGGGTGGACTTCCCGACTGCCCGGCCGATTGCCGGCGTTCGAGAAAGTCCACGACCTTCGAGGTCTTGTCGCTCGTCGCGGGCTCAGGAGTCATCGTTCACGCGTCACGGGCTAGAGCCGCACCCGATCCCGGAGAACACGCGCTCCGTCGCCTTCGGTCCTCGTCCCTCCATCGGTCCGCTCGATACTGACATAGACGTCCCGACGCAACTCACGTGCTACCAGAAGATCGGTCGGAATTCCGCCGGTTGACGGAAGCGACCCCCGGTGAGCGGAGGCGCTAGTGTCCCAGTTGGGGTCCGGGCACCTCGACGGCCGGATCCGCCTGACCTGATCACAAGCGCCGGGATGACGGGTCGATTCAGTCATCTCGATGGTCATCGGCTCTCCTCCGGGGTCATCACTCGCCCTGTCCTGGGGAAGCACTGGCGATGCCAGCGCCACCGTCCAGTCTTTTCGGCGCGTTGGCCCAGCACCGGTGGGCCGTCGATCCCCGAAGTGAGGAGGTCATGGCCCACCGACGCTCGCCGCTGAGGCGGGAGAGTTGGCTCAGTCGAGGACCCGGACCTCTTCCGTGAGGATCGCGTGCGGGTGGCCTTGGACGTCGCGAACGATGAGCCGCCCGTCCTCGTCGATGCCCTGCACGCGGCCCTCGATGTCGCTGCCATCGCCGCGCACCAGCACACGGCGACCGCCCAGGATCTCGCGGTCGTGCCACGCGGCGAGCACCGGGGCGGGCCCGTCCGCGCGATAGCGCAGCGCCCAACCGTCGAGGTGGTTCAGATACGCGGCTGCGAACTCGTTGCGATCGATGTCGTGACCGGCGATGGCCGCGAGAGAGCTGGCACCGATCCCGTGCTCGCCGAGCGCGGCCCGGAGCGCACCCTGGTCCACGTTGAGATTCACGCCGACGCCGAGGATCAGGAACTCCACCGCGCCGCCGCGGGTGGCGCAATCCACGAGCGTCCCCGCCACCTTCTTGCGGTTCACGAGCACGTCGTTCGGCCACTTGATCGCAGGATGCAGCCCCAGCGCCTTGATCGTGTCCGCGACGGCGAGCCCGGCGATGAAGGAGAAGACGGCCGCTTGCTTGAGGCTCAGCCGTCGCTCGCGGAACAGCACGGACGCGTGCAGGTTCACGCCCCCAGGTGAGAACCACAGTTGGCCGTGACGGCCGCGGCCGAGTCGCTGCGCCTCGGCCAGCACGACGGTGCCCTCTTCGGCGCCCGAGCACGCGAGATCATGGGCGACCTTGTTGGTCGACTCTACCTCGCCGAACAGGTCGAGGCGGCGCCCGACGAGCGTCGTTCTCAGGCCACGGCGGATCGCCTCGATCGAAAGTGGTCGAGTCGTGATCATGGCTGGTCTCTCTGTAGTCGTTCTTGCGTACCCCTCGTGTTCACCCTCGCGCCGTCGACTTGGGACATCAACGCCCCGCGCCGGCCGTCACGCCGGCTCGTCGCCGAAGGTCGTGCGGACGGCGCGGGCGGCACGCACACGCTCGCCCTGGGGGTCCACGAGACGTGGCCTCGCGATCGCCTGAGTGATGGGCACGCGCTCGACGCGATCACCCCTCAGGGCAACCATCGAACCCCAGGCGCTGTCGTCGACCGCGTCGACCGCCGCCGTCCCGAATCGCGTGGCGAGGACACGGTCGGCCGCCGTCGGCGCGCCGCCACGCTGGACGTGTCCGAGGGCGACGTAGCGGACCTCGGACGGCAACAGTTGCTCGAGGGCGCGGCCCACGACGGCTGCGATGCCGCCCAGCCGCACCGGCTCGGGGCTTCCCGCCACGATCTGGCGGACCACGGCGCCGCCGTCGGGCTCCGCGCTCCCTCGGCGACCACGACGAGCGAGAAGCTGCGCCCACGGCACATCCGGTCGCGAACACCGCGCGCGACCGCCTCGTAGCCGAACGGGATCTCCGGCAGCAGAATCACGTCGCTGCCTCCTGCCATCCCGGCCTCGAGCGCGATCCAGCCGGCATGCCGTCCCATGACCTCCAGCACCATGATGCGATGGTGCGAGGCAGCGGTGGACCGGAGCCGATCCACGGCCTCGGTCGCGATGGCACGGGCGGAATCGAAGCCGATCGTGACGTCAGTCTCGGCGACGTCGTTGTCGATGGTCTTGGGCACCCCGATCACGGGCACCCCCCTCGCGCTGATCCGATCGGCGATGCGCAGGCTGCCGTCGCCGCCCACCACGACGAGTCCGTCGACTCCTCGGCGCGCCAACGTCGCCAGCACGGCATCCGAGCAATCGCGCCTCATGCCGCCCTCACCTTCCACCGCTACGCGAAAGGGGTCATACCGGTTGGACGTGCCGAGCATCGTTCCCCCCGTGGCGATGATCCCGGCTACGTCGTCGAAGCCGAGCGGCCTCGCCCGGTCCTCCGTCAGGCCGGCGAAGCCGTCGAGGAATCCCGTTACGTGGATTCCGCGCTCACAGACGGCGGCCTTCACGATCGCGCGGAGGGCAGCGTTCATCCCGGGGCAGTCGCCTCCTCCCGTCAACACGCCGATGTGCTGGATGCGAGTCATGGAGCTCATCCGTCGGATCCCGTCACGGCCGCGGGAGCCGCTCGCGGAGCGCCCTCAGCACGTCGACGTAGCTCACGATCCCGATGATCGTGTCGGTGCCGGGGAGCACGACGGGAAGCGCTCCGACCTTGTGCTCGATCAGCAGATCGACGATCTCGCTCACATCGGTGTCCGGCTCGATGGAGATCACGTCGGCGCTCATCGTGTTCACGATGGGCGCTTCGAGCGCCTCGCGGAGCGCCTGGGCTCCCTCGACGGCGAGCAGGCTGGTCATGTCCAGGTGCCCGAGGTCGCGATCGCTCACGATGCCGACCAACGCTCCGTCCTCGACGATCGGCACGTGGCGGATGTCGCGCTCACCCATCAGGTCCCAGATCTCGGCAATGCTCGCTTGCGGCGTTGCCGTCACCGGATTCGCCGTCATGAGATCGATCGCTGTCATGTCCTCCCTCCTCGAGGGCCGGCGGGCTATCCGCGGACGGTGAGCACCGGGCAGGGGGACGTCCGGAGGGCCCGCTCGGCCACGCTCCCGAGCAGGGCCTTCGTGAGCCCGGTGCGACCGTGTGTTCCCATCACGAGCAGGTCGGCGCGCTGACGCCGCGCAGCGCGCGCGATGTCGTGATATGGGCTGCCGAAAACGAGAAGACCCTTGACGTGGGCGCCCGCCCGCCGGGCTACGGCCACCCGACGATCGAGCTGGGTCTTCGCGGCTCGCCGTTGGCCCTCCATGATCTCGTCCCAGACCTTCGGCGGCATGTAGCCCTCGCCGATGAAGGGCGGCACCAGGTTCAGAACGTGGAGCACGAGCAGGGTCGCCCGCTCGCTCTTCGCCAGCTCGACCGCCTTCCTGAAGGCAGGCCGCGAGGCAGGAGAAAAGTCGGAGGCGTGAAGGATCCGGCGGATTCGCCTCACGATGGCCCTCCTCGTTGTGAACCCGTTGTCGTCATCTTCGTCACCTCGATGTTGCCGTCGCACCGGCGGCCGTCTCCGCTCCTGCCTCGGCGGCGGCCACGGCCTCGACACCGCGCACCAGCGCGTCCGGGTTGAGCGAGATGCTGGAGATCCCCCGGCGCACGAGGAAGCTGACCATCTCCGGATAGTCGCTCGGCGCCTGGCCGCAGATGCCGACGCGCCGCCCGGCCCGCCGCGCGCCGTCGATGATCGCCCCGATCGCGCTCAGCACGGCTGGGTTGCGCTCGTCGAACTCCGGGGCGACCAGCTCCGAGTCCCGGTCCACGCCGAGCACCAGCTGGGTGAGATCGTTGGACCCGATGGAAAAGCCGTCGAACAGCGCGGCAAACTCGTCGGCCAGGATCGCGTTGGCAGGGATCTCGGCCATCACGTACACCTCGAGCCCGTTGACGCCGCGGACGAGCCCGTTCGTGGCCAGCAGATCGAGCACCCCCTGGCCCTCCCTGGGCGTCCGGCAGAAGGGGACCATCAGTTTCACGTTGGTGAGGCCCATCCGCTCGCGGACCCGGTGGAGGGCACGGCACTCCAGCGCGAAGGCGTCGCGGTAGCGCGGGTGCGTGTAGCGAAAAGCGCCCCGGAAGCCCAGCATCGGGTTGCCCTCCACTGGCTCGAAGTCCCGCCCGCCGATCAGCCCGGCGTACTCGTTGGATTTGAAGTCGGAGAGCCGCACGATCACGTCCTTCGGATAGAAGGCGGCGGCGATGATAGCGACGCCTTCGGCCAGCCGCTCGGCGAAGTACTCGCCTCCATCCGCATATCCATGCGTGAGCGCCTCGATCTCGGCCCGGACATCGGGGTCCTGCACGCGGTCAGGAAAGAGCAGGGCGAGCGGGTGGGCCCGCACGAAGCTCCCGATGATGAACTCGATGCGGGCGAGGCCCACGCCGTCGCTGGGCAGAGCGGCGAGCCGGAACGCCTCGCCGGGATTTCCGACGTTGAGCATGACCTTGATGGCCGGCCTCGGTAGGGCAATCAAATCCACCTTCCGTCGAGCGAACGGCAGGGCGCCGCGATACACGATGCCGGTCTCTCCCTCGGCGCACGACACCGTCACGACCTGGCCGTGGGCCAGCACGCCGGTGGCGTTCCCCGTGCCTACGACGCAGGGCACGCCGAGCTCGCGGCTGACGATGGCGGCGTGGCAGGTGCGGCCGCCCCGATCGGTCACGATGGCCGCCGCCCGCTTCATGATGGGCTCCCAGTCAGGGTCGGTCATCGACGCCACCAGCACGTCGCCCGCCTGGAAGGCGCGCAGATCGCCTGGGTCGCGAAGCACGCGAGTGGGCCCGACACCGATACGCTGGCCGATGGCCACGCCGCTGACCAGTCGCTCGCGCGTGTTCCCCGGCTCCAGGGAGAAGACCTCGAGCGTGGCCCGCCGCTCGGCCCGATGTACCGTCTCCGGCCGCGCCTGCAGGATGTACAAGCGCCCGTCGTCAGCATCCTTGGCCCACTCGATGTCCATCGGAGTGGGCCGGTCGGCCTTGCGCGAGTAATGCGCCTCGATCGAGACGGCGAGGCGCGCGAGCGCCAGCGCTTCGGCATCGACGAGGCTCGCCGACCGCTGCTCGCCGGGTGCGACCTCGACGCGCTCGGCTTGTCCGCCTGCTCCTGCGACGAGCCTCCACGTCTTCCTTGCGATCTTCCTCCTGAGCAGGGCGTCGTGGCCGGTGCGGAGTGTGGGTTTGAAGATCAGGAACTCGTCGGGATCGAGCTGCCCCTGCACCACCGCTTCCCCGAGCCCGAAGGCACCGTTGATCAAGACCACGTCCCGGAAGCCGCTGTCGGGATCGAGCGTGAAGACGACCCCCGACGAGGCGCGATCCGACGCCACCATCTTCTGGACGGCGATCGACAGCAGGACGCTCAGGTGGTCGAAGCCGTTCTGGATGCGGTACACGATGGCGCGATCGGTGAAGATCGAGGCGAAGCAGCGCCGACAGGCGGCGAGGAGGGCCGTCACGCCACGCACGCCAAGATAGCTCTCGTGCTGGCCGGCAAAGCTCGCCTGGGGAAGGTCTTCCGCCGTCGCGCTCGAGCGGACGGCCACCGCGGGCTCGGCACCGTACTCCGCGGCGAGCTCTCCGTAGGCCGCGGCGATTTCCTCCGCGAGTCCTCGCGGCAGGGTCGCGTTCTCCACTAGTCCTCGAAGGCGTGCGCCAGCCGCCGCGAGGACCTCCACGTCCTCCCCTGTCACGCCCGTGAGCTCCGCGGCGATTCGCGAGCGGAGACCGTCGGCGTCCAGGATGGCCCGATACGCCTCGGCCGTGATGGCGAAGCCATTGGGCACACGCACACCGGCGGCGCCGAGCTCGCCGTACATCTCGCCCAGCGACGCCGTCTTCCCGCCGACGAGCGGGACATCGCCCAGTCTGATCTCGCGAAACCACCGGATATACTGCGTCACGTTCCGCGCTCTTTCTCGCACCGGGATCGCGCGCAAGGCGCGTGCCCAGCGTCATTCGATCGAGGCAGACGGCGTCGGTCACGCAGCGGCATTCTCGCCACCGAGGTCGCCGTCACGTTCACGGATAGGAGACGATGATCTCGGCGCAGGCCGGCGAGACGGCGGCGTCGGCTCGGCAGATCTGGCGGAGCAGGTCGGTCTCCGTGATGATGCCGACGACGCGCCGGCCGTCGATGACCGGCAGCGCTCCGATCTTCTCCTCGCGCATGACCCGGCTGGCCTCCGTGATGTCGTCCTCGGGCGCGATCGTGATCACTGCGGTCGACATGATCTCGGCGACCCGCACCGCCCTCAGGACGACGTCGAGCGGGGGTGTCCCGAGCTCGTTGAACACGTGGGGCGAAAAGAGATGGTGCCGGATATCCCGATCGGTCACGATCCCCACGAGCATGCCCTCGCGGTTCACGACCGGCAGGTGTCGGGCCTTGGCCCGGTGCATCTGCGCGACCGCGTCCAGACAAGACTCCGACGGTCCGATGGTCGACACCTGACTGCTCATCAGCTCCTCGACTCTCATGGCTCGGGGCTTCCCTCTCCTTCGGGTGACGTCCCTGCGTGTTCGCTTCCGTCGGTGCCCGTCAATTCGGAACCAGCGCCGACACGCCGTTGCGACGAGCGACTTGGCGAGCTCACGCCCTGGCGTACCTCTTTCTCTCGTGACCAGTCGCTGCCACTTTGCGCACCCGCCTACGAGAACTGCAAGCTGGTTGCCAGCAGCGGAACGATGCCACTTCTCAAGGAAGACGACGGCTTGGGACAGAGTCGGGTCCGGGGAGCGCACCGCCCTGAGGGCCGGCTCGCCTCAACTGGGGCGGCGAGGCCATAGTCACCGTTTGAGCCAGTTGAGACAGTCCGGCGGTAAGCCGGCGTCGTGTTCCGGGCTTGCGCGGACGGGGAACGGGGCGGGGCTATCGCGCGAGTGGTCGTACGCGGTGCAGTCGTGCGCCTCGAGCGCCCCTGATTT
>Ga0335077_10004748_pt1 | contig 16580 bp, 15 predicted proteins | sample Lox_Sample_31_FD_207151 | JGI IMG/M metagenome (GOLD analysis project Ga0335077, IMG submission 207151) | Soil microbial communities from Loxahatchee National Wildlife Refuge, Florida, United States - Lox_Sample_3.1 | ecosystem: Environmental > Terrestrial > Soil > Wetlands | place: USA...
CGTGGTGCTGTCTGACTGCGTGGGATCGTACTTTCCGGAGTTTCAGAAGGCCGCACTGGCCATGGTCAAGGCGCAGGGCGGCATCTTCGGCTGGGTGTCGGACTCGAAGCGCGCAGTCAGAGCACTGGCCGCGTAGCAGCGCGCGGGCCTGCGCGCCGCGCTCAGCGGTTCTTCCAGCTCGGCTGGCGCTTTGCGATGAAAGCGTCGATACCCTCGGCCGCGTCGTCCGCCATCATGTTGCAGGCCATCTCCTCGGCGGCATACTGGTAGGCGCCCTCGAGCCCCATCTCGAGGTGTTTGTAGAACATCCGCTTGCCGACTGTGACTGCGACGGCCGACTTCGCGACGATTTTGCGGGCAAGCTCCGCGACGGCGGCGTCGAGCTCGGCTGCCGGAACGGCCCGGTTGATGAGCCCGCGCTGCACAGCCGTCTGCGCATCGATGAAGTCCCCGGTGAGCAGCATCTCCATCGCCTGCTTGCGCAGCAGGTTGCGGCCGAGCGGGACACTCGGCGTCGAGCAGAACAGGCCCACGTTGATCCCCGACACTGCGAAGGTCGCGTTGTCGGAGGCGACCGCGAGGTCGCACTGCGCCACCAGCTGGCAGCCGGCCGCGGTGGCGATACCCTGCACGCGCGCGATGACCGGTTGGGGAATGCGCACGATGCTCAGCATCACGTTGCTGCACTGTCCGAAGAGCTTGCGGTAGTACTCCTTGCGCGGATTGGCGCGCATCTGCTTCAAGTCGTGCCCTGCGCAGAAGGCGGATCCGCTGCCGGCGATCACCACCACGCGCACCGATTTGTCCTCCGCCACGGCATCGAGTGCAGACTGCAGCTCGGTCAGGAGCTCCTCGGACAAGGCGTTGTATTGCTTCGGCCGGTTGAGTGTGAGCGTGGCGACACCACCGTCGTCGCGACGCAGCACAAGCCTTTCTTCGACTGGGGTAGTGAGCGTGGTAGTCATCGCAAGAGTTCTCCGTCGCCTTCCTGTGCTCAGCATTATAGTCGCTGCCGTCGAGAAATCTTACATACCGGGCAGGGTCTGGAAACGTGAGCAAGATTATCTGCTTGACGGCGCTGAGCAAACGGATGGCGGGCACCGTTCTGGCTTAGGTGCATGCGCACAAGCGGCATCAAGGAGACCACCAAAATGAATTCAAGAACAATCGCAGCAATCCTGGCGCTCGCTGCATCGGCCACGATGCTGCCCGCACACGCGTCCCTGCTCGGCCAGACCTTCGATGCCGACATCACGATTTCAGGAACGGACGACGACGGCTTCTACACGATCCCAGTGATCGATGGGCCAATAACCGTCCCTGGATCCGGGACCCTATCTGTCACCGTGCCGGTTTTCAAGCAGCTCACGTTCATGGGATTCCACTCGGTCTCGAATCAGATCGACGGTTCCGTCGTGCTCGAGGTGAGCTCCAACGCGATCTCGGTGACGATGCTTGGGCAAGTACAACCGTTCGAACTGGAGTCGATATTCACCGGCATCGGTGGAACGATTGTCGACGCCGTCGATTCTGCGACGGGCGTCATCCCTGGCGTCAATATGGATCTGTTCAGCAGCTTCGCGGCCGACTCGCTGGACTTTGCCTCGTACTATCTGGGCTACCAGACTGGCACCAACCTCAAGCAGACGCAGACCCTCACCTTCGCAGCTGTGGAGCCGGCGCCCGAACCCGCCACTCTTGCCCTTCTCGCCCTGGCGTGTGCCGGCATCGGCCTCGCGCGGCGGGGCAGGATCCGCTAGCCCGCTGACAAGAAACAAAACGAAAAGGCGGCAGGCGAAGCCGCAACGACTTTTCCCGTGATCGGCCCCGCCTCTGCGGCGGGGTTCTCGTTCCTGCTCAAGGCCGCGCGCAGTGTCACGCGCGGGACCGTGTGCGCCGCCGCGCGAGTCGGTAGTCAGCGTTCTTCGATACAAGCTATGATTACCGCCGCACGCGATTACGGTCGCGGGCGCCGGGATGATCGAATGACGACCAGCACGCTCACCGATTACTTCGCCTGCGGGCACGCAGCGAGCACGAACTGGCGCGCCGCAGCCGAGGCCGCGCTCGCCCAGTGCGGAGCGGCTGTGCGGGGTGCCACTTTGGCTTTTGCGTACGCGACCGACGCCTTCGCCGACGACTATGCGGACATCGTCGACTTCCTGCGCCGGCGCACGGGCATCGCGCACTGGGTCGGAACAGTGGGCGTGGGCATCTGCGCCAGCGGACGCGAGTACCTGGACGAGCCCGCTGTCGCGCTCATGTGCTGCAGCCTGCCCGAGGGGGCGTTCCGCGTGTTCTCCGGGCTCAAAGCGCCGCGCGATCTGGCCAAGGGCAAGCTGCACTGCGGCGCAGGGACGGCGAGCTTCGCGATCGTGCATGCGGATCCGGCTACGCCGTCGCTGACGTCGTTGGTGCGGGAGTTCGCCGCGCGCACCGACAGCGGCTTCGTCGTCGGAGGCCTCACCAGCTCACGCGGACGGGCATTGCAATATGCGGATGGAGCGACTCAGGGCGGACTCTCGGGCGTGATCTTCTCCGATGAGGTCGTGGTGGCCACGCGACTGACGCAAGGCTGCACGCCGGTCGGTCCCAAACACGTGATCACCGATGCGCGCCAGAACATCATCGTCAGCCTGGACGGGCGCCCGGCGCTTGACGTGTTCCGCGCCGACATCGGCAGGGAGCTCTCAGGGAACTTGAGCTCGGTGGCTGGGCACATCTTCGCAGGCCTGCCGATCGAAGGCAGCGACACCGGCGATTACCTGGTGCGCAACCTCGTGGGACTCGACACCGCGCACAAACTGGTGGCCATCGGCGAGGCGGTAACGCCCGGCCGCAGCATCATGTTCTGCCGGCGCGACCGCGGTACCGCCAGCGACGACCTCGACCGCATGCTCACCAGCATCCGCAGCGGCGTGTACCGCGAGCCTAAGGGCGGCGTCTACTTCTCCTGCCTGGGGCGCGGCGCCAGCCTGTTCGGCGAGAATTCCGAGGAGCTGCGCATCATCCGCGATCGCCTGGGAGAAGTGCCGCTGGTCGGTTTTTTCTGCAACGGTGAGATCTCTCACAACCGGCTGTACGGCTACACCGGGGTCCTGACGCTGTTCATGTGACCAGGTTCTAGATAGATTCTGATGCGCAGCTTGGGGTTCACCTGGCTTGACGTGGTTGCGCTGTTTTGGTTCTTTGCCTGGTGGACGGGTTACGCTCGCTTCGCTGTCTGGTACGGCGAGCGCGTCCCGAGCCTGCTGTCCGCCATGGCGCATTACCGGCGCGACTGGTGGACGCGGATGATCCAGCGCGAGTTGCGTGTGATCGATACGTCGATCATCACGAACCTCGCGAACAGCTCCACCTTCTTCGCCTCCACCACACTGCTCATTCTCGGCGGGTTGTTCGCGCTGCTCGGCACCACTGAGCGCATCTCCGCCGTGGTGGGTGGGCTCCCCTTCAACCGGCAGGCGCCGGAGATGGTGTGGGAACTGAAGATCCTGCTGCTGGTGGGCATTTTCGGCTATGCGTTCTTCAAATTCACTTGGTCCCTGCGCCAGTTCAACATGGCGGGCGTGCTGGTGGGCGCTGCCCCGCCGGTACCTGCCCGCGCCGAGGACGAAGCGGAGTTCATCGAGCGGGCCTGGCGTGTGAGCCACTACGCGGCAGAGCACTTCAACTACGGCTTGCGGGCCTACTACTTCGCTCTGGCGGCGCTCGCCTGGCTGATCAACGGCTGGCTGTTCATGGGCACGACCGCGTGGGTGGTGTTCGTCCTCTACTGGCGTGAGTTCCGTTCTCGAACCTTGCAGAGCATCAGCCGGCCATCCGACCACGATGTCACCCAAGGGGTCACCAAGGCGCAGCGCCAACCGGCGGCGCGTCTCGATTAACAACAACGAGCCATCATGAAAAATTCCCTGTCCGACTTGCTGCGCGCATCCGCCGAATCCCGTCGCTATCCGTTCCTGGACCGCGCAGATTATTGGGAAGAGCGTCTGCTGATGCACGTCAGGGACCTCGAGAACCTGCTGCAGGCGCCTGCGTCCGGCGACACGGTGCTCATGCCGCCCAAGGTCAAGCTGGAGGTGCTGCCGCCGCCCAGCGCCGTAGCGAGTGCGCCCGCAGGCCGTTCGGCTGAGCTGGCCTTCGCGTCGGCAGCGGAGATCGCCGCGCGCGTGCGCCGCCGCGAACTGTCGCCGTTCGAGGTGGCGCGCGCCATCGTCGAGCGGGCCGACGCACATCGCTCGCTGAACGCGTTCATCACGCTGCGTCCCGAAGCGGTGCTGCGCGAGGCGCGTCACCTCGAGGATCGGGTACAGGCGGGCGAGGATCTCGGTCCGCTCGCTGGCGTACCCGTGGCCATCAAGGATCTCATGCACGTGAAGGGCTATCCGATGACCTGCGGCACCAAAGCGCTGCCGGGCGACGAGTCGTCAAGCGATGCGCAGGTGGTGGCGAGGCTGCGCGCTGCCGGAGCGCTGATCGTCGGCACCACCAACCTGCATGAGCTCGCCTACGGTGTGACCAGCGCCAATCCACACTTCGCCCATGTGGCCAATCCAGCTGCGCCGGGGCACATCCCGGGCGGCTCGAGCGGCGGTTCGGGAGCGGCCGTTGCCGCCGGGCTGGCTGCGATCGCGGTGGGCACGGATACCGGCGGTTCGATCCGTATTCCCGCGGCCTGCTGTGCGATCGTCGGCTTCAAGGGCACGCACGAGGCGGTCAGCCGCACAGGCGTGTGGCCGCTGTCCGACAGCCTTGACCACATCGGGCCGCTCACGCGCAGCGTGTCCGATGCTGTGCTCAGCTTCGAGGTCATGGCGGGCCTGCCGGCGGGATGCATTGCCTCGAAGAGCGTCGAGCGACCGCGGCTCGTCAAGCCCACACCGTACTTCTTCGATCAGCTCGACGGGCCGATTCGCGAGCGCATCGACACCGTCCTGCGCAAGCTGACCGGAGCGGGCGCAACCCTGGAAGAGCGCAAGATCGACGCCGTCCAGTATGTGCCGGCGGTGCAATTCGTCACCATCGCGGTGGACGGGTGCCAATCCAATTGGGCGCTGCTGACCGGTCGCGGAGAGCGGATCGGTGCGGAAGTTCGCGTGCGGCTGGAGGTCGGGCAGTTCATCGCCGCCATCGACTACGTCAAGGCGCAGCGGCTGCGCCGCCAGATCCGCGATGCGATGATTGCGGCCCTGAAGGACGCGGACGTCTTCGTGTTGCCGACCATGCCCCTGTCGACCCCGAAGCAGGGATTGAGCACGATCGAATTCGCAGGGCGCAAGATGCCACTCGCGGGTGCCGTGACGCGCCTGACCGGCCCGTTCAACTCCACCGGCATGCCGGCGTTGAGCATTCCCTGCGGCAGGGACAGCAAGGGATTGCCTGTCTCGTTGCAACTGGTCGGTCGCCCCGGCGCCGACGCGACAGTGCTGGCGGTCGGCAGGTGGGCCGAGGCCGTGCTCGCCGAGTGAGGTCACAGCGGGGCGGCGGATTGATCTTCTGATCCGCCCAGCCAGATCGTGGCAAGTCTCACCGTACGGGCTCTTCGCCGGCTCGCCGCCCTCGCACTTGGGGTGGGTCTGCTGCTTTTTCTGCCCGCGAGGACCATTCACTACTGGCAGGGATGGCTGTACCTCCTGGTCTTCACCGGATCATCGCTGCTTCTGACGCTGTATCTCCTGAGGAAGGATCCGGCGCTGCTCAGGCGCCGCATGAGCGGAGGGCCAACCGCAGAGCGGGAACCGACGCAGAAGCTCATCATGTTGTTTGCATCGATCGGCTTCGTCGCCCTGCTCGTCGTGCCCGCCCTTGACCACCGCTTCGGATGGTCCGCTGTGCCGGCCTGCGTCGCGCTGCTCGGGGACACCCTCGTGGCGATCGCGTTCTGTGGCATCTTCCTGGTCTACAGAGAAAACACGTTCACGTCGGCGACCATCGAGCTCGCTCAGGATCACAGAGTGATCTCGACCGGGCCGTACGCGATCGTGCGCCATCCCATGTACGCGTTCGGGTCGCTGTTCCTGCTCGGCACTCCGCTCGCGCTCGGTTCATACTGGGGCCTTGCGCCATTTGCCGCCACGATGCCAGTTCTGATATGGCGGCTTGTCGACGAGGAGCGCTTCCTGACGCAACGTCTGCCCGGATATACGGACTACCAGAGGCGCGTGCCGTATCGCCTGATCCCGCGCGTGTGGTAATGAGACAATCACGCCGCGCCTTCGGGTAAGGCTCGACGAGCTTTCTTAACCTTGACCGGGACTCATACGCGGCGGCGATGAACGTCAACACTTGGCTGATCTATCTCGTGGCGGCCACCGGGCTTTCTCTGTCACCCGGGCCGAACGGGCTGCTCGCCCTCACGCACGGCGCGTTGCATGGCCGGCGCAAGGCGCTGTACACCATCTTCGGGGGAGCGTTGGGTTTCGTCGCCGTCATTGCACTCTCCATGTTTGGCATCGGAGCGCTGCTCAAGGCCTCGCTCACGTGGCTGACGGTCATGAAATGGGTCGGTGGCGCCTACCTCGTTTGGCTCGGCGTCCAGGTCTGGCGTTCGCCGCCGATCGGAATCGAAGTCCGCGGCGCGGCCGAGCCGAGGGCAGGCTGGTCGCTGTTTCGCCAGGGCGCTCTCTCTGCGGTCACCAACCCGAAAGGCATCCTGTTCTTCACCGCATTTCTTCCGCAGTTCATCGATCCGGCCCGAAGCCTCTTCGTCCAGTTCGTCATCATGGCCGGGACGTTCGCACTGATCGAAATAGCGACGGAGATTTTCATCGCCAGCATGGCTCACCGCATCAGCGCATGGCTTCGCCGGGCCGGGCGGCGCTTCAATCAAGCGTGCGGCGGCGTGTTCGTGGCGATCGGCGTGGTACTGCCGCTGCGGAGTTGAGCGGCATGGCGATCCCTGCCTGGCACATCGAAGGCGATTGGTTCGACAACTGCAGCTGTGCGGTCGCCTGCCCCTGCACGTTCGCTCAAGCACCCGACAACGGCATCTGCGAGTCGGTACTTTTCTGGCATATCCAGCGCGGCCGCTACGGCGACGTCGTCCTCGACGGTCTCAGCTTCGTTCGTGTGGGGCGGTGGGAGGGCGATCTCTGGGCAGGCAAGGTGAAGGGCGCGGCCGGTCTTTACATAGACGAACGCGCCGACGAAGAACAGGCGCAGGCGCTGCCGCTCATTTTCGGGGGCCGCGCTGGAGGGTTCCCGGCTCAGGTTGCCGCGCTGTTCACCGAGGGCCGTCAGGTTCTCGGCCTCGAGCGGGCGCGGATTACCTTTGAGGTCGCGCCAGATCGCGCCCACTGGGGAGTGGAGATCGCAGGAAAGGTGAAGGCCTGGGCAAAAGCGTTGACGGGGCCGACCAGCCTGTCGGGAAGATATCCCCAGCTGATGAACGCCCCCGGCTGCGAGACGGGCCCCGGCAGTCAGCTCGTGACCTGGGGCAAGTCTACGATCTGCTCGGTGGATGCGTTCGGCTACAGATTCCAGTGGACGACGAACTCGAGCAAGCACATCCCGTTCGACTGGACGGGCCCCTGACCGCAATCCCGGTTCGCCGGCTTGTTCATGCGCCCGACGAGCGGAATGCGTGGCTAGCCAGCCGTGTAACCCCCGTCCACTGCGAGCGCAACGCCGGTGACGAAGGCCGCTTCGTCGCTGGCGAGGTAAAGGATCGCAGCGGCGATCTCCTCGGGGCGACCGAACCGGCCGAGCGGATAGCGCTTGAGCACGGCCTGAGCCCACGCCGGGTTGGCGCGCAGGGGCGCGGTCATGGGTGTTTCGATCACGCCGGGACAGACGCAGTTCACACGCACCTTCGGCGCCCACTCGAGCGCCATTTGCCGGGTGAGGTTCACGATGGCGCCCTTCGATGCAGCGTAGGCTGCACCGGTCGCGCCGCCCACCAGCCCGAAGATCGAAGCGAGGTGCGTGATGGACCCGGCTCCGCTCTCGGTGAGCGCGGGCAGCGCCGCGCGCGAGGCGAAGTAGCTCCCGGTGAGATTGATGTCTACCACGCGTTGCCACTCGGAAAGCGTGGGGGTTGGGCTGGGCCGCTCTGGCCGGATCCCCGCCGAGTTCACCACAGTGGTCAGGCGGCCGAAACGCGCGAGAGTCTGCTCCACCGTCCGCGCGCACGCCGCTTCGTCGGTGACATCCGACGCGAGAGCGATCGCACTGCCGCCGTGTGCGTTGATCGCCCGCGCCGTGTCCTCAGCGGCTTCGGCGCCGGCATCCGCACAGGCGACCTGCGCGCCCTCCGCGGCGAATCGCTGCGCCGTCGCGCGGCCGATCCCCGAGCCTGCTCCGGTCACCAACGCAACTTTTCCCTGCATGCGCATCAGCGCTCTCCGTCTTAGTAACCCTTCAACCTGGAACGCTCAGATGAAAAACTTGCTCGCCCCAGTCGGCGCCCTTCTCCTCGTTATCTTACTCGATGGCTGCGTGGGCACGACGCCGATCAAGAGCCTGGCGTTGCCGCCGGTCACGACGATCGAAGGAGAGGTTACCCAGGTCGACGCGGGCGGATTCATTTTGAAGGATGGCTCCGGCTCGATCTATGTGCGCGCGGCGCCGCCCGACGGTAAGCCGCTGGGTCTCGCCGCGCAAGACAGGGTGAAGGTGTACGGCAACCTGCAAGGTGGACAGGAGCGGATCTTCGACGGCTACGTGATCAGGAAGGCCTCGGGAGAGCAGATCATCGTGACCAATCCATCTCCCCATTTCGGCTGCATCATTCAGACCTCGTTCCAGTGAGCGCCTCGATCCGATCGATCGGCGACGAGTGACAGGTCAAACGCAATGAATGACGCTGGGATGCTGATGAGCCAGAGATATGCCTGCACTCGCGCCGTCGAGCTCGAGTGACGGCTGGTCAGAAGCTGGGCTCGGCCCCCGGCGGAAGCTGCGGGGTCAGTTCCGCATCGGCACGCTGCGTAGCTGAGTCTCGACGATTGACGGGGCTTGCATGCGCCGTCAGCAACTCGGCGAACTGCTGCGCGGGAACCGGGCGGCTGAACAGGTATCCCTGGGCTTTGTGGCAACCGCAGTCGCGCAGGAACGCGACCTGACTCTGCGTCTCGACGCCTTCGGCGACGATCGTGAGCTCGAGGCTGTGGCCGAGCTGCGCGATGGCGCGGACGATGGCGGCGTCTTCGATGTCCTTGGGAGCGTCTCGCACGAAGGACCGGTCGATCTTGAGCTTGTCGACCTCGAAGCGCTTCAAATAAGCAAAGCTGGAGTAGCCCACCCCGAAGTCGTCGATTGCCAGGCGCACGCCGAGCGCTTTCAATGCACGGAGGTTGGTCTGCACATCGGCGGCTTCATGCAGCAGCACCGACTCGGTGATCTCCATCTCGAGCTGAGACGGGTGGACATCGTTCGAGCGCAGCGCGCCCTCCACCGTCTGCGCCATGTCATTGCGGCGGAACTGCACGGCCGACAGGTTTACCGCTATAGAGACGGCGGTGCGTCCCTCGGTCCGCCATATGCGCAGTTGCCGGCATACCTCGGCGATCACCCACGCGCCGATGGGGATGATGAGCCCGCTCGCTTCGGCTACCGGGATGAAGCGCGACGGCGGAATCTCGCCCAGCTGCGGATGGTTCCATCTGAGAAGGGCCTCGGCGCACACGATCTCGCCGTTCGCGAGATCCACCTGGGGCTGATAATGCAGCGACAGTTGGCCGCCATCGATCGCATGACGCAAATGCCCCTCGAGCTCCATGCGCTCGAGGTTGGCTACATTCATCTCTTCGGTGAAGAACCGATACGTGTTGCGGCCGCTCTCCTTAGCGTGATACAGCGCGGTATCCGCATGACGGAGCAGCGTCGAAAAGTCGGGGCCATCGCTCGGATAGAGGCTCACGCCGATACTGAACGACGTGCTGATGAAGTGGCCGTCTACCTCCAGCGGTGCTGAGACGTTGTGCAGGATCTTCTCGGCGACGTGCCCGACCTCGTCTGCGGAGTGCAGCCCGTTGAGCAGGATCAGGAACTCGTCGCCGCCCTGACGGCTCACTGTATCCGCAGCGCGTACGGAGCCGAGCAGCCGCGCGGCGATCTCGCGCAGGAGCCGGTCGGCGGCCAGGTGGCCGAAGGAGTCGTTGATGGCCTTGAAGCGGTCCAGATCCAGGAACAGCAGCGCGACCAGGCGCTTGTCCCGATCGGCCATGACGAGCGCCCGCTCAGCGCGGTCGCGCAGCAGAAGCCGGTTGGGAAGATCGGTCAGGGGGTCGTAGTAGGCGAGCCGCCGGACCTCGTCCTGAGCGGCGCGAGACGCCGTCACGTCGTGCAGCGTGATGACCGCGGCGACCGGCGTGTACGCGCCTTCGCGCATCAGGGAGACGCTCACGTTCAGCGCCAGCTTGTCGCCGTCGGTGCGAACATACGTGCAGTCCTTGCGCAGGACGTTGCCGGTCGGGAAGAACGGAACCTTGTCCCATCCGAATAGCGAGTTCGCTACGGTCAGCGGCGGCGGTCGATGCAACAGGTTGTCGGCGGTGTAACCCAGGATGTGACAGGCGGGAGCGTTGACCAGCCGCACGATTCCGTCCTGGTCCAGGACCAGCGCGCCGTCGCTGATGGTGTTCATGAGCTGCTGCGCTGCGAACGCCGGCGTGATCTCCACCAGGCGGTAGCGGAGCGTGGTGTACAGATCGATCAACGCCATCGCGAGCAGCGCCACCCCGCCGATCGGATAGAAGTCGATGCCGAACAGCGGCAGCAGATCTACTGCACCGAGGCTGCCCACGCTGAGACCGATGAGCAGCAGGCGCCCACGGCGCGCGGTTGTGCTGCCAGGGAGGCTCTTGTTCTTCAGCTCCGTGTAGATGGTTGCGCCGGTGCTGATGGACTGGACGAGCAGGAAGGTGAACACCCATCCCAGGACGCCAAAGCGAGGGAAATAGCCCCAGGGAAACTTGTGTATGCCCTGGATCAGGAGATTTCCCGGGATGGTCACCGCCAGGACCACGCAGGCGATCCAGGCGGTGGCGATATGATGACGTCGTGCGTGAAGCCGGCTGCCCAGCGCTGCGTCCATATGCAGCACGATGGCGGGCAGAAAAACGGCGCAGAATGTCGCGATGCGCAGCCACACTTCCTTCATGACGAGGTCGTCGATGACGAAGCCGGCGCTCAGACAGGCCTCCCACCCGGCCGCGCTCAGGCACATGAAGAAATGCAGCCAACCGGCGCGCGAATAGCGCTCGTGCACCAGAATCAGCAGGCCGGTGAGCGAAAGTCCGAAAGCCAGGATGGCTAGCAGCCAGGCGAAAAAATGGGGTCCGGGCGTCATCGATCGAGGCGGGCCGCGTCGATGGGCGCGCTGCGCGTCGGCGCGCGCCGCTCGGCAGGCTGTGGCGCTTCAGCGAGGATGGAGCAACCCGATTTGTCGTGGTGCTGGATCAAGGTGCCAGAGAGTCTGTCAGGCGAAGAGCAGAAGGATCGCCCGCGGCTGTCGTTGCAGAGCTTACCCCGAGTTGGTCGACAGTATTTAACAAATGCCGGAGGTTATCGAGTGTTTATTCAGCACGAAGCATTCCAAACGCTGCGATCCGGTAGCCGTGGCGCAATGCTGCTGCCCGTCTCCCGGATGGGGAAAATAGCGCAGCTCCTCGCCTTGCTCGGGGTGACCGATGAGCATTGAGGCCAGATCGGGTTTCCTGGGTTTCGACGAGAGCGAAGCGCGCCGCACCGAGGCGATCTATCAGACCCCGGACCTGGTGGCGCAGCGAGAGCGCGTGCTCGAGGTGCTGGCCCTGCGAGCGGGTGAGCGCGTGGCGGATCTGGGCTGTGGCCCAGGCCTGCTGGCGCTGCAGATGGCGGAGCGGGTGGGGGCACAAGGCGAGATCCAGTGCATCGATGCGTCTGCGAGCATGATCGAACTGGCGCGGCGCCGCTGCGCGTCGGCGAGCTGGGTTCAAGTCCGCGCTGGCGACGTCTCGGCGCTGCCGTATCCAGACGCGAGCTTCGACGCCGCCGTCTGCACGCAGGTCTACGAATACGTGCCGGCAATCGACCGCGCGCTGGCCGAGCTGTATCGCGTGCTCAAGCCGGGCGGGCGGGCGGTGATCGTCGACACCGACTGGGAGTCCTGCGTCTGGCATTCGAGCGATGACGGACGCATGCGGCGCATGATCGAAGCCTGGGACCGGCACTGCCCCGAGCCGCATCTGCCGCGCACGCTCGGGGCGCGGCTTCGCGCCGTGGGGTTCGAACGGCCGCGTGTCGACACCATCACGCTGATCAACGACGGCTACGCCCCGGACACCTACAGCTTCGGCGTCATGCCGCTCATTGCGGCCTACACGAAGAAGCAGGGCCTCATCCCGCGCGAGGAAGCCAACGCCTGGGTTGCGGATCTCCAGGCGCTCGGTGCGCGCAACGAGTATTTCTTCAGCCTCGCGCGCTATCTATTTTGCGCGCGCCGGCCCTCTGCAGGCCAGAGGTGAGACTCACGGGTCGAAGCCGATATCCACGCCGCCAATTCCTTCCACCGCGAAACGGTAATGCTCTCCCGGCGCGGGAAAGCGCGTGGTGACGAGGCTGCCGGTGGATACGATCTCGCCGGCATGCAGCGTCTCCCCTCGTTCCCGCAGATGATTCGCCAGCCAGCGCAGGGGCTCGAACGGATGACCCAGCACGTCGCGGCCATGCCCCTCGTCGATCAGCTCGCCGTTGCGCTCGACCGTTCCGCGCGCGGCAGCGAGGTCGGGCCAGGTGTTCTGAAATTGGCCTACGATGATGCCCTCGTTCCACGCGTTGTCGGCCACCAGCGAGAGCAGATCGAGCGGGTAGGCTGAGTTGCGGTCGTCGATCACCTCGAACGCAGCGCAGACCGCGTCCACCGCTTGCGCTACTTCGTCCATGGCGTAAGGCGTCGTGCGCGGAGCGAGTGAGCGCCCGAGGCGCACGCAGATCTCGAATTCGATGCCCAGGTGCACGAGACCGGAGAGTTCGAGCCGCGCTCCGCTGGGCCGCATCCGACTGCGCAGCACCACGCCCGCGACGGGATGGTCGATGCTGCACATCTTCTGCATGCGGGCCGACGTGAGGCCGATCTTGTAGCCGATACGCGGTCCGTGCGTCGCGACCATGCGGTCGACGAAGGCTGCCTGAATCGCGTATGCACCAGCCAGGTCGGTTGCGCCCCACGCGCGCGCGAACGGCACGATGTTGCTCTTGTGCGCGTGGTCGCGGACCAGGCTGGACGCGGCTTGTTCCAGATCGATTTGCACCGAGAGACGCCCAAGCGAGAGCCGGCGACGTGCCGCGCGTCATGATACCGGCTTTGTGTGCCGGGGAAAGCATGTCGATGAAAGACGAAGGCTATCGCGTTGCGAAGCGGAAAATAGATAGAGCCGATCCAGCGTTTCTTGCGCTGGATCAAACGCAAGCGACGAGCCGATGCACATAATGCACCGCAGCATCCTGTATAATCCACCGCCCCATCCCTTGAGGATCGGAGTCATGACGGACATCGGTAAGCAGCTGTCCCGGAGCCACGACATCGCTGCCAAGGTCGTGCAGGTCTTTCAGACGCGGGCCAAGCTGGCGCAGGAGGAATTCAGTGAGCGGGTGAAAAAGGCCCAAGACGACTACACGGCGGGGATGGCGGCGAGCGCCGCGTCACCGTGGGAGATGTGGACCGGCGGCATGCGCTACGCGGTAGACCTCGCGCAACGGTCGGTATTGTTCTGGGACACGCTGCGCCAGCGCGGCAATATCTTCGTCGAGCACACCCGCAAGGGGCTGCCGCCGGTATTGCATTTCGACTACGAGACCGTGCTCGATGGACGAGCTCTGGAGCGCCCCGTCAACTACACGCTGGTGCGCATCGCGCCGCCTGCTGGCGTGGAGGTGGATGCGACTCGCCGCCCTTACGTCATCATCGACCCGCGCGCGGGCCACGGTCCGGGGATCGGCGGGTTCAAGGACGACTCGCAGGTCGGTGTAGCGCTGCGCGCCGGGCATCCGGTCTACTTCGTGATCTTCTATCCCGAGCCGGAGCAGGGGCAGACGCTGCTCGACGTGTGCAAGGCGGAGCAGACATTCGTGCGTCGTGTGCGTGAGTTGCATCCCGACGCGCCGAAGCCAGCGATCGTTGGCAACTGTCAGGGCGGCTGGGCCGCGATGATGGTCGCGGCGTCGAGCCCCGACGATACCGGGCCGATCGTCATCAACGGCGCACCGATGTCCTACTGGGGCGGCGCGTGGAGCGAAGGCGAGGGCGACAACCCGATGCGCTACTCGGGTGGCCTGCTTGGCGGCACCTGGCTGGCCTCTCTCACGTCGGACTTGGGCGCAGGAAAGTTCGACGGCGCTTGGCTGGTGCAGAACTTCGAGAACTTGAATCCCGCTAACACGTTCTGGGACAAGTACTACCATGTGTTTGCCAACGTCGACACGGAACCGCCGCGTTTTCTGGAGTTCGAGCGCTGGTGGGGCGGCTTCTATCTCATGAATCGCGAAGAGATCGAGTGGATCACGCAGAACCTCTTCGTCGGGAACAAGGTCTGGTCCGGCACGGTCAAGACCGACAACGGCGGGGTCTTCGACCTGCGGGAGATCAAGGTGCCGATCGTGCTGTTCGCATCGATGGGCGACAACATCACCCCGCCGCAGCAGGCTTTCAACTGGGTCGCGGACGTGTACGGCAGCACCGACGAGATCAAAGCCCGTGGCCAGGTGATCGTGGGCCTCCTGCACCACGACATAGGCCATCTCGGAATCTTCGTGTCCGGCAAAGTGGCCAAGAAAGAGCATGCCCAGATCGTATCGGTCCTCGAATCGATCGAGGCTCTTCCTCCTGGCCTGTATGGCATGCAGCTCGCGGAGCAGAAGGGGACAGACGGCAAGCCGGTGTACGCAGTGAGCTTCGTCGAGCATCGGCTGGAAGACATCGTGACGCGCCTGAACCGCTTCAAGCGGGCTGACGAGAAGCCGTTCGAAGCTGTGAATGCGGTCTCGGAGTTCAATCAGCGCGCCTACGAGCTGTTCGCCCAGCCGCTGGTGCAGGCGCTGTCGAACGACTACGGCGCGAAGCTCGCGCGCGAGTTTCACCCGTTGCGCCTGCAGCGCTGGGTCATGTCCGATCTCAACCCCTGGCTCTGGTGGCTCGGGCCGGTGGCGCAGAGCGTGAAGGCGCAAAGGCAGGCGGTGGAGCAGGGCGACCCGCGGCGCAAGGCCGAAAAGATGGGCTCGGAGCTGATCAGCGCATCGTTGGACTACTACCGCGCCATTCGCGATGCGGCCAGCGAGGCGGCGTTCTTCGAGCTGTATGGCAACCTGTTCTCGCTGTACCTGGCGGACAAGCATCAAGCGGCGGAGCGACCGCACATGACCGATCCGCGCGAGTTGCCCTTCGTCAAGGAAGCGCTGGCCTCGATTGACGAGGGCGGTTACGCGGAGGCGGTGGCGCGGGTTGCGTTTCTTGTGGCGCGCAAGGGTGAGCCGTTGCCGCTGTCCCGGCTGCAGCTCAAGCAGGAGCTGATCGCCGACTACAGCGATCTGCTGCCGCCCGTCTCGCTGGAGCAGGCTCGGCGCATCCGCGGCGAGCAGGAGATCATCGTGCGCTACGAGCCGGACAGGGCGGTCGAGACGCTTCCGGCGCTGCTGGCCGAACACGCCGACCGCGAACGGCTGCTCGCGCTGTTGGATCGCCTTCTCGCCGACGACCGGGTGCAGCGCGTGAAGCCGTCTGCTGAGCAGCTGGCGATGGTAGAGCGTATCGGCGCCGTGCTCAGCTCCAGCGGTACGCGGCGTCCACGCGTGGTCGTCTCGAATTGATGCACAGGGTGCAGCAAGTGGAGCGCCAGCACGAGAAGTACGAACGCCTGCTGGCAGTCGCCAAGGGACTGGCGCCGCTGCCCACCGCGGTCGTCCATCCGTGCGACGAATCCTCGCTTACCGGTGCGGTGAATGCCTCGGAGATGGGGCTGATTGCGCCGATCCTGGTCGGCCCGGCCGCACGGATCAAAGCCGTGGCGGACAAACACAAACTCGATATCGCTTCCTTCCAGATCGTCGACACGCCGCACAGCCATGCATCGGCCGAAGCGGGCGTGCGCCTGGCGCGAGAGGGACAGGTCGAGTGCCTGATGAAGGGCAGCCTGCACACCGACGAGCTGATGGGCGCCGTGGTAGCGCGCGAGGGCGGACTGCGTACAGCACGGCGCATCAGCCACTGCTTCGTGATGGACGTGCCAACCTATCCGGAAGCGCTCATCGTTTCGGATGCGGCTGTGAATATCGCTCCAACGCTGGAGGAGAAGGTCGACATCGTGCAGAACGCCATCGATCTCGCAGCCGCGCTGGGCGCTCGCGAAGTGCGCGTCGCCATTCTGTCGGCGATGGAAACGGTCAACCCCAAAGTGCCCTCGACCATCGAGGCGGCGGCGCTGTGCAAGATGGCCGATCGCGGACAAATCACCGGCGCGATATTGGACGGTCCCCTGGCGCTCGACAACGCGATCAACCTGCAGGCGGCGGAGATCAAGCACATCAAGTCGCCCGTGGCGGGGCGGGCGAACGTACTGATCGTGCCCGACCTCGAGGCCGGAAACATGCTCGCCAAGAGCTTG
>Ga0335077_10004751_pt1 | contig 16578 bp, 17 predicted proteins | sample Lox_Sample_31_FD_207151 | JGI IMG/M metagenome (GOLD analysis project Ga0335077, IMG submission 207151) | Soil microbial communities from Loxahatchee National Wildlife Refuge, Florida, United States - Lox_Sample_3.1 | ecosystem: Environmental > Terrestrial > Soil > Wetlands | place: USA...
TGCTCTTTGGGCTTGTCGCCTGGGGTCTCGGTGACGCGCTCGATAAGGAACTCGTTGTTGGGCACCACGACCAATTCACTCTTACCAGGGGAAAGCTCATGCCACTCGTAGTTGATCAGCGTGCCGTTGGAGGAGATCTTCAGCTCACAGCTTTGACTCGGGGCCGCCACTCCTTCCTGCTTCAACTGAGCGGAAGTCGTGCTGCTTCCGGCGGAGTCCTGGTGGATGGAGAAGGTTTCCGTCGCGACCCGTTGCCCGCCGACATAGATGCCAAAGGAGCCAGAATCCACCTGGTTGCCTGCTTTAGCTGCGGAGGCCATGGCCGCCACAGCCAGCAGCAAAACCGCCGACAAAAGCGCGAGCGTCTTTCTGACGTTCACCAAAATCGCTCCTGATTTGACATGTCTGCCTATCACCGGAGGCCGAGTCTCGAGACGATCTCCTCGGCCACGCTCTCCACATCTTTACCGCTCGTATCTACCCGGAGGGACGCCTTCAGGTAGTGCGGCCGGCGGAGGTCGTACAGCCGCCGAAACTGCTCCAGATCGCGGCGCAACGGCCGCTCCGGCTGCTGATCCTGCCGGCAACGCTCGAACAGTTCTTCAGGCGCAGCGTCGAGGAACACGGCGGGCAATCCTTGCCGCTGCAACAGGGCAGCATTTTCCGGCTGTACGAAGGCGCCTCCCCCGAGCGCGACAACCCGCGCAACATCGCCATGCTCTGCCAACAGTTCGCGCAGCGCAGTGTTCTCCGCGCGGCGGAAAGCTGCTTCGCCCGATTCCTCGAAAATCTGCTGGATCGTACGCCCCTCCCGCGCTTGCACGCGATCGTCCAAATCCTCAAAGGGCCATCCCAGCAGCCTGCCGAGCGCCTCTCCTACGCTGGTTTTCCCGGCGCCCATGAAGCCCACGAGAAACACGGCCCGCAGCGCAGCAGGCTGCGGAGCAGGCGGTCCCGCATCAGCTTGCGACCCCGGCCGGGTTGTCATGGATGCTCGATGCCGCTAAGGCTGAGCTGAGGCCCCTCTTAAAGATGATTTTAGCGTTTCTTGAGGTGGATTTTACCACTGAAGGAAAACAACTTAACCGAGGACGCCGCCTTCCCCACCGTGCCTGCAAAGGCACTCCCCGCCTTCACCACAAAGGAGGTGTGTTCCGGCTGCAAGGGAAAGTCATTTTCTACCGTCCCTTTTTCCGAGTGCGCCACCACGTCGATGGATGCATAGGGAGGAGCGATGGCTTCGATATCGCCGGTGTGACTGGTGAGGACATAACGGCCTGCGCCGCCGAAGTCGCCGTCATAGCTGATCTTGCCGCTGGTCGAGTTTACCTGCACTAGGCTCCCGCTCACCGAGCGCAGAGTTACTTCACCGCTCACGGAGGCAATCTCCACATGGCCCTGGCGGATATTCACCAGGGTGACAGGCCCATTCATGGTCTTCACGTGCACGTGGGCGTCAGTAATGTCGCGCACATCCACGCTGGCGGAAGGGCCTTCCAGGCTCACGTCGCCATGCAACCGTTCGGCATGCAGCAAGCCCGAAACCGAATGCAGGCTCACGCTGGCATCGGGAGGAACCTGGACCAGGTATTCCACGCGGGCGCTGTCCGCAGTGGCATCCGGCAGTACATGGGAAACGATGTCGACGCGGTCGCCGTTCTGACTGGCGTCGATCTCAACCTTGTCGGAGGCAAGAACGGCAGTGACGACGACCTGATTGCCCGGCGCTGGTTTCACCGAGATCGGTCCGTATTGATTGGAAATTGAAACGCTGGAGTGATGGCCAACGGTATACCGGAATTCCTTGCGCACTTCCCCGGCGGCCAGGGCCGCTCCGGCGACCATGACAACCAGAACCAGTTTCGCTGCGCGCCGCTTGCTCTGCATGACTTCGCTCCCCAAGTCGCTGGTTCCTGCCGCGGGCCGCCTGCCGTTAGGGCAAAGGACGGTCCAATGCCATCTGATAAACCACCGCCCTCTGTTGGTAGGCGTCCATCAGATACTGCTGGGCGTCCTCGTCATTGGGATCGCGCTGCACCGACTCTTCCGCGTCCCGAATGTAATCATTCACGTCCTGCAGGCTCGCCTCGTAAGCCGCAGCCATGACGGGCGAACGGGAAGAGATGGCATCCAGCATTTGCCGGTCTTCCGGCGCAACTGCGCGGCGTGCTTTGGCGGGAGGAGCCACGGCGGAGAGAACGGCGGGCGTCTGGATCGTGGCGATCTCGTGCCCTGCGCGCTTGTGCTGGTTGAATGCCACTCCCAGGGCAAGTACGACCACAGCCGTGGCGGAAATCAGGGCCCATGCAGGCCGCCAGTGCCAGAAACCGGTGGAGACGTGAGCGGGGCTGCCGGCCGGACGGATCAGCCCCTCCTGCCGCAACGCGATCTCAATTGAGTTCCAAACCCTAGGGCTCGGCTCCTCGTCCATTTGCAACAAACGCGATTCGCGGATGATAAAGCCGAGATCGGAAACCAAACTGGAGCACTCCGAACAGGACTTCAGGTGGGCATCCTGCTCGGCGTCACACACGCCCTCAGGCATTTCCGGCAGAATCTGCCGAAACTGTTCACACGTCATACAACCTCTCTCCCCGATACCGCTCTGCAGCTCCTCACGGCTTAACGGCCTTTTCGGCTCTGCTCGTCTTCAGGAGCTCACGCAACTTCATTCTAGCCTTATGCAACTGCGACTTGCTATTGCCGATCGAACATCCTACCAGACCGGCAATTTCGTTATGCTCGTACCCTTCTACATCGTGCAGCACAAAGATCGTTCGATATCCTGGCGGCAGAGCCTCGACTGCGCGCTGCAATTCTAACCGGTCCACCGAACCGGCGAGCGTTGTGTCCTGCGCTCCCAGCTCTTTCTTCGGCAGCTCCTCATCGGACTCTGCTCCGTCTTCGAGAGGAACGACCGGCAGCCCTTTCTTTCTCAGCCGCATGAGGACGACGTTCACCGCCATCCGGTGCAGCCACGTCGAGAAGGCCGACTCACCGCGGAAGGTCCCGATCTTGCGGAACAGCTGCAGGAACGCTTCCTGCGTCAGATCCTCAGCTTCGGCCGTATTGGCCGTCATCCGCAGGCACAAAGAGTACACCCGCCGCTTGTGCAGGTCGTACAGAAGCTCAAATGCCTCAGAGTTGCCCTGCTTGGCTTGCTCAATGGCATCGGCTTCGCTGAACTCAGCGTGCTTGGTTTTTCGCGCGGTCGTCAAGTCCTTTTTCCGGCCGCACGTAATTGTGATGCGGCTCTCATGTTGTTGTGTTGTACCGGGTTGCAGCTTGTTGCAAAATCTTTCCAGGCCCGTCCGGAATGATCCCTGGAGTGCCAGAATTGGCCAGAGCGAACCGCTTTCCTAATGAATGTCCAATGCCAGCCTATCGGGCAATTCTCGGTGGGTCAACCGGATGGCCATGGTTTTTCGATTCCCGGCCGCTCTGAAAGACGCGAATTTCTAATTATTCATATCTGCCTTCAGCCTCTCCGTAACGGGAATAGGCTTATTTACAGCTACTTAGGTCCCTTGAACCCGTCCACTTCCGGGCCGCGAGGGCCGGAATCAACATCCGCATCCCGCAGTTCGTGGTTAGGCTGCGGCTGACCGGGTGGTTATCGTCTCTAACCCGTGACCATGGGGACCAGTTTCTCTTTGCCGCAAAAGAAGCGAGAAAAGAACGCCCAGGAATCCCAGGACGGAGAAAATCCACATCCCCAGGCGGTAGCCGGCGGGGTTCTCCGGGCCAGCGTGACTATAGTCATTAGCCCAGCCGATTACCAGGTTGAAGCCGGCCAGCCCGATGTTCTGGATCATGGTCATCAGGCCGTAGGCTGTGCCGAGCTTGGACTGGTCCACGATGTAGGCAACTGCCGGCCACATGACCGCCGGAATCAGCGAGAATGCCAGGCCCATCATCGTCATAGTGAGCAGAAGAAGGGGAGGCAGATGGTGGGCCACGAACTCAAAGTGCCCGCTGGTGGAAGAAGGGAAGTAGACGGTGAGGCTGGTGGTGGACCGCATGTAGGCCATCATCAGGTACACCGGGATCAGCAGCAGGGAACCGAACATCATCAACAGCGCACGTTTGCCGACCCTGTCGACGAACAGTCCGAGCAAGGGCGAGCCGAACATGGCGAAAATGGTCAGCATGCCCACCAGATCGCCGCCCGCTTCGCGGGTCACGCCGTGTGCGTACATGAAGAACTTGTAGGCGAAGGTCTCGAAGGGAAAGATTCCGGAGTAGAACACGATGCAGAGGGCGACGATATACCAGTAGGAAAGGCCGAAACCGGAGATATCTTTGAACGCGACCTTGTCGGTGGACCCCTGCTGGCCGAGGTTCATGGTCTTCTCGGCGTGGGCCTCCATAGCCCAATAAAAGACCGCGCCGATCACACACAGGGTGGCAAAGACGATGGAAATTATGAGAGGATTGCGCCACGAGTTATAGGCGAAACCGGCCCACGACGGCGACCACTGCGCCAGCAGCGATCCGGCGCGCGCCAGCATCAGGTTGATGCCGAAAGCGAAGCTCAGTTCTTTTCCGCGGAACCATTTTGCGTTTGCGGTGGTAATAGCGACGATCAGTGATTCCGCCCCCAAGCCAAAGATCAATCGGCCGGCCGCCATCACGCCCAGCATTCCCGAAAGCGCCGTTACAACCGCGCCGATAAGGCAGAGAACTCCGAAGATGAGGATCGCCTTGCGGGTTCCGATGCGGTCAACGATATAGCCGCCGATCAGCACCATAAACACGTTGGGCAGGCTGTAGATGGCCTGCAGCAGGCCGATGTTTGAGTCGGAAAAACCAAGTTGACGCGTCAGCAGGTCGGCGATAGGAGCGATGCAGTCATAGACGTAGTAGTTCCCGAACATCGCCAGGCTGATGAAAAACAGAACCGTCCAGCGATACAAGCGGGAGGGAGCGGGGCGCGGGGCTTCCGGCATCGGTTTGCCTCGTGGCAGAGAAGTTAGACCCTAACCAATGCGACCCAAGAACATACCAGATGCGGGGGACAAATGGCACAGGGACGGCCGATAAGCCGGGCCTTGTTTCCCTGAAACGGCGGAGCGTACTGCCGGGACCGCAACCGCGCAATCCGATAGTGAAATCGGATTACCGCTGTGCAATGCCTCCTGAGACCTTCCGGCCCTGAAGGGAGGCTGGAAGAATTGAAGCTCAATCTTTTCAACCCAGGCCTGGCTGTACGCAATCCCTCACCGGGCCGAAAAAGAGGGAGTTTACAGATGAGACTAAGAGCGATCACCGCGGTTGTCCTGTTGGTCGGCCTGGCGTACGGCAAACAGCCGAAACGCTACGAAAGCGGCACCCTGCTGCGGATGGACTCAGTGCAGTGCGGACTCGATGAAAAAAGCGCCAACAGCTTCGCCGGCGAAATCATCGGAACGGACGCTAATCACAAGAAGACCCAGGCGGTGCTCTGCCAGGAATATGTCTTGCGGGGAGAGCGTCTGGAATACCACATTCGCCCCAAGGACGCGAAGCATCCGGTTCTGCTGCCGGTCGGGGGCAAGGCCCAGTTCCGCCTCGATAAAGACAAGCTGATCCTGCGAGTGGAAGACATGGACGACAAGGACCGCGAGTACATCGTAGTCTCGATGACGCAGCGGGAAGAAGCGAGGCCGGCACAGAACGCGGCGGTGACTAACCAGCACTGAGGCAGGCGTGCGCCCGCACTAGTCACACTGAAATCCGGATGGCGTGTCGTGGCTCGCCGGGCATAGTTGTTGCACTAGGGCACGGAATCTGGGGTCATTCGCGAAGCGTTGGAATGAGGGATCCTTCGCTGGATCCGGCATGCCCTCTCCTGGAATTGAATTCCCGCGATGACGGAAAGCCGCCTGAAGGTCTTGCAGCGCATCATCCAGGTTGTTGAGTTGGGCATAGGTGCAGGCCAGGTTGTAGTGGAACATGGGGTACTCAGGGTCCTGGGTGATGCCGAATTCAAACATCTGCTTGGCCTTCTGTACGTCGTGGGACATTCCATAAGCCATCCCCAGGTTATCCACCAGCACTCGCCACTCCGCCTGTGGCAAGGCCTTCTTGGCGCGTTCCAGGTCCAATGCCTTCTCGTATTGCTCAATGGCGCGGGGCCAGTTCTTCTGCAAAGAAAAGAAGCTGCCGTAACCGAATCGCGTGCGACTGTCGGCCTGGAAGTTCTCCAGCAGCTTTATCCTGTCGAGGAATGAGTTGAAAAATTTGTCATCGTCGGGGTAATAGCTCGCTTTGGAAATGTGCACGTCGAACCATTGGTCTCCGCTCACCAGGCAAGCCAAGACGTTCTTCTGGTGAACCCTTCTTCCCTGAAGGTTTTCCACGAAATATTCCAACAAGGCCATACGGCCGTGCTCGGAGGTCTTGGCCTGCTCGGGCTTGTCAGGGCCGCTGCGAAGGCCGCTCCATTCGTGCTCGCGCAGACCCTGCGCGTCGAGAGTTTTCTCGGCCAGCGAAGCGAAAGCCGAGAGAGTCCAATAGCCGTCGTGGGCAATGAGTTTGGCGCCGAGGCCGTCCGGCCGCAGGGTATTTTGTTCGACGCTCAGATGACGGACATCGACCTGCAGCGCCGCCGGCTTGTCGGGCACGGAAAGGACAACGACCTTGTGCGACGGGGGAAAGCCAATGGAAACCTGCTGCGCCAAGCCGGGTTGAGGCCGGCACAGGCCGACCGGCAGGAGCAGGGAACAGGCCAGCAGCCGCGGGAAGGTCAGGCGAAACCTCGTATGGTGTGGTGGAGGCATGAATGCAGCGCCGGCCCGCTGCCGGCGACTCACGTCCAGTGCCAAAACTCGGCGTCCTCTGTGGTGATTCACCATCGTGTTTGAAGCACAGAGGACGCGAACATGCAGAGGCTGGCGACTGAAGACCGGCGACCGATGGTCAGGCGCTCTTCTTCTGCTGCATGCGGGCCATGGCTTCTTCCTGGCCTTTTTGAGTTTCCTCCACCGTCAGGTCGCGGGTGTGAGTGCCCAGCGACCAATGGTGGCCGAAGGGATCCGTGACCTTACCGTAGCGATCGCCCCAGAACATGTCCATGACCGGCATGGTGGTCTTGGCTCCGGCGGCGGTAGCTTTCTGGTAGAGCGCATCCACATTGGCAACGTAAATGTGCAGCGTGACGCTGGATCCGCCGACCGACTGTGGCGAAAGCGTGCCCATCTCGGGAAACTCATCATTCAGCATGATGAGAGAATCGCCGATCTTTATGACGGCGTGCATGATTCTGCCGCTGGGTTCGTGCATAATCCCCTGCACTTCTGCCCCGAACGCCTGTTTGTAGAACTCCAGAGCGCGGGCGGCATCGCGCACCACGAGGTGAGGGGTGACGGTGTGGAATCCCGGGGGAATAGGCTGAGCCATAAGGCCTCCTGCGAGAAAATTTGTGCAAGTGTACACCCCGGCCGGGCTGTGAGGGTAGCGCCGGCGTCCCTCCGGCGCACCGGAAGGACGAAACCAAGGGCAGGGAAGATGAACCGGAGATCAGTAGCTTTTGAAGATTGAAAGGCGAATCACCGCGAATTCGTTGACAGGAATAGGTGCCAGGTTCTCGCTCTCGAGGCAGACGGTTCAGATTTCGAGCGTGCCGTGAAGGTACAAGCGTGCCCTGCCGGCGATCTTCACGCGATCGCCAACGATTGTGCACTGCACGGATCCACCGCGGGCACTGAGTTGTTGTGCACGAAACGTGGCCTTGCCCAGCCGGTCCTTATCCAGCCGACCCGCCCAATAGGGAGCCAGTGTGCAGTGTATCGAGCCGGTGGCGGGGTCCTCATCGATGCCGGCCGACGGCAGGAACATTCGGCACACGTAATCCACGTCACCCTCGCCGGGAGCGGTAACAATCGTTCCCATCCCGGCGTCCAGTTTGGCAAGAGCGGCCATATCGGGCGAGAGCGCCTGCACTTGCTCAACCTGATCCACCACCACGAGGTGATCGCGCGATTTCATTATCAGCGCCGCTTTCAAACCCAGAGCTGGTAAGAGGCCAACTGGCGTCTCGCATGGTTGGGGTGGCATGGCGGGAAAGTCCATTTCAAAGCAATCGTTTTTCTGAACGTCCAGGTTCTGACTATTTTTGGCCCGAGCGACCGTCAACATGCCGCTGCGGGTGTGAAAACGAACCGGCCACCCATTGTGCTTCCGCAGCGCCAGCACATAGGCGGATGCCAGGGTTGCATGCCCGCACAGGTCGTCTTCGATTTTGGGCGTAAACCAGCGCAAGTCGAAATCACCATCCGCGCGAGGAACCACAAAAGCGGTTTCGCTGTGCCGGTTCTCAGCCGCGATTTTCTGCATGATGCTATCCGCGAGAGGAGCAGAAAGGATGCACACCCCCGCCGGGTTCCCGGCAAAGAGTTCACCCGTGAATGCATCCACGTGGTAATACGGGATTGCCATGATGTGGTCCCTCTAAGTTATCTGATCGCTCTATATTAGTTTCTTGAAGCAGGCGCAGGGAAAATCAAGAGCCAAGAGGTTGAGGTTTGTGGAATCCCACCCTTCGACTGAACTCAGGACAGGCTCTTTCGAACACCGCGAAAGGTGGGGACCCTGACATTTGAGGCGGGGTAGAGGTGGGCCAGCCCACCTGCCACAGGTACTCTAGAAGAAGCGGGTTACGCCTTCCTGCAACACCATCACCCGGTCTTCGATGCCGTTGCTCTTCGCCTCCTGCTCCAGAAGCTGCAGGGGCTCTTCCAGGGGTTCGTGCGACAGGCGGAAGGTGCCGTAGTGCATGGGAACCATCCAGCGGGAGTTCAGATCGAGGAAGGCGCGAGTGGCGTCGGCAGGGCTGGTATGGACGTTGCGGAACGAAGGGGGGTTGTAAGCTCCGATGGGCAAGAGCGCGAGTTCGGGAGAAAGCCGACGCCCAATCTCGCGGAAGCCGGAAAAATATGCGGTATCGCCGGCATGGTAGAGGGAGTGCTTCTTGTCATGCAGCACGTAGCCGCCGTAGCCGCGGTGCGAGTCCTTGAGGACGCGCGCACCCCAGTGCCGTGAGGGCACGTGGGTTACTGTAACGCCTGCGTGCCGATAGCTGTTCCACCAGTTGAGCTCGACCACGTCGCTGAATCCAAGATCTGAGACCAGGTCGAACACGTGATGAGGAACTACCAGGATGGGCGAGGTTCCCCGCCAGCGCTGGGTGTGGCGGACAATTCCGCGCAGGGACGGCCGGTGCAGGTGGTCGAAGTGCGCGTGGGTCACTAGAATCAGGTCAATGGGGGGAAGGTCACGGAGTCGGATGCCCGGTTCGCGCAGCCGCTTCAACACGAACAGCCAGCGGGCAAAGTTGGGATCAATAACGACGTTCAGCCCGCCGATCTGCACGAAAAAGCTGGCGTGCCCAATGAAGGTGACGCCCAATTCCCCATTGCTAACCAGTTTCGGTTTATGCACGCTGCCCGTACGAGGGGTGACGACCGAATGATGAATCAGCCGTCCAAACTGCCGCGCCCGCTTACGCAGGGCCGGGTTTTTCAAGGTCAGCTTTAACATCGTGCCGTTGGCTCCGGAGACATCAACTTCTCAACGGAGATTTGATGTCTGCGTGCGCTCATGCCGCTCTCGGCGTTGGTCGCGATCAAGATGTTGCGGCGTCGAAAGCTTACGCAAAATCCCTGGCGTGCGGAACACGCCGGGAAGCGCAGGGCGGGACAAAAAGAATCAGAAATATCGCGCCCACGCCGTTTCTCATCTATTCTAGAACAGTCGCGGGGGAGTTGCTGGGTGCCTCTCGAACTTGACCGTAAATCCTTGGTGCATGGAGAGAAGTAACATGCGGATCGCCTTCCTGGGACTGGGAATCATGGGCCGGCCGATGGCGGCCAATCTGGCCAAAGCAGGTCACGAGGTCATGGTGTGGAACCGGAGTGCGGGCAGGGAGGTTCCGGGCGCGACTGCGGCGGCTTCTCCGGCGGCGGCGGCGCGGGGCGCGGAAGTAGTGTGGATGTGTGTGGCCGACACCAAAGCAGTGGAGAGCGTGCTGTTCGGGCCGCAGGGAGTGAGTGACTCACTGGCCGAGGGCATGATCGTGGTGGATTCAAGCACCATTTCGCCCCGGGCCACGCGAGATTTTGCCGCCCGGCTGGGAGCGCGCGGCGTGCACTATGTGGACGCCCCCATGACCGGATCGAAAGTGGCTGCCGAAGCCGGCACGCTGATTTTCATTGCCGGCGGCGAGGAAGCCACGCTGGCGAAGCTGCAGCCCCTATTTGCCGCGATTGGCAAGCAGGTCTTTCGCATGGGCGAGACCGGGAAGGGGCAGGCAGCCAAGTTAGCCATGAACCTGCAGATCGCGGTTATCTATGAGGGATTCGCCGAGTCGCTGACCCTGGCGGCGAAGCTGGGCGTCAATGCGGAAACTCTCCTGCCGGTGATTCAGGCCTCCATGGTGCGTTCCGGGGTGGTGGACTACAAAGCGCCATTTGTCCTGAAACGCGATTTTTCCCCCAATTTCCCGCTGCGGCTGATGCACAAGGATATCGGCCTGATGCTGGAGGCCGCCAAGGAGGCGCGGGTAAAGTTGCCGGCGCTGGAAACCGTGGAGGAGATTTACGAAGTCTCAGCCGAGGATGGCCTGCAGGACCTCGATTACGCCGCAACGCTAACCCTCCTGGAAAAGTGGGCCGGGGTTGAAGTCAAGGGTGCGTCAGCGTAAGCAGTCCCAGCTCCGAAGTTGTACCCACAACGCTTGCAATCTTTAAGTCTCTCCGGTTTAGGAACCGCCCGACAAGTGTCCTTCGGTAACCCCCTGGCATCGCCTATTACACAAGTATTACATTCACTTGCCTCGCCTAGCTGCTAGTTTTGGAGAGCAAATACGAGTCCGGGGAAACACATGGCGATGGATCTGGAAGTACTGGGACGCGCTCCCAACGCAGACGACAAAATCAACTGGGTTACCGCGGCCTTTATGGCCGCTTTTCACATCGGGGCGGTGGCCGCAATATTCTTCTTCACGTGGAAGGCTCTGGCGGCAGCCTGCCTGCTCTGGTGGATTTCGGGAAGCCTGGGCATCGGAATGGGCTACCACCGCCTGCTGACCCACCGCGGCTATAAGACGCCCAAGTGGGTCGAATACGTTCTCACTGTATGTGCCACGCTAGCACTCGAAGGCGGGCCGATCTTCTGGGTGGCGACTCACCGCATTCATCACCAGTATTCCGATGAAGAGGGAGACCCCCACACTCCGCTTGATGGGAAGTGGTGGGCGCACATGGGGTGGATTCTCATGGGCAAGTCCATCCACCATGACACCACGACACTGGCGCACTACGTTCCGGACCTGGCCAAGGACAAGTTCCACGTATGGATCACGAAATACCACTACGTCCCTGTCGTGGTGGTGGGCATTCTGCTGTTTGCAATCGGTGGGCTACCGTTCCTGATGTGGGGACTGTTCTTACGCACCGTGGTTGGACTGCACTGCACCTGGATGGTCAACTCCATCACGCATACCTGGGGCTCACGCCGCTTTGTGACCCGCGATCTCTCCACCAATAACTGGCTGGTTGCCCTGGTTACTTTCGGCGAGGGCTGGCACAATAACCACCACGCGCACCCGGTTTCGGCGCGCCATGGCATCGCCTGGTACGAAGTGGACTTGAACTGGTACGGTATCTGGGCGCTGAAGAAGCTGGGCCTGGCACGGCACATTTACCGTGTAAAACTGGACCACCTTCCCAGCCAGCCGGCGCTGACCAACTCCACGCAGGCGGTGGAACTGGTGCCGACCTCCTCCTCCGCATCTGCTGACTGACCGAGGCGCGCGTACCTGCCCCGGCAGCCGCAGCCGTTGTGGGTTACTTTGCCGAGAAAGTCTCGTGGCACTCCCGCGCGGGCGGGATGGTGCCTTACTTCACGGTCTCGCCGATCCACTGCAGGTAAGCCGGGCTGCCGTCTTCGATTGTGACGCAGATGCACTCGGGCACATCGTACGAATGCAGGTCCGTTATCGCGTCGCGCACGCGCTCGAAACTGGCGCTTGTGGTCTTGATCACGAGCAGCCACTCATCCGATTCCTCCAGCTCCCCCTGCCATTCGTAGACCGAAACGATGCGCGGAATAATGTTCACGCAGGCTGCCAGGTGCCGCTCCACCAGCGCATGAGAGATGCTGCGGGCTTCTTCTTCGGAGCCGGCAGTGGTGAGGGCGATAATCTTGTCAGTCATGGTTAGTCCATCGTCCGTCGTCAGTCATCAGCCAAAACCCAACGACCGCGCAGCCTTTCTGGACGACTGAAGGCCGACGACTGACGACTGATCCACGGAGAGGGTATCATTTCACGGACCAAATAAAAGGGGTTGAGCATGGTGCAGATCAAGTTCGGCACATCGGGATGGCGCGCCATCATGGCAGAAGACTTCACCTTCGCCAACGTTCGCCGCGCGGTCAGTGGCATTGCCCGCTACGTTGCATCGCAGAAGCCGGCGGGCGCCAAGGTGATTGTCGGCCGGGACCCGCGTTTTCTGGGCGAAACTTTTTGTGCCATCGCGGCGGAGATTCTAGCCACCCACGGCATTGCCCCGCTGGTGATCGCCGAAGCCGCTCCCACGCCGGCTATCGCTTACGCGGTAATCCGCGAGCACGCCGACGGGGCAATCAATTTCACCGCCTCGCACAATCCGCCGGAGTACAACGGCATCAAGTTCTCCACGCCCGATGGTGCGCCGGCCTTGCCCGAGGCCACCAGCCGTATCGAGCAGGAAATCGCCGCCTTCGACGGGAATGCGGGCGCGGCCGACGGTCCCGGGGCAGCCCAGGCCCAGCCGCTTGATCCACGCGAGATGTATTTGTCCTGGCTGCGCGAGATCGTTGATTTCGGCGCCATCAAAAAGGCGGCATTGCGGGTAGTCTATGACCCGCTCTGGGGGGCTGCGCGCGGCTATCCAGACAGCCTGCTGCGTGACGCTGGCGTGGATGTGACCAGCGTCCATGATTATCGCGACGTGCTTTTCGGCGGGCACGCGCCCGAACCGGACGATCATCTGCTGGACGACATGCGGGTGCAGATGCGTTCGAAGAAAGCGCACATCGGCATTGCCACCGACGGCGACGCCGACCGCTTCGGCATCGTGGATGAAGATGGCACCTTCATGCAGCCCAATTACATCATCGCGCTGCTCTTCGATTATCTGGTGGAGAGCCGCGGCTGGCGCAACGGCGTGGCCAAGTCCGTGGCCACAACCAACCTCGTCAATGCGCTCGCCCGCCACCACAAGATTGAACTGCACGAAACACCGGTAGGATTCAAATATATCGGTGAGTTGATCAAGCAGGACAAAATCGTAATCGGGGGGGAAGAGAGCGCCGGGCTTTCCATCCGACGTCACGTGCCCGAAAAAGACGGCGTGCTGGCCGGGCTTCTGTGCTGCGAGATGGTGGCGCGCCGTGGGAAGAACCTTTCCCACCAGTTGAGCGAGCTGTTTGCCAAAGTTGGTTCCTTCTACCCCCGGCGCGAGAACTTCCGCTTGACGCCGGAGGTGAAAGCGAAGTTCACTGGGAAGCTAGGGAAAGATCCTCACGATTTTCTAGGGCATAGAGTCCACGAAGTGGTTCGCACTGACGGACTCAAGCTCCTGTTCGAGGACGGATCGTGGGTGTGTTACCGGCTTTCGGGGACCGAGCCGGTGGTGAGGGTCTATTCGGAAGCCCGCAGCCGCGAGGGCCTGGAGAGTCTAAGCGCGGCAGCCAAGCAATGGATATTCGAATGAGAGCAAATGTGAAGCTCCGCATCCTACCAACGCCGGATGAGGGCATGCGTGTGCTGGCGGCCCACGCGCCGCAGGCGGAAGCATTTGCCGAGCGTTCGCTGGAAAAAATGCGGCCGGGACTGCACTGGATGTATCGGGCGCGCCGCCGAGTGGCCACGGCAGGGGTGGCGGTAATTGCGGTGTGGATTTTTCTGCACGTAACCTTCGGCGCAAACGGCATGGTGGTGTATCGGCAAAAGCGTGCCGAATACTGGAGCCTGCAAAGAGAAACCGGCGATCTCCAAAAGGAAAACGACCGCTACACGCAGCAGATCAAGAAGCTGCAAGACAGTCCTGCAACCATCGAAAAAGAAGCCCGCGAGCAATTGCACTACGCCCGCCACGGTGAGGTGGTGTATGTGGTCCCTAACCCGCCCAGTGCTCAGGCCCCGACCGCCGACACAGCCCGCAAGTAGCGTCTACGGAAGCCGAAGTGGTATATTTTCCCGCAGGTGGTCGCAGGATCTGGGGTATTCGTGATTGGGGCATTCCGCCCGGAGCTCCAGCTGGAAATTGCCCGCCGCGCTTTCTGCGGGAGCGTGCGGGGCGGTTCTGCTGTTTTCTTACCAAAGCCGCGGCCCCGGCCGCAAAAGAGGAGTGCAAAATGAAGAAGCTACTCGCAATGTGTACCATCCTCTGCCTGATGTTGTCCCTGGCGGTCGTCAGCTTCGCCAGCGATGATATGGGCAAGGAACAAACCGTAAACGGCTGGGTCAGCGACTCGCAGTGCGGCGTGAAGGGTGCCCACGAAGGCGCGGCCGAGTGCACGAAGAAGTGCCTGGAGAAGGGCGCGAAGATGGTGGTGGTTACCGACGGCGACCAGAAAATCCTGACTGTGACCAACCCTGATGCGCTCAAGGGGCACGAAGGCCATCACATCGCGGTCACCGGACACGTCAGCGGGGACAGCATCCACGTGATGAGCGCGAAGATGTTGTGAAGGGGAAGAAATTAGAAGGAATTCCCAGGGGCGGCCAGTAGGCCGCCTCTTTTTCTGCTGGCCTACGCCGCAGAAAACCCTGCGAAGTGGCCTACCTGACGACGCCTTCCAGCGGTGAGCTCGCAGTCGCGTACAGTTTCTTGGGCATGCGGCCGGCCACGTAGGCTTGCCGTCCAGCGATCACGGCGTGCTTCATGGCCTCCGCCATCTGCACCGGATCCTGCGCGCCGGCGATGCCGGTGTTCATGAGAACCGCATCCGCTCCCAGTTCCAGCGCGATGGTGGCATCGGAGGCGGTCCCGACGCCGGCGTCCAGAATCAAGGGCACGCCGGTGATCAGCTGGCGCAGGATGCGAATATTGGCGGCGTTTTGTATTCCGAGACCGCTGCCAATGGGCGCGCCCAGGGGCATCACAGCGCTGGCTCCTGCGTCCAGCAGGCGCTTGGCAAAAACCACATCATCCGAGGTGTAAGGGAGAACCGTGAACCCTTCCTTCACCAGCGTCCGTGTGGCCTCCAGCGTGGCCTGTACGTCAGGATAAAGCGTGGCCTGGTCGCCAATCACTTCGAGTTTCACCCAATCAGAGAGTCCGACCTCGCGCCCCAATTGCGCGGCGCGAACGGCTTCGTCCGCTGTGTAACACCCCGCCGTGTTGGGCAGAAGGAAATACTTTCGCGGATCAATGTAGTCGAGCAGCGATTCTTTGCTGCGGTCGAGATTCACGCGCCGCACTGCCACCGTAACCATTTCCGCGCCACTGGCCTCCAGGGCACGAGCGGTCTCCTGAAACGACTTGTATTTTCCGGTTCCGACGATGAGACGAGAACGGAACTCGCGGCCGGCAATGAGCAGCGGATCATTCATGCGTCTATTGTAATGAAATTCTGACGCGCGAAATCAAGCAAGCATATTCCTGCCGAAGCGATGCGAACACATGAAACTGCGGAAGCGCCTAACCCCAAATTTGCAAGCTTCGGGTTGAACACTTCCTGGTGCAGGAGAATATTGTCAGCCAGTTCTGTTTTTGTAACGTGAATCTATGAGTGTTCGCGATCGGGACAGTATTCAATTGATACTTTAATTAAACGAAGTATGTCTATGAAATTGCGAAAATACTAAGTATGTTCATACGCAACCGATAGGGTGTCTGGGTAGTTTACTTTTCGTTTACCGTAACATGTTGAAAGTTACTATCGTAATGCTCCTATAATGCCGCGCATTGAGCTCTCGCTCCCAGGGGGCTCAACACTAGGAGAAACAAAAACCCATGAACCGACTAGTCAGGATGACGATCCTGCTCGTAGGTCTGCTGGGTGCGTATACGGCTTTGGCTGCGCCGGTGCTCCCCGCGCCGGATGGTGGTCCTTTGCCGTTGTGCGACCCTTCGAAACACTGCTCAAAAGGCCCTGGGCAACAGTAGGTGGGCCCATCGCTGCATAAGGCTGGCGTTGTAAAGACTAAACGTCAGCCGGTTTTTTTCTTAGGCCGATCTGCGAGTGCGGCCTCATGCCGCAGGCTGGCGGCAAGCTGTTCAGGATCAGCGATCGGCGGCAGGCAGGCAAAGTCCGTACAGATCACCGCCACAGTTTTTCCCACACTCATGGTTGCCAGGTTGGGAATGGTTTCCGCCAGAGATGGCGGCAGATTTTCCGGAACGGCCTTTTGCGTGTTGATCTTCAGCGCCGCTTTGCCGAATGCGAAATGTGCGGTGGCTGTCGTGTAGAGTTGGTCCGCTAAGTTGCCCTCCCCCAGAACCACCACCTGCGTGTGCGGCTGCGCGAAGAAGGTCGCGGCCGCACCGTAGGTGGCGGCGAATATTCCGTACTGGCCCGCGACCCCAGCCAGGATCTCCAGGGTTTGTT